>VFQP010000603.1_pt1 | contig 63260 bp, 62 predicted proteins | sample 3512351 | NCBI WGS metagenome assembly VFQP01 (sample SAMN10412372, study PRJNA504923) | tailings metagenome | isolation source: Relicate 1 Philex TSF1 revegetated site | place: Philippines: Tuba, Benguet | collected 2017-08-29
GGCCCGATCTTCTTCGAGATCATCCAGCGCAAGGGCAATGACGGCTTCGGCGAGGGCAACTTCAAGGCGCTGTTCGAATCCATCGAACTCGACCAGATCCGCCGCGGCGTGCTGAAGGCCAACGCCTGACAACAAGAAACGCCTAACAATACAAACGGAGGAAACGCCATGGCAAAGACCTGGATTCCGATGACCCATAGCGAGGGCAATGCCTCGCGGCAGGCGCATGTTGCCCTGCCCGCCGGCACCTATGAGCGGGAAATGGGCAAGGAAGGTTTCTTTGGTCCGGCGGCGCATTTCTACCATGCGCATCCGCCCACCGGCTGGATCGACTGGGAAGGCCCGCTCAAGCCGCGCGCCTTCGACACCACGAAATTCACCAGCCATGGCAATTCGCCCTGGGATGCGCGGCTGCTGCTCGGCAATGCCCATGTGAAATACCGCACCGGCGCCATTGCTGAGAAGATGGATCATCTGGTGCGCAACGGCGATGGCGATGAATTGCTGTTCGTGCATGCCGGCTACGGCTCGCTCTACTGCGATTTCGGCCACCTGCGCTATACCGAAGGCGACTATATCATGCTGCCGCGCGGCACCATGTGGCGGCTCGAGCCTTCGGCGGAAACCAAGCTGCTGCTGATCGAGGCGACCAACGACAGTTACCGCCTGCCGGAAAAGGGCCTGGTCGGCCCGCATGCCATCTTCGATCCCGCCGTGCTGGAAATCCCGGCGCTGGACGATGCCTTCAAGGCACAGCAGAGCAGCAGCGAAACCTGGCGCGTGGTAATCAAGCGGCGCGACACGCTTTCCACCGTCACCTATCCGTTCAACCCGCTCGATGCCGTGGGCTGGAAGGGCGACCTCGCCCCGGTGAAGCTGAACTGGCGCGATATCCGCCCGCTGATGAGCCACCGCTACCACCTGCCGCCTTCGGCCCACACCACCTTCCTGGCCAGCCGCTTCGTGGTCTGCACCTTTGTGCCGCGCCCGGCGGAAAGCGATCCCGACGCGCTGAAGCTGCCCTTCTTCCATAACAACGACGATTACGACGAGGTGATCTTCTATCACCACGGCCAGTTTTTCAGCCGCGACAACATTCATCCCGGCATGATCACGCTGCACCCCTGCGGCTTCCCGCATGGGCCGCATCCCAAGGCCTTCCAGATGGCGACCAAGGCAGCGAAGCAGGCTAGCGATGTTCCGGCGCCGCCGCGCATGCTGGATGAAGTGGCGGTGATGCTGGATACCCGCGATGCCCTGGATGTCTCACCCGCAGCCGAAAGCGTCGAATTCGGCGGCTATGTCGCGAGCTGGAATCCGCAAGGCTTCCGCCACGCCGCCGAATAGTCAGGATTAGACCAAGATGAAACTCGCTTCGCTGAATCATGGCCGCGACGGTCGTCTCTGCGTCGTCAGCCGCGACCTGACGAAAATGCTGCCCGTCGATAGCTTGGTGCCGACGCTGCAACTGGCGCTCGATTCCTGGGCCGTGGCTGCGCCCAAGCTGGAAGCCGCCTCAATGGCGCTGATTGCCGGTGAGGCTGGCGCCGCCCTCGCCTTCGACGCCACCAAGCTTGCAGCGCCATTGCCGCGCGCCTTCCAATGGTGCGATGGCTCGGCCTACCTCAACCACGTGGAACTGGTGCGCAAGGCACGCGGCGCGCAGATGCCGCCGGAATTCCTGCATGACCCGTTGATGTACCAGGGCGGCTCGGATGATTTCCTTGGGCCCACCGAGGATATCCTGGTTGCCGACGAAGCCTATGGCATCGACCTGGAAGGCGAAGTGGCGGCGATCACCGGCGATGTGCCGATGGGTGTCTCGGCCGAGGCCGCCGCCGGCCATATCCGATTGCTGCTGCTGGTCAACGATGTATCCTTGCGCAACCTGATCCCGAACGAACTGGCCAAGGGCTTCGGCTTTTTCCACGGCAAACCCTCCACTGCCTTCTCGCCCGTGGCGGTGACGCCGGACGAACTCGGCGATGCCTGGAAGGACGAGAAAATCCACCTGCCGCTGGTCAGCCATATCAACGGCACCAAGTTCGGCGCGCCTGAAGCCGGCGACGACATGCAGTTCAGCCTGGCGCAATTGATCGCCCATGCCGCCAAGACGCGGCGGCTGCGCGCCGGCTGCATCGTCGGCTCCGGCACGGTTTCGAACCGCGATGCCAGCCGGGGTTTCTCCTGCCTGGCCGAAATCCGCATGATCGAGACGATCAACGAGGGCAAGCCGAAAACCGGTTTCCTGAAATTCGGCGACCGCGTGCGGATCGAGATGTTCGACCGCGCCGGGCGCTCGATCTTCGGCGCCATCGACCAGCGCGTGGTACGCTCGTCTAATTGATCTGCGCCAGCATGCGCTTGAAGCGGAGCAGCGCCAGAAGGAAGAAGCCGCAGCCGATACCGGCCAGCATCATGAGATAGCCCCAGGCCCCGGCCAGGTCTGTGCCGCGATAGAGCACCGTCTGCGCGAAGGCAACGAATTGCGTCGCTGGCGAGAATTGCACCGCCAGCCGCAGCCAGTCGGGCATGCTTTCCAGCGGCGTGGTGCTGCCGGACAGCAGGTTGAGCACGATCAGGATCGGCATCGTCAGCAGGCCAAACTGCGCCATCGATCCGGCGATGGTGGCGATCAGGATGCCCAGCGCGGTAACGGAAAACATGTAGATGGCGGCGCCGAACAGAAATAGCGGCACCGATCCGACAATCGGGATTCCGAGCAGCAGTTGCACCACCAGGGTGAGCGACAGGCTGGCGGCCACAAGCACCACCAGGCCGTTGGCCCATATTTTCGCCAGCATGATTTCCAGCGATGTCACTGGCATTACCAGCAGATGTTCAATGGTCCCATGCTCGCGTTCGCGGATCAACGCCGCGCCGGTGAGAATCACCGACAGGATGGTGATGTTGTTGATCACCTGCATCACCGCCATGAACCAGGACGACTGGCCGTTCGGGTTGAACCGGGTGCTGATCACCACATTCACCGGCATCCTGTCGCTGCCGGCATCGCCGAGATATGTCAGTACCTCGCTGGTGATGATGTTGCTGAGATAATTGGCGCCATTTCCGGCCGTGGCCATGGCGGTGGCATCGATATCGATCTGCAGCGATGGCCGGCGGCCATCGCGCAGGTCGCGCTCAAAATGCGGCGGGATTTCCAGCACGAAGACGAAGCGCCCCCTATCCATGCGCGGATCTATCTCGCCCGGCGTCACCGGCTGCGGCGGCTGGAAATAAGGTTCCCGGATCGCCGCGACGATGCGGCGCGACAGCGGCGAGCGGTCCTCGTCGACATAGGCGACTGAGGCGCGCTCGACATCGAAATTCATGCCCTTCGACACCGAATAGACCGCCAGGGTGAAGGTGTAGATGATCAGCACCAGCATCACCGGATCGGCGCGCAGGCCACGCAGTTCCTTGCAGCCGAGATGCCAGATATTGCCAAGCACACGCAGCATCTCACGCCTCCTGCTTGCGCAACGCCAGCACGGCGATGCCGAGGTAGCCGACCGCGAAAACCGAGAGCATCAGCAGATCGGGCCACAATTCGGCGAAGCCAAGGCCCTTGGTGATGGTGCCGATGCTGACTTGCTGGAACCAAGATGCCGGGAAGGCCAGCCCCAGCAGCCGGCCCGGCCCTTCCAGGGAGGAAACCGGCACCAGCAGACCGGAAAAATTCACCGCCGGAATGATGGTGATGATCGCAGTGGCGAAGATGGCAGCCACCTGGCTCCGGGTGAAGGACGAGATCAGGATGCCGAAGCCGGTGGTGCCGAACACATAGAGCAGCGCGCCGAGGCAGAGCGCCAGGCCAGAGCCGCGCACCGGCACGGCGAAGACATAGAGGATCAGCGCCATCAGGGTGAGGAAGCTGAGCAGCGCTATCCCGGCATAGGGCAATTGCTTGCCGAACAGGAACTCCACCTGGTTTACCGGCGTGGCGCGGAAATTGGCGATGGCGCCGGTTTCTTTCTCCCGCACCACGCCAACAGCGGTGAGCATGGCCGGGATCAGTGCCAGCATCAGCATCAGGATGCCCGGCGCGATGGCATAGATGCTCTTGAAATCCTGGTTGTAGCGAAACCGGGTTTCGATATTGATCGGCAGCAGGCTGGGTGCATTGCCGAGCCGCCGGCGCATTTGTTCCGCCACATAGGCCAGCGTCACCGCCTCGACATAGCCGCGCGCCGTATCGGCCCTGAACGGCATGGCGCCGTCGATCCATACCGACACGGCCGGCTGGCGTCCTTGCAGCAGATCGCGGCCGAAGCCAGCGGGAATCTCGATGGCGAGCGTCAGCGCGCCAACGCCCAGCCGGCGTTCCGCGTCGGCAACATCGCTGAGTGGCGCCTGTTCCTTGAAGATCGCGGTGCCGGCAAAACTCTCGGCATAGTCGCGGCTCTCCCGCGTGCGGTCCTGATCGTAGACGGCATAGGTCAGGTTCTCGACATCGAAGGAAATGCCATAGCCGAAGGTGAGCATCAGCAGCAGCGGCCCCAGCAGGGCGAAAGCCAGCCGCAGCGGATCGCGCATGATCTCCATCGCCTCACGCCGGGCATAGGCCCAGGCGCGGCTCCAGTCCAGCCGGCGCGGCGGCGCGGCCGCAGCGGCATCGGCCATGTCCGGCGTCGCCCCCGCCGCTCCTGCCGCTCCGGCGGCCTTGCCGGCTTCCGGCATCGCCTCCGCGAGATAGGCGATGAAGGCATCTTCCAACCGCGCGGCGCCGCGCGTGGCGGTCAGTTCAGCCGGCGTCCCCACCGCCAGCACACGGCCGGCATGCATCAGCGAGATGCGGTCGCAGCGTTCGGCCTCGTTCATGAAATGCGTCGAGAGAAAAATGGTCACGCCGTCGCGGCGCGACAACTCCATCAGGATGCGCCAAAAAGCCTCGCGGGCCACCGGATCGACACCGGAAGTCGGCTCATCAAGGATCAGCACCTCCGGCCGATGCAACACCGCCACGGCCAGTTGCAGCCGCTGGCGCAGGCCCAGCGGCAGGGCATCGGGCAGAACCATGGCCATGTCGCGCAGCGCGAAACGGTCGAGCAGTTCCTCGATGCGCGCCGCGATCGTCGCCGCCGGCAGGCGAAAGAGATGGGCATGCAATTCCAGATTCTGCCGCACCGTCAATTCGCCATAGAGCGAGAAGCTCTGCGACATGTAGCCGACCCGGCGCCGCGTCGCCATGTCGTTCACCCGCAGCGGCTCGCCGAACAACCGGGCCGTGCCGGCAGTTGCCGGCAACAGGCCGGTCAGCATCTTCATCGTCGTGGTCTTGCCGCAGCCATTGGAGCCGAGAAAGCCGAAAATCTCGCCGCGCCCGATACGGAAGCTGACATTGTCCACGGCGGTGAAATCGCCGAAGCGGCAGGTCAGTCCTTCCGCCTCGATGGCCGGCGGCCCCGTCAATGCTTGGCGCGGCTCTGGCCGCACCGGCTCAAAGCCGGCGCGCTTGGCCTCGGGCAGCAGGGCGACAAAGGCCGCTTCCAGGCTTGCCGCGCCGCTCATCGCCTTGATCTCGTCCGGCGCGCCGCTGGCCGTAACGCGACCATCATCCATTGCCGCCAGCCAGTCGAACCGCTCGGCTTCTTCCATATAGGCGGTGGCAACCACCACGCTCATCTGCGGCCGGCTCGCGCGCATGCGACCGATCAATTCCCAGAATTGCCGGCGCGACAGCGGATCGACGCCGGTGGTCGGCTCGTCCAGCAGCAACAGGTCGGGATCATGAATCAGCGCGCAGCACAGCCCGAGTTTCTGCCGCATGCCGCCGGAAAGCTTGCCGGCAGGGCGGTCGGGAAACGGATCGAGGCCGGTAGCCTTGAGCAGCATGTCGATGCGGCTGGCGCGTTCCTCGGCGCCCTGGCCGAACAGGCGGCCAAAGAAATCGAGATTTTCGCGCACGCTGAGCGTGGGATAGAGATTGCGGCCCAGGCCCTGCGGCATATAGGCCAGCCGGGCACAGGAGGCGCGGCGATGATCGGCATCGCGCATGTCGCCGCCCAGCGCCGCGATGCTGCCGCTTTGCAGCCGCCGCACACCGGCGATCAAGGCCAGCAGGGTGGATTTGCCAACGCCATCCGGTCCGATCAGACCGCACATGCGGCCGGCCGGAATCTGCAGCGAGACATTATCCAGCGCCAGCCGGCCGCCATAGCGGTGACTGACCTGTCCGAGACTCGCCGCGACATCGGCCTGAGCGGGAATCGGCGCCGATGCGGCAGCCGAAGTCATTGCGGCAGCGAAACAGTGAGTTGCTTCGGCCAGGCGATGTCGCTGCGCGTGCGCACATAGCCGATGCCACGTACCCCGGTCTTGGCCAGGCTTTCATACTGCTTCAGCAACGCCGGATCGATGCGCAGCTTGACCCGGAAGGCCAGTTTCTCGCGCTCATCGGCGGTTTCCACCGATTTCGGCGTGAACTGCGCTTCGCTGGCCACGAAGCTCACCTTCGCCGGCACCACGAAATCTGGATAAGGGTCCAGCTTCAGCCGCGCTTCGTCGCCGATGCCGAGGCGCCCGGCATCGCGGGCGGGCAGGAAGATGGTCATGTAGATGTCGCTGGGATCAAGCAGCGTGGCCACCCTGGTCCCGGCAGCCACCACTTCGCCGGCCTGCGCCAGCTTGTATTGCACGCGGCCATCGCGCGGCGCCAGCAGCACCGTGTCCTGCAGCACGCTGCGCAGACGGTCGGTCTCCGCGTTAGCCACATCGATGGCTGCGCGCGCCTCTTCCAGGGCCGCCTGGGCCGCCATATAGGCAGCCTCCGCGGAGCGCAATTGGCTGCGGCGCTGGTCGCGCGCCTGCTCGGAGGCGAAACCGCGCTGCTGCAAGGCGTCGGCGCGTTCCATTTCCTGGCGCGCCAGGCTGCGGTCGCTGGCCCGCATCGCCAAGGCAGCCTGGGCCTGGTCGCGGCTTCGTTCGGCGCGGCGCACCTGCGCCTCGGCGGCACGCAACTGCGCATCGATCTCGGTCGTCTCCAGGCGGGCCACCACGCTACCGGCGCGCACCATGTCGCCCTCATCCACCAGCATCGCGGCGAGGCGACCGGGTAGCTTGGTGGCGATATCGACATAGTCGGCTTCCAACCGGCCATTGGAACTGGCAATGCCGGCCGGCAGTTTCTGGCCGCGGAATTTGCGCAGGGCACTATCGAGCAGTTCGTTGGCCGCAGCCTCGGGCCAATGCGGGAATGCTGACTGTCTGGCCAGCGGCAAGGCAGGCAGGGACATGGCGAAAACAGCCCCCAAGGCGGCACCGAGCAGCAAACGCATGGATGTCATGATCCGTCTTCTGAAACGCGCAGCGGCGCGGACCACCCAAATCTCTGCCGCACTGCAGCATGCTATATCATAAACGAGAGGGAAAGCCTTATCGGTGCCGTAGGCGGCACGCCACCGGCAGGACAGCAGCGTCAGGCGCCGAGATCAATCCGCAGGCCGAGGCTGGCACCGATGCGGGCGCTGCCAGGCACGACATTGCTGGCGGCAGCATTGTTGCTATTGCCGCCGGCTGCCACTGGCGCCACCACAGGAGCCGGGTTGGAGAAATTCTGCCGCTCCGGCGCCAGCAGCGGGTTCGAGCGTTCCTGATCGCCATTGATCCGCGACTGGCCGCGCTCATTCTCCTGGCTCCGCTCGCTCTGCTGACGCTGCGCCGCGCGGCTATTCCCGGCTTCGTCGCTCTGCTCTGCGGCACCTGGCGCCAGCGCCTGCAGATTCGGCACCGGACCCGGCGCGGTGCCGAGCGCGATCAACGGCCGCAGCGAATTCGCCGCCAGGCTATAAGCCTCTGCCGCGCGCGAGGCACTGTCGCTGTCAGCCGCTGTGTTGCTGCCATTCAATTCCGGCGATACCTGCGAGCGCAAAGCGGCATCCTGCAGGGTCGCGAGCGTGGCATTGCTTAAAGTCGGTGCATTGAAGCGCACAACAGAAGACGCCCGCTGCTGCGCCTGTTCTTGGGGCGAGGGCAACGGGGACGGCAGGACCAAATTCTGTTGGGCCAGATTGCGCGCCGCGGCTGAGGCCGGAAAGACTGCGAGCAGATTGCTGCCCGTGACCGACTGAACCATGGTTAATATTTACCATGAATCCCCGGTCCTGGCACGTAAAAAAGGGTAAATAATCCTTTAACAACTGGAACTTAGGCCAACCCCCAGGAACTCAGGCCAATCCCAGGGCGAGATCAGACACGAAGGGGTTGCTGCGGCGCTCGGCGCCGAAGGTGGAAAGCGGGCCATGGCCGGGCACGAAGGTGATGTCGTCGCCGAGCGGGAACAGGCGCTCGCGGATGGCTTTGATGAGCTGTTCATGGTTGCCACGCGGGAAGTCGGTGCGGCCGATGGAGCCACGGAACAGCACGTCGCCGACCAGAGCCACGCGGCTTTCAGGGTGGACGAACACCACATGGCCCGGCGTATGGCCAGGGCAGTGGTAGACATCGAGGATGAGGTCGCCAAGCGTGACGGTATCGCCCTGCTCCAGCCAGCGGCCCGGCGTGAAACTGCGGCTGGGCGGAAAACCATATTGCTGCGCCGCCTTGGGCATGCCGTCGATCCAGAACTGGTCCTCGCGATGCGGCCCCTCGATCGGCAGGTTCAGCTTTTCCGAGAGTTCCATCACTGCCCCGGCATGGTCCAGGTGGCCATGGGTGACCAGCAGCTTTTCCAGCGTCACGCCCTGGCGCTTAACTGCCTCCAGCAGCCTGTCCGGCTCGCCGCCGGCATCCACCAGGGCGCCGCGCATGCTGGCGGTACACCACACCAGGCTGCAATTCTGCTGGAACGGGGTAACCGGGATTATTTCGATCTGGAGGGGCGGTTTCTCTGTCATGACAGGGGTTTATCGCAAATCCGCCCAATTGGCGCCAGGGTCATTGCGGGGCCGGCCTTGTCCCTCATCTTGTACTGGCGCCACCCCACCCCCATCTAGCCCGTAAACCACCGAAACCGCCCCTGTCTGGCCCCATCCGGGGCCCCGGCAGTTGCCCCGGCGGGGCGGAATAGTGTAGGGCAATCCCCCAGGGTGCTGCCAAAGTGACAGGCCGCCCGGTGTTATACCTTTGTAGGAGCGGCCGGGATGGCGCAGGCAGGCAAGCAGGGTGGCGGCGGGCGCAAGGCCGCGAAGCCGCTGGTCTATGTGCTGAATGGCCCGAACCTCAACATGCTCGGCACCCGCCAGCCGGAAATCTATGGCCGCGACACACTCGACGATGTCGAAACCCTGTGCCGCTTCACCGCCGACCGGCTGGGCCTGGAGATCGACTTCCGCCAGACCAACCACGAAGGCGTGCTGGTCGACAGCATCCAGGAGGCCCGCACCAAGGCCGCCGCCATCGTGATCAATGCCGGTGCCTTCACCCATACCTCGGTGGCCATGCTCGATGCGCTGAACGCCTTCGACAAGCCGGTGATCGAGGTGCATATCTCCAACATCTTCAAGCGCGAATCCTTCCGGCACCATTCCTATGTGTCGCCGGCGGCGCGCGGCGGCATTTTCGGCCTCGGCCCCAAGGGCTATGCCCTGGCGCTGGAAGCCCTTGCCGATATCATCGCCTGACAGCAGCAGAAAAAGGATTTCCAGGATGGCGTCGACGCCTGCCAAGGACAAGAAAGAGAGCCGCATCGACCAGCAGATGATCCGCGACCTCGCGGAATTGCTGAATGAGACCGGCCTCAGCGAAATCGAGTGGAATGAAGGCTCGCTGAAAGTCCGTGTTGCCAAGACCGTGGCTGCCGTGAGCGCGCCGGTCTACGCCGCCGCTCCGGCCGCCCTTGCCGCCGCCACGCCGGCTGCCGCGGCTGCGGGTGGCGATGATGTCGCCAGCCATCCCGGTGCCGTGAAGTCGCCGATGGTCGGCACCGTCTACACCGCGTCCGAACCCGGCGCCGCGCCATTCGTCTCGGTCGGCAGCAATGTTTCCGCCGGCCAGACCCTGCTGATCGTCGAAGCCATGAAGACGATGAACCCGATCACCGCACCGAAGGGCGGCCGCGTCACCCGCATCCTGATCGAGAACCAGCAGCCGGTCGAATTTGGCCAGCCCCTGCTGGTGATCGAATAACCGGCAAGCGGGACCGCGCCGATGTTCGATAAGGTGCTGATCGCCAATCGCGGCGAGATCGCGTTGCGCATTCACCGCGCCTGCAAGGAAATGGGCATTCATACCGTGGCGGTGCATTCCACGGCGGATGCCGATGCCATGCATGTGCGCATCGCCGATGAATCCGTCTGCATCGGCCCGCCGCCATCCAACCAGAGCTACCTGAATATTCCGGCGATCATCTCGGCGGCCGAAATCACCGGCGCCGATGCGATCCATCCCGGCTATGGCTTCCTCTCGGAAAACGCCAAGTTCGCCGAGATCGTAGAAGCCCATGACATCACTTTCATCGGCCCGACGCCGGAACATATCCGCCTGATGGGCGACAAGATCGCCGCCAAGGAAGCCGCGCGTGCGCTGGGCATTCCCTGCGTGCCGGGTTCGGATGGCGCCATCGCCGATGAGGCGGAAGGCCGCAAGCTCGCCGATGACATGGGCTATCCGGTGCTGATCAAGGCCACGGCCGGCGGCGGCGGTCGCGGCATGAAGGTTGTGCGCAGCCCGGAGGAATTCGGTCCCGCGCTGGCCCAGGCCAAGGCCGAGGCGCGCGCCGCTTTCGGCAACGACGCCGTCTATGTCGAAAAGTACCTCACCCGCCCGCGCCATATCGAGATGCAGATTTTCGGCGACATGCATGGCAATGCCGTGCATCTCGGCGAACGCGACTGTTCGCTGCAGCGCCGGCATCAGAAGGTGCTGGAAGAAGCCCGCTCGCCGGCTTTGAACGAGGAACAGCGCAAGCAGATTGGTGCCATCGCATCCAATGCCATCGCCAAGCTCGGCTATCGCGGCGCCGGCACCATCGAATTCCTCTACGAGAACGGTCAGTTCTACTTCATCGAGATGAATACCCGCCTGCAGGTGGAGCATCCGGTGACCGAGATGATCACAGGCCTCGACCTGGTGCGCGAGCAGATCCGCGTCGCCGCCGGCGCGCCGCTCGGCTACACCCAGGACGACATCAAGTTCAGCGGCCACGCCATCGAATGCCGCATCAACGCCGAGAACCCGCGCACCTTCGCGCCCTCGCCGGGCCGCGTCAGCGACTACCATGTGCCGGGCGGTCTTGGCGTGCGTGTCGATAGCGCGCTCTACACCGGCTATCAGGTGCCGCCGCATTATGACTCGCTGATCGGCAAGCTGATCGTGCATGGCACCAGCCGCAACGAATGCCTGATGCGGCTGCGCCGGGCGCTTGAGGAATATGTCATCGGCGGCATGGAAACCACCATCCCGCTGCATCTGGCGCTGATCCGCGATCCGGATTTCGTCAACGGTGCCTATGACATCCACTGGCTCGAGGAATTCATCGCGCGCCAGGGGTGAGAATGGGGTTTCAGGAAGGATCGTCATGCCCGGACTTGATCCGGGCATCTCATCCAGCCTGGCAAGAGATGCGCGGGTCAAGCCCGCGCATGACGACGGTGCGAAGAAGAGCGCATGCCGCATAACCCGCAGCCGCTGACCACCGACCTGCTGCTGCATGCCTATGCCAGCGGCTATTTTCCGATGGCCGACAGCGCCGACGATCCGGGCTATTTCTGGGTCTATCCGGAATATCGCGGTGTTATTCCGCTGGACCGCTTCCACCTGCCGCGCTCGCTGGCCAAGACGGTGCGCAGCAATTGCTTCCGCGTCCATGTCGACCGCGATTTCGCGGCCGTGATCGCGGCCTGCGCCGAACCCTCGCGCGATCTCTTAAGCCAGCGCCGCAACACCTGGATCAATGCGGTGATACGCAACGCCTATACCGAGCTGCACCGCAAGGGCTTCGCCCACAGCGTCGAATGCTACGATGGCGAGGACCGGCTGGTCGGCGGCCTCTATGGCGTGCGGCTCAACGGCGCCTTCTTCGGCGAAAGCATGTTCAGCCGCGCCACTGATGCTTCCAAGGTGGCTCTGGTGCATCTGGTGGCCCGCCTGCGCCTGGGCGGCTTCGTGCTGCTGGATACGCAGTTCATCACCTCGCATCTCGCCCGCTTCGGTGCCGAGGAAATCCGCCGCGCCGAGTATCTCGAACGCCTGGGCGAAGCCTTGGATGTGACCGCCGATTTCGGCCGCATGCCGCTGGATGCCACGCCGGCCGAAGTGCTGGCGGCATTGTCGGAGAGGATAGTGCATGGATAGCGTGACGCAGCTTCTGTTCGGCGGCGTGCTGGGCGCTGCCGGTTTCCGCAAAAGCCTGGGCCGACGCGCGGTGGCGGCAGGCGGCCTGATCGGCACCCTGCCCGACCTGGATGTCCTAACCGGCCTGTTCGGCCATCAGAGCGTGGTCGACACCTGGCAGGATCACCGCGCCATCAGCCATTCCTTTCCCGCCACGCTGATTTATGGCGCGGCGGTCGGCTGGATGCTTTGGAAAGCCGAGCGGCTGCGCAGCAGGGCGCCGAACCGCCCGGCGCTCGGACCCGATGACAGCCCAGAGCGCCGCCGCAACTGGATGTGGCTCGGCGCACTGGCGGCCGTCACCCATCCGCTGATCGACCTGTTCACCGCCTATGGTACGCAGTTGCTGGCTCCGTTCAGCAGCGTGCGCTTCGCCATCAACGCGATGCCGATCATCGATCCAGTCTATTCCCTGCCGCTGCTGCTGGTGTTTCTATTCGCCCTGGTAAGCGAGCGCTTCGCCGCTGCGGCACAGCGCGCGGCCCAGTTGGCACTGGTCTATATCTTTCTCTACACCACGATGGCCTGGGGCATAGGCCTGCATCTGGAACAGCGGGCGCGCGAGGAATTGCAGGCAACATCATCGAACACCACCGGCGTCCGCATCAGCGCCTATCCAGTGATTTTTCAGCCCTGGTGGCGCCGCATCGTTGTGGATCTGCCCGACGAAATCCTGATCGGCTTTGCCTCACCCTTCACTGAGAAGCCGATTGCCTGGCAGCGTTTCGCCCGGCTGCCCTCCAGCCCAGCGCTTGATGCGGCACAGGCCAGCTATGAAGCAAAGGTGTTCCGCTGGTTCTCAGGCGATCATCTGCACTGGACGGTGAAGCCCGGCACGCCGACTCTCGTCGAGGCGCGCGACTACCGCTATGGCATGCCCGGCGACAGCATCCTCGGCTTCTGGGGCCTGCGCTTCCGTGTCGATGCCGCAGGCCGCCTGCTCGGCGAGCCGGAGCGGCTGTCGGAACGGCCCGGTTTCACCCGTGCCGGCCTGGCAGAAATACGCGATGGTGTGTTGGGGCGTTAGCGCGCTGAGATTCTAGCGGGCGGCGGGACGCGGCGCGCGGCAGTCGATCACCCAGACATCGTAGACCGGGTGTTCCAGCGGATTGAGCGCCGGGCTGGAGGCGAACATCCAGCCGGAGAAGCGCTGCACTGCCGCCTCGCCGGGGCGTTCTTCCACGATATCGAGATAGGCAGCGCTTTCCGGTGGATATTCCGGCGGCCGCTTGCGGCAGACGCGCGGCGTCACCTTCAGCGTGCCGAAACCAACGGTCTGGCCAATGGCGACTTCCAGCGTGTAGATGCGCGCGGTGATCTTATCCAGGCCCTGCAGGATCGCCAGCGGCATCGGATTGCTCGGCAAGGCGTCACTCGCCGGGGCCGGCTGCGCCATGGCCCCCGTGGCGGCGCATAGCAGCAGTGCTGCAACGAAAGTTGCGCGGGGCAGGCAGGACGCTTGCCGAAACATGATGCTTTACTGCGCCTTGGCCTTGTCGCCGTTACCAGAACCCGTAGTGGCGCTGAAAATCGCCTGGCCGATCAGATCAAGCAGGCTGACCGAGCCTTGGGTGAACTTGATCGCCTCACCCGGCTTCAGCATCACATCGCTGCCGCCCGGCTCGATCGACAGGTAATTGCCGCCGAGCAGGCTTTCAGACGCGATCTTCGCCGCCGAGTCTTCCGGCAGCTTGTAGCGACCATCGACGGTGAAGGTGACAACGGCATCATAGGTCTTGGGGTCGAGCGTCTGGCCGGTGATGGTGCCGACCTTGATGCCGGAAAGCCGCACGGCACCGCCCGTTACCAGGCCATCGGCGCGGTTGAAGCGCGCCTTCAGTTCATAGCCTGACACGTTGCCGCCAACGCCAGCGGTGGAATAGGCGAATGCCAGGAAGAACGCAGCCACCGCAAGAACCACGGCGCCGATCAGGGTCTCGACCAGATTGCCTTGCATGGGCCGTCGCCTACTCCGGCTTCCAGGCTTCGTAGTCGCCTGTGGCCTTGGGCCGCGTGCCGCCGCCCTGCCCCGCCGGATGATAGGCGTAGGGCGTGCCGGTCAGATTCGGCAGATGCTCCTTTTCCCACACATGCTTTTTCACGCCGGCGACCGGCGCGTCATCAACGGTGTGGTGCAGCCAGGCATGCCATTCCGGCGGCACTTTGGATGCTTCCGGGCGGCCGTTGAAGATCACCCAGCGGCGGCGCCCGCCGCTCCGTTCGCGGAAATACTTGTTGCCGAAGCTGTCGCTGCCGACCGCCTCGCCTTTCCACCAAGTATAGAGCTTCGTGCCGATCAGGCTCATGGTCTCACTGTCTCCGCGCTGCTGGTGCGCTGAATTACGGGCGGACTATGGCACTGCCCGAACATTGCGTAAAGCCTTATTCGGCCGTCCTATTTCATCACCAGAAGGCCGATTTCCATGGCGAATTCGCGGCCCAGTTCATTGCGCGCGGCGGTCTCGAAAGCGGGGTATTTGGACACAACCTTTTCGAGCCCCGGCCGGCCGGCGAAATCCTCTGCCTTCAGCAGGTCGCCCTGCTTCAGATTGCCGCCACGGCCCATCGACATCAGCGCCCGACCCACGGCGGTGGCGATCAGCCGCTGGCCCTCGTCGCTGGCGAAGAACTGATCCAGCGCCGCCAGTTCATTACGATTGTAATGGGCGGCGGCAGCATTGGAGACGGCGCCCCGGAAACGCTGGCCGGCGCCGGGCGCGCGTTCGCGCAGCAGCCGGGCGCGGGCCTGCTCCTCCGGAGTCGATTGCGGCATGAACTGCAAATAGAGCTGCACGATGGAGTCGACCCGCTTTTCGAGGCTCAGAGTCTCCATCAGCTTGTCCGCCGCCTGCCGGGTTACCCGGTCCTGGGCGGCAACGCCCAGGGGAACAGCGGTGGTAACCGCCAGGAGAAGAATCAGCAACAGGGAATGGATGCGGCGCATGGCCCGAGTCTAGCACAATGCTTGTGGTTTTAATAAGGCACACCGCCCTTTGAAGAATTGACCCGCGCGCCGGCCTTACCCTAGATTTAGCCCATCCGAGGTCGCCGAGCCACCAGATTTGGTAGCTCTGGCGGCCTCAAGTCTTTGATTCAGCGGCGATTTCCAGGGCACGAGGGGCAGGCGGCAATGCGTATTCAACGGCACTACACCAATGCGGCGGGTGAAGCTTACGACGGCATCGAGTTCCGTTTCACGGCCAGCGAAATCCGCAATCCGGATGGTTCCGTGGTGTTCCGCCTGGACAAGCTGGAAGTGCCGGCCCCCTGGTCGCAGGTGGCTGCCGACGTGCTGGCGCAGAAGTATTTCCGCCGCGCCGGGATTCCCGCCGCCCGCCGGCCGGTGCCAGAATCGGACGTGCCGCAATGGCTGTGGCGCCAGGAAGCCGATGAGGCGGCGCTGGAGAAGCTGCCCGAGGCCGAGCGCTATACCCAGGAGACCAGCGCGCGGCAGGTTTTCGACCGCCTGGCCGGCACCTGGGCCTATTGGGGCTGGAAGGGCGGCTATTTCGATTCGGAAGAGGATGCCCGCGCCTATTTCGACGAGATGCGCTACATGCTGGCCGCCCAGGTCGGTGCGCCGAACTCGCCGCAATGGTTCAACACCGGCCTGCATTGGGCCTATGGCATCGATGGCCCGGCCCAGGGGCATCATTATGTCGATTACCGCACCGGCAAGCTGGTGCAGTCGGACTCGGCCTATGAGCATCCGCAGCCGCATGCCTGCTTCATCCAGTCGGTGGAGGACGACCTCGTCAACGAGGGCGGCATCATGGATCTGTGGACCCGCGAGGCGCGGCTGTTCAAATACGGCTCGGGCACCGGTTCCAACTTCTCCCGCCTGCGCGGCGAGGACGAGAAACTCTCGGGCGGCGGCAAGTCGTCGGGCCTGATGAGCTTCCTCAAGATCGGCGACCGCGCCGCCGGCGCCATCAAGTCGGGCGGCACCACGCGCCGCGCCGCCAAGATGGTGATCTGCGACATCGACCATCCTGATATCGAAGCCTTCATCGACTGGAAGGTGATCGAAGAGCAGAAGGTGGCGGCCCTGGTCGCCGGCTCCAAGCTGTCGCGCCAGCATCTTGGCCGCGTGCTCGCCGCCTGCAACGAGGCCGGCGGCTGCGACCCGAAGCAGAATGCCGCGTTGCGCAAGGAAATCCGCGCCGCCCGCGCCGCGATGATCCCGGAGAACTATGTGCAGCGCGTGCTGCAGATGGCCCGCCAGGGCTATGACCAGCTCGATTTCCGCGCCTATGACACTGACTGGGATGGCGAAGCCTATCTCACCGTTTCCGGCCAGAACTCGAACAATTCCGTGCGCGTGCCGGATGACTTCCTGCTCGCCGTGGAGCGCGATGCCGACTGGACGCTGACGCGGCGCACCGATGGCAAGGCTGCCAAGACCCTGCCGGCGCGCAAGCTGTGGGACAAGATCGGCCAGGCTGCCTGGGCCTCCGCCGATCCGGGCCTGCAATACGACACCACGATCAACGATTGGCATACCTGCCCTGAGGATGGCCGCATCAACGCCTCCAACCCGTGCTCGGAATACATGTTCCTGGACGACACGGCCTGCAATCTCGCCTCGCTGAACCTGATGTGCTTCCGCAGCGATGATGGCCGCTTCGACGTGCAGGGCTTTGAGCATGCCTGCCGGCTGTGGACCGTGACGCTGGAAATCAGCGTGCTGATGGCGCAGTTCCCGAGCCGCGAAATCGCGCGCCGCTCCTATGAATTCCGCACGCTCGGCCTCGGCTATGCCAATCTCGGCGCGCTGCTGATGAGCTGCGGCATGTCCTATGATTCCGACGAGGGCCGCGCGCTCTGCGGTGCCATCACCGCCTTGATGACCGGCGCCGCCTATGCCACCTCGGCCGAGATGGCGGCCGAGCTCGGCGCCTTCCCCGGCTACAGCCGCAATGCCGACCAGATGCTGCGCGTGGTGCGCAACCATCGCCGCGCCGCGCAAGGCCAGCTTGCCGGCTATGAGGGCCTGCATATCGCACCGCTGCCGCTGGACCACGGCCATTGCGCCGACGCGGCGTTGCGTAAAGCCGCCCAGGAAGCCTGGGACCGCGCCTTGTCGCTCGGCGAGGCGCATGGCTACCGCAATGCCCAGGTCAGCGTCATCGCCCCCACCGGCACCATCGGCCTGGTGATGGATTGCGACACCACCGGCATCGAACCGGATTTCGCCCTGGTGAAGTTCAAGAAGCTGGCCGGCGGCGGCTATTTCAAGATCATCAACCGCACCGTGCCGCTGGCGCTCCGCACGCTCGGCTATACCGAAGGCGAGATCCGCGCCATCATCGATTACGCCGTGGGCCATGGCACGCTGCGCGGCGCGCCGGGCGTCAACCACACCACGCTGAAGGCCAAGGGCTTCACGGCGGAAGCCATCGCCAAGGTGGAAGCCGGCCTGCGCACCGCCTTCGACATCAAGTTCGTGCTCAACCGCTTCACCCTCGGCACGGCTTTCTGCACCAACGAACTCGGCATCCCGGAACAGCGGCTCAACGCGCCGGATTTCGACCTGCTCACCGCCATCGGCTTCACGGCCGAAGAGATCGCCGCCGCCAACCTGCATTGCTGCGGCGCCATGACCCTGGAAGGGGCGCCCTATCTCAAGGACGAGCATCTGCCGGTATTCGACTGCGCCAACCCCTGCGGCAAGGACGGTACCCGCTTCCTGTCCTCGGCCAGCCATATCCGCATGATGGCCTCGGCGCAGCCCTTCATCACCGGCGCCATCTCCAAGACCATCAACATGCCGAATTCGGCCAGCGTCGAGGAATGCACGGAGGCCTATCTCTCGGCCTGGAAGCTTGGCTGCAAGGCCATCGCGCTCTACCGCGACGGTTCCAAGCTGAGCCAGCCGCTGCAATCGCAGTTGCTCGACGACGATGCCGAGGCGGTTGAAGACACCCTCGACCGCGTGATCGAAGCGCCGGCTGCCGCCCGCGCCCAGATCGTTGCCGAGCGCATCGTCGAGAAATACATCGCCGGCCGCCAGCGCCTGCCGCTGCGCCGCAAGGGCTACACCCAGAAGGCCGTGGTCGGCGGCCACAAGGTGTATCTGCGCACCGGTGAATATGACGAAGGCAAGCTCGGCGAAATCTTCATCGACATGCACAAGGAAGGCGCCGCCTTCCGCAGCCTGATGAACAATTTCGCCATCGCCATTTCCATCGGCCTGCAATACGGCGTGCCGCTGGAGGAATTCGTCGATGCCTTCACCTTCACCCGCTTCGAGCCTTCAGGCATGGTGGAAGGCAACGACGTCATCAAGATGGCGACCTCGATCCTCGACTATGTGTTCCGCGAACTGGCGGTGAGCTACTTGGGCCGCACCGACCTCGCCCATGTGCAGCCGGAAGACCTGCGCCCCGATGCACTGGGCGCCAAGGAAGCGCATACCACGGAAGCCGCGCCGGCGGCGGCCATGGCACTGGCCTCCAACGGCTATGTCCGCTCCAACCTCTATGTGCTGAACAATGCCGCGGCTGGCGCGGGCGCCGCCACCATGCAGTTGCAGGCAACCGGCACCGATGGCCTCAACATCTCGGCGGCGGTGAATGTGCTGGCCGGCGGCCATGAAGAAGGCGCAGGCAGCAGCCGCTCCAGCCGCATCCGCGAAGCCCGGATGAAGGGCTATGAAGGCGATGCCTGCCCGGAATGCGGCAACTTCACCCTGGTGCGCAACGGCACCTGCCTGAAATGCGATTCCTGTGGCGGCACCACAGGATGCTCCTGAGGCGCCTGATTCTGGCTGCGATGCTGCTGGCGACCCAGCTTGCCTGGGCGCCCGCGGCCTGGGCGGATGAGGCCCGCGCCTTGCTGGTGGCGGTGAACGCAACCCGCACCAGAACCGGACTGGACGTGCTGCGCGACAATCCGCAGCTCCGCCTGGCCGCCGCCGAACTCGCCGCCGACCTGCCGCGCTGCGGCCGCCTCAGCCACCAGGGCTGCGACGGCAGCGACCTGCGCGAACGCCTGGTCCGCGCCGGCTATCCCTTCGCCTTCGCCGCCGAGAACCTGGCGCATGGCACGCCGAATGCCGCCGAGACCCTGGCCGCCTGGCTGGAAAGCCCGGGCCACCGGGAAAATCTGCTGCGGCCGGAATTGCGCGAGGCTGGTATCGCCCAGGGTGAATTGCAGGGCCAGACACTCTGGGTGATGGTGCTGGGCAGCCGGCGCTGATGCGTTTACCGAATCACGCCCGCCGCCCTATACTGGTGGCATGACCAGCGGCCCCAGCTATGCAACCTGCCCCACCGATCTTGGCGACCGGCTGGATTCCCACGCCCGGTTCACGCTCTCCATCGGCACCTCGGTCAAGGTCGGGCGGCAGTTGAAGCTGGCCCGCACCGATCTCGGCTCCACCAAGCTGACGCGGCGCAACCTGCGCCGGGTGGTGCTGCAGCAATGCCGGCTGTTCTGCACCGACATGCGCGGCGTCGATGCCGTGGAAGCCGAATTCAACGGCAGCGACATGACCGCCGCCGATCTCAGCGAAGGCAATTTCGCCCAGGCGCTGATGCGTGGCGTCGACTTGAGCCGCGCCATCCTCAACAACACACGTTTCGACAGCGCCGATTTCCGGCCCTACACGCCGCCGGAGAATGTCGCCGATGGCCGGCAGGAGACCAAGCTCGGCGGCGCCTCGGCGCGCGGCGCCTCCTTCGTGGCGGCAACGCTGAACGACACCATCTTCGACAAGGCGAACCTGCAGGACGCCAATTTCGCCTATGCCAGCATCACCGGCCTGTCGCTGAAAGGCGCCGACCTGCGCGGCGCCGATTTCTCCATGGCCGACATGCCGAGCGAACTCGGCGAGCAGATCATTTCCGGCGGCGGCAAGGTGCCCAAGGCGGCCAAGCCGGCGGCCGTCTACATGGCGCTGGAATCCCATGCCTCCTGGGTGCAGAGCGACGGCAGGGCCGGCCAGCGCGCCGACCTCTCCAACTGGAATCTGGTCGGGCTCAATCTCGACGGCGCCGAACTCTCCGGCGCCAACCTGGTCGGCGCCAACATGGCGCGCTGCAGCTTGCGTGGTGCCAAGCTGATCTGCGCCGACCTGCGCGGCGCCAATCTCTCCGCCGCCGACATCCACGGCGCCGATTTCCGTGGCGCCATGCTGGATCAGGCCTTCGGCTTCATGCCGGCGGGGAGCGTCTAAACCGAAATCAGAGCCCCGCCTTCAGCACCGCGCCCATTTCGGCGAGGGCCTCGTTGGCTTGCGGCAGCACCTTGCCCATGGTGATGAAGCCGTGGATGGTGCCGGGGAATTCGCGGAACTGCACCACGTTGCCGGCTGCCTGCAAAGCCTGGGCATAGGCGACGCCTTCATCGCGCAAGGGATCGTTGCCGGCCACCACCACATAGCCGCGCGGCAGGTTGGCCAGCGACGGCGCCTTCAGCGGCGAGGCACGCCAATCCTCGCAGTCGGCCGGGCCGTTCAGATACATGAGCTGGAACCAGGTCATGCTGCTATGGGTGAGCAGATGGCCGGTGGCGAATTTCTGGTGCGACTCCGTCTCCATCGCCATGTTGGTGGCGGGATAGATCAGCAGTTGGAACTTGATCGCCGGCTTGCCCGCGTCGCGCGCCAGCAACGCCACCACGGCGGCAATGTTGCCGCCAGCGGAATCGCCGCCCACGGCGAGGCGCTCGGCATCGACGCGGAGATGCTTGGCTTCCTCCACCACCCAGACCAGCGCGGCATAGGCATCCTCGATGGCGGCGGGGAATTTGAATTCCGGCCCCATGCGGTAATCGACGCTGACCACGGCGCAGCCTGAATTATTCGCCAGGGTGCGGCAGACGACATCATGGGTATCGAGATCGCCGATCACCCAGCCGCCGCCATGGTAGAACACCAGCACCGGCAATACGTCTTTCTTATCGACGTCGATCGGGCGGTAATAGCGCAGCGGGATCGGACCATTCGGCCCCGGGCAGGCGAAATTGCCGACCTCGGAAACGTCCGGCGGCTCCGGCGACACCGCGCCCCGGGTTTCCTTGTACAGCTTGCGCGCCGCCACGGCGCCGATGGACTCATAGGCGGGACGATTGGCGGCGGCCACCGCGTCGAGCAGGGCCTTGGCTTCAGGATCGAGCATGGCTTGGTGCCTTTTGCTTGGCGTTCAGTAGCGATTTTTATTCAGTGCAATCCGGGGAACAGCCCACGCAGGCCGTTGGCAAAAATCTGCACTGCAACGGCGGCCAGCAGCAAGCCGAAAATGCGGTTGAGGATATTCAATCCGGTGCGGCCCATACGCTGGCCGATGGGAACCGCCAGCCGCAGCACGATCCATACCGCAACGCACACAACCAGAATGGCGAGGATCACCACGCCCTGATGCAGGAAGCCGTCACCACTCTGCATGGTAATGATGGTGGCGGAAATCGAACCGGGGCCGACCAGCAGCGGCATGGCAATCGGCACCACGCCCACGGCATCGCGCGCGCCGGCCTCGGCCGCCTCTTCCGGCGTCTGCTGCTGCGGGCTCATCTGCGCATTGACCATGCTGAGCGCCATCAGGAACAGCACGATGCCGCCGCCAACCTGGAAGGCGGCAAGGCTGGCGCCCAGCAGCCGCAGGATCATGTCGCCCGAGAGTGCGGAGACCACCAGCACGCCGAACACGGCGATGGCGGCGGTGCGGGCCGTCTTGGCCTTCTCCGCGCCCGAGCGGCCTTCCATCAGCATCAGGAAGAGCGGGATGGCCGCGAACGGATCCAGGATCGAGAACAGCGTGATGGCGTAGCGGATATATTCGAAGCTATCACGCATACGCCCCTCCCCCCGTTCTATCGGCTGTACTGACGGCTCAACCCAGCCCCTCACTCGTCATGCGCGGACTTGAGCCGCGCATCTCACTCTAAAGGTCTTCGGCAGAACAAGTCGGAAAAAGATGCGCGGCTCAAGTCCGCGCATGACGAAATAAGTAAGTTAGCCCTGCTAGAACCCGGTGGCGGATACGTAAATTTATCCGCCTCCGGTACGCCTACTTCTTGTCGAGTTCGGGCGCGTGGATGCGGATATGCAGTTCGCGGAGCTGCTTCAGCGTCACTTCGCTCGGCGCCTGCATCATCAGGTCCTGCGCCTGCTGGTTCATCGGGAACAGCACGATCTCGCGGATATTCGGCTCATCGGCCAGCAGCATGACGATGCGGTCGATACCGGGCGCGATGCCGCCATGCGGCGGGGCGCCATACTTGAACGCATTCAGCATGCCGCCGAACTTGCCTTCCACCACTTCCGGGCCATAGCCGGCGATCTCGAACGCCTTGTACATGATTTCCGGCTTGTGGTTACGGATGGCACCCGAGGAAAGCTCCACGCCGTTGCACACGATGTCGTACTGGTAGGCGTTGATGGTCAGCGGATCCTGGCTGTTCAGCGCTTCCAGGCCGCCCTGCGGCATCGAGAACGGGTTGTGGCTGAAATCGATCTTCTTCTCGTCCTCGTTATACTCGAACATCGGGAAGTCGACGATCCAGCAGAACTTGAAGACATTCTTCTCGCAGATATCGAGTTCGTCGCCAATGCGGATACGCGCCTGGCCGGCCAGCTTGGCCGCCGGCAATTCCTTGTCGCAGGCGAAGAAGATGGCATCGCCATCCTTCACATTGGCCACTTGCTTCAGCTTGGCGATACGCTCGGCATCCAGGAACTTGGCAATCGGCCCCTTGGCCTCGCCATTGTCGAAGATGATGTAGCCGAGGCCGGCGGCGCCTTCCTGGCGCGCCCAGTCGTTCATCTTGTCGAAGAAGCTGCGCGGACGGCCCGAGGCGCTCGGCGCCGGAATACCGCGCACCACGCCACCATTCTCGATGCTGCGGGCGAACACACCGAAGCCCGAACCGCGGAACACCTCGGTCACATCGGCGAGGATGATCGGGTTGCGCAGGTCCGGCTTGTCGGAGCCGTATTTCAGCATCGATTCACGATACGGGATGCGCGGGAACTCAGCCGGGCCGCAATCGCGGCCATTGGCGAATTCCTGGAACACGCCATGGATCACCGGGCCGACGGCGTTGAACACGTCGTCCTGCTCAACGAAGCTCATCTCGACATCGAGCTGGTAGAATTCGCCGGGGGAACGGTCCTTGCGCGCATCCTCGTCGCGGAAGCAAGGCGCGATCTGAAAATAGCGGTCGAAGCCCGAGACCATGATGAGCTGCTTGAACTGCTGCGGTGCCTGCGGCAGCGCGTAGAAGCGGCCGGGATGCAGGCGGCTCGGCACCAGGAAGTCGCGCGCGCCTTCCGGCGACGACGCGGTGAGGATCGGGGTCTGGAATTCCATGAAACCCTGATCGGTCATGCGGCGGCGGATCGAGGAGATCACCTTCGAGCGCAGGATGATGTTGTTATGCAGGCGTTCGCGGCGCAGGTCGAGGAAGCGGTACTTGAGGCGAATATCTTCGGGGTATTCCTGCTCGCCGAAAACCGGCATCGGCAGTTCCTGCGCCTCGCCCAGCACTTCCACGGCCTCGACCACCAGTTCAACCGCGCCGGTCGGCAGGTTCGGGTTCACCGTCTCCGGCGTGCGCGCCACCACCTTGCCGCTGACCGAGATGACGAATTCGGAGCGCAGCTTCTCCAGCGCCTTGAAGGCGTCCGAGCCGCTTTCCGCCACCACCTGGGTGATGCCGTAATGGTCGCGCAGGTCGATGAACATCAGGTTGCCGTGGTCGCGGCGGCGATGCACCCAGCCGGCAAGCTTGACCGTGGCGCCGACTGATTCAGCGCGCAATTGGCCACAGGTATGGGTGCGGTAGCGGGACATGGGGGAATCCTGAATAAAAGCCGTGAAAACGAAGCGGAACAGTCGCGAAACGGGGGGGAAAGTCAAGCCATCTGAGGCCGGATTTTCCCTGCTGATTGTATTGGGTTGACGCCCTAAGCGTGTTATGAGGGCCAGGATATGAACGCTGATCCGACTCCGATTACTACCACCGACGCCCTGGCCCAATTCTGCGCTTCGCTGAGCACGGCCGAGTTTGTCACTGTCGATACTGAATTCATGCGGGAAACCACCTTCTGGCCCAAGGTCTGCCTGATCCAGGTGGCCGGCCCGGAGGAAGCCCGGGTGATCGACCCGCTGGCCGACGGCCTCGATATGGCGCCGCTCTTCGACCTGCTGCGGAACAAGAATGTTCTGAAAGTGTTCCATGCGGCACGTCAGGACCTGGAAATCTTCGTCCGCCAGATGGGCGAAGTGCCCGCGCCCCTGTTCGATACCCAGGTGGCGGCGATGGTCTGCGGCTTCGGCGACCAGGTGTCCTACGAAACCCTGGCCGGCAAGCTGGCCAATGCCCAGATCGACAAAAGCTCGCGCTTCACCGACTGGGCCCGCCGGCCGCTGACGCCCAAGCAGATTCTCTACGCCCTCTCCGACGTGACGCATTTACGGAAATGCTACGAGAAGCTTTCCGCCAAGTTGCAAAAGAGTGGCCGCGCCGCCTGGCTCGATGCCGAGATGGCGACCCTGACCGACCCGGCGACCTACGATCTGGCGCCGATGGATGCCTGGCGCCGGCTCAAGCCCCGCGTCACCCGGCCGGAATACCTCGCCGTGCTGCAGGCGGTGGCCGCCTGGCGCGAACAGGAAGCCCGCCAGCGCGACATTCCGCGCCAGCGCATCCTGCGCGACGAAGCCGCCATGGAAATCGCCGGCCACCCGCCCAAGAGTGCGGAAGACCTCGGCCATATCCGGGGCCTCTCCAAGGGCTTTGCCGAGGGCAAGATGGGCCAGGGCCTGCTGGCCGCGATCACCGCGCGGCTGGAAGCGCCGCGCGAAAGCTGGCCGCAGATCGAGCGCGAGGCGGAATTGCCGCGCGGCATCGGCCCGATTGTCGAATTGCTGAAAGTGCTGCTGAAGCAGAAATGCGACGAGCATGACGTGGCGCAGAAGCTGGTCGCCGCCTCTTCCGATCTCGACAAGATCGCCGCCGATGACGCGGCCGATGTGCCCGCCATGCAGGGCTGGCGCCGTGAGCTGTTCGGCAACGACGCCCTGCGCCTCAAGCGCGGCGAATTGGCGCTGGCCGTCAACGGCAACCGCATCAAGCTGGTGGAACTGAAGAAGTAACGGCAACGGTTTTCTGCCGCATGAGATGCCCGGATCAAGTCCGGGCATGACGCTATTGTTTTTGAAGTCGTCACCCCCGCGCCATTCTTGTCACCCTGGCGCAAGCCAGGGTCCCATTTCATCACATAAAAAATGGGATTCTCGCGTGCGCGAGAATGACTAAAAAGGGAGGCAACGCCTCACCCCTTGGCGATACGGATATCCCAGCCGCGGTTGAGCGCCTTGGCCAGCGCCTCGACGCGGCGCTGCACCTGTTCGCCATCCAGCACGGCGAGTTGCTGCGAGAGTTCCAGCACCAGGTTGCCATTGAGGAAGCGCAGGCGGCAATCGCGCAGCAGGCCCGGCACGCCGCCAGATAACGTCTGGCCGAGCCGCAGGCCGAGGCCGATGGCGAGTGCGTAATCCGCCTGCCGGGTTTCCAGCATGCGCCAGGCTGGCGATGCCACCGGGTCGCTGACCGTGCCGGCATAGCGCGCGAATACCGCGAGGCCGAGCAAGGCGCGTTCATGCTGGCTGATGCCGCCAAACGGCGCATGCAGGATCAGGCCCAGAGCCTGCTCGCCGCGATAATCCGGATGCACCCGCCAGGCGATATCGGCCAGCATCGCCGCCGCCAGGCGCAGGCGCTTCTCGGCGATGCTTTCCTTCTCGAATAGCGGCGCAATGAAGCGGTCGAGTTCGGCGCCATGCTCGGCATAGCGGCCTTCGCGCGCCGCCATATGGGCGCAATAGCTGAGCAGCGGATCGAGCGCGCGCGTCGCATCATCCAGCATGGCATAGGCCAGGCCCTCGCGCAGGCCATGCGCTGAGAACACCACCTCGCTCGGCTGCAACACTTTCAGCAGCCTGCGCATCACCAAGGCGGCAAGTGGTAATGAATCCTGGCGCCGACGCGGCACGCCTTCCATGCGGCTGACCGATTCCTTGCCCTGGCGACCGAGCAGGCGGGTGAATTCCAGCGCTTCGTCACGGCCCATATTGTATTCGTGGATGATATGCAGCGGACTCTGGGTCTGCGCCATATGCACGCGCGCAATGGCACGCCAGGAGCCACCGACGGCATAGAGCGGCTTGCCCTGCCAGCGTTTCAGCCAGCTCACTTCGCCATAGCGGGCGTCGATGAAGGCTTTTGTCTGGTTGTAATTGCCGGTGCTGGCGAGGCGCAAAGGCCCCAACGGCAGGGTGACGCTGTCGCCGATACGGCGCTTCTCGACCGCCACCAGTTCCAGGCTGCCGCCGCCGAGATCACCCATCACGCCTTCCGCATCGGGAATGCCGGAAAGCACGCCGAGCGCCGAATACTGTGCCTCCTCGGTGCCAGACAGGAGCCGCACCTTCACGCCGGTCTCGCGCTCGATGCGGCTGATGAAATCCGGGCCATTGGCGGCATCGCGGGCGGCAGCGGTGGCCACCACCTGCAACTGCTTCACCTGCATGTGACGCGCCAGCGCAACGAAACGCCGGATCGTCGCCAGCGCCAGAGTGACGCCATCTTCATGGAGCTTGCCGGTTTCGCCCAGGCCGCGGCCAAGACCGCACAGCACTTTCTCGTTGAAGCGCGGCGTCGGCAGGCGCAAGGGCTCGTCGAACACCACGAGACGCACGGAATTCGAGCCGATGTCGATGACACCCAGCGGCAGCAACTCTGCCGCATTCTTGCGGGCGGCAATGGGCGACGGCGCGAAATGAATGGCGGTCATACTATCCGGATTTAAGCTGGAGGCGCCGGATCGCGGCCGGCGACTTCAGCGCTTTGCCACGGCCCGAAAGACTGGGGTTGGTCATGAAGTAGGTATGGGCGCTGAAGGCGTCAAGTTTCGTCGAGACGCGCGAATACTTGTCGTCGGCACCGAGCGCCCAGCTCTGCGCCTCGTCTTTCAGGCTCGCCACCATGATCTGGTCCAGCACCTGCTCGCGCACGGTGGGATTGCCCACCGGCACCAGCACTTCGACGCGGCGGTCGAAATTGCGCGGCATCCAGTCCGCCGAGGTGATGAACACCTTGGCATCCGGCGACGGCAGGCCATGGCCGTTGCCGAAGCAGATGATGCGCGAATGCTCCAGGAAGCGGCCGATCAGGCTGCGCACGCGGATATTCTCGGACAGGCCCTTCACGCCCGGCCGCAGGCAGCAGATGCCGCGCACCACCAGGTCGATCTGCACCCCGGCCTGGCTGGCGGCATAGAGCGCATCAATCGCCGCCGGATCGACCAGACTGTTCATCTTCGCCCAGATCGCCGCCGGCTTGCCCGCCTTGGCATGCTCGATTTCGGCATGGATCAGATCAAGCAGGCGCGGCCTGAGCGAGAATGGCGAGATCGCGATCTGCTTCAACTGCTCCGGGGCGGCATAGCCGGTGAGGAAGTTGAAGATATAGGTGGCATCGTGGCCGAGATCGGGATCGTCGGTGAAGAAGCTGAGGTCGGTGTAGACCTTCGCGGTGATCGGATGGTAGTTGCCGGTGCCGAAATGCACATAGGTGTTGAGCGAGCCGCCTTCGCGGCGCACCACCAGCGAAATCTTGGCATGGGTCTTCAACTCGATGAAGCCGAACACCACCTGCACGCCGGCACGCTCCAGGTCGCGCGCCCATTTGATATTCGCCGCCTCGTCGAAGCGCGCCTTCAACTCCACCAGCGCCGTCACCGACTTGCCGGCTTCCGCCGCCTCGATCAGCGCCTTGACGATCGGGCTGTCATCCGAGGTGCGATACAGCGTCTGCTTGATCGCCACCACCTGCGGATCCGCCGCCGCCTGGCGCAGGAACTGCACCACCACGTCGAAGCTCTCGTAGGGGTGATGCACCACCAGGTCCTTGTGCCGGATGGCGGCGAAGCAGTCGCCGCCGAAATCGCGGATACGTTCCGGGAAACGGGCGCTGAAGGTCGGGAACTTGAGCTCGGGAATATCATCGACGATCAGCCGCTTGGTATCGGCGAGGCCGAGCAGGCCATCCACCGGCACCACCGCCTGCGGGCTGACTTCCAGTTCCTCGCAGACGAAGCGGCGCAGATCCTCCGGCATGTCGGCGTTGATCTTGAGGCGGATCACGTTGCCGCGCCGGCGGCGCTTCAGCGCCGTCTCGAACAGACGCACCAGATCCTCGGCCTCTTCCTCGATTTCGATATCGCTGTCGCGCGTGATGCGGAACAGGCCGCGACCGATGCTCTCATAGCCCGGAAAGAGCTTATGCATGAACAGGCCGACGAGATTCTCCAGCGACAGGAAGCGGATCTTCTCGCCCGGCAGACGGATGAAGCGCTCGACCTGGCCCGGCAGCGGCAGCAAGGCATTCAGGCTGCGACCGTCACGAATCCGTCGCATTTGCATAACCATCGCGAAACCGAGATTGGGTATGAACGGGAACGGGTGCGCGGGATCGATCGCCAGCGGCGTCAGCACAGGAAAGATATGGGCGAGGAAATAATCCTCCAGCCATTTGCGGTCGTCGTCGGTGAGCCTCTCCGGTTCCAGCACCGCGATGCCCGCATGCTCCAGTTCAACGCAGAGCTTGCGCCAGCAGGCCTGCTGCTTCGCCATCAGATCGGCGGCGGCTTCGTTGATCAGCACCAATTGCTGCGCCGGCGTAAGGCCGTCCTGGCTGATTTCCTCAACACCCGCCCGCACCTGGCCGTAAAGGCCGGCAACGCGCACCATGAAGAATTCATCCAGGTTGTTGGCCGAGATGGAGAGGAAGCGCAGCCGTTCCAGCAGCGGGTAGCGCTTGTTGTTGGCCTCTTCCATGACGCGCAGATTGAAGGCCAGCCAGGAGAGTTCGCGGTTGATGTAGCGCTCGCGCACCGGCACCGCCGCCACCGCCGGCGGCGGCACGAAGGGCTCGGCGGGCGGCTGGCCGCCGGGGGCAAATTTTTCAAGCGCGCTTGGGCTGCTCAACGGCATGTCGGAGTATCCTGCCTTGTCCGACCGGCCCGGTGGCGGTATGCCAGGGCCCGGTTCGGGTATAGGTGTAACGGCGGAATATGTCAAAGCCGCGACTCCTGCCCGAAACCAGACGAATTTTCAGTATTTTTCGTGTAATTCCAAGGAGATTCCCATGTTGCGCCTGTGGCTGCTGCGGCACGCTAAATCCGCCTGGGACGATCCCGGGCTGGATGATTTCGCCCGCCCCCTGGCGCCGCGCGGCAAGAAGGCCTGCCGCCGCCTCGCCCGCCACCTGGCCGAACGCGCGGTGCGGCCCGATCTGGTGCTCTGCTCGCCGGCCCAGCGCACGAGACAGACCTGGGAACGCCTGACCAAGCGGCTGGGGCCGGATATCGAAACCCGCTTTGACCATAGCCTCTACCTGGCCGAGGCGACAAACCTGCTGGCAACCCTGCGGGCGGCGCCGACCACTTGCCGCGAATTGATGCTGATCGGCCATAATCCCGGCCTGGAAGACCTGGCGGCGCGGCTGTGCAGCGCCGGGGCCGGCGATGCCCTGGAGCGGCTGAAAACCAAATACCCCACCGGCGGTCTGGCCGAGATCAGTTTCGCTATCAAGCGCTGGGCCGATGTGGCGCCCAAATCGGGTTTTCTGGCAAGCTTCGTTACACCCGCCATGCTGGATGAAGCAGAGTGACGCCATGGGCGACATCGTCAACCTGAACAAGGCGCGCAAGGCCAAGGCGCGCGATGCAAAGGCCACCCAGGCGGCGGCCAACCGCGCCCGGCATGGCATGAGCAAGGCCGAGCGTGAGAAAGCGGCCAAGGAGGCCGAACGCATCCGCCGCGAGATCGACGGCAGCAAGCTGGAAGATTAGCGCCTAGTTTGCGGCCATTCTGGTTTCGCCCGCCTGCACCGGCAGGCCGCGCGCCGCCAGATACTGCTCCACCGCGCCACCCCAGACCTTGGGAAAGAACACCAGGGCATGACCATCCACCCGCCTCGGCAGGGTGTATTGCCGATAGTCGGCATGGCCGCCGGCATTGATGAAGACCTCGAAGTTGCGGCGGTAATAATCTTCCGAACAATAGGAATCATTCTCGGCATAGAGCCACAGCATCGGTAATGCCGTGGTGGTGCCACGCCCCATCAGCAGGCGGTCGATATAGGGCGCGGATTTGTAGATCACGCGGTTGCAATCCTCGCCGACCCAGCCGCCGACGAAGTTCAGCACGCCGCGATACATATCGGGGTTGCGTCCGGCATGGGCGATGCTGAGGATGCCGCCGCGCGAATGGCCACCCACCACCACCTGCGCAGCATCGACAAAAGTCATCTTCAGGATCAGGTCGGTGGCGGCATCGATATCGCGCAGCGCACGGTCGGCACCGGGGATGGATCGCGCGGGCGAGCAGCTATAGCCGAAATCGCGGTCCTCGGCGAAGCCTTCATCATAAACCCCATCCGAACCGCCACGGCCGCGACGCGATGGCAGCACCACGGCCCAGCCGCGCGCCACGAACCATTCCGCCATCGGCTTGGGATCGAACACCATGGCGAATTGCTGCGGCTTGGTGCCCCGATAGGTCGAGCCATGATGGAAGATCAAGGTCGGAAACGGCCCTTTGCCGGCGGGGCGGTATATCTGCGTCGAGAGACTGACATGCTCGCCATCGATCTCCACCGGCATACGGATGGTTTCCTGCGCCGAAGCCCGGGCTAGAACCGTGCAGAGCATGGCGCAGCAAATAACCAGGAACCGGCCGTGAAAGCGCAGCGCGAACATCACGATCACCCTGTTTAGTCGGTTGCGGGTGATCCGATATCGCCGCTGGATTCAGGCGCGGGCTGGGCGCGAATGGAGCCATATTGTGGCAGCTTCACCCGCCCAAATAGTGGCCGCCACAGTGTTGCCGGATTCCGGCTGCCGCCTATACTGCGCGGCGCCGATGGAACCCGAAGCCCGCAAAATCGCCACTGCCCCCAAGCTTTCTGCAGCCCAGAATCTTTCAGCAGCTTTGTGGGTGCTGGCCGCCTCGCTCGCCTTCTCGCTGCTCTATGCTTCCGGCAAGCTCACCGGTGGCGTGCTGCCGGCGTTGCAGATCGTGTTCATCCGCTATCTCTCCGGCTTCGCCACCGTGTCGGGCATCGCCGCCTATCAACGCCTCACGCCGGCCCGCGCACTCGGCACCGGGCGGCGCTGGCTGCATCTGCTGCGCGCCTGCTGCGGCGTGTTCGGCGGCGCCTGCTCGATCTATGGCGCCACCCATATGCCGCTGGCTGACGCTTCAGCACTCGCGCTGCTGCAGGGCTTGTTCGTGATGCTGCTGGCGGTGCTGCTGCTTGGCGAACGGTTGCGCAGGGCGCAGATCGTGGCAGCCATTATCTGCCTTGCCGGCGCCTTCGTGATCGTGCGCGGCAACACACCTGACGGCAACCTCACCAATCTGCTTGATCATGGCATCGCGCCGCTGGCCGCCATCCTCGGCGCCCTGCTCACCGCCTGCGAGATCATCCTGATCAAGTATCTGACGCGGCATGAAACCATGCTTTCCATGCTGCTGCATGTGAACGGCTTTGCCGTGCTGCTGCTGTTGCCGGCGATGCTGTTTCTGTGGACCGATGCAAGCTGGACCACGCTCGGCGCGCTCTGCCTGCTCGGGCCGATGGCGATCCTGGGGCAGATGTGCAATGTGCGCGCCTACCGCCTCGCCGATGCCGCCTGGCTGGCGCCGTTCGGCTACAGTTCGGTCGCCTTCGGCGCGCTGATCGGCTGGCTCGCCTTCAACCACCTGCCCGGCCCCGCGACCTGGGCCGGCGCCGGCCTGATCATCGGCGGCTGCCTGCTGCTGGTGCGGCGGGGCTAAAGTCCAGGGAGTTGCGCCGCGCTGTCTGCTTCCAGCAGCTTGCGCGCCAGCGCGATGGTGATGGCACGCTGCTCGGCCAAGGCCGCCGCATCCAGCCGCGCCACCCAATGGCGCGCGGCATGGAACGAGCGCTCGATGCGCGGCAGCAGATAGGCGATCACATCCTGGCCGACGATAAGCTGGCGGTCGGCGAACAGCTTCACCATCACGGCGCCGAGCAGCGCATCATCCGGCGGCGCGATGGCGGCAACCGGCATGGCCTTCAGCCGCGAGGCCAGATCGGCCAAGGTGACACCCCAGGCGGCCGGCGGCGCCTCACTCAGCAGCAGCAGGCCGTGGCCGCGTTCGCGCATCAGGTTGATCAGGTGAAACAACGCCGCCGGCTCGGCCGCTGCCGCCGTGGCCGCATCCTCCAGCACCAAGGCTGTCTCTGCCAGGGCATCGACGCTCTCGACGCGCAGGTCCGCGGCGGCAGCGAAGCGTGCACCGGAACACGCCGCCCAGATATGGCCGAGATGGGTTTTGCCGCTACCCTCGGGGCCATGCAGCACCAGGATGCCATTCGGCCAGTCCGGCCAGCGGTCGATCCAGGCCAGCGCGGTTTCATTGCCCGGCGCCACGAGAAAATCCTCCCGCGCCCAGGAGACCGGCAGCGCGAAGCCGAGACTCAATTGCGCCCTACTCATGGCGTAGCGGGGCTCATGGCGTGGCGGGGTTCATGGAGTGGCGGGAGGCTCGGCGGGCGGTTCGATTTTCGCCGGGCCGCCATGATAGAGCGCACTGCCGCGGTAACGTTCCAGCGTGAAGCGGGTCAGCACGCCGATCACGGCGCAGACCGGCACGGCGATGAGCATGCCGACAAAGCCGAACAGCGCACCGCCAGCAAACAGGCCGAACATGATCCACACCGGATGCAGGCCGACGCGGTCGCCGACCAGCTTGGGCGTGAGGAAATTGCCTTCGATGAACTGCCCGGCGCCGAATACGGCAGCGACAATGGCGATCATCGTCCAGTCCGGCCAGAACTGCACCAAGGCCACGCCCATGCTGACGACGAAGCCAAGGATCGTACCGACATAAGGAATGAACGACACCGCGCCGGCACCCAGGCCGATGACCAGGCCGAAATCCAGGCCGACCAGCGACAGGCCGATGCCGTAGAAACTGCCGAGCGCGAGACACACCATCATCTGGCCGCGCGCGAAACCGGCCAGCACGCCATCGATGGCGTGCGCCTGGGCCCGGATCACCTCGGCCTGGCGGCGCGGCAGATGCTCGTCGATCAGCGCCATCATGGTGTCCCAGTCGCGCAGCAGATAGAACGACACCACCGGCGTCACCACCAGCAGCGACAGCATGCTGAGCACCGCCTGGCCACCGCCGAGCACACCGGCCACCAGCTTGCCGAGCACGCTGGCGGCTTCGCCGGCATGCTGGCTGATGGCGGTTTTCACATCCAGCTTCAGCGGGATGCCGTATTGCTGCGCCAGTTCCATCAGGTTCGGCAACAGGTTGTCGCGGAAACTCTCGACATAGCCCGGCAGGCGGCTGAGGAAGCCATTGAGCTGGCTCAGCAGCACCGGCACCAGCGCCAGCACCACGATCAGCAGCACCAGGAAGAACACCGCCGTAATCAGCGCCGTCGCCACCGTGCGGCTGATACCCTTGGTTTCCAGGCGGTCGGCCACCGGATCGAGCAGATAGGCTACCGCCATGGCGGCGACGAAAGGCAGCAGCACCGAACTCAGCGCCATCAGCACCAGCAGGAAGCCGGAGATGATCAGCGCCCAGATGGCGATATGCTGCTGCCGCGTCATGGCTTCAATGTTCCCCGCAGGCCGAGTTCCCAGAAGCCGTCGCGCTGGCGCAATTCCACATCCTTCTGCGCCAGGGCGACGCTGAGCTGCTGCGGCTCGCCGAAAAAGCCGAGTTGCACCTGGGCATCGCGATGGGTCAGGCGCAGCACCTCAAGGCGGCGGATCGACGGCACTTCGGCGAGTTTGTCGCGCAGCTTCACCCAGTCGGCCAGGCTCTTGAAGCCGGCGGCAACACTGATCTGGCCGGGCTTGTCGAGATCCAGCCGCGTGGCGCGCTTCCAGCGGTTCTCGACCCGGCGGGCGAGTTCGGTGGCAGCAGAAGCCAGCGCCTCCTCCATCGTCGCCCCTTGAGCGACGAAAGGCTCCAGCCGGTGGTCGCTGGCCTCGTCGGCATCGAAATACGGGAAGATCTCCACCCGTGCGCCGGCGCCTTCGGGCGAAACCGGGCTGGCCGCCACCACCAGGGTCTCGCCGGCATTGCGCTGGCGGGCCAGCAAGCTGAGTTGCGCGCTATCCACCAGTAGGCGGTCGATCGGCAAGGCTTCCGGCGCCGTGCTGGCCTCGGCGATCATGAACGGCACCAGGCCATCGGGCTCGGCTCGCCGCTTCCAGGCATCGCGCCAGGGATTGTCCGCTTCCCACAGCTTCGCGCCTTCCGCCGTCTGCCATACCGGCAGCACCAGGATCGGACGGCTCTGCACCTCGGCATAGCCAAGCCGCTGGTTCTGCAGCAGCTGGCGCACCGCCTCGGGCCGGAACCGCACCGTGATGCGGCCCAGATAACGGGTGGCCGAGGTGCGCTCCTCGTCGATCTCGAAACCGGCGATGGTATCGTTCAGCAGCGCCTCGGTCGGCTGCGGCAGGCGGCCACGGTCTTCGATCAGGGTCAGGCGCTGCAGCAGCTGGGTGAAGGCGCGGCGCTGGCCTTGCGCCAGGGCAACCGGCCGGGCGGCGGCGCTGCTATCGGCGGAGGCATCCACGGCAACGCCGCTGACGACGAAAACCGAGGCCGGGGCAGTGCCGGGCTGGGGCGCTGGCTGGGCTTGGGGCACGCCTTGCGCCAGGGCGGTTTGCACCGGGCAAAAAGCCGGGAAAACCGCGAGCATCAGCGCAGCAAGGGCAGTGCGCCAGGGCATGGCGGGGGGGATCATACGGGGCATTGCAAATGGGGGTGAAATGGCTATGGTGGCGCCGTCAAATCTAGCCGATATGTGAGGGCGCCATCAACACGTCGCCGCTTTATAAAGCCGCCGGAGTCGATATCGATGCCGGCGAAGCTCTCGTCGATGCGATCAAGCCGCTGGCCGCCTCCACCCGCCGCAAGGGTGCCGATGCCTCGCTGGGCGGTTTTGGCGCGCTGTTCGACCTCAAGGCCGCCGGGTTCCAGGATCCGATCCTGGTTTCCTCCACCGATGGCGTCGGCACCAAGCTGAAAATCGCCATCGAGACCGGCCGGCATGACGGCGTCGGCATAGATCTCGTCGCCATGGTGGTGAACGACATCCTGGTGCAGGGCGCCGAGCCGCTGTTCTTCCTCGACTATTACGCCACCGGCAAGCTGGAAGTGGATGTCGCCAGGCGCGTCGTCGCCGGCATCGCCGAGGGCTGCCGCCAGGCCGGCTGTGCCCTGATCGGCGGCGAGACCGCCGAAATGCCCGGCATGTATGCCGCCAAGGATTACGACCTCGCCGGCTTCGCCGTCGGCGCCGCCGAGCGCGGCCGCCTGCTGCCCAGCAATGTGCAGCCCGGCGACGTGCTGCTGGGCATCGCCTCCTCGGGCGTGCATTCCAACGGCTTCTCGCTGGTGCGCAAGGTCATAGCCGATAACGGCCTGCATTTTGAAAGCCCGGCGCCCTTTAATCCCGCGCAGCCGCTGGCCGATATCCTGATGGTGCCGACCCGCATCTACATCAAGAGCTGCATGCCGCTGGTGCGCTCCGGCCAGATCAAGGCCATGGCGCATATCACCGGCGGCGGCCTCACCGAGAATATCCCGCGCGTGCTGCCCGATGGCACCAAGGCGGTGGTGGATGCCACCGCCTGGACTCTGCCGCCGGTATTCAAATGGCTGAAGGCGGCAGGCAAGATCAGCGACACCGAAATGGCCCGCGCCTTCAATTGCGGCATCGGTCTGGTGGTGGCTGTCGCCGCCGATCAGGCCGAGGCGGTGGCCCAGGCGCTCAGCGCTGCCGGCGAGAACGTGGCGCAGATCGGCCGCATCGAGGCGCTGTCTGACGCCAAGGCCGAGCCCTATACCGAAATGACCAACATGGCGGGCGCCTGGAACTGACGATGAGTCAGACGGGAGCTAAGCCAATCAGTACCAAGGCTGTCGGCATCCTGATTTCCGGGCGCGGCAGCAACATGGCCGCGCTGATCGAGGCAGCAAAACAGCCCGGCTATCCCGCCCATATCACCGTGGTGATCGCGAACCGTGCCGATGCCGAAGGGCTTAGCCTCGCGCAGGCCGCCGGCATCACTACCCTCGTGATCCCGAGCAAGGGCAAGAACCGCGCCGCATTCGATGCCGAACTCGATGCGGCGCTGAAGCGCCATGGCGTCGAAATCGTCTGCCTCGCCGGCTTCATGCGCCTGCTCACGCCCGGCTTCGTCGAGGGCTGGCATGGCCGCATGATCAATATCCACCCCTCGCTGCTGCCGGCCTTCAAGGGCACCCGCGTGCATGAACGGGTGATCGAAAGCGGCACGCGTATTACTGGCTGTTCCGTGCATTTCGTGGTCCCCGAAATGGACGAAGGCCCGGTCATTTGCCAAGCCGAAGTGCCCGTGCCGGAGGGCGTGACGCCCGAGCAACTCGCCGACCTGGTGCTGGCGGAAGAACACAAACTCTATCCGCAGGCGCTCAAGCTGCTGGCGGAAGGGCGGCTGTTGGTGGATGGTAGCCGCGTGCGGGTTCATCCCTGACAAAGAAAAAGCCCGGCATCGCTGCCGGGCTTTTCGTATTCCGTGCGGCTGAAAACTTAGCCGACGATCTCCAGGCCGGAGAAGAAATAGGCGATTTCGACGGCGGCGGTTTCCGGGGCATCCGAGCCATGCACCGAGTTGGCTTCGATGCTCTCGGCGAATTCCTTGCGGATGGTGCCGGGCGCGGCATTGGCCGGGTTGGTGGCGCCCATCACTTCGCGGTACTTGGCAATGGCGCCCTCGCCTTCCAGCACCTGCACGACGACCGGGCCGGAGATCATGAAGCTGACCAGGTCGTTGAAGAACGGACGCGCCTTGTGCACGCCGTAGAAGGTCTCGGCCTGGGCCTTGCTCATCTGGATGCGCTTCTGCGCCACGATGCGCAGGCCGGCCTTCTCGATCACGGCATTGATCGCACCGGTCAGGTTGCGGCGGGTGGCGTCCGGCTTGATGATGGAAAAGGTGCGCTCGATGGCCATGGATGTGGTCCTTAAATCCGTTTGGTGGGTGTTGGCTAAAAATCGGTGGCGGGTATATAGAGGCTCCGCCCGAAAGCCGCAACCCGCCCGGTTAGCGTCCCGGTTCCTCAGCAAAACCCGGCCAGCTCCCCGGCCATACAGTTAAGTAACTGGAAATGCTTGTATTTCGCGACCTGACCTACCGCATCGCCGGCCGTGTGCTGCTCGACCATGTGTCGGCCACGATCCCGGCCGGGCATAAAGTCGGCCTGGTGGGGCGCAACGGCACCGGCAAATCGACGCTGTTCAAGATCATCACCGGCGACCTGCAGACCGAAACCGGCGGCGTGGAGCTGCCTGCTGATTGCAGAATAGCCAAGCTGCCGCAGGAGCCGCCGGGCGGCGAGCAGACGCCGATTGCCTATGTGCTGGCCGCCGATACCGAGCGCGAGGCGCTGCTGATCGAGGCCGAGGAACTGGAAGAGTCTTCCAGCATGGAGGACGCCGAGCGCATCGCCGCCGTGCATATGCGGCTGGCCGAGATCGATGCCCATGCCGCACCGGCCCGCGCCGCCGTGATCCTCGCCGGCCTTGGTTTCGATGAAGAGATGCAGAACCGGCCGCTGGATACGTTCTCGGGCGGCTGGCGCATGCGCGTGGCTTTGGCCGGCTGCCTGTTCGCCGAGCCCGACCTGCTGCTGCTGGACGAGCCGACCAACCATCTCGACCTCGAAGCCTCGCTGTGGCTGGAAGGCTATCTGAAAACCTATCCGCGCACCTTCCTGCTGATCAGCCATGACCGGCATTTCCTGAACTCGGCCATCGAACATATCCTGCATATCGACAACACCAGGCTGGTGCTCTATCGCGGCAATTACGACACCTTCGAGGCCGAGCGCCGCGCCCGCATGGAGCAGCAGAATGCCTTTGCCGCGCGCCAGGCCGAGCAGCGCAAGCATATGGAGGATTTCGTCAACCGCTTCCGCGCCAAGGCTTCCAAGGCGCGCCAGGCGCAGAGCCGCCTGAAGATGCTGGCGAAGATGCAGCCAATCGCTGCGGCGATTGAAGATCCCAACGTGATCTTCCGCCTGCCCGACCCGGAGGAATTGCCGCCGCCACTGATCGTGCTCGACAACCTCACGGCGGGCTACACCGCCGACAAGCCGGTGCTGCGCCACCTGGATATGCGCATCGACATGGAAGACCGCATCGCCATGCTCGGCGCCAATGGCAACGGCAAGTCGACGCTGGCCAAGATCCTGGCCGGCACGCTGAAGCCGCAGGCCGGCAAGCTGCAGCGTTCGGGCAAGCTGCGGGTCGGCTATTTCGCGCAGGATCAGGACGACATCCTGGATGAAAACCGCACGCCGGTGGAGCATCTGCAGGACCTGATGGAAAAAGCCACCATCGAGCAGTTGCGCACGCGCTTGGGCAGCTTCGGCCTGGTGCGCGAAAAGGCGCAGACCGTGGCCGGCAAGCTCTCGGGCGGCGAGCGTGCGCGGCTGCTGTTCGCCATGGTGACGCATCATGCGCCGCATCTGCTGATCCTCGACGAACCGACCAACCATCTCGACATGGATACGCGCGATGCGCTGGTGCAGGCGGTGAACGAGTTCAAGGGCGCGGTGATCCTGGTGAGCCATGACCGCCATATGGCGGAAGCCTGCGCCGACCGCTTCTGGCTGGTCGGCGACGGCACGGTGAAGGATTTCGATGGTGACCTCGACGACTACGCCAAGCTGCTGGCCGACCGCCGCCGCGCTGCTGCCAGCGTGAAGCTGAAGGGTGGCACGGCTGCCGCCCCCGTCGCCGACCGCAAGGCGGACCGCAAGGCCGCCGCCGCCGCGCGCCAGGCGCTGGCGCCGCTGCGTGTCGCCGTGCATAACGCCGAAAAAGCCATGGCCAAGCTCAGCGCCGAGAAGATGCGGCTCGATGCTACCCTGGCCGATCCAGACACCTACACCAAGCTGAGCCCGGCCAAGCAGGCCGAGTTGCAGAAGCAGCATGGCGATGTGGCGAAAAAGCTGGAAGCCGCCGAGGAAGCCTGGCTCGACGCCCAGTCGAAGCTGGAAGAGGCGCAGGCCGAGGACGCGGCGTGAAGCTCAGCCCACCGCTGCTTTAGCCGCACGAACCGTATTCAGCACTTTCTCGGCCTCTGCGACGAACTCAAGGGTGGGGAGTATCGGCTCTCCAGTCCAAAGCCGCATATCCCTTGGTGATGTGCGAAAGAATGAATCTTGCGCAAATATATCGGCAAGGGGCAGTTTCGGGCCGAATACGACTGAGCCGACATGGCCCGCCGTTTTCTCCAGATGAATTTGGTCGAGCGACGACAGCTCTATGCTTTCCAGACTGCGGGGGGTAATGATCAGCACCCGCTTATCCGTGATCCCATACACGATCTTGCGCCGCCGTATGACATCGTGAACAAAGCGGCCGGCAGTGATGTACAATCCTGCCAGAATGATCGGTATGCCAAAGATGGCAAAAACCGGTTCTGCGGCGTGTAAAACCTGCCACTCCCAGAAGACAGCAAAGCCCAGAAAAAAGAGCGAAAAGGGGATCAGCACGCCATCGGTGCGGCGTAGAACGAAACCTTGCTTCGGCACACCCCACCAGAGCAATCTCTCGCCCGCATCCAGGGCCGCCGACAAAGCCGGCGGCACTCTGGCATGATGCTGCGCATTCAGCATGCTCAGCCTTCCGCCGCCTTCACCCAGCCGTTTTCATTCTGCTGCCAGTAGGTAAGCGTATGGCCGGCGGCCTTGGCACGTTTCCATCTCTGGCGCGCGCTCTCCACCGCTTCTTCATCGTTGCCGTCGAACAGATCGCAGACGCGGGTGAAATCACCCTGCAACGTGCTGTCGGCGCCATCGACCAGGAACAGCACCTCGGCATTATTCGGGCGCTCGTCCGCCGCCGTCAGCCAGATCGGCTGGCGTTCGGGATGACCATCGAGCTTGGTGCCATGCGGCAGGAAAGCCGCCTTGTCGTAGGTCCAGAGTTCGCCCGCCAGCGCCTCGACGCGCTCGGCGTTGCCGCATTTCACCACCGCGCGCCAGCCGCGCTGCAGCGACCGCCCGAGCAGATCGGGCAGCACCTGCTCCAGGCGCCTGCGCGTCAGGTGGTAGAAGAGCAACTCGGCCACGGACACTCCCTTCTTCATCGTCATTCGCGGGCTTGACCCGCGAATCTCATGCCGCCACCAGGGAAAATGAGCCCCTCGGGTCAAGCCTGAGGGTGACGAAACCTATTATCAGCCCTCGTAATTGTCCTGCACCAGGCGGTTCAGCAGGCGCACGCCGAAGGCGGTGGCGCCGCGCGGCACGGTCGGCTTGTCGGCCTTGCTCCAGGCGGTGCCGGCGATGTCGAGATGCGCCCAAGGGTACTTGTTGACGAAACGCTGCAGGAACTGCGCCGCCGTGATCGAACCGGCGCCGGCGCCCGGGCCGGCGATGTTCTGCACATCGGCGATGGGCGAGTTGATGGCGCGGTCATAGGCATCCGACAGCGGCAGGCGCCACAGCGCCTCGCCCTCGGCCTTGCCGGCCTTGGTGAGCTGCTCGGCCAGCTTGTCATCGTTGGAGAACAGGCCGGCATGCTCATGGCCCAGCGCGATGATGATGGCGCCGGTGAGCGTGGCGAGATCGACCATGAATTGCGGCTTGAAACGCTCCTGGCAATACCACAGCGCGTCGCAGAGAATCAGGCGGCCTTCGGCATCGGTGTTCAGCACTTCGATGGTCTGGCCGGACATCGACGTAACCACGTCGCCCGGGCGCTGCGCGTTGCCGTCCGGCATGTTTTCCACCAGCGCGACAACGCCGACCACATTGGCCTTGGCCTTGCGGCCGGCGAGCGCCGCCATGGCGCCGATCACCGCGCCGGCACCGCCCATATCCCACTTCATCTCCTCCATGCCGGCGGACGGCTTGATCGAGATGCCGCCGGTATCGAAGCAGACGCCCTTGCCGACGAAGGCCACCGGCTTGGTGCCCTTCTTGGCGCCGTTCCACTGCATGACGACGAGCTGCGATTCGCGCACGGAACCCTGGCCGACGCCAAGCAGCGCGCCCATGCCGAACTTTTTCATCGCCTTCTCGCCCAGCACCTCGACCTTGACGCCGAGCTTCGAAAGCTTGCGGCATTCGGCGGCGAGCGTCTCCGGATAGATGATGTTGGCCGGCTCGCTCACCAGGTCACGGGTCAGGGTGACGCCATCGGCCAGCGCCGCCAACGGGGCATAGGCCTTCTTGGCCGCCGGCACCGAATCGGTCAGCACGGTCACGGTTTTCAGCGACGGCTTCTCATGGTCCTTGCGGGTGGTGCGGTATTTATCGAAACGGTAGCCGCCGAGCCGGGCGCCCAGCGCGGCGCGGGCCGCCGCTTCCGCCGCATCGGCCTTGGCACCGGAAGGGAACTCGACCGCGATGGCCAGTGCGGTTTCGCCGGTCAGCGCCAGGCGGCGCACCGCCTCGCCAGCCACCGCTTCCAGGGCATCGGGCTTGATATCGGCGGCTTTGCCGAGGCCGGCGATCAGCACCCGGCCAAGCCCGGCGCCCGGCCCCAGCACTTCCAGCACCTGGCCACGCTCGCCCTTGAAGCGCGGTGCGCCGGCAAGGGCGCGGCCCAGGGCGCCGCCCAAAGCCTTGTCGAGGCTGGTGCCGAAAGCACTCAGCTTGCCGCCATCGGCGGCCAGGACGACAAGGGCGCCCTGCTTGGGGCGGGCGAGCGAGGCAAGGTCGATTTTCATGATTTCATCCCGGGGTGGATAAGCGATGTCGAGCCGCCACTATAGCGGCGCCGAAGCCTCCGGATCAACGCAGCCAGGGCCCGCCCGAGCAGCCCCGAAAAAGCCCCTGGCGGGTGGCATAACCCCTGGAAATGGCTATACTCCCGCCCCATGCGGGGCATCACCCAATACATCATCCGGCAGGTCGCCTGGCCATTGCTGTTCGCGTCGCTCACCCTGGTCGGGGTGATCTGGCTGACGCAGTCGTTGCGCTTCATCGACCGCATCGTCAACAACAACCTCTCGATTGGGTCGTTTTTCTATCTCACGATGCTGGTGCTGCCGGGTGTCACCGCCATCATCCTGCCCATCGCCGCCTTCTGCGCCACGCTCTATGCCTATAACCGCCTGGCCGGCGATTCCGAACTGGTGGTGCTTTCCGGCTCCGGCTTCAGCCGCCTCAGCCTCACCCGCCCGGCCTGGATCCTGGCCGGCGGCCTGGTGCTGCTGCTTTATACCATCGGCCTGTTCCTCGGGCCTTTAAGCGCCCGCACGCTGCGCACCACGCAATACGAATTCCGCACCGCGCTGGCCGGCATGGTGATCATGGAGGGCGTGTTCAACACGCTGTCGAACAATCTCACCGTCTATGTGCGTGAACGCAATGCCGAAGGCGAGATGCGCGGCATCCTGGTGCATGACAGCCGCGATGCGCAGCGCCCGGTGACGATGATGGCGGAGCGCGCCATGCTGGTACTCACCGCGCAGGGGCCGCGCCTGGTGATGGCGAAAGGCAACCGCCAGCAGGTGGAACAGGGCCGCCGCAGCCTGAGCATTCTCTACTTCGACAATTACAGCCTCGATCTCTCGACCTACAGCAAGCAGGATGGCGAAGGCTGGCGCGAGCCCTCCGAACGCTACCTGCATGAACTGTTCTGGATCAACGAGAAGGATCTGGACGATGTCGCCAACCGCACCAAGCTGATGGTGGAGGGCCACCGCCGCCTCGCCTCACCGCTCTACACACCCGCGCTGATGATGATCGCCATCGCCGGCGTGATCGGCGGCCAGTTCAATCGCCGCGGCCAGGGCCTGCGCCTGCTCGGCACCGCCAGCGTTGCCATCGTGGTGCAGCTTGCCAGCCTCGGCGTTGCCCAGGCGGCGATGCGCCAGCCGCTGCTGATCCCGCTGCTCTATCTGGCGCCGCTGGGTTTCCTGGCCGGCGCGCTGTGGCTGCTGCGCGAACCCGATAGCCGCCGCACCCCGGCATTGCCGCCGGTGGATGCCACCTGATGCGGATCTCCTGGACCCTCGCGCTGTATCTCGGCCGGCATTACCTGGCAGCCATCGCCATGGTGTTCGCCGTGCTGGTGGTGCTGGCCTACAGTTTCGATACCATCGAATTGCTGCGCCGCTCCGCCAACCGGCCCGAGGCCGGCGTCGATACCGTATTCGCCATGTCGCTGCTGCGGCTGCCCAACCTGTCGATCAAGCTGATCCCGTTCGCCGCCCTGTTCGGCGGCATGCTGGCACTCACCCGCCTCACCCGCAGTCAGGAGCTGACCGTGACGCGCGCCGCCGGTGTCTCGGTGTGGCAATTCCTGGCGCCCGCGATGGCACTGGCGATCCTGGTCGGCAGCTTCGTCATCACCGTCTACAACCCGTTGGCGGCCGCGCTGCTGTCGCGCTACGAAGCCATCGAGGCCCGCGTGCTGCGCGGCCGCGCCTCGATGATGGCGGTATCGAATACCGGCCTGTGGCTGCGCGAGGCCGATGCTCAAGGCCAGATCGTGGTGCATGCTTTGCGCGTAGCGCAGCAGGGCGTGGAATTGCGTGACGTGATCCTGTTCTACTATGAAGGTACGGACGAATTCGTGCGCCGCATCGATGCCACCGAAGCCTATCTGCGCGATGGCTTCTGGGAATTGCACAACGCCACCACCAGCTATCCGGACCGCGCCAGCGGCTTCAACGCGGTGCTGGAAGTGCCGACCACGCTGACTTTCGACCGCATCCAGGACAGCTTTGCCTCGCCGAACACCATTCCGTTCTGGCAATTGCCATCCTTCATCACCACGCTGGAACAGGCCGGCTTCTCGGCCCTGCGCCACCGGCTGCATTTCCAGACCCTGCTGGCGGCGCCCTTCCTGCTCTGCGCCATGCTGCTGATCGCCGCCAGCTTTTCGCTGCGCCTGACCCGGCGCGGTGGCGTTGGTGTCATGCTCGGCCTAGGCGTCGGCGTCGGCTTCCTGCTCTATTTCACCATCGAACTGGTACAGCCCTTCGGCCTCAACGGCACCCTGCCCGTGGTGCTGGCAGCCTGGGCCCCCACCGGCATCTGCCTGATGCTTGGCCTTTCGATGCTGTTCCATCTGGAGGATGGCTGAGACCATGGCCCAGCCTCCGATTTTCGCCGCCGCCCTGCTCGCCGCCGGCATATTCGCCGCCACATTGCTGGCCGGACCGGCCATGGCACAGATGTCGCTCGGCAACCGCGATCCGGTGCTGCTTACCGCCGGCAGCCTAAGCTACGACCAGAATCTCGGCATCGTCACCGCGCGTGACAATGTCGAACTGGCGCAGGAAGGCCGCACCCTGCTGGCCGATACGGTGAGCTACAGCGAGCGCGACGGCAAGGTCACGGCATCGGGCAATGTCAGCATCATGCAGGATGATGGCACGGTGCTGTTCGCCGACTATGTCGAACTGACCGATGGCATGCGCAACGGTTTCATCCGCGACATCGGCATCCTGCTTTCCGACAACTCGCGCGCCGCCGCCGCCTCCGCCACGCGCACTGGCGGCAACAAGACGGTGATGAACAAGGCGGTCTACACCTCCTGCACGCTCTGCGCCGCCGACCCGACGAAGCCGCCGCTGTGGCAGCTCAAGGGCGAGCGCGTTACGCACGATGAACAGGAACAGCAGATCACTTATCAGGATGCGACGCTCGAGATGTTCGGCATCCCGGTGCTCTACACGCCGTATTTCAGCCATCCCGACCCGACCGTGCGGCGCAAGAGCGGCTTCCTGTCGCCCAGCGCCAGCACCAACAATTATTTCGGCGTCGCGGTGCGCACGCCCTATTACTACGTGATCGACGACAGCGCCGACCTGACCATGACGCCGCAATACTCGACCAAGGAAGGTGCCTTCCTGATGGGCGAGTATCGCCAGCGCACCGCCAAGGGCGAGCTGCGCATGGATGCGTCGGTAACGCGGGCCCATGTGCGCAACAACAATGGCGACCGTACCGAGGATGAATATTTCCGCGGCCACCTTCGCGCCGATGGCATCTTCCGCAACAGCAGCGACCTGACCTACGGCTTCAACCTGTTCCGCTCCAGCGACGACACCTACCTGTCGCGCTACCAGATCCCGGATCGCGGCAACAACAACGTGCTGACCAGCCGGCTATTCGCCGAGAATATCAACAACCGCAGCTTCATGGCGGCGAATGCCTATAGCTTCCAGGGCCTACGCTCTACCGATGTGCCGGGGCTGACCCCCTTCGTGGTGCCGCTGCTCGACTACTCCTTTATCGGCCAGCCGGGTGCCTATGGCGGCCGCTGGGCCATCGACAGCAGCCTGGCTGCGCTCTACCGCACCGGCGGCACCGACAGCCGGCGGCTTTCCACCACGGTATCGTGGTCGCAGCCCTATTTCGCGCCATCGGGCGAAGTCTATACGGCCACCGCCCTGCTCAAGACCGATGGCTACTGGGTCAACGAATTGCAGGACCGCCCCTATCTCGCCACCAACGAGGCCGACACGCAGTTTGCCGGCCGCGCCATTCCGATGCTGGCGCTGGACTGGCGCTATCCGCTGGTGCGCGACAGCGGCAGCATCCGCCAACTGGTGGAACCGATCGTCGGCGTGGTGCTGGCACCCTATGGCGGCAATCCGCGCGGGATCCCAAACGAGGATTCGCTGAGTTTTGAATTCGACGAAACCAACCTCTTCGCCTTCAACCGCTTCCCCGGTTCCGACCGCGTCGATGGCGGGCCGAAACTGAACTACGCGCTGCGCAGCGCCGTCTATGGCAGCCGTGGCGGCTATTCGGAAGTACTGGTTGGCCAGTCCTACCGGCTGAAAAGCGACGATACATTCGGTCCTGGCACCGGCATCAGCGAACAGATGTCCGACTATGTTGCCCGCATCACCATCTCGCCGAACGAGTACCTTACGTTCACCGACCGCCTGCGCATCTCGCCGAACAGCCAATCCGAGGTGCAGCGGCAGGAAATCAGTCTCGGCATCGGCCCCAAGGCGTCGCGCCTGACCCTTTCCTATGCCGACATCGCCAATAATACCTTCACTGGGGATATTGGCGAACGCGAGGCGGTATCCGGCACGTTCAAGGCCCGGCTCGGCCAATTCTGGAACTTCGAGGCCCGCCATATCCGCGATCTTGGTGAGCGCGGCGGTTCGTTGCTAAACTTCCTCGGCCTGCGCTACACCGACGAGTGTTTCGACATCATGTTCTTCGCCGAGCGTACCTTCACGGTTAACCGCGATGTGCAGCCAGCCACGACGTTCGGGCTACGCTTCCGGCTGGCCAATTTCAATTGAGTCGAGGCGGCCGATGCGATCCCTGCTCAAATCCCTTCCGCAGATGACCCGCAAGGTCTTTTTGACTGCGGCCCTGTTCACTGCCATATCGGTGCCAGCCATGGCCCAGGATGGCAGCCTGCGGATCGTTGCCGTGGTGAATGACGAGGTGGTGACGGTGCGCGACGTGGTCGAGCGCATGCGCATGACCTTCGCCACTACGGGCATTCCCGATACGCCGGAAATCCGCCGCCGGCTGCGCGAGCAGGCCTTGCGCGTGCTGGTCGATGAACGCCTCTACATGCAGGAAGCCAAGAAGCGTGGCCTCAGCGTGCCGCAGGAAGAACTGGACCGCACCATCGAGTCAATTGAGCGGCAGATGAACATTCCGCCGGGCCGTTTCGAGCAGGTGGCGCCGCGCATGGGTATTGATCCGAATGCCTTCATCGAGAATGTGCGTGCCAACCTGACCTGGAGCCGCCTGGTGCGCGCCCGCTTTTTTGCCTCCAACACTATTTCCGAGGCGGAGATCGACGAGGCCGTGGCCAAGCTGCGCGCCACCGCCGGCCAGACCGAGGACCTGCTTTCCGAGATCGTGATTCCGGTGGATAGCCCCGATCAGGAAGAGAGCGCCCGCCAGACCGCCACCCAAGTATCCGAGCAGTTGCGCCAACGCGGCAACTTCGCCGCCCTGGCACAACAGTTCAGCCGTGGCGCCACGGCAGCCAACGGTGGCGATATCGGCTGGGTGACGCGCGGCAGCCTGCCGGATGAACTCGATGCCGTGGTGGCGAAGCTGGAACGCAACAGCTTCTCGGAACCGACGCGCTCCACCGGCGGCTATTATATCATGGGCCTGCGCGACCGCCGCCGGGTCGCCGAGGCCTCGCCCGAGGACATAAAGGTCAATCTCAGCCAGATCATGCTCGGCCTGGCGCCAAATGCTCAGCCGAGCGATGTGGAAGCAACCGTGGCATTGGCCCGCACCGTGCGGGAGACCATCACCAAATGCGAAGATATCGAGCCGCTGGCGCGCGAACTGAAAGCCCAGGGCTCGGGCAGCGTCGGTGTTGTGCGCCTGGCCGACCTGCCGGATAATTTCCGCGCCGCTGTCAGTGATCTCAAAGTGAACGAGACATCGCAGCCGGTGGCCGTGCCGCGCGCGGTGCATCTCTTCACCGTCTGCGACCGCGAGGAGCCGAAATCCGGCATCGACCGTAACCAGGTGCGCGGCACCATCCTGCAGCAGCGCCTGGCGCTGATGAGCCAGCGCTACCTGCAGGACCTGCGCCGTGACGCAACTATTGAATTCCGCTGAACGTCTGCCGCTGCCGCTCGCCCTCACCATGGGCGAGCCGGCCGGAATCGGCGGCGAGATCGCGCTGAAAGCCTGGGCGTTGCGCAAAGCCGCCGCCTTGCCGCCTTTCCTGCTGCTCGACGATCCCGCGCGTCTCACCACCCTGGCCAAGACCCTCGGCCTTGATGTGCCAGTGAAGGCCATCGCCAGGCCGGCGGAGGCCCTGGCCTGCTTCGACACGGCATTGCCGGTACTGCCGCTGCAACTGGCGGCGCCGGTCACGCCCGGCCAGCCGGATGACGCCAATGCGCCCATGGTGATCGCCGCGATCGAACAGGCGGTACGCCTGACCCAGGCCGGTGAAACGGCGGCTGTGGTGACCAATCCGATCCACAAGGCGGCGCTCTATGGCGCCGGCTTCAAGTATCCCGGCCATACCGAATTCGTCGCCGCGCTCTGCGATAATGCCGACGTGGCGATGATGCTGGCCTCGCCGCAGCTTCGCCCACCGCTGCGGGTCGTGCTGGTGTCGATCCACATCTCGCTGCGCCAGGCCATCGAAACCCTGACCACCGCCGGTATTGTGAAGATCGCCCGCATTGCCGATGCCGCCCTGCGCCGTGATTTTGGCCTTGCCAAGCCGCGCCTTGGCATTGCCGGACTGAACCCGCATGCCGGCGAGGCCGGCAGCATGGGCCACGAAGACGCCGCCATTGTGGCGCCCGCAGTCGCCGAACTGCGCCGCCTCGGCATTGCTGCCGAAGGCCCGATGCCGCCCGACACCATGTTTCATGCCGAGGCCCGGCAAGGCTATGACGCCGCCATCTGCATGTATCACGACCAGGGCCTGATCCCGCTCAAGACGCTGGATTTCGACCGTGGCGTGAATGTCACTATCGGCCTGCCGATCATCCGCACCTCGCCCGACCACGGCACCGCCTTTGATATCGCCGGCAAGGGCATCGCCAAGCCGGACAGCCTGATCGCGGCGCTGCAATTGGCCGGCGAGATGGCGCGGCACCGGCTGCGTGGATAGCGGCCGCCATGGATAACAGTGCAATCGAGGCATTGCCGCCGCTGCGCGAGGTAATCGCTGCCCATGACCTGGCGGCGAAGAAGTCGCTCGGACAGAATTTCCTGCTCGATCTCAACCTGACGCGCAAGATCGCCCGCGCCGCCATGCCGTGGTGCGGCGGCACGGTGATCGAGATCGGCCCAGGCCCCGGTGGCCTGACCCGCGCCCTGCTGCTGGAAGACGCGCCACGCGTCACGGCTGTTGAACGCGACGAACGCTGCATCGCTGCGCTCGCACCGCTGGTTGCGGCATCGGCCGAGCGCCTCTCGGTGATCGAGGGTGATGCCCTGGAAGCCGACCTTCCTGTCCTTGCCGGCGGGGCCTACCAGATCGCCGCCAACCTGCCCTACAACATCGCCACCGTGCTGATCCTGCGCTGGCTGCTGGGGCCAGAGCCGCCGGCCAAGCTGACTTTGCTGGTGCAGAAGGAAGTGGCCGAGCGCCTGGCGGCAGCGCCGAACAGCGAGGCTTATGGCCGGCTCTCGGTGATCGTGCAATGGCGCGCGGAGGTGCGGATGCTGTTCGATATCGGCCCCAAGGCCTTCGTACCGGCGCCGAAAGTCACCTCCACCGTGGTGGAACTGGTGCCACGCCGCCAGCCGCTGGCGGAAGCGGAAACGGCGAAACTCGAGCGCGTCACGGCGGCAGCCTTCGGCCAGCGCCGCAAGATGCTGCGCGCCTCGCTGAAAAGCCTGTGGCCCGATGCCGAAGCGCGGCTGCAGGCGCTTGGCATCGATGCCACGCGCCGCGCGGAAACGCTCTCCATCGAAGAATTCTGCCAGATTGCTCGGCAGCTATAAGGCTCAGTAGCCTTCGCGCAGCCGCTTGACGAAATCGACCAGGCCGATGCCACGGTGGCGCTTCAGCCGCTCGGCGCGCAGGATGGCATCCACTTCCGCCAGGCATTGCTCGATATCGTGGTTGACCACCACGTAATCGTATTCCGCCCAGTGGCTCATCTCGTCGGCGGCCTTGGACATGCGCTTGGCCACCACTTCGGCTGAATCCTGGGCGCGGGTCTTGAGGCGCTTTTCCAGGTCGCGTGTGGAAGGCGGCAGGATGAACACGCTGACCAGATCGTCGCGGGCATGCTGGCGCAGTTGCTGCGTGCCCTGCCAGTCGATATCGAACAGAATATCTTGGCCGCTGGATAGCCGCTTCTCCACCTGATCCTTCGGCGTGCCGTAGTAATAGTCGAACACCTTGGCGTGTTCGAGCAATTCCTGGCGGTTCACCATCAGCCCGAATTCCTCGTTGCTGATGAAGTGATAATGCGTGCCATGCACCTCGCCGGGACGCGGCTTGCGTGTCGTCACCGAAACCGAGAGATGCAGCTCCTTGTCGGCTTCCAGCAGGCGGCGGGAAATCGTGGTCTTGCCGGCACCGGAGGGCGAGGACAGCACCAGCATCAGGCCGCGCCGGGCCAATTGCATCGGTTCGCTCATCGCCGGGCCCCTATTCCACGTTCTGTGCCTGCTCGCGCAGGCGGTCGACCACCAGCTTGAGGTCAAGGCCGATCCGGGTCAGCGCCGGATCGAAAGCCTTGGAGCAGAGCGTATTAGCTTCGCGATTGAATTCCTGCGCCAGGAAATCGAGCTTGCGCCCGGCCCCCTTGGCTTCCTTGCCCGAGAGCAGGGCGCGCGCCGCCTGGATATGGGCGCGCAAGCGATCCAGTTCCTCGCGCACATCCAGCCGCGTTATCTGCATCGCCAGTTCCTGCGCCAGGCGCTCGGGCGCCACCGGCGGATTGAGGCCGAGCAATTCTTCCATCTGCTGCTGCAGCCGGCGGCGCAGGCCATCGGGCCGCGCCGCTTCGGTTTCCGCCGCCTTGGCGACAAAGCCTTCGATTTCGTCCAGCAGGCCGGCCAGCAGCGTTGCAAGCTTGGCGCCTTCCGCCGCGCGGGTGGCGGCGAGCTTGTCGATGGCCTCCGCGAAACTGGCGCTCAACGCCTTCTCAAGCTTCGCCTGGGCCTCGGCATCGGCGGCTTCCGCCACCGGTTCGACCACGCCACGCACCGCGAGCAGGCCATCCAGGCTCGGCGCACCAACGCCGCGTTCGGCCAACCTGCCCCCCAGGGCGATGAGCTGATCAAGCAGCGCCTCGTTCAGCCGGTAGCTCGGCGCCGAAGCGGCATCGTCGAGGAAATTCAGATTGAGCGTGACATTGCCGCGCCCAAGCTTCTGCTGCGCCAGGGCGCGGGCCTCGGCTTCCACGGCTTCGAGGCCGGAAGGCAGCCGGAAGCGCAGTTCCAGGCCACGGCCATTCACCGATTTCAATTCCCAGATCCAGGCGCGGCCTGGCGGACCCGGCACGCGGCCATCGGCGCGGGCAAACCCGGTCATACTCTGCAGCGACACGCAAGCGCCTCCCTGGTAATCTGCAAACCTAAGTATATCGCAGGGAAACGAGGCGAAGCCATGGCCGAATCGGCACCGCGCAATATCCTGATTACCGGTGGTTCCAGCGGCATCGGCGAAGCCATGGCACTGCACTACGCCGCCCCCGGCGTGCGCCTGGTGCTGACCGGCCGCGATGCCGATCGGCTGCAGGCCGTGGTGGCTGCCTGCCGCGCCAAGGGTGCCGAGGCCAGCGGCCATACAACCGCCGTCACCGACCGCGAGGCAATGGCGACATTGATCGAGGCCAGCATGCCGCTCGACCTCGTGGTCGCAAATGCCGGCGTCTCGGGCAACTTCAAGTCATGGGACGAATTCGATGCCCATGTGCGCGGCATCGCGGCGGTGAATATTGATGGCGTGTTCAACACCGTGAACCCGGCGGCACGGCTGCTGGTGGCGCAGGGCCATGGCCAAATCGCGGTGATCGCCTCGATGGCCAGTTTCGTCAGCATGCCGGGCGCCGCGATCTACTCCGCCTCCAAGGCCTTCGCCCGCTTCTATGCCGAAAGCCTGCGCGGGCAACTGGCACGCCATGGCGTGCGCGTCTCAGCCGTCTGCCCCGGTTTCGTGGTCAGCCGCATGACAGCGAAGAACCGCTTTCCGATGCCGTTCCTGATGGATGCCGACCGCGCCGCGCGCATCATCGCCAAGGGACTGGCGCGCGACCAGGGCCGCATTGCCTTCCCCTGGCGCATGCTGGCCTTGCTGCGCCTCCTGGAATCCCTGCCCTACCCGCTCACCGACTGGCTGCTGCGCCGCGCGCCGCAGAAATAGGCAACGGCAGCCGCCGCCAGCAGCGTGCCGAGCAGTTCCGCCAGAATGAAGGCCGGCACATCCTCGGGCCGGATGCTGGCGAAGCTGGCGGTCAGGCCGCGTGCGATGGCCGCCGCCGGATTGGCAAACGAGGTGGAAGCGGTGAACCAGTAGGCAGCGCCGATATAGCCGGCCACGGCATAGGGTATCGCCTCCGGTCGCTGGCGCTCGAGCAGACCGATGGTCAGGATCAGGCCAAAAGCCGCCATGATCTCGCTCAGCCATTCGCCCGGCGTGGCGCGCGCCTTCACGCCCCATTGCCAGATCGCCTCGCCGAACATGCCATGCGCCAGCCAGACACCGAGGATGGCGCCACCAATCTGGGCCAGGGCGTAAAGCGGCAGATGCGGCCAGGGCAATAAGCCGCGCAGGGCGAGAAACAGGCTGACGGCAGGATTGAACTGCGCCCCGCTGATCGGTGCGAAAGCCAGGATCAACGCAACCAGCGCGCCTTGCGTCGCCAGGGTATTGGCCAGCAGCGCCAGACCGACCTGACCGCCCGCCAGGCGCTCGGCCATGATGCCGGAACCGACCACGGCGGCCAGCAGCAGGCCGCTGCCCAGGGCTTCGGCGGCAAGTCGGCGGGCGAGCGTCACCGGGGTTACTCGCGGCCGATGCGCTTGGTCTCGGCTGTCAGGGCATTCCGGTCGAGATCATCGAAGCGCAGGCTGGCGAAAATCTTGATGCGGTTTTCCAACAGGCGGAACGCCTCGCGGAAAGCGGCGCGACGGGTCATCTCATCGCCCTCCACCGCCGCCGGATCAGGCAGCCCCCAATGAGCCGTGATCGGTTTGCCGGGCCAGATCGGACAGACCTCGCCGGCCGCCGCATCGCAGACGGTGAAGATGAAATCCATTGCCGGCGCACCGGGGGCGGCGAATTCATCCCAGCTCTTGCTGCGCAGGCCTTCAACCGGCAACTGCAGGGAACGCAGCAGATCCAGGGCCATCGGATGCGGCTCGGATTTCGGGAAACTGCCGGCGCTGAAGCCGCGCAAACGGCCCCCGCCCCAGTGATTCATCAGGCTTTCCGCCAGAATGCTGCGCGCGGAATTGCCGGTGCAGAGAAACAGCACGTTCTTCATCTCATTGCTCTCCTGGAGGACAACACAATGCCGGCTGGCCGCCGCAACATTCATCGGTGAGATAACCCAGCAGCCGGTTCATGGCCGCGATATCCGGGCCATAGATCACGAAGCGGCCTTCCTTGCGGCTCCAGGCCAGATCCGCCGCCACCAGCTTGGCTAGATGGAAACTGACCGTCGGCGCCGGCATGCGGCTGCTACGCGCCAACTGGCCTGCCGGCATGCCTTGCGGCCCCGCCTTGACCAGCAGGCGGTAGAGTTTCAGCCGGTCATCCTGCGCCAGCGCCGCCAGGGCGCGTACTGCCTGAGTCGTTTTCATATTTCGATAAATATGAAAATAAAATCGCGAACTCAAATGAAGCTATTATGACAGTGCAAAACCGCTGGAAGGTCAGCGCCCCTGGCTGGCGCGGTAGGCGGCCACGTTGCGCAGATGCTGTTCGTAGGTCTCGGCAAAGACATGGCCGCCCTTGCCATCGGCGACGAAATACAGCGCCTTGGTCGCCGCCGGATTGAGCGCTGCACTGAGGCTGGCGCGGCCGGGATGGTTGATCGGCGTCGGCGGCAACGCATCAATCGTGTAGGTATTCCAGGGGCTCGGCTGCGCCAGGTCGGCGCGGCTGAGCGGCCGGTCGAGTTCGGTCAAGCCCTTGGTGATCCCATAGGCGACCGTGGGATCGGATTGCAGCTTCATGCGCAGCCGCAGCCGGTTGACGAACACGCCAGCCACCTGGGCGCGCTCGGCGGCCACCGGTGTCTCGGCTTCGATGATCGACGCCAGGATCACCGCCTGGGCCGGCGTCTCGAGCGGCAGGTCGCGCGCCCGCTGCGCCCACAGGCGATTGAGCAATTCGTCGCGCGCCCTGGCCATGCGCTGCAGCAGCTCAGGCCGCGTATCGCCCCAGGTATAGAGATAGGTTTCCGGCAGCAGCGTGCCTTCCGCCGGCGGCTGCGCCACCGCACCCTGCAAGGCCTCGGCCTGGGCCAGGGCCTGCATGATCTCGGCGCTGCGCCAGCCTTCAACCAGGGTGAATTTGCGGAAATGCACACGGCCCGCAGCGATGCGGTCGATCAGGGCGCGCGGGCTGTCGCCGGGCTCGAGCGCATATTCGCCGGCCTTGAGCAAAGCCGCCTTGCCGGTCCAATGCGCCGCCAGTTGCCACAGGCGGTGGTCGCCCACAGCCCCCGCCGCTTCCAGCCGCAGCGCAATGCCATCGACGCCGCTGCCGCGCGGCAATTGCACCAGGGCCGGCGCTTTCAGCGGCCCTGGATTATCAAGCCAGGATTGAAACCAGAGAAGCGCGCCGCCGCTGGCTGCACCAGCCACCAGCACTAAAGCCAGCAGCAGGCGCACCAGACGGATCATTCTGGGCGCGACATCAGGCGTCGTAGCGCTTCAGCACCAGCGAGGCGTTGGTGCCGCCGAAGCCAAACGAGTTGGAGAGCGCGGCGCGCACCTCGCGCTGCTTCGCCTGCTTCGGCACCAGGTCCATACCCTCGGCGCCATCGCAGGGATCGTCGAGGTTGAGCGTCGGCGGCACGGTGCCCGTCTTGATCGCCAGGATCGAGAAGATCGCTTCAACCGCACCAGCAGCACCGAGCAGGTGGCCGATGGCCGACTTGGTCGAGGACATCGACAGGTTGGCGACGGCATTGCCGAACAGGCGCTTCACGGCCTTGAGTTCGATCTCGTCGCCGAGCGGCGTCGAGGTGCCATGCGCATTCACATAATCGATATCGCCCGGCGTCATGCCGGCGCGCTTCAGCGCCATCTGCATGCAGCGGAAGGCGCCATCGCCACTCTCATGCGGCGCGGTGATGTGGTGAGCATCGCCGGAAAGGCCATAGCCGACCACTTCGGCATAGATCTTGGCGCCGCGCGCCTTGGCATGCTCGAGTTCCTCGAGCACCACGCAGCCGGCACCTTCGCCCATCACGAAGCCGTCGCGGCCCTTGTCCCAGGGGCGCGAACCGGCGGTCGGATTGTCGTTGAAGCCGGTGGACAGGGCGCGGGCAGCGGCGAAGCCGGCAACGCCGAGCGGGCCGATAGTGGCTTCGGCACCGCCGGCCACCATCACGTCGGCATCGTCCAGCATGATCAGCCGGGCGGCATCGCCGATGGCGTGGGCGCCAGTGGAGCAGGCCGTCACCACCGCGTGGTTCGGACCCTTGAAGCCGTATTCAATGGAAACATGGCCGGAGACCAGATTGATCAGGCGGCCGGGCACGAAGAACGGGCTGATGCGGCGATGGCCCTTTTCTTTCAGCGTGATCGCTGCTTCCTCGATGCCGTTGAGGCCACCGATGCCGGAGCCAATCAGCACGCCGGTGCGGCAGCGCTGTTCTTCATCCTGGGGCACCCAGCCGGAATCGATCACCGCCTGCTTGGCGGCGGCAAGGCCATAGACGATGAAATCGTCGACCCGCTTGCGCTCCTTGGCTTCCATCCACTGATCGGGATCGAAGGCATCGGCGCGATCCGGGTGATCCGCCTTGAGCGGCACCTGGCCGGCAATCTTCGCCGGCATTTCGCTGGCATCGAAGCGGGTGATCGGGCCAAGACCCGACTCGCCATTGATCAGGCGGGTCCAGGTGGCTTCAACGCCGCTAGCCAGCGGCGTGACCAAGCCTAGGCCGGTGACGACGACACGACGCATGGCGGAGCCTCTTTTAAAACATGCTGGTAAAAACGGGAAACCGGCGCGGTGGCCCGCGCCGGCTCAAGCGATTGGCAGGAAGCCAACCGGCAATCCCTCAGGCGGACTTCTCGGTGATGAAGTCGATCGCGTCCTTCACGGTGAGGATCTTCTCGGCCGCATCGTCCGGGATTTCGACGCCGAATTCTTCTTCGAACGCCATGACCAGCTCGACCGTGTCGAGGCTGTCAGCGCCCAGATCGTCGATGAAGCTCGCGTTCTCAGTGACCTTCTCGGCCTCGACGCCGAGATGCTCGACGACGATCTTCTTAACGCGCTCACCAATGTCGCTCATTGTCCTAAGTCCTTGTGTTTCGTTGCTGCCTGGGCCGTCTTATGCAGGCTGGCCGGCAGTTGGGGGCCTCCCTTAGCATAGAACGCCGGGGCTTCCAAGCACCCTGTTACCCCGGTCCGCCGGGCGATTCCCCGGCTGTTCCGGCCTAAATCATGGCCATTCCGCCGTTTACGTGCAAGGTCTGGCCGGTGACATAGGCGGCTTCCGTGGAGGCCAGGTAAACCACCGCCGAGGCGATTTCCGGGCTCTGGCCCAGCCGGCCGGCCGGCACCTTGGTCAGGATGGCGGTCTTCTGCTGTTCATTGAGGGCGTCGGTCATCGCGGTTTCGATGAAACCGGGGGCGACGCAGTTCACCGTGATGTTGCGCGAGGCGACTTCCTGGGCCAGCGACTTGGAGAAGCCGATCAGGCCGGCCTTGGCGGCGGAATAGTTGACCTGGCCCGGATTGCCGGTGACGCCAACCACCGAGGTGATCGAGATGATGCGGCCCCAGCGGCGCTTCATCATGCCCTTGAGCGCGGCGCGACCCAGACGAAAAGCGGCGGTGAGGTTCACATCCAGCACGCTCTGCCAATCCTCGTCCTTCATGCGCATGGCGAGGCCGTCGCGGGTGATGCCGGCATTGTTCACCAGGATATCAACCTGGCCCATTGCCGCCTCGCCCTGGCCGATCAGCGCGTCCACGGCGGCGGCATCGGCGAGATTGCACGGCAGCACATGCACACGGCTCCCGAGCTTCGCAGCGGCTTCCTGCAGCACCGCCTCGCGGGTGCCGGAAAGCGCCACGGTGGCGCCCTGGGCATGCAAAGCAGCGGCGATGGCGCCGCCGATGCCGCCGGTGGCGCCGGTGACCAGCGCGGTCTTGCCAGTAAGATCGAACATCGTCGGCTTCCTTTTCGTTAGACCGTCTTGGCCCAGGCTTCGATTTCGGCCGGCTGGCCGAGGCTCAGCGGCTCGATATCCTTGTCGATGCGCTTCAGCAGGCCGGCCAGCACCTTGCCCGAGCCAAGCTCGACGGCCTGGGTCACGCCCTGGCCCTTCAGCCATTGCATGCTCTCGCGCCAGCGCACCAGGCCGGTCACCTGCTGCACCAGCAGCTTGCGGATATCAGCCGGGTTGGTCTCGCCCTTGGCGGTGACGTTGGACACGATCGGCAGCCTCGGCGGCTGCACATTGGCATTCGCCAGCGCCTCCGCCATGGCATCGGCGGCGGGCTGCATCATGGCGCAATGGAACGGGGCGCTCACCGGCAGCAGCATGGCGCGCTTGATGCCCTTGGTTTTGGCCACCTCGATGGCGCGCTCAACGGCGGTCTTCTTGCCCGAGATCACCACCTGGCCGCCGCCATTGTCGTTGGCGCAGCCCACAATTTCGCCTTGCGCGGCTTCAGCCACCACGGTCAGGGCCTGCTCCAGTTCGGCGCCAAGCAGGGCCGCCATGGCGCCCTCGCCCACCGGCACCGCCTTCTGCATCGACTGGCCGCGCAGCTTCAAAAGCTTCGCAGTGTCGCTCAAAGAAATCGCTCCCATGGCACAGAGCGCGGAATATTCACCCAGGCTATGGCCGGCGGCATAGGCGCCCTTGGCCGCCAGGTTGACGCCGAAATCCTGCTCCAGCACCCGGGCGACGGCCACGCTCACCGCCATCAGGGCCGGCTGGGCATTCTCGGTCAGGGTCAGGTCGGCTTCCGGGCCTTCGAACATCAGGCTGGAGAGCTTCTGCGACAGGGCGTCGTCCACTTCCTGGAATACCAGCCGGGCCGCCGCGAAGGCCCCCGCCAGATCCTTGCCCATGCCGACGGCCTGGCTGCCCTGGCCGGGAAACAAAAAGGCGCGTGTCATTACCGCGGACTCCCTCTGAAGCGTCGAAAAACCGGCGCCAGTGATAGACGGCTACCGGGTGGTGTCAACCCTCGCCTGCAACCCTGCCCGGCTCTTGCCCGGTTCCGGCGGCGGCTCCCAGGGCCTGGTTCCGGGCCGCAACGACCGCCGCCACCGGAACCGGCGTCAGCCAGCGGGCCACCACATGCTGATCCGGCCTGAGCAGATAGGCGCTGCCTGCCTGGGCACCATACCGCTGGGCCGCCGCTCCGTCCGTGGGCAGGTCCAGGACGGTCATCCCCTGGGGAGCCTCCGGGCCGCCGGGGCCGAAGCGCAGCAGGATGAACCGGCCCGCCTGGCAGTGGTTGAGCAGCCAGGAACCATCCTCCAGAGGGGCATCCAGGGCCGGGGCGCCGGGCGGTGGGCCGGCCTGGAAACCGGGATCGTCCGGCGCGAAAAAGCCTGAACCGGCATAGGCCGTCGGCAGCGACAGGCGACCGGAATTGACCAAGCGGCGGGCGAAGGGCTGGCTGGCGGCCAGTTCGAGCACCGCATCGCGCCACAGCCGCGCCGCCTCGCCCTGGGGCGCGATGAAATCGGTCGAGCGCGTCGAGTTCAGGATATTTTCGTCCGCCGCCGCCACGCGCTCCGTATCGTAGCTGTCGAGCAAGGCGTCACTCGCTTCGCCGCGCAGCACAGCCGCCAGCTTCCACGCCAGGTTATCGGCATCCTGCACGCCGGAATTGGCGCCGCGTGCGCCGAAGGGCGAAACCTGGTGCGCGGCATCGCCGATGAAGAATACCCGGCCATGGCGGAAACGCTCCAGCCGGCGGCATTGAAACGTGTAGACGCTGACCCATTCCAGTTCGAACCGCGCCGCCGGCCCCAGCATCTGGCGCAGACGCGGCAGCACGCGCTCCGGCTGGCGTTCGATTTCCGGGTCGGCATCGCGGCCCAATTGCAGGTCGATGCGCCACACATCGTCGGGCTGTTTGTGCAGCAGGGCCGAGCCGCCGCCATGAAACGGCGGCTCGAACCAGAACCAGCGTTCAGTCGGAAAGCTGGCCTGCATCTTCACATCGGCGATGAGGAAGCGGTCTTCGAATACCTGGCCGTGGAAATCGAGGCCAAGGCTGCGGCGCAAGGTGGAGCGCGCACCATCGGCGGCCAACACATACTCGGCGTCGATCTCATAGGCGCCATCAGGCGCCTCGATGTTCAGCCGCGCGCCATCGTTGCGCGGCTGCACGGCAACAGCCTTGTGGCGCCAGCGCAAGTCGATCAGCGGTTCGCGTTGCGCCGCCGCAACAAGAGCGGACTCGGCATGATATTGCTGCAGGTTGATAAAGGCCGGGAAGCAATGGCCGCTTTCCGGCAGCAGGTCGAAACGATAAAGCTCGCGCTCGCCATGAAACACCTTGCCGACCTGCCAGGTGACGCCGTGTTCCAGCATCGGCTGCGCTACGCCCAGGCGATCCCAGATTTCCAACGTGCGCTTGGCGTAGCAGATGGCGCGACTGCCGGTGCTGACCGTGTCGTCGTCATCCAGCAGCAGCACGGCAATGCCGTGGCGGGCCAGATCCAGCGCCGCCGTAAGCCCCACCGGCCCGCCGCCCACGATCACCACTTGGCGCTGTTCCACCGCACCGTGCGGCAGCGCCGGTTTTGGCGTGGCCGCGAACTGCGTCGGCCCCAGCATGGCTTCCTCCCGTGAAACAATTGAAACAAAAATAGGCGTGATACCCGACACAATAAAGCGCTAAACAGCCCCTTGCCGCCGCCGGGCGGTGAGTCGTAAAATTCCCGCGTCGCTTCAGAAGGAGGCATCGATGACCGCGATTTCCCAGGAACTGCAGTTGGTCGGGCTTAAAGTCGCCCGAGATACGCAGCTCAGCGTGCTCAGCGCCGTCTCCGCCAGCCTCGACAACATCAAGCAGATCACCGCCGCCGCCAACCAGGGCGGCGCAGCCAGTGCGCCAGCGGGCCCGTTGCCCGAAGGGGTTGGTGGTCAGGTGGATGTGTCGGCGTAAAGCCGGAGTCCTGCGCAAGCGTCAAGGGCGGCCAATGGCCGCCCTTTATGTTTGTGCCTCACCCAGCCTGCTGATGAAAAGACAAACGGCACCGGCTGCGTCTGCAGCCAGTGCCGTTTGAAAAATTCGCAGGAACTGTTAAGTCAGCTCACCACTGACTTGGGATCACCCTTACTTGGGATCAAAGGCACCCGAGCGGATGGTATCGGGCAGCTTCTCCAGGCCATGGGCGGTCACCGCCTTGCCGAAGATGGCCGTGAGCTCAGCCAACGCCATGCTCATGGCAATCGCCGCCACGATCTCGCGCGACACGCCGCCATTCACCAGCGCTTCCCACGAAGCCACAAAGGCTTCGCGCGTCACCTTGCTCTGTTCCTCTTCCGACATCGCCATGGGCCAAGCCCCCTTTTCAAGTTATTCCCGGCTCGGTGCAGAGCCTACGCCCTCTTCTTCCCACAAACTAGTTGACCATTTGTAAATACGGTTAACCTTCCCGAGATTACCATTCAATTAGCGGTTACAGCGCGGAAATCGGCCAGCCAGGCGGGGAACTCGGCCATTCTCCGCTGGAGCTGCACGGCCAGGGTTTCGCTGGCGGCAGATCGCAACAACCGGAGGCTGCTGTACCATGGCGTCTCGGCACCGGCCTGCCCCCAATACCACTGCACGCCTCGCCCCCGGTGCGGCAGCAGCAGCCAGGTCGGCACCCCCAGCGCGCCGGCCAGATGCACGGCGGAATTCGATGTACTGACCACGCAATCCAGCGCCGCAATCTGTGCCGCCTGGTCTTCCAGCGAGCGCAAAGGATCGACCTCGTCGTCGTCATGCAGCACCAGGCCATGCGTCTCGCGCAAGGCCGCGATCTCGGCGGCGTTGTTGCCATATTGGAGATTGATGAAGCAGCAGCCCGGCTGCCGCAGCAGCGGCACGAAATCGCCGAGCGCCAGCGACTTGTAAGGCCCCTGCGCCGCGTTGCTGCTGCGCCAGGCAATGCCGATCAGTTTGTTGCCGCGCGCCAATTCGGCATATTTGGCGCGGAAGTGGCGTACCCTTGCCGGGTCTGCGGCAAGGTAGCGGCTGCGCACCGGAAACGCCGCGCGGTCTGGGCGCAGCAGCGCACCGAGATCGCCAGCCGCTATCTGACGCGTGATGCCTTCGCTGCGCGGGGCAAATCCCGGGTGGCGCGCGGCCACATCGATACCCGGCAGCGACCGCGAAAAAAGCGGCGCCAGGCGCGGATCGGTGAGCAGCAGCGGCCGCACCTCGCGCACCAGCAACCCGCTCACCATGCCGGCAAACATGATCTCGTCGCCGATGCCCTGCTCACCCCAGATCAGCAGGCGGCCCTGCGGTGCGGTCTCCGCCGGCTGCCAGGCTGGCAGGCCGTAGCTGAAATCGGCGGCGATGCGCGGTGTCACCCGGTGACGCCAGGCAAAGCCGCGCCAGCCCGCGGCATAATTGCCGAGCGAGAGATCGAGCAGGCCGAGCATGTAGTGGATGCGGGCGTTATCCGGCTCCAGCGCCAGGGCGCGCGAATAGAATTGCCGCGCGGCATCGCTGTTGCCAGCCTCGGCGGCAAGCTGGCCCTTGGTGCCGAGTGCGATCACCTGCTTGGGATCCATCTTCAGCGCCAGCCGGCTGGCATTACCGGCTTCCTCGTCGCGGCCGAGTTCGATGGCAATGGCGCTAAGCAGCGCCCAGGCTTCCGCCCGCGCCGCTGGCTGCACCACCACCTCGCGCAACGCCGCTTCCGCCTGGGCAAAATCATGCTGCATGTAATGCAGCCGCGCCATGCCGAGCAGCAGCTCCACCGGCCGGTCGCCACGCTGGCGCAGCACATAATCCAGGGCGGAGAGCGCGGCACGCGGTCCGCTCTGCAGTAGCAGGCAATCGGCCAGGGCAAGGGCAAGATCGGGATGCTCGACCGCCTGCGGCAGTGCCGGCTCAAGCAGGGCCAGGGCCTCGTTCAGGGCACCGCTATGGCGTAACTGTATGGCAAGCTGGCGCAATATCTGCGGATTGTCTGGCGCTATGGCCAGGGCCTGGCGCAGCAGCGCCGTGGAAGCAGCCAGATTGCCGGACAGGCGCGCACTCTTGGCCTCCAGCCACAGCTTGTCTATGGCTGCGGCTTCCTCCGGCACGCCATTCATCGGGCCTTACTTCAGGCCTTCCATGATATTGCGGTTGACCGCGATCAGCGGTTCAATATCGGTGGAGCGGCCTTCGGTGATTTCGTCGGTGCGCTTGTTGACGAAGATACAGATGTTGATCAGCGACAGCTTGAGGTCGCGGTTCATCGGATTCTTCTCGTCCAGCACTTCCGGCATCAGATGGTTCCAGACATCTCGGTTCCAGCCGATGGCATAGGCAACACGCGCGACATCGCCGGGATGTTTGCTCTGCATCAGCGAACGCACATCCATCAGCGCACGCGTCACCGACGAGAACAGCCGATATTCAATCTGGCGCGGCGTCTCAAGGACGTTCTGGGCTTTGGTGTACGGATTTATTCCCGACATCGAGCAATCTCCTCTCCACTTCAATCAGCCGGCGGGCATGCTTCAGGAGGCGGAAAAAGTCCTGTTGCGCCAAGGCCGCACCGATACTCGCGATCAAGGCATTGGTACTCGGAGCGGCATTAACGAAGTCCAAACAAAGCTGCTTGATCTGGGGATAAAATTCTTCGAAGCGATCTTCCCACAAATATGTGAGCTGGCATAGATAGTAGATTTTCTTGGCTGGGGTGACTGCGTCTTCCAGGCGCATGATATGCTTTTCGCGCAGGAAGGAGGCCTTGTTTTCGATCACGATGCTGGCTGACTTGGACAGACTCAGCACTGCCCGATTCAGGATAAACTTCTCGCCTGCTTTAAGCGTGATAATGAGCGGCACGGACAACCTCCGGGCGCCATGATAGCCCCCGGTCCTCTTTCTGCATGGACGTTATTGGCCCGACGCTAGACGATTGTCCGCAGTTAGGGAAGCACCCCGCGCGGTTTACCTCAAGGCCGTCACATTATGGCAAAAAGAAAAGGGGCCTTTCGGCCCCTTTTCCGCCGGCTGATGCCGGCAATCGGATGAGCTTGACCGCTATTAGCGGAACAGGCTGAGCAGGGTGTTGGGCTGCTGGTTGGCGATCGAGA
>VFQP010000604.1_pt1 | contig 63216 bp, 54 predicted proteins | sample 3512351 | NCBI WGS metagenome assembly VFQP01 (sample SAMN10412372, study PRJNA504923) | tailings metagenome | isolation source: Relicate 1 Philex TSF1 revegetated site | place: Philippines: Tuba, Benguet | collected 2017-08-29
TTCTATTCCGCTTCTATTCTAGAATTGGGTAATCAAGAATTATCCAAGGTGAAGCGTCTTTTTCGTCGTTTGGTAGTCGCTCACCGGTACACCAAAAGGGGATACGCCCAGATGAGCCAGGACATCGAGCGGTACCTGCAGGCCGGTACCCGCGCCAACACTCGGCGCAGCTACCGGCAAGCTCTCGAGCACTTTGAGGTGTCTTGGGGCGGCTTTCTGCCGGCCACCAGTGATGCCATCGTGCGCTACTTGGTCGACCACGCCGCTACGTTGTCCAGCAACACCCTTAAGCTGCGTCTGGCAGCACTGGCGCAATGGCACGTCAGTCAGGGCTTCCCGGATCCGACCAAGACCCCTTTGGTCCGCCAGATCCTCAAGGGCATCCGTACGCTGCACCCACGCCAGGAGAAGCAGGCCGAGCCGTTGCAGCTGCGCCAGCTCGAGCAGTGTGTGTTGTGGCTGGAGCTGGCCGGGCAGCAGGCTCGCGCCGAGGATGACTGGCCACGGCTGCTGCGTTGTTGGCGCGACCGTGCGTTGATCCTGATCGGCTTCTGGCGGGCGTTTCGCAGTGACGAGCTATGCCGGCTGCAGGTAGAGCACATCCAGGCGCGGGGCGGAGAGGGGATGCAGTTGTTTCTGCCATGGAGCAAAGGGGATCGAGATAGCCATGGCCAGACGTTCAGTGCTCCGGCGCTGGCCAAGTTGTGTCCTGTGCAGGCCTACGTCGACTGGATCAGCTTGGCTGGCATAACCCGGGGGCCGGTGTTCCGCAGCATTGATCGATGGGGACACCTGGGTGGCGGGGGCCTTCATCCGAACAGTGTCGTTCCGCTTTTGCGATCAGTACTGCAGTCGGCAGGGCTGCCGGCTGAACTTTATAGCAGCCATTCGCTGCGCCGCGGGTTCGCCACCTGGGCAACTCGCAGCGGCTGGGACCTGAAAGCGCTGATGCAGTATGTTGGATGGAGCGATGGCCAATCGGCCTTGCGCTATGTCGAAAGTGTTGGGATGTTTCCTGGGCAGCTACGCGTCTCTCCGCTTATCTCAGGTGAGCGGCTTGATGAGAGTAACCAGTAGCTAATGCTGGCTGCTACCGGCCAGAAGCGGACTGATCTGTCTCTATGGACGTTAGGCTTGGGGAGCCGAAAACCGGGCGATTGGCCTCATGATCTCCATGCTATTGCAGTCCTTCTGAAGTGGCGACACTATGCGTAGCTAAATGCCATCAGCCCAAGGATTGATTTGATGTCCGCCAGCCCTAGGATCATGCCCGCCACACTTGACCGTGAGATATCTAGCGCCGATCAGGACGCATTTGGACATCGGCATTTTGCGCAGGGTCTACAAAGCCTTATCGAATCCGACCAACTGACACCGCCCTTCAGTATTGGTCTTCTGGGTGGCTGGGGTACGGGCAAAAGTAGCATCAAGGAACTGTATACAAGGGATCTAGCAGATGATGCGGTGAAAACGCATGGAAAACATCGGAAGGATCGATTCCACTGCATCACTTTTAATGCTTGGCGATTTGGAGGGCATGACCAAGACATCAAGCGAGCGCTATTGCGCCATGTCTTCCTAGAGCTAGGGGGCAAAGAAGATCAGCTCTACGACAAGCTATTTAGGCAGACCAGTGAGACTACTCAACGCCCTAAGGGATGGTGGCAAGTCACTCTGGAGACGCTTAGAGCATGGGCGCTTCCCATACCTGCTTTAGTGGCTGCAATGGCCCTGCTGTTTACGATTTGCTATCTCGTGTTGATGGTTTTCAACATTCAAAGCGATCTGTTGAAAAGCGTCGTTTTTCTGTGTGTGACAGGCGCGTACACCTACCTCCTGAAGCAGGTCAAACCACCGGCTGTTATGCCTGCTACACCCATCACGCGGGTGGAGTTGCCCAACACCACCTCCGAACAGTACGAGGATCTTCTCCTTGAACAGATTCGCCGTTACAAATCTGGGGAATGTAAATCCTTGGATGGTAGAGCAGGAAAGACATGCGAAAGACTGGTTGTCTTTGTTGATGACCTCGATCGATTGTCAGCGGAGGAAATGGTTCTAGGCTTGGACGCCGTACGCACATTTATGGAGATTCCAGCAACAAGGCTGCCGGCCGGTCTGGGTTTGGTATTTGTCATCTCTTGTGATGAGGCCAAAGTAGCTGATGCCCTGGCACGCGGTCGGCGAAACAGCGACCTTCCCGGCACAGTGGTGACACATAACGATGCACGAAGATACCTAGACAGAATCTTCCAGTTCCGTTTGGAAATACCGCCGCCACCGCGTCACGACATGCGCCAGTTTGCGTGCTCTCATCTAGAGAAGTTGCCTAGCATCACTGCGGATCTAGAGGCCCACAATATTCCGCTAGCTACGATCATCGACCGGATGATTCATGTTGGCGTTCAAGATCCGAGAAACGCGCTTCAAATCGTCAACGCTTTTGCTCAGGCCTGGTGGTTGGCCAGAAAGCGGGAGGCTGAAGGACTTGGAACCAGTAGAGCAGGTGGGCTTCACGAAGGTGCTGTGACGTCACACCCTATCTCACTTGGCGCTTTGTGTGCGATGAAAGTGAGCTTCCCTGATTTCTACCGTGATCTTCAGGAAGACCCTACGTTTCTGCAGCGCTTTACTGATGTAGTAATTCGAGGGCACAAGCTTCGCGATCAGCCGCTCCAAACGCAAGATCGTTTAAAGGAGCGGTACCTCAAGGAGGTCGGAGAAGAGTTCGTCCTCAAAGCTGATCACCGACCGCTTAGGCAGTTTATCGCCAGTCTGGTCGGCTTAAGGTGGCCCTCGTCGCTGCAGAGCCTACTACTCCTTTCAGAAGACCACATCACTCGCCGCCTAGGGGCAAAGATTGCGCCAATCTACGGCGACTTCGTTTCCGGAAACACGCAGGGCGTGCTGGAGGGACTTGCCAGGCATAACGACACTGCACCTCTTCACGAGGACGAAGCTAGAGCTCTTTACCAGATGCTTGAGGACTTAAGACATGAACTGCCTGAGCTCAGGGCTCGTGCATCAAGAGTGATTGCCGACTTGGTGGATCGCCTGCCTGACCCTCCTGCCTACCAACTCATCAGCATGCTCTGTCGTGAGATGGCTGACTCCTTGGATCTACGCTCGCAGCTCGGCCTCGATAAGATCAGCAAGATCCTAAAAGCAGCCGCGGAGGTGGATCAGCGCGCCATTGCATCCCGGCTGGTAGACGATCTACTCACCGGCCCCAATCCAGTACAGCTTCTTCGCGAGACAATGGAAGCTCCCAGCCTAGATGAAGCGGTCGAGATGGTGCGCTCAGCTGTTCCAATGATTCTGACTGTGCGCCAGAGTTACGGATTAGAGCGACAGGAGGACGAGCAGTTATGTAGCTGGTTGGTTGAACGGACGGTCGCTGTCGGTAAAAAGAGTACCCAACTAGCCTTTGGAGAGCTGGAACAATGGCTGGACGAGAGCGATGAGCAGTTGGTTACCGACTTGGGGCTCAACTACATCAACGCGCTAGCGGATGAGCTTGAGAAAAAGCAGAAGCCTCAGTTCGAAACTGCGGCTGGTGTGGGTAGAGCCAGGAAAATTCTCTGCCAAATGATGACCCAAGGTACTGAGTCACGAGAGCGCTTGTGGACGCCACTGGTGCGATATGTGTCACTGTATGATGAGACCGCAATCCGCGTGGCTTGGGAAATTTTCGTTGAAAATCATCGCTACGCTAGCGACGACGATGTATGTCAGTTCTTCGGTAACTTCGTAGAGCGGCTGTCGCGTGCATACTCGGATGAGTACTCGACACTCGATGATGCTGCAGCTGCAGCGGCCCTGCTTGCACTGACCCGCGAACGAGTCGAGGCTTTAGATGCGGAGTCCGTTGAAGCAGGAGCCGAATTGGCCGATCTGTGGGCCAAAAGCGGCTTTCTGCCCGAGGCAGCGTGTGAGCTTCTCTCTGAGCTAAGGCGAAATGATGAAACGGATTTCATGCGTGTCATCGGCGGGTGGGTTCCTAAGCTCCTGGTCGACCTGCCGGATCCATGCGTGAGTCTAATCGCGACCCAGTTCTCTGATTTGCCTTCAGAAACGAAAAGCGCAGTAGCCAGCTCGCTCTCGGCACTACTTATCAATGAGCCGATTACAGACTCGACCCTCGGGAGGTTCAAGACTTTCTCTGCCAGCGCGCCTGAATCAGTTTGGGATAGCGATCCCTTGCAGGGCTTCCTGAATAGCCTAATGCAGCATATGGCAGCTCAAGTCAGTGCTGATCCATACCTTAAGTCTGTGCTTCCAAAGACAGTCCATCTACTACGGCACGCTACGCCAAGCACCTTTGGGACCTATCTGCAGCAACTATTTGTTAACGGGAAAAATTATCCCGGCCATTATTCGTGGCTGCATTTCCAACTGGCGGACCATTGGCCGGAAGAGTCTGACAGCCTTACAGGCTATGACCCACAGGTCATTTTTGACGAGGCCAGCACTTTTGCATCCTCGCACCCGTCCTACACGAAGCAGGGAATTCTGCGGTCAATGCGTCGGATGATTGAGCGTGGCCTTGTCGGGGGCGAGGAACGTAGCAAGCTGATTGCTGCGGCTTGCTCGGCCTGGTCAGCGAATCCTCTTTTTGCAGTAGATATCTTCGAAATGGGCTACGCCGAGGTCAATCCAGGGCAGGCAGCTAATCTCGTTGGTCCCATTGATTGGGCTAACGAAAAGCACCTTGACGCATTGCAAAAAGCTTGGAAAGCGATCGCTACCAATATAACAGGGCCACAAGACCGAGAAACAATGATGGCCATCCTTCAGAAAGGTCAGCTAGGAAGCACCGACAGCCCTGATTTGGCGGCTCGAATGTGGGCAGAAGCTCAACCGGATTCCGGCCAAAGGTTGATACGTCAGCTTCTAGTTGAAAAAGATCTCGATGATGGATGCAGGAGGAGGCTGTGGGCATTATCTATGATTCATGCCAAAGACTTTGGCGCTGACTTTTTCCTTGAGACAATTCCTCAAATAAGCATTCTGAGTGCCGTCGACGAGACCATAAAGGCAATCTTTGATGACTTCTCCAGCGTTCTGAATGTGGTGAGTACAAAGGAGCTTCAGGCCGAAATGGCAAATCGCTTGATGAGCCAATTCACTCGCGCTACATCCAACACCACGAAAGGCCGGATTGCGGAAGTATGCAACAGGATGAGCGGACAAGAGGCGCTGAAGCGATTCAAACCAGATGCTCTTCATAAAGATGAGTATGAGATTTTGATTGGGCATTTTGGAGCTCGTCCTGTGAAGAGATTTGAAAAGCTACTTATTGAATAACAACCAAAGGGCTGCTTCTTCTCTCGCAGGTTTCTGTCGCCTCTCAGCAACAACTATGATCGTTGCGGCGTACGTCGAGGAACCACTTTGCGCACGTCCGCTTTTGGCCGGTTAGCGACGGCCTGCCCTGGCCATCGCCATGTACCACACGATTAAACTTCGGTCTGCTCCGCCATCTCCAAGGCGTCGTCTACCTCGATCCCGAGGTATCGAACAGTGCTCTCCAGCTTCGTATGGCCGAGCAGCAGTTGAACTGCCCTTAGGTTCTTCGTCCTGCGATAAATCAGTGATGCTTTCGTACGCCTCATTGTGTGAGTGCCATACATGGCTGGATCAAGGCCTATGGCATGCACCCATGCTTTGACGATACGGGCGTATTGCCGTGTGGAAAGGTGGTCGGAAGCATGTAACCGGCTCGGGAAAAGGCAGTCCTCGCTGCGGAGTTTTGCCTGGTGTATCCAGGTTTCGAGAGCCGTCCGTGTTTGCTCCGTGATTTCAAACTGAACCGGTCGATGGGTTTTCTGCTGCATCACGATGGCTCGCGATGACACGTGCTCGCCATGAGCAACGTCGCGCACACGGAGCTTGGTCAAATCGCAGGCTCGCAGTTTGCTGTCGATGGCTAAATCGAAGAGCGCCAGATCTCGAGTTCTCTCGGCGATTTGCAGTCTCACTCGGATCGCCCAGATATCTCTCAGGCGGAGCGGTGCCTTCTGTCCGACTAATTTTCCTTTGTTCCAGGGCTGATGGCTGTAGGTAGCAATGGTGTTCATGGAAGTGTCCTCCGCGTACGGGAGGACAAGGATGGTTAGCTCGGGTAAGGGGCGCTAACCGGCCAATACATGCCTTCCGTTCACGATCGCAACACAAGCTGACTTTCGGCTGCCAAAGGTTGTCATACTGGGCAGGCGTGCCCATTCCTTCCAGTACAGGCGAATCCATGTCCAAACTTGCTGAATTTAAAGCCCTAGAAGCCCAACTGGCTGCTCAACTGAAACAGCTCGACGCACTGAAGAACGATGGCGAACTGAAGCGTGAGATCGAGTTCGAAGAAAAACTGCGTGGCCTCATGGCCGAGTACGGCGTATCGCTGCGCGGCATCATTTCCCTGCTTGACCCTCAGACCCGCCAGGCCACTCCGGCAGTCTCCAGCCCTCGCCGGGCGCGCCAGGTGAAGGTCTACAAGAACCCTCAGACCGGTGAGGTCGTGGAAACCAAGGGCGGCAACCACAAGGTGCTCAAGTTCTGGAAAGAAAAGCACGGTGCAGACACCGTGGAGAGCTGGCTGCAGTAACGCTGCGGCGCCGATGAAAAAAGCCAGGCATTGCCTGGCTTTTTTCATCGTGATTCGTCGAACCGCTGAAGAGGCGTCTGCAGGGCAATGGCAGGCTCCTTGCCTGCTCTTGCGATATTGGACAGATCATCATCAGCGTTGGTTGCGGCATTCGCCAAGTGCTCTGTAACGAATGCTACGCAGGTCGCTATTTTTGTCTTCGAAAACCATGATTTTCGGAATGACGCCGCAGTATTCGATGGATGGGCTGGTGTAGATCAATTTGGCCACACTGTATTTCGTGCTGTACGTGTAGTCCTGAATTTCTGGCACTTCTTTTCCGACGCTCTGCGCATAAGCCTGTGCGGCTTCCATGCTTGCGGCTTCATCTTTCTGTATTTCTTTGTTGGGGTAGGTTTTGGCGAAAGCACTGGACGCTGCGAGCAGGCTCAGGACAGTGACGAGAATTTTGAAGGATTTCATGGGTAGGCCTATGTAGGTGTGTTTTCAGTATCGAGGCTACTGATCCGCGGCTTACCTGAGCATTGCGTGAAAATTACAATGGCGACATCGGGCGATTCTGTGAGGTGTGGCTGGCCTCAGTGAACACGCAAAGGCCACCGAGGCCTTTGCGTGAGCGAGGCTTAGAACGCGTACTGTATGCGCATGACCACACCGTCGCCGCTGTCATCGCCTGCAAGGTTCTGAACCTTGTCGGTGCGTGCCTTGACGTAGTTGGCGCTGACTTTCACCAGGTCATTGGCGTACCAGTTCACGCCAATGGTGTGGGCCTTGCCGCCAGTGTCGCCAACCTGCCTGGTTGGGGTGCTGGCGGTGACATTGCCATCATCGACCGTGACGGAGTCGAAGCGATAGAACAGTTCCCAGGCGCCGGTCTGCTTGTTCGCCGGTTTGATGGTGTCGAATTTTGCGCCATCGAGTCTGTACTGGCGCGGCTCGCCAGTGAGGGTATATGCCAGTTGAACGTAATAGCCATCGGCATCGATGTCGCTCTGAGCCTGGTCGGCCTTGAGCGTGCGGCTCAGGTACTCAGCCTGAACGGAGAATGCATCCATTGCCCACGCGCCTTCCACGCCCCAGACCGCATCCTCTTCCCACTGGTCTGCCGTAGCCGAGAAGCCGCCGAATACGGCGCGGTTGCCGTTGGTGCCGGCACTGTTGCCGCCGTTGGTATCAACGCCGCGCATCCCCATGCGCGAACGAATCCGGGTATCGACGGCACTGCCCTGCAGATCCCGATAGGCATACTGCAGGCCGAGGTGCAGCACATTACCTGGCTGGTTCAACGGCGCGAAAACGCCCCTTACGTTGTAGCGCTTGACGCTGTCGCCGTCGGTATCGTTGTTGTTCTCGCTGAACAGGCTGCCAGAGAGGAACACTGAGTTACCCAGCACGCTGCTGGCCTGAACACCCATACCGTTGTTGTCACTGACCCATTCGGCAAGGTCATACGACATGTTGCGCTCCAGCGCTGTGGTCCACTTGGAGCTGGTCGCCTTTTCCAGACCGAAGTCGGTGTAGAAACGGCCAAGTTTGATGTTGAGTGGGCTGAAGCCGGTATAAGTGATGCTCGCTTCATCGAAGTAACCGGTGCTGTCACTGCCGACATTTCGCGACATGTCGTAGTTGATTTGGTATTTCCAGTCCTTGTAAGCGGTGCCACCGAACTCGATATAGGCCCGACGGAAATACGCAGCATCGGCCTTGTCGCCATTGCGCGTGTAGTAGCCGTCGAATGTCGAGTAGTCAGCCTGGAGACGACCCCCGAGTTTGAAGCTGAACTCCTTGTCGGTTGTTGCAACTTCCAGCCCGCCTTTGGTCTTGATCACCAGGTCGGCGCCATCGGTGGTAACTGTTCCTGCAAACGCCGACATGGCGGATGTGCCGATGAACATGGTAATTGCCAATGTGGATAGTTTGCCTGGGTTGATAAACATGCATATCTCCTGGTTGCCGTTTGATGTGTGTTGGCGACCGGGATGTTTTGCATTGCGCATTACAATGAATATCTATTTTGATGACGGTATGATTATTTCCGCTTCCGGATCTTCTGAACCCCTTTGTTTCATTGGGCTGCAGTGTTTCTGAGTGCCTGTTTAGGTCATTTCAGAAATGTTTCAGCATGGAAGTGTCATGTGATAAAAGCCGTGCCCGGCCTTGTTTTATATCCTTGCCATTTGGTTCGAGCAGGTTGTTCTTCGACCTTCGATTACAGATTGGTAATTCTGCAGCAAGCCTGCTGATATATTCCCGGCGCTACGATGGCATGGGATAAGTTAGCATTCGATATCTATATGGCTAGCGCAAACGGTTACATCGAATTCAAGCGCAGGAAAGGAACTGTTGACCTGCGCAATTCTATTGAGTCTATTGAAGGACATATCGCCGAGGGGTTTCTGGCCACCGCACGGTGTGCGAGTTATACCCAGGCTGCGCGTACTCTCAATGTGCATCCGGCGAGGTTACGCAAGCAGCTTCGCTGGCTTGAGTCAGGCATAGGTGAAGCACTCTTCATTCATCAGGACAACGCACTCCTGCTTACTCCAGCAGGGCAATCGCTTCAGCAACGGTTGTCGTCTCGTTTTTTTCAGGCGCAACCTGAGCAGCAGCCTCCGCCATGCGCTCAGGTCGTTCGGCTAGCCATTCCTGAAAGCATTCTGAGCGATGTCGTAGGGCGTTATCTCATTGATTTCCTACGCAAGAACGCTGCCGTTCGGCTGGAGGTCACTCCTCTGGATCACGGCAGACTTACCCAGGGCGAGGTCATGGTATGGCTCGCCGATCCGGATCAGCCGAGACCTGACCCAGGATTCGCCATGACGCCGCCAAGGCAACTGGCCCGTCTTCCCTATCACGCGTGCATTGCCAAGCGTTATGCGAGAGAGCCGCGTCTACCCTGCGTCGTTGCCGATCTGCGCGATTACATGCTGGTCCAGCAGCAACGGGACTTGTCGGTTGTTTCCTTCGAGCCCTGGAATGCCCTTGTCAGGCAACGGCATAACTCGGTGGCAGTGACGCACGCCCATCAGTGGTCGGTCGATCTCATCAAGCATGCGGCATGCGTGGGACTGATGCCCGGCTACATCACCCGAGTCGATCCGAACCTTCAGCTTCTGAAAGGGCTTTTCAGTAAGCCGATGGAGCAAGTGGTCTGGCTATCCACCTCGCCCTTGGCAGAGAGGCGCCAGGACGTGGCATTGGTGGTCAAGTTGATTCGACAAGCCTTTGACGAGCGGCGTGAGTGGTTTGACGACTAACGCTGAATCAAGCGGATTCTCTCAGAAACAGATTGAGGCCTCCCTGGGAATGTCGGCTCGGAGGGGCGTTGCACTCAATGAACGTGCATCACGGCAAACACCAAGAACACTAGCAATGGAGAATAAGAGATGAACCGTTCGTTTTTGTCCCTGGCCATATCGGCCGTAGCCATAGGCTTCAGTCAGGGGACGTATGCCGATTTCTTGGATGACAGCAAGGCCTCACTTGATCTGCGTAACCTGTACTTCAACGAAGACGTACGAGATCGTGATATCCCATCCTCCAAGGAGTGGGGTCAGGGATTCATCCTCAACTACCAATCCGGCTTCACCCAGGGGACGGTTGGGGTTGGCGTCGACGCGATTGGTCTGTTGGGCGTCAGGCTCGATGGCGGTGGCCGCGCGGACAAGACCGATATTGATCGCAGCCCAGGACAGCTGTTCCCGCTTGAGACCGATGGCTCTGCGGTGAGTGACTACAGCAAGCTCGGTGCGACTGCCAAGGCGCGAGTGTCCAAGACCGAATTTCGTTTTGGCACCCTACAGCCAAAGCTCCCGGTGCTGTCACTCAATGATGGTCGCCTTCTACCGCAGTTGTTCGAGGGCGGGCAGGTCATAGTCAACGAGATCGAGGGTCTGACCCTGACTGCCGGTCAGTTGGAGCACGCCAAGGGACGTAGTTCCACAGACTCGCGCGGCTTCTCCATTGCCGGTTCGAACAACGCCAGCACCGGTCAATTCGTCAATAAGTTCTACTTCGCTGGTGGTGACTACAAGGTCAGCAAGGATCTGACGATCCAGTACTACTACGGCAATCTCGAGGACTTCTACCAGCAGCATTTCGTTGGGCTGACGCACAACTATGCGCTGGGGGGCGGCAACCTCAAGAGCGACGTACGTTATTTCTATAGCGATTCAGATGGCAAGAATGCCAGCGCTGCCGGGCGTGCCGAGGGCTACAGGAGTAACGGCTACTGGTCGGCAGGGGACAGCAAGACAGGTGAGGTGGACAACCGCACCTGGAGCACCTTGTTCACCTATAGCCACAGCGGACATGAATTCAGTGCCGGTTACCAGCAGGTCTCGGGAGGGAGCGCATTTCCCTATCTGAACGCCGGTGATGGCGCCACGTCATACCTGATTACTGATCGTCAGATAGGCCGGGGTGGCAAGTTCCTCAGCGCCGGCGAACGTACCTGGTTGGCCGGCTATGGCTATGACTTCGGAAAGTTGGGTATCTCCGGTCTCAAGGCGTCGGTGCTTTATCTCTCGGGTGACAACGTCGATAGCGCTCAAGGTGAGCGTAAGGAGTGGGAGCGAGATCTGCGCCTGGACTACGTGTTGCAGGACGGGGCCTTGAAAGGCCTCGGTTTCTCGCTGCGTAACGCCAGTCTGCGTGGCAACGTGGCGGCAGATGTCGATGAGAATCGTCTTTACGTAACCTACAGCTTGCCGCTGCTTTAAGCGAAGACATGGTTCCATCGTCGAGTGGTGGGACCATGTCCGTTTAGCGCGTCTGATCACGTTCTCATCAACGCTGTGGTTCTGGATCACAGCGTCACTTCTTCCGCCTGACCATTTTCTACCTCTGCTACACCAACTTCCGGCTCTCTGTTGCTGCACCTGTTACTGCCTGCTGGCCGCTCGCCTATCAGAGTTGTGCGGCAAGGTGATAACGAGATCCGGTCACAGTTCCTCTCTTTCAAAATTGTAATTTTCCGCTCATCTCCAAGTTATCTGGCGCTTGCGAGGATAACTGCCGCCATATCCATAAGAAGAATCGGCTCATAAAAACTCACTACTGCCGGCATAACTCAGGAGCAAATCATGAAAAAAAGCCCACTGGCTCTGGCCGTTATCTCTGCGCTTGTCTTTGGTGCAGGTAATCTGGCTCAGGCGGCGGAATCACAGAAAGCGGACGGTTTTATTGACGGGAGCACATTGAAGCTCCTCAACCGGAATTTCTATTTCAATCGCGACTTCCGTAAAGGGGGGGCGGTGGTTCTTCCTAACGGTGAGCGCAGTGGTTACACCGAAGCCTGGGCCCACGGCCTCATGGCGAATTTCGAGTCTGGTTTTACCCAGGGCACGGTTGGCTTCGGCCTTGATGTTTACGCTTCTCTGGGCCTGAAACTGGATACCGGTGACGGGCGTTATGGGCCTGGGGGCAGCGTCAACCTGTTGCCCGTCGATAGCGACGCCAAAGCTGAGGATTCCTACTCCAAGATTGGCGCTGCAGTGAAGGCGAAGTTCTATGACACAGTGGTCAGGGCAGGGGATGTGTACCCGACCACACCTGTTGTGCATTACGGCGATGCCCGTCTATTGCCGGAGAGCTTCAAAGGCGTGACGGTAGTCAATGAGAGCATCGATGGGCTGACCCTTCAGGGCGGCCGCCTGCACGCTATGAGCCAGCCACAGGAAAGTACTTCCCGCGGTGATTTCGCCACCTTCTACGCTGGCCAGGTCGACTCTCCATGGGTTGGTTACTTCGGTGGCGACTACGCCCTGAATGAAAACCTGGGTTTCAGTCTGTACAGCAGCCGCCTGAAGGACGCATGGGATCAGTACTACGCCGGTATGTGGTGGACTCACGAGCTATCGGATGGCTTTTCGCTGTTTGGTGGCCTGAACTATTACAATGCTACCGACGAAGGTAAGAAACTCCTGGGGGGTTTCAGCAACAACATCTATAGCGGTAGCATCGGTGTCAGCTATGGTCCACATCGCCTGGCACTTTCCCATCAGCGCAACAACGGTGATGACGACTTCGATTACCTTCGTCAGTCCGACTCCATCTTCCTCGATAACTCCATTCAATACAGCGACTTTAACTCACCTAAAGAGCGTTCCTGGATGCTCCGCTACGACCTCGACATGGCTGACTTCGGTGTTCCTGGCTTGAGCTTCATGGCCCGATATGCCACAGGCCAAGACGCTGACTACTCGAACGCCAACAGCGTCTATATGCGAACCGATGATGCGGGTAATCCGTTGACGGATCAGAAACGCTGGGAGCGTAACTTCGAAGTGAAGTATGTGTTCCTCGATGGTTCACTCAAGGATCTGTCAGTTCGTGTTCGTCAAATGACAACACGGGCGACGGCTTACGAGAGCGACCTGGACGAAGTGCGTGTGATCGTCGAGTACCCGCTGCAAGTTCTGTAACGCTAAGGATCTTGGTTACTTGGTCATCTGGCCTCAGCTGTCAGGATTGTAATTCTTTCCTCATGCTCTTGTTATGAGCCGAGGCTTAGGATTGCCAGATATTCAAGAGCATTCATGTTCTTATGTCCTGTCAGCTAGAGGCTTGAAGTGAATAGCTTGATTGTATTTCTAGGGATGCTTGGCATGGCGGTGCCTACCAGTGGCGGCTATGTCAGTTCCCAGCAGCCAGAAAAAGACATTCGTGAACACCAACAGCGAACTCATGTAGGCAACCTGCCTGTCCATGGCATGCAGTTGGAGTCGTCGCCTCGTGCATCGGGGGTAAAAGTCGACAAGTTGCGTGGTGGCGCATAAGTCACTTTTCCCTCTCTCCAGTCCGCCTCTTGGTAGCACTTGCTCCTTTGGAAAAGAGGTGGTTTCTTAGCGCCCTTCGGGGCGCTTTTTTTCGTATGAATATGAGCGCCTCCTGAATGGAGCATCATCGCAGATGATCTGAAGTAGTTCGGGTAGATGCGAGTCATCCACTCAATGATTCGATGATTCGACACTCCTGGATCACTCCGCCAGCACAGCAGGCACTGAGGCGCAAAAGCTCTTGCTCCAGGCTTTGCAGATCACGAATGCGCGCCTGTACCTGCTCGAGCTGAGCGGCGACCTTGGCATCCACGGATGCGCATGAGGCGTCCGGGTGGTCAGCGAAGCCTAGCAACTCATGTACGTCATCCAGGCTGAACCCCAATGCTCGACTTCGGCGGATAAACAACAACCGGTCGCGATCGCTGACTGTGTATTGCCGATAGCCGGAAGGGGTACGTGTCACGCTTGGCAGCAGGCCCTGTTGTTCGTAATAGCGAATGGTGACGGTCTTGGTGTCAGTTGCCTTGGCCAGGGCTCCTACCGTGTAGGTGGTCGTAGTCATGGGGTGCTTGACCTTATAGTTGCTAGAACCTTTATTGTACGCGATTCAACCAACGCAGCAGCCTTGAGCAAAAGCCTTTCTGATAAGGCCACGATTACGGAAAAATTATGGTTCAACGACAAGATAGCTATTGGTCTTTGCTGCTCTGTGCCTGGCTCCTGGCACTCGTAGCGACGCTTGGTGTGTTGTTCGTCGGGGAGGTGATGGGGCAAACGCCCTGTAACCTGTGCTGGTTCCAGCGGGCGTTCATGTTCCCTCTGGTTCCCATGCTCGGTGTTGCCTGCTATCTGTCCGATGCCCGCGTCTGGCGTTATGCCGTGCCGGTTGCCGCCGTTGGCTGGCTGGTAGCGCTGTATCACAACCTGCTGTATTTCAAGCTGATCCCCGAGACCATCAAGCCTTGCGGCATGGGGCCGTCCTGCTCGGGCGCGGACATGACGGTCTTCGGCAGCCTGCCGTTACCGCTGTTGTCGCTGGTGGTCTTCACCCTGATCATTTCCTTCCTTTTGCTTGTCCGCCGGAGAGTAGCCGCATGAGCAGACGCATTCTCGTCATCCTGATTCTCACCATTGCAGCTATAGGCTTTGCGGTGGCGGTTTTCCTGTATCCCCGTGAAGAGGCGCCGCTTTACCAAGCTACCCCTGCAAGCGCTCAAGCATCTGCTACATCGGCACCGACAAGCCTGGTGCGTTTCCATTCCCCCAGCTTTGGCCCGGCGAATGCGCAGGTTACCGTGGTGGAGTTCTTCGACCCCTCGTGCGAGGCCTGTCGGGCGTTCTATCCCATCGTCAAGCAGATGATGGAGAAGCACCCTGACGATATTCGTCTTGTGCTGCGCTATGTCCTCAACCATCAGGGTTCCGAAGAGGCTTCGCGAATCATCGAGGCTGCACGCAAGCAGAACCTGTTCGTGCCTGTCATCGAGGCCTTGCTGGAGTCTCAGCCCAAGTGGCATGACGACCCAAAGATTCTTGCTGCGTGGGCAGCAGCAGAGCAGGCCGGACTGGACGTGGCCAAGGCCCGTGAACAGATGATGTCAGCCGACATCACGGCGGCCTTGGAAAAGGATACTGCCGACGCTGCTCGGATCGGGGTGCGTGGAACGCCCACCTTTTTCGTCAACGGTCGGCCGCTTACCCAGTTCGGGGCGCAGCCGCTGTACGACCTGATCAAGAGCGAAATCAACAAGGGTCGCTGATAACCGCTTGACCTTATAGTCGCTATAGGGTGTTCACTGCTGACATTGATCGTGTGAGGAGTGAACCATGAAGAACTGCTGCGGCGGGCAATCACCTGAGCGTAATACCGGTGTCGATACATTCGATCCAGGCAAACCTCAGGTAGCAGAGCCCGCTTCTGCTTGTTGCCCGAGTGAGGAAGGGAGCGCCACTGGCTGCTCCTCAGTGACGCCTGACAGCAGTGGCGGCTGTTCTTCATCGTCCACCAGCAATGCCGGCAAGCAGCCCTCATCAACCCTGTACAGCCTGACAGAACCTGCAGCGACTGCTGATCTGTTCGTTGATGCCACGGCAGACTCTTCTGCCAACACAAGCGGGGCGGGTTGCTGTTCTAGCGGTTCCTCCTGTGTGGGGGAGGCATCGGCTCCAGGCGAGCTGTACAGCCTCGCCGAGCCTGCCAGTAAAAAAGCGAAGTCCGATGATTGCGCCGACGCTTCCTGCTGTGCACCTTCACCCAATGTGCAGCAGGCGACATCCGCCGATAGCGAGCACGCGGACGCGGCCCCTGCCGGTGGGCGTTTCAGCAGCTTCCGCATCGGCCAGATGTGCTGCCCGTCTGAGCAGACCATGATCGAGGCCAAACTAGCCAAGTTGAGTGGTATCGCGAAGCTCGAATTCAACATGATGAACCGTACGCTGGGCGTCTGGCACACGCTGCCGGATACCCATGGTATCGAAGAGGCCGTGGCAGCGCTGGGCATGCGCGCCGAGCCTCTGGATAGCGCTGCAGAGAACCGCCAGCAGACGCTTCAGGATGAACATGCGCAGGGTAATTTCAGCACGCGCACCAAGTGGCTGCTGACGCTGTCGGGTATTTCCGCTGTGGGTTCGGAAGTGTTGCACTTCACGGGGGCTGCTCCGGAGTGGGTAGTCGCTGTGGTGGCCCTGTTGGCCATTCTCTTGTGCGGCCCCAGCACCTACAAGAAGGGCTGGATTTCACTGAAGAACCTCAACCTGAACATCAACGCGCTGATGAGCATTGCCGTGACCGGTGCGGTGCTGATCGGCCAGTGGCCCGAGGCGGCCATGGTGATGTTCCTGTTCACCCTTGCCGAGATGGTCGAGGCACGTTCGCTGGATCGCGCACGCAATGCAATCAAGAGCCTGATGGATCTCACGCCGGAGCGTGCCACCGTACTGCAGGCCGACGGCAACTGGTTGGAGGTCGACGTCAAGAATGTCGCCCTGGGGGCTCGCGTGCGGGTGCGTCCAGGCGAACGCATCGGTCTCGATGGCGAGATTCTAAGCGGCAGCTCGGCAGTCAATCAGGCACCGATCACAGGTGAAAGCCTGCCGGTGGAGAAGGTTGCTGGTGATCCGGTTTTCGCGGGCACCATCAACGAAAATGGCTCGTTCGAGTACCAGGTCAGCGCCGAAGCGGGCAATACCACACTGGCACGCATTATTCATGCGGTCGAGGAAGCGCAGAACTCGCGCGCCCCCACTCAGCGCTTCGTCGATCAGTTCGCCAAGGTGTATACCCCGGCCGTGTTCTTCTTCGCGCTGGCCATTGCGGTTATACCGCCTCTGGTCATGGGCGGACTGTGGACGGAGTGGATCTACCGCGCACTGGTCTTGCTGGTGGTGGCGTGCCCCTGTGCGCTGGTCATTTCCACGCCGGTCTCGATCGTCAGTGGTCTGGCTGCGGCGGCACGCAAAGGCATTCTGATCAAGGGTGGTGTTTATCTGGAGAGCGGGGCGAAGCTGAGTTTCATCGCGCTCGACAAAACCGGCACGGTCACCCATGGCAAGCCGGAGCAGACCGATCACGTGCTGATTGCACAACTGCCTGGCGTCGATGCCCAGGCCATCGCCGCGAGCCTGGCGGCACGTTCCGATCACCCGGTATCACAGGCTATTGCCAAGCACGCTGCGCAGAGCGCCATCGCCCTGATGCAGGTCGACGAGTTTGAGGCTCTGCCAGGTAAGGGGGTTCGTGGCGTCATTGCCAGCGAGCATTACTACCTGGGCAACCATCGCCTGATTGGTGAGTTGGAACTCAATAGCGAGCGACTCGACGCGTCGATGACTGAGCTGGAGCGTCAGGGCAAGACGGTCGTGGCCCTGGCTACGTTGACCGAGGTGGTTGCGCTGTTTGCCGTGGCCGACACCGTCAAGGCCTCCAGCCAGGCGGCAATCGAAGAACTCCATCGTTTGGGCATCAAGACCATGATGCTGACGGGCGACAATGCCCATACTGGCGAGGCAATTGCCCGTCAGGTAGGAATCGACGAGGTGCGTGGCAACCTCTTGCCGGCGGACAAGCTGACAGCCGTCAGCGACCTGCAGGCGCGTGGACATGTGGTCGGCATGGTGGGCGATGGCATCAACGATGCTCCAGCGCTGGCAAGTGCGCAAATCGGCTTCGCCATGGCTGCCGCAGGAACCGGCACCGCCATCGAAACCGCGGACGTGGCCATCATGGACGATGACCTGCGAAAACTGCCGGCGTTCGTGAGCCTGTCGCGTGATACGGCTGCGATCCTCAAGCAGAACATTGCGTTCGCGCTGGGGATCAAGGCTATTTTCCTGGCCTTCACTCTGGTCGGCTGGGCAACCATGTGGATGGCCGTGTTTGCGGATGTCGGGGTGAGCCTGCTGGTCGTGCTGAACGGCTTACGCCTGCTCAAGAAGTAAGGGCTTCAAGAAAGAGAGAAGGGCGCCAATGGCGCCCTTTTTCACGAGTGGCGTTCAAGGCTGCCCGGTGGATCTACTTGCACGGTCACGTGGGACAGGCCGTAACGTTCACGCAGAAAACCACCTACCACAGCCGGGAGTGTCAGGGAGTCGGCACCTGGGGCTGGGGTCACGTGGACGGTGGCGACACTGGCATCGTCCGTCAATGTCCAGGCATGGAAATGCCCCGCATCTGCGATCCCGGGCAGTGCCTTCAATTCCGCTTCCGCCCGGTCTGCATCGATTCCCGAGGGTGTTGCCTGCAACAGCACCTGGATGGAATCCGCGATCAAGCGCCATGCCGAACGCACGACCAGTAGCGCGACGATGACCGATAGGATCGGGTCAAGCACTGTCCAGCCGGTGAACATGATGCCGATGGCGGCGGCAATGGCACCGACAGACCCCAGCAAGTCGCCCATCACGTGCAACAGTGCGCCTCGCAGATTGCTATCGCCCTTGTTGCCGGAGTTCAGAATGAGTGCGCCTGCGATGTTGATCAGCAGTCCGATGATAGCGACGATCAGCATCGGGCCAGCCAGTACTTCAACGGGTTCGCGCAGACGCGCAATGGCCTCCCAGACGATCCAGGCGACGAGCAGCAATAGCGTTGCGCCGTTGGCCAGTGCGGCGAGTACGCGGACCCGGTGGTATCCATAGGTTCGCTTGCCGTCCGGGGCGCGAGCGGCTATCTGGTAGGCAATCAGGGCCAGAAGCAGGGCTGCTGAGTCGGAGATCATGTGCCCCGAATCCGCGATCAAGGCCAAGGAGCCTGCCAGCCATCCACCTATCGCCTGGATCACGGCGTAGAGCGTGGTGAAGATGAACACCACACGAATCTTCTTCGCGTTTGCGGCCGTCACAGCGGGTGTGTGGTCATGCCCGTGGTGGTCATGGCCATCTGCATGCTCGTGATCATGGTGGGTGTCATGCTGTTGCATCGAGCGTATCTCCTCGAGTGGCTCTGATCAGGGCTGTGTCGCAAAGGTCAGCGTGAAAGTCGTTCGCCCGGCACCACTGATCACGGAGGCGCTACCACCGTGAAGGCTCATGATCGAGCGTACGATCGCCAGTCCAAGTCCTGTGCCACCATTGAGTCGTTTGCCGACCCGATAGAAGCGTTCGAAGAGGTGAGGCAGGTCTTCCTGAGGGATATCCGCCCCTTCGTTGGTGACCGTGATTCTCACTTCATGCTCCTGTGCGGACGAAACGCAAACCTGTATCGGTCTTCCGGGGCTTGAATGACGCACGGCATTGGACAGGAGATTGGAGAGGGCTCTCTGGATCATCAGCCGGTCACCTGAGAGGGTTGCAGTCCCTTCGATGAGCAGTTGAATATCGCGTTCGTCAGCCAGTATGGACAGAAAGCTGCACACGCGGCGGGCTTCCTCGTCCAGCGACAGGGTCTCGAAATTCAGGGCCATGTCTGCATGGCTTACCTGGGCGAGAAACAGCATATCGGTGACGATCCTGTTGAGACGCTCCAACTCTTCGACCGAAGACGCCAGGGCGTCACGGTATTGGTCACTATCGCGCTTGCGTGCCAGGACGACTTGCGCCTTGCCCAGCAGGTTGTTCAAGGGCGCCCGCAGTTCGTGAGCCGCATCGTCGGAGAACTGCGAAAGGCGCTGCACGTCCGTGTCGAGGCGATGCAGCATGAGATTCAGGCTATGGGCCAGCGCCTTGAGTTCTTTCGGCAGGCTCTGTGTTCGTATGCGGGGCGACAGGTCGCGCGCCGATACCTTGGCGGCGAGTGAGCGAAAGCGGCTCAATGGACGTAGCCCCTGATGCGCGACAAGCCATCCGGCAAATCCGATGAGCAGCAAGAGCACAGGGATTGCCGTGAGCGCGGAGTGAAGGAAGGCAGCCAGCAGATGCTGGTCGGCGCTTCGATCCAGGGTCAGTTGCAGCAACAGCGTAGGGCCGCCCGGTACCTGCACAGTCTTGCGTCCGGTGAGGTATTCGGTTCCGCTTGGCCCTTGCCACGCCTGAAACTCCTGTGCCCTCAGTTGCACGGGGGCTTCCTCCAGGGCTCCTGCGCGCAGCACAATCGCGCCTGTCTGGCTATCGATGGCCTTCAAGGCTAGGTCTTGATGACCTGCAACGGTATCAGTCGCGACATGCTGCCAAACCCGGCCTTGGCGGATATCGATGTCATCATTCAGTCCATTACTGATCTGCTCGAACTTGATCAGTACTTCATTTTTGGCACGCAGGTCGAGTTCGTGATCGAGCACCCAGTAGCACAGCGCGATCAGCAGGGTGATGAGCAGAGTACCGGTAAGAATGACGTTCACGGCCACGCGCAATGCCAGGCTGAACGGTTTCACGGTTGCTCCTCGAGCATGTAGCCGACGCCCCTGATGGTATGAATCAACGGGTTTTCGAAGGGTTCATCGATCTTCACGCGCAGGCGCCTGATGGCGACTTCCACGACGTTGGTGTCGCTGTCGAAATTCATATCCCAAATCAGCGATGTGATCTCGGTACGCGTGAGGACTTCGCCCTTGCGACTCAGGAGTAAGTGCAGGAGGGCGAACTCCTTGCTAGTTAGATTGATCCGCTGCCCTGCACGGAATGCCTTGTGTCCGCAGGGATCCAGCTCCAGATCGGCAACGCACAGGCGATCCTCGACTATCACGGGCTCGCTGCGTTTCAGCTGGGTACGAATCCGCGCCAGCAACTCAGGAAACTGAAAGGGTTTGACCAGGTAGTCGTCGGCACCCAGTTCGAGCCCGCGCACCTTCTCTTCGAGACAGCCATGGGCGGTAAGCATGATCACACGGGTCTGCTTGCGGCGGCGGATCATCTCCAGGACTTCCCAGCCGTCGATGGTTGGCAGGTTCACATCCAGCAAGATGAGCGAGTAGTCGGTCTGCAGTGCCATGTGTAGACCGTCGATGCCTGAATCAGCTCTTTCTACCGCGTAACCACTTTCGGTCAGCCCCTGGCGCAGGTAATCGGCCGCTTTGTCCTCGTCTTCGATAATCAGAATGCGCATGCTTGATCCGTTGATATGAGCGATGGTGCGGACAATAAACGTTGTAGTAGCTACAGGGTCAATGCCTATCCAGAAGGAGTACGCCAAACGGTCGTCAACGCAGGGGAGAGGGAGGAAGCAGAGGTGGCAGACGTTGTACCTGCCACCTCCGAGGGTCATTGCTTGCCCGTCGGTGGTGTTGGCTGTGTGTCCTGAAAGCACAGGCGAAAGATGGTGATACCCCCAATAGTGCTGTCTACCTCGACCTTGCCCTGATGCAGCCCCATGATCGAGCGCACGATGGCCAGGCCAAGCCCGGTACCACCGTCGGCGCGTGAGCGGCCGCGATCGACCCGGTAGAAACGCTCGAACAGTTTCGGCAGATGTTCCGCCGCAATTCCTGCTCCCGGGTTCGATACAGCCAGCGTGACGTTATTGTTGTTAGCGCTTATTTCGATCTCGATGGCACTGTGTGCCGGGGTATGGCGTATGGCGTTGGAGAGCAGGTTGGAAATGGCACGCTGAATCATCAGGCGATCGCCACAGACCGAGGCCTGGCCTGATATGCGCAAGCGAATGTCTTTTTCCTCTGCATTGAGGCTGAACAGATCTGCCACCTTTTCAGCTTCTTCGTGCAGCGAGACTCGCTCAAAGGGCGTCAGCTCGGCCGGGTGGCTGACATGCGCCAGAAAGAGCATGTCCGAGACGATGCGCGTTACTCGCCCCAGCTCCTCGGTACAGTTTTCCAGCACCGCCTTGTATTCCTCGGGCGGCCGCTCGCGCGACAGCGTCACCTGTGCCTTGCCGATCAGATTGGTGATTGGGGAGCGCAATTCGTGGGCGAGATCGTCGGAGAACTTCGACAGCTGCTGCACGCCACTGTCCAGCCGGTGGAGCATGTAGTTGATGCCGTTGGCGAGCTCTTTCAGCTCCAGTGGCAGATTGTTCAGTGAAATGCGATGGCTGAGATCCTGGGTCGAAACGAGTGACGCGACGCGGCGGAACTGATTCAGGGAGCTCAAGCCACGCTGGGCGATCCACCAGGCGCCTGTTGCGATCAGTATCAGCACCAATGGCAAGGCGATCAGTGTCGATTCGATATAGGCGCCCAGCAAGGCTTGGTCAGCGGAACGGTCAAGGGAAAGCAGGGCACGGATCTGTGAGCCATCACTGCGTTGAATCAACTGGTAGGCAGTCAGAAAGCTCTTGCCCTCAGCGCTGCGCCACCTTTCGAGTCGCATGCTTGCACTGGCATCACGGATATCCAGGGGAGGATTGCCCGAAAGATTGCCAACCGTCAGCAGTTGCTGGAACTGCGGCGCTGGGCCGTAGAGTGTCAGGGACATGTTGTCATGCCCCCGCACCAGATCCCGGATATTATGAGCCTGATCGCCAAGCTCTGGACGTATGCCCATATCGGCAATGCCGTGACGAATCTGCCCGAGCTTCTCTTCCAGCGTTTGCTCGGCGATACGATCGAGCTGCTGTACCAGGGAGAGGTAGGCCAGTGCTGACAGGAACAGGGCAAGAACCATCCCCATCATGGCGACTGAAAGGCTCAGGCGACTGGAGAGCCTGGCAGGTCTCATTGACGGGCCTCGAGCACATAACCCACTCCGCGCAGGGTATGGATCAGCTTGTCCTCGAAAGGATCATCGATCTTTGCCCGCAAGCGCCGAATCGAAACCTCCACCACATTGGTGTCGCAATCGAAGTTCATGTCCCAGACCAGGGAGATGATCTGGGTACGCGATAGCACCTCACCACTGCGCCGCATGAGCAAATGCAACAGTGCGAACTCCTTGGTCGTCAGGTCGATGCGCTGTCCGTTGCGGTAGGCCCGGTGGCGGGCCGGGTCGAGTTCCAGGTCGGATACTCGCAGCACGTCTGGCGTACTTGTCTGCTCGCCACGGCGCAGAAGGGAGCGTACCCGGGCCAACAGCTCTGGAAACTCGAAAGGCTTGACCAGGTAGTCGTCGGCACCCGAGTCGAAGCCCTTCAGCTTGTCCGCGAGTCTGCCGCGGGCAGTCAGCATCATGACCGGCGTCTTGCTGTTTCGCCGGATGCTGGCAAGCACACCCCAGCCATCGATTTCCGGCAGATCCACATCGAGTATTACCAGGTCGTAAGTCGATTGGGCGGCCATATGTAAACCGTCGACACCATTGGTTGCGATGTCCACGACGTAACCACTTTCACTCAGTCCCTGGTGAAGGTAGTCGGCAGTTTTAAGCTCGTCCTCGACAATCAGGATTCGCATGCAGTTAATAACCTTGGTTAGTTGATGGTTATATCGTCAGGCCGGAGTGTTTGAGTTGTTTGCGGCGTGATACGCAACGCGTATTCGGAACGTGAGTGGGCCTTGGCCGCTGCGGCCAGATCGTCGCCTGGTCGCACGGTTCGCGCTGCCTGCACTACCTGTCCGAGCGAATGTTTAAGGTGATCTTTGTAACTTGTTGATGCGCGCACTTATGTTGTTCGCGGCATGTTAATACAGGCTTCGAGAGGGATGACGGGTATTACATATTTGTAATTTTCCGGTCACCTCGTCGATAGGTGATGCTCTCTAAATTCTCCACCCATTGAAAATTCTCCTGGCTCAGATAATGAACCTTCGGAGTTTCTTTGCGTGCGGAGGAAGAGTCTTTGTTCAAACTTCATACAAAGAAAGTTACGGCCTGCTATATGGCTGTCGCTTTTGTGCTCGCTCTTGGAGCGGGTCAGTCATTCGCGGCCGCATCCGTCACCTTGGATGAGGCGGTGAGCCTGGCGCTGCAGAACAACCCGAGTCTTCAGGCGAGCAGCCGGGCGATCGGCATTTCCGAAGGGGAACGGCGCCAAGCCGGCTTGATTCCCAACCCGGAGCTTTCCTGGGAGATGGAGGACACTCGTAGCTCGACGCGCACTACGACGGTTCAGATCAGCCAGCCTATCGAGCTGGGTGGCAAGCGTGCCGCACGTATCGAATTGGCTGAGCGAGGCATGAGCAGTACAGCCATAGAGCAGGAGCAGGTGCGCAATGAGCTGAGGGCCGGCGTGATTCAGGCTTTTCATGGCGCCTTGCAGGCACGCATGCAACTTGAACTTGCTGAAAAGTCGCAACTGCTGAGTGAGCGCGGCGTGGCAGTGGTCGAGAGCCTGGTTAAAGCCGGGAAAGCTTCACAGTTGGAGGTGTCACGCGCTCGTCTGCTGGATGAAGAGGTACGTCTGGAAACGCGGCGCGCGCGCAACCAGTACTCCAATGCATTGGCTCAGTTGCAGCTCGTCATGGGTACCTCACCAGGAAACGGGGAGTTGACGCTTACGGGAGAGGTTTCCGAGATGCCAGGCATTCCGCTGGAGAGCGAGCTTCTTCGACGCCTGGAAGGCGTTGCCCAGATGCGTCTGGCCAAGGTCGAGATCGAACGTCAGGACGCGGGGATCGTCGTGGAGAAAAGCCTTCGTGTTCCTGACCTGACCGTAAGCCTGGGCAGCCAGTACAGCAGCGAAGATCGCGAGCGGATCAATCTGGTCGGCCTGTCGATGCCCATTCCCTTGTTCGACCGCAACCAGGGCAACCTGCTGGCAGCCAATCGTCGTGCTGATCAGGCTCGCGATCTGCGCAATGCCACTGAGCTGCGGCTGCGCGGCGAAGTGCAGCAGGCCCTTCTGCAATGGGGCGCTGCGAGTGATGCGATCGCAGGTTTCGAGGGCAAGCTGCTCGATAGCGCTGATGCAGCTCTCGAAAGTACCACGCGCGGTTTCCAGATGGGCAAGTTCGCCTTCATCGATGTTCTGGACGCACAACGCACGCTGATCGACGTACGAACTCGTTACCTCCAGTCGTTATCCGAGGCGCTCGATGCCTGGGTTCGCCTTGAGCGTATCTACGGGGATCTCGCGGTAAGTGGGGCGTACTGACGTTCTGTCATGACTGCCGGCACAGTCCGGCCATTGATCAATTTCGGGGTTGTTCATGCAAAAGAAACTCGGTGTCGCCATCGCGGCGGCCATGGCCTTGGGTTTTGTAGGTGGGGCGTTGTTCTACAACGGTGGGCGATACGCCGCTGAGATAGGCCACATGTTCGCCAGTTCTGACCATCAGGAGGAGGCCGGGCACGGTCATGCAGAGACGGGCAAAGGGCATGGCGGTGATGAGCATGGTGATGGCGAAGAAGAGTCCGGTGCTATCCACCTCAGTGCTGAGCAGATCGCTGCAGCAGGTATCGAGCTCTCGCAGGTTCAGGCTCGGGCCATGAGTACCTTCATTTCCCTACCAGGTGATGTGCGCTTCGATGAGGAGCGCACTGCCCACGTAGTGCCGCCCAGCAGTGGCATCGTAGAGCGGGTGTTGGTCGAACTCGGGCAGGTCGTCAAGAAAGATGAAGCACTGGCGATCGTTGCCAGCCAGCAAGTCTCCGATTTACGCAGTGAACTCGCTGCCGCTGGGCGCCGTGTCGAGCTGGCGCGCACCACTGCTGAACGTGAGCGCCAGTTGTGGCAGGACGGTATTTCCGCTGAGCAGGATTACCTCCAGGCTCGCCAAGCCCTTCAGGAGGCAGAGATTGCTTTCGCCAATGCACGCCAGAAGAGCAAGACCATAACCCAGCAGGGGGATGGCACTGATGGTAGCCGCTACAGCTTGCGCGCTCCGTTCGCAGGCATGGTCGTTGAGAAGCACTTGGTACCAGGTGAGGTGGTCAGCGAAGCGAGTAACGCATTCACCGTAGCCGACATGAGCAGGGTATGGGTGACCTTCAGTGTTTCGCCACGCGACCTGGGTCAGGTAAGGGCTGGGCAGTCTGCTCGCATCAGTGCTCCAGAGCTTGGACGCGAAGTAAGCGCCACTGTCGCCTATGTGAGTCCATTGCTAGGTGAGCAGACTCGTACCGCCAGCGCACGTATCTCCCTGGAAAATCCGGATGGTATCTGGCGCCCCGGTTTGTTCGTATCGGTTGCTCTGGCGACTGAAAGCCACGAAGCCAAGGCAACCGTGCCAGCAGACGCCATTCAGGAGGTCGAAGAAGTCACCAGCGTGTTCGTACGAACCGACGAGGGCTTCGAGGTTCGTCCGGTCACGCTGGGTACCCGCAGCGAAGGCTTCGTCGAGATCCTCGATGGGCTGTCGGTTGGCGAGCGTGTTGCGGCCAGCGGCAGCTTCATTCTCAAGTCCGAACTGGGCAAAGGCAGCGCAGAGCACGCGCACTGATAGTCTTCCGTGAGTATTTCCCATGTTTGAGCGCATCATTCAGTTTGCCATCGAACAGCGCATCCTCGTGCTGTTGATGGTTCTTGCCATGGCCGGTGTCGGTGTTGCCAGTTACCAGAAGCTGTCAATCGACGCCGTGCCTGACATCACCAACGTCCAGGTACAGATCAACACGGCTGCGGACGGTTTCTCTCCTCTGGAGACCGAGCAACGCATCACCTTTCCCATCGAAACGGCCATGGCAGGATTGCCGCACCTGAAGCAGACCCGCTCGCTCTCGCGTTCCGGGCTCTCGCAGGTGACGGTCATCTTCGAGGACGGCACCGACCTGTACTTCGCCAGGCAACTGGTCAACGAGCGTCTGCAGAGCGCCAAGGAACAGTTGCCCGAAGGCGTGGAGTCGGCCATGGGGCCGATCTCCACAGGCCTTGGCGAGATCTTCCTATGGACGGTCGAGGCCGAGGAGGGGGCTTTGAAGGAGGACGGTACGGCTTACACGCCGACCGATCTTCGCGTGATTCAGGATTGGATCATCAAACCACAGCTGCGCACCGTGCCAGGCGTTGCGGAGATCAACACGATTGGTGGCTTTGCCAAGGAATTCCAGGTCGCTCCGGATCCTGCTCGTCTGGCGGCTTACAAACTGACACTCCCTGATCTGCTGTTGGCCCTTGAGCGTAACAACGCCAACGTGGGCGCGGGCTATATCGAGCGTAACGGCGAGCAGTTGTTGATTCGTGCGCCAGGCCAGCTGAGTACGATGGAGGATATCGCCAATATCGTCATCTCCAGCGTCAACGGCGTGCCGATTCGCGTGAGCCATGTCGCCGAAGTGAAGCTGGGTCGCGAACTGCGCTCCGGCGCCGCCACTGAGAACGGCCGAGAGGTGGTGCTGGGAACGGTTTTCATGCTGGTCGGTGAAAACAGCCGCAGCGTCTCGCAAGCAGTGGCTACAAGGCTTGAGGAAATCAATCGCTCGCTTCCGGAAGGTGTTTCGGCAGTAACGGTCTATGACCGCACCAACCTGGTCGACAAGGCCATCGCCACAGTGAAGAAGAACCTGATCGAAGGGGCCATTCTGGTCATCGTCATTCTCTTCCTGTTCCTGGGCAATATTCGCGCGGCGCTGATCACAGCCATGGTCATCCCGCTGTCGATGCTGTTCACTTTCACCGGCATGTTCAGCAACAAGGTCAGTGCCAACCTCATGAGTCTGGGGGCGCTGGACTTCGGCATCATCGTCGATGGCGCGGTCGTCATCGTCGAGAACGCCATTCGCCGTCTGGCTCACGCCCAGCAGCGGCTTGGTCGTGAGCTGACCCGCAGCGAACGTTTGCACGAGGTATTCGCCGCGTCCAAAGAAGCACGCCGCGCGCTTATCTACGGCCAATTGATCATCATGGTGGTTTACCTGCCGATCTTTGCCCTCACTGGCGTAGAGGGCAAGATGTTCCACCCGATGGCATTCACTGTGGTCACCGCTCTGCTCGGCGCCATGATCCTCTCGGTGACCTTCGTGCCTGCCGCGATTGCGCTGTTCGTCACCGGCAAGGTGAAGGAGGAGGAGAACTTCCTCATGCGCTATGCCCGCCGCGGCTACGAGCCTGTCCTGGCGCAGGTCATGCGCCATCGTCGCCTGGCGTTTGGTGGCGCGTTCCTGATCGTATTGCTATCCGGCGTGGTGGCTTCGCGCATGGGTAGCGAATTTGTGCCCAGCCTTAGCGAGGGCGACTTTGCCCTGCAGGCGCTGCGAGTTCCTGGCACCAGCCTGACGCAATCGGTCGACATGCAAATGCGTCTGGAGAAGACTGTGCTCGAGAAAATGCCGGAAGTAGAGCGAGTCTTCGCCCGTACTGGTACGGCAGAGGTGGCGTCTGACCCCATGCCGCCGAACATCTCCGACAGCTATGTGATGCTCAAGCCCAAGGAGCAATGGCCTGATCCGAGCAAGTCTCGCGAGCAATTGATCGAGGAGCTGCAGGAAGCGGCAGCACTGGTTCCTGGTAGCAACTATGAGCTGTCCCAACCGATTCAGTTACGCTTCAACGAACTGATCTCCGGCGTGCGCAGTGACGTTGCCGTCAAGGTATTCGGCGATGACATGGATGTGCTGAACCGTACCGCCGGCGAGATCGCCGAGGTACTGGAGGGAGTGGAGGGCGCTTCCGAGGTGAAGGTCGAACAGACATCCGGCTTGCCAGTGCTGACCATCCTCATTGACCGTGACAAGGCCGCTCGTTATGGCCTCAATGTTGGTGACATTCAGGACACGCTGGCGATGGCCATAGGCGGGCGTCGCGCCGGCACGCTGTTCGAAGGCGACCGTCGCTTCGATATGGTGATTCGCCTGCCCGAGCATCTGCGTACCGATATCGATGGGCTTTCGCGCCTGCTCATACCGGTACCTGCAGCAGAAACCGAATCGCAGATTGGTTTCATTGCGTTGTCCGAAGTGGCCAAGCTGGATCTAGCGCCGGGGCCTAACCAGGTCAGCCGCGAGAATGGCAAACGCCTGGTCGTTGTCAGCGCCAACGTACGTGGGCGTGACATTGGCTCTTTCGTCGGCGAGTCGTCGGAAAAACTGCAGAGTGGCGTCAATCTGCCGGCCGGTTACTGGACGACCTGGGGCGGTCAGTTCGAGCAGCTGCAGTCTGCGGCCAAGCGCCTGCAGATCGTCGTGCCGGTCGCCTTGCTGCTGGTCTTTATCCTGTTGTTCATGATGTTCAACAACATCCGTGACGGCTTGCTGGTATTCACCGGTATACCCTTTGCGCTGACGGGTGGGGTGATGGCGCTCTGGCTACGTGACATTCCGTTGTCGATATCTGCTGGCGTAGGTTTCATCGCCTTGTCCGGAGTCGCGGTACTCAATGGCCTGGTGATGATCTCGTTCATCCGCAATCTGCGCGAAGATGGCATGGATCTGCACCGAGCTGTCACGGAAGGGGCGTTACAGCGCCTTCGCCCGGTATTGATGACGGCTCTGGTTGCGTCGCTCGGCTTCGTCCCGATGGCGCTGGCCACCGGAACTGGTGCGGAAGTACAGAGGCCACTGGCGACAGTGGTGATCGGTGGCATCCTGTCGTCCACCGCACTGACGTTGCTGGTGTTGCCTGCGCTCTATCAGTGGGCTTATCGCCGAGAGGAGGAGGCAGAGAGCAGCCAGCCATCGCCTGATACCAAGCTTGTCTAACTGAAAAGAAAGGCCCGCCATTTGGTGGGCCTTCCTCTTTTCGTGGGCGTCATGGGTGCTCGCAGTCTCTTGCAGCGTCCGCTACCGGCCAAAAGCAGTCATCGCCATAGCGCAATTTTCAGGCTCTAACTTTTGCCCTAATGTCGCAAGACTAGGCTCACCGTGGTATGGTCTGCGCTCTTTCCTGCTCTGACTGCTCAATACCTGACAGCATGATCGTCTCGAAAATCTCTGCCTGGCTGCCTACGCCGCCATAGCGCATAGCCCCCTCCCTGAGTCAGCTCGGTTTACCGACTGATTCGTCTTGCTGCGCCTGTAGCAAATCTGCCGTTCCACACGGCGCCACGTGATACCTACAACTTGAACCTGACGCTTCCGGCACGCCGTCCTGGCATCGTGCTGTCGCGTCCATTGCCCTGGATTTACTGATGTTGCAGACAATCAAACAGAATTGGTTTTCGAACCTGAGAGGCGATGTGCTCGCCGGTCTCGTCGTTGCGCTTGCGCTGATTCCAGAGGCCATCGCCTTCTCCATCATCGCGGGTGTCGATCCCAAGGTCGGCCTGTATGCGTCGTTCTGTATCGCCGTTGTGATCGCTTTCGTTGGCGGTCGGCCCGGCATGATTTCGGCGGCGACCGGTGCCATGGCTCTGCTGATGGTCACCTTGGTGAAAAACCATGGCCTGGAGTACCTGTTGGCAGCCACGCTGCTGTGTGGCGTGCTTCAGATCGCCGCCGGGTACCTGAAGCTCGGCTCGTTGATGCGCTTCGTGTCTCGTTCGGTGGTGACCGGATTCGTCAATGCGCTGGCGATCCTGATCTTCATGGCACAGCTACCTGAACTGACCAATGTCACCTGGCACGTTTACGCCATGACGGCTGCCGGCCTCGGCATCATCTACCTGTTTCCCTATGTACCCAAGCTCGGCAAGGTGATTCCGTCACCGTTGGTGTGCATCCTGATCTTGACCGCAGTTGCCATCTATCTCGGGCTGGATATCCGCACCGTCGGCGACATGGGTCAACTACCGGATACCTTGCCGATATTCCTCTGGCCTGACGTGCCACTAACCTTCGAGACCCTGGCGATCATCTTCCCTTACTCGGCAGCACTGGCTGTGGTCGGTCTGCTGGAATCAATGATGACAGCGACCATCGTCGATGACCTGACCGATACCACCAGCGACAAGAACCGCGAGTGCAAAGGTCAAGGCGTTGCCAACATTGCTTCGGGCCTTATGGGCGGCATGGCCGGTTGCGCCATGATCGGACAGTCGGTGATCAACGTGAAATCCGGTGGCCGAACCCGCCTGTCCACCTTGATCGCGGGCGTCGTGCTGCTATTGATGGTGGTGTTCCTCAGTGACTGGGTCAGCCAGATTCCCATGGCCGCGCTGGTGGCGGTGATGATCATGGTGTCCATCGGTACCTTCAGCTGGGACTCGCTGCGCAATCTGCGAAAATTCCCGCTCTCCACCAACATCGTGATGGTGGCAACCGTGGTCGTGGTGGTCTTCACCCACAACCTCGCCTATGGCGTTCTGGTTGGGGTTCTGCTGGCTGCGATGTTCTTCGCCAACAAGGTCGGTCATTACATGGCGATCAGCTCCGACTTGAATGAAGTCACCGACCACCGCACCTACAAGGTGATCGGCCAAGTGTTCTTCAGCTCAGCCGACAAGTTCGTTGCGGCGTTCGACTTCAAGGAGGCGATCAGCAAGGTGACCATCGACCTGAGTCGCGCACACTTCTGGGATATCACTGCCGTCGCTGCCCTGGACAAGGTGGTGGTCAAGCTGCGCCGCGAAGGCACCGAGGTCGAGGTGCTGGGCCTAAATGAGGCCAGCGCCACTATCGTCGACCGTTTTGGTGTGCACGACAAACCCGATGCCATCGACCAACTCATGGGCCACTGACAAGGAGAACAACGATGACCTACGTTACCGCTTGCATTGACGGCTCTGCCTCCGCCCCTGCTGTTTGCGACTATGCGGCCTGGGCTAGCCAGCGCCTGGATGCCCCGCTCACCTTCCTGCATGTATTGGATCAACGCCAGTATCCGGTGTCCGCCGATTTGAGCGGCAACATCGGTTTGGGCAGTCGAGAGCATCTGCTGGATGAACTCGCCGCGTTGGACGAGCAACGCAACAAGCTGGCTCTGGAACAAGGCCTCGTCATGCTCGCTGCCGCGAAGGAACGGGCCATCGCCGACGGCGTGAGTTCGCCAGAAACCAAGCAGCGCCATGGCGATCTGCTGGAAAGCCTGCGCGAGCTAGAAAATGACATCCGCCTGCTGGTGATCGGTCGCCAGGGCGAGTCCAGTGACGGTGCCGAACTGCACGTCGGCAGCCAGTTGGAAAGTGTCATTCGCATCATGCACCGCCCCGTACTGGTGACGTCGGCCAGCTTCAAGCAGCCGGAAAGCGCGATGCTGGCCTTCGATGGCGGCGCCACCACGCGCAAGGGAGTAGAAATGCTGGCTGCAAGCCCTTTGCTGAAAGGCCTACCTATCCATCTGGTGATGGTCGGAGCCGAGACGGGAGAAAGTTGGGCACAGCTGGATGCAGCCTGTTCCACTCTTGCAGCGGCAGGGTGCAGGGTGCATACCGCCATCCGCGACGGCGAGGTTGAGCCCACTTTGCATGCCTATCAGGCCGAACACGGCATTGATCTACTGGTGATGGGCGCCTATGGACATTCCCGAATCCGGCAGTTCCTGGTGGGGAGCACCACTGCCCACATGCTGCGCACCACAACCACTGCGCTGCTTCTATTGCGCTAGGTCGGTGCGGGGGCAGCGCGCACTTGAAGGCGCGGGCCAATTTTCCTCATTTGCTGCCTGTCCCGACAGGCAGCTTCTGGCCGTAGCAGCCCTTCAGAGTTAGCCCATTTCCTTAAGATGCTCTAGTGTTGAGTTCAGCCAAGATGGCCGACCACAGAAAGGACTCTACATGCGCTACCTCAACACTCTTCTAATCGCACTAGCTTCGGCTCTCTGCGCGACCTACCTCGCACTCTGGTTTACGAAGCCCACCCCAATCGAAAACACGACGATCCCACCTTTGACCTTCAGGGAGGAGCAGGACGGTATTGTGATCTGGGGCGGGTGGAAAACCGTAGCGGGGTACCAGGCACCGGGAACAAACGCGGTTGAGATTCGCTGCAGCCGCACCGCCAACAAATGCCACGAAGCAGTTGCTTCGATCTTGCACCACGACCAGGGCGAAGACTTGGAAGCACAGGTGTTCAGCTACAAGCTCAGCACCTGGAACGCGGGCAAGCTTGAGGCCGTAGCCGAGAACACTATGGGGGAGTGCTTGGAGCGTCACCTGGTCATCCACATACCCGACAAATCCGTCGTTCTGAGTTGGTCTCCACCCTCGGGGTGTGAAGGAGATACAGGCAGGGCGGTTCTAGTCGGCGACCCTCTTTAGGCCACGATGAATTACCTCCGACCACAGCTGCGCAGAGCATCTTTTGGCCTGTGCTTGGTCATCGCAGCAGCGATAGGGCTCATTTCTCTAGGAGCCTTTGCGACCAATACGCCCTGTTCTGGCAGGAAGGGTGGCATTGCTGGCTGCGATGGCGATCTGTTTCTGTGCAACGACGGCTCCATAAGTGGCTCAAAGAAGAGCTGCTCCGCCTATATGGGAGCAGGGCGTGCTCCAGCTCCAGCCCACAGCAGCTCCTCCAGGACAGCGGAGAGTGTGCGTGTGGCACCAGTACCTTCTGCACAGGCCCACGTGGTGGCGTTTACAGCATCGAGCAACTAGGTGTTGACGTACTGGCGCTGTTGGACGCCCTGGGCATCTCGAATGCGAGTTTCTGCGGTCTGTCCATGGGTGGGCTGATAGGCCAGTGGCTAGCGATTAACGCACCTGACCGCATCAAGAATTTAGTGCTGTGCAACACCGCAGCCAAAATCGGCACTCCTGAGGTATGGAAACCTCGCATCGACGCCGTGCTGTCAGGCGGCTCTCAGGCCATGCGTAACCTACGTGACGCATCCATCTCTCGCTGGTTTACCGCAGATTTTGCCTCAGTCGAACCGACGAAAGTCGACCCTGTCGTGGGCATGCTGGCACAGACATCTTCGGTCGGTTATGCCGCCAACTGTGCCGCCGTGCGTGACGCTGACTTCCGCGATCAGTTGGGTGCCATTCGAGCGCGAACGCTGATTGTTTGCGGCAGCAGTGATCCGGTGACTACGACTGAAGATGGCCGCTTCATGCAGGAGCATATTACTGGCGCCCAGCTGGCCAAGCTTGATGCCGCGCACCTGTCCAATGTCCAAGCAGGGGAAAGCTTCAATCAGCGAGTGCTGGCTTTCCTGGTGTAACGTCCCACAGACAAGTCGACTGGATAAGCCCGGCAGGTATCACGAGGGACCGGATACCCAGCATTGATTGCTGGGTAGCTGAGATCCCACGATGCTTTAGCTACTCGGCGAATGATCCAACTGTTGTCTTCGGCGGGAACACTAGCTCGTCGTGCAATGTGCAGATAAGCCTATGATCCATCACATGGAACAGGGCTGGGTTATGGGCATCTTGGTTACCAATAAAGAAGAGATAGCTGCGGGACGCTTTCTTTGCTTTTTTGGCTTTCATGCCTTCCTTTCGGGCCATCTCCAGCTCATTTTTGAGCCGTCCGCGCGCAACCGCTGACCATTCTCGCCAGTGGACGACCACTTGATAGGGCTTAAGTTTTTCATCTGCCCATTCCCCCGCATTGAGCGAAATAGTCAGGTGCTCGGGGGACTCAATGGCTTGTGACCATGCTAACTCGCCATAGAAAACACGTGCATGGGCGAACCGCTCCAGTCCCTCCGAGCGAAGTTTCTTGAAGGCCGTTTGATAGGTAGTCGGAGTAACGCCCGGAACATCCAACGAGAGATGCCGATCATAGGGGAAGCCCAAAAACGCTCGGCAAATCGGACGAATACTGTTTGCAGCGCGCCGTCCTTCTCTGCGAGTGGTGTTGCCTTTCGAGTCCTGCCGACCCACGCTCTGTGTTTGCTGCTCCGTGCGGGGTAAGGCGGGATCAACGATCGTTCGCGTATCAATCAGCTGTAAGCGGGCAGGGGACAAACCAGGCGAGGTTTCCAGCTCCTTCTGAACACTGCCGCGCTTGCCCAGAGCTATAACCTTGCTTTCCCCCTCTGTCTCACAATCCTGGCCGTGAGGGGCGAGAAAGTAAAAGTGAGCACGCACTAGGTTTTCTGGGCGGTAAGAGCGCGGGAAGGCCTGCGTGTCACAACCAGTGCACTGGTAACCATAGGTGTTCACTACTGCCAAAAGCTTGAGGTCTTCGGCCTCAACAATTTCCTTGGTTACACAGTCACGAGCGTTTTCCACGATGCCTACTTCTCCATGGAGTTGGGGGTGTTAGCCTTGTGCAACTCCCAGCATACTGTTCGAAATACAAGGTGCAAGATGATGAGTGAAGAGCTTTATGTTTCTGTCGATGTCGAGACCTCTGGGCCGGTGCCCGGTATTTATAGCCTGCTCTCCATCGGCGCTTGCGTCGTATCAGAGCCCACTCAGTCAATCTATCTTGAGCTTCAGCCAGATGGCCTACAGCACGATCCGGAGGCTGTCGCCGTAACTGGTCTTGACCTCACCAAGCTCGAAAGCGAAGGGCTTGCTCCTCAAGCGGCGATGCTCAAGCTGGAGCAATGGCTGACCCAGGTATGCCCCGCAGACCAGAAAGTCGTTTTCGTGGGGCTTAATACTCCGTTTGACTGGTCCTTCATCAACTACTACTACCACAAGTATTCGGGGTCGAACCCCTTTGGGTTCACCGCAATCGATATGAAGGCGTATTACATGGGGCTCACCGGTTGCCGCTGGAAGGAAACCAAATCCTCCCAAATGACCGCTCGGCTCAACCCCCAAAGTGCACCGAACCATAACGCGTTGGACGATGCACGATTTCAGGCGGAGCTTTTCGCGCTCATGTTGGCAGAAGAGCGCAACCGCTAACGTCGCCAGTTACTGTGGGTGGCTTCAACATAGCGCCCCCCCCTGAATGACCAAGCTTTTATGCCTTCAGGGCTGCTGGAGCTACCCACGATGATTGCCAGCGGGTGCGGCAGCTCTTGTGTGTAGTGCGCGGCGAACCTGGAAAAACTCCCGATATCGGTGGGGGAGATCATAGGAATGCTTTGCGGGTGTGTATGCCAGTAGCCCACCAGGCGAAGACCTGCTGCATTGGCCTGCTCAATTTCCTCTCGGCAGCGAGGAGCATTCAAATCCAGCCAAGTCTTGCCAGCTCGATCATTTCTATGAGGGGGCGTTGCCAAAGCCAGCACCAATCCGGCAGCGCTAGACAGATCGACAAACAGCTGGCCCCCACGTTCTACATCAAAGCGCCTCTGCCTATAGCGCTCCAGCAGGCTCGCGACGTCCTGCGATACCAACAGAGGTGTGTCCAGACCAGGCCAGCTCCATTGCCAGGCGATTACCGTCACTGATTTCTCTCCAGCGGTTCTGGCCAATCGCGCTCTAGTTGAGCTTGCTGCATTCCAGCTGGTAGCTCAGGCCCATGGTACGTGCCTCCCAGCGTTGCCACGTCATGAGGTCTTTGGATGCTGCTGATCCATATCGGATTTTCGATACCCCCGCTCAAGGCTCGCAATGCGGCCTGAGAAACCATCGAAGCAATGTTCACCATTCCCAGAGAGCCTCCCGGGATAAAGCTTTCTCCGCAGGCGGGAAGGGCGACGACGCCACCCTCCGGCCACTCGGTGAACTTGTGCCTAAAATCACCGTTCTCTGTGAATAGGCCTCGAGCGTCAAATGCACCAGACGGTGCAAGGAGCACATGCCCTACCTGCGTATGAGGCTCACTCCAGGCCTGGAGTAGCCTCCAGGAAGCGTCATTCGACTTGGAGCGCCACAGGGCGACCTCTGACTGCCAATCCGCAGTGGTAACCACCACCAGATCCGCTTTATCAAAGACCTCAGGATTTTCGTACATCACCCTTTCGGCGAAGTTGGCGAACGCAGCGACCTCTGTGGTGGGCAGGTCTTTACGAATTCTCGCCTGCAATGCCACAGCCTTTGCCAGACCTAGGTCATCGGCCCCAAGTACATGCCTGCCCAGATTCGCCGACACCAAATGATCCGGGTCAATGAGAGTCAGATGCCCAACACCTGATCGCGCCAACTGTAGGGCAACCGTACTACCCAGCGAGCCCACTCCAACACAAACTACACGGGCCCTTTCCAGGCTCTGCGTAACACCACTGAGGTCTCGAGACAAAATCTCTGTCCGATCTAACACATCCAGTGTCGTTGCTCGGATCAGAACTGGAGGACTATTGACCGCCACTGCTGGATGGCGCCGTGCTGATCGCAGGTGAAACCTGGATCCTCGATCCAGCTGCGGCCCATAAGCACGGACGTTAAGGCAGTAGATCGGGGCGCTGGCTTCTCCAGGAAGCTCCAGGGCGATCCAACGATTAGGTAGCGATCCACGCTCTTTAAACCAAGCCAACAGCTGCACACTGTCGTCAGGTGCAAGGTGCGGCATGAGCCATGTGAGTAGCTGCTCAGGGGCAGGAATGCGTAGCTCCGGGTAACTCTGAAGCTTCGCGTAGAAACCGGGGGTCTCCGGAGCTCGCATTCTTGGAGACTGACCAATCGTGCGCCGGCAGTGCCTTTGCAGTGATGAAAGGTCTTTTGCAAGCCAGACTGTTTCTTGTCCGGACGGCAACGCTTGTCGAGGATCGCTTAGGGCAAATAGCTTCGAGGCAGCTTGAGGGCGATCCAAAAGAATAAGGTTCTGTAGAGACAGTCCCTGTTGCCTAGACCAGTAAGATGTAATTTCGCGCCGAAATTCGGCATCCCGAGCCGCTGCGCATGACCCCATCTGGGACAGGCTTACGATCTTGCGCAACCGAGCCAGGCTATCTGATACAACATATTCAGGGGTGCCCATCACTGGGCGCTCCTGGAAGCCATGCAGACAAAGCCCGACTTCCATAGCGTGGGGCCATATAAGCCATGGCGAAGGCTCGACAGTAAGCCTCAACCCGCCGCGTGGGAAGTCTTTGGGAAAGCTGATGCGTAGCTGCCGCTCCGTGCCCGTGTAGTCAGCTGGCAAAGGAAAGGAGTAGCTCGCAGCTTCACCGGACCGTGTTTCCACAGACTGAAGCAGTGCGTGCGCAGCATCATCGCCAAGAGCACCTCGCAGCGCGACTATGCCGCGCTGCAGAGGCGTATCTGTCGGATCAACCAAGACGCCCAACTGGCTTCACATCCTCTTGAGAGCTCGCTGTTCCGCTGACGCCGCCAAACATGGTGCCCATCAACATCGAGTTTCGGCTGGTTCCATCAGGCCGGCCAGGCATGGTCCAGTTAGGGGGAATTTCGTTGTTCACCGCCGAGATGAACGTTGGACCCATGCCAAAGTTCTCTTTAACCGCCTTAGCAAAGGACTCTGCGGACTCGAAGCTCTCAAGCCCCATCGACACGGAGCTGCTGGCATTCTCATGCCACTCCAGGAAGGCCCGGCGGTAGAGATGCCCCTCACGTGGTCTATTCCACTTCTCCGCGAAGTTTTCACCGCTATCCGCAGGATTGCACACGAAGCACTCGTTCCCCAGACGTTTGACGTGATCCGGCATCCTCCGGACGATCTCGAGGATTGCATCCAGTGGCGGCAATGGCTTCGATTGGGACTCTTTTGCCACGTCAAGGTAGGCGTGAGTAGCGAGTGTGGTGATCACTGCCGAAATGGGGCGATGATCCGTATTTTTTGTGCGGATCGCCCATTCATCCCGATGCCGTTTTAGCAGCTTGATTGTCGCCCGCAGTGGGTCCTGATCAAGGTAGTCCTCATACTGCGGTAATGGATCCTGAGTCGCGGCATCAAAGGTGCGGTGGCTTTTCGCGACAACTAGATGCTCCAACGCAATCGTCTGCTTTGAGGCTACTTGCAGCCAGTTGGAGTAGGGGATAGGGCTGCTCGCCTTCCACCCAGTCTCCCGATCCGGTACTTCCAGCTTTCCTTCGCCATTGCCCTGAGAATTTCCATTGATGGCACGCGCCGGTGTGACATCGATGTGGAATCCGGGGTTTTCATCGGCATAGATAATCCGGATGCCCCGGCGTAGCTGCTTGATTTCTTCCTGGACGCGGCTGCCAGCCCTAAAGCGCTCCTCAATAGCATCCAGAACCTCTTTAGATCCTGCACCTTGGGCATGAGGGAGCCAAATGATGGCGTCCGCATCGATGGTGTCCAGATCTTCCGGTGCACCCGAAACAGGCTTGATCGTTGTCTTCAGGCGCATGGAGCCCTGAACAAAAATATGCGTCTCCGCCAGTAGCGGGTTGTTAGAAGCGTTGAGAATATTTTGCAGCTGGGAGTAGCGGCCGTCGATCTTCTCGTACTGTGCTTCCGACAGTGATATCTCCCTTGACGCGCGGAGCAGGAAGTGCTCCCAACTCCCGCGCTTGGTCTGTGCATTGCTCATGGACATCGACGGACCTCCTGGGCCTGAGGGCCCAACTGTAGTGTTGGCGTGAAGCTCTTTAGTTGTCTTTTCTCGCTCGAGCCCCAGGTAGGCAAGCTGCAGCTCGCTAGCTTTTTACGTACCCTAGCACCGACTTCGTACTGGCGCCTTGAGATCAAGTGAGGCCGCCAAATCAGAATTCAAGGGGCATGAAGCGAAGCGGCAAAATTAAGTTTTAGGGGCAGGCAGATCGCCCCCCTGTAACCTGCCCAGAGGGCAACGGGACGAACCTAGAAAATTCCAGCACCAGTGCCAGGACTGGTGCCAATATGTAGGTCAACGTGAACAAGGAGGGGAGCGATGACCTCGAAAGCATTCGTGAAATTTCATAAGACCGCCAAGCGCTGCGACACCCTGGTAGACACCTACACAGCAATCCATGGATTGAATGCTGCAGATGCTGATGCTCCCCCAGCACCTAAGGACATACTTCGAGCTGCAGTCGTTCTCGCGGTCGCGGCTTTGGATGCATACGTAACGGATGTATTTGTCGAGAAGCTTGCTACTTATCTTAAAAAACACCGCCCCGACGACTCGTTAGTTGAGCTCCTATTCAAATCCGGCCTGAACACACGCGAAGCTCTGAGCTTGCTAACCATGGAGCGGCCGTATCGTCGAATTCGCAATCTTGTGCGCTCGTACTATGCGCAATACACCACTCAGCGCTTCAGTGTGATTGACTCAGTGTTTCTTGCTTATCGGCTAAACAAAATAACTGATTCTGCATTTGGGAAGGTGGGTAAGGCACACACCAAAGCGCGTGTTGAGAATCTTATCAATCGCCGCCATGAGATCGTTCATGCCGGAGATTACAACCAAGCCAACCGTATTCAAGACATTGACGAAGCTAAAACCAAACGCTGGATTGCCGCGCTAGAAGACTTTGTAACTGCAATGGATGAGATAATCTGCAATCGAATCCCCATTCCTGTTGCCCGTCAGGCGCCCGCAGTGGCAGTCGCGCCTCTTGCAGATCCACTGGTTGGAAACGACGATGTTCATGGCCCTGTCCTAGCTGAGGCAGAACCCAACTAAGCCAATTGCCACCGGAGGGCAACTGCTAAATGTTTTCTGTAAATCTGTCTAACGCATTCAGAAAAGCATCCTCTGGTGCCCGTGGTGAGGTTGAACTTTTTCGCGCCCTGATATGTGCATTCAACTCTTTAGGTAAAGACGTACTCGCGAAGGAATATCATGGCAATAATCATCAAGTGACTTTCACGCAGGCAAGAGGGGCTGGTCGAGCAACGCCTCGCTGTGAACTGTGTGACGTGATGATTGTGAGCTATCCCCAAGGAAATGCTCGTGCTGCAAGGGTCACTTTCAATCAGATGAAAGTTTCCGACACCGTATTCGACTGCAGTGGTTGGATTACATCAAAGAATTTTTACCGTTTTCGCGCCAACCTTGAGCAATGGGATTTGCTTTCAAATCGCCCCTCAATCCGCCCCGCGACAGCCACATTCCAACCGCCATCCGGGCTCCTCAAAGATGCCATGCTTCCTTCGGCGGGCTCTTTTGGGGTGTTTTATCCCTCTGCGATCGGGTACGAAATTGCCTATTTCGTTGCGGATGCTTTGATCCCATTAAATAATAACCACAGCCGTTCCGGCACCCTGCAATGGAACACGCAACCACTTTCGCGGCGAAATATTCAAGGACATGAAGAGGTAATAGGCACTTGCTGCCTTGCAATGTTTGGGGCGCACTTAGAAAGTGGATTCATCGGCACTCCAATAGAGCAGCTCCTGAATGGCCCGTCATCACCTCAGCACAATCGAGCCTGGATCAATCAGATCTTAATTTCCCTTAGAGATGAAAATCCTGAATCCACACTTCCTGGTGAGTTGCTTGAGGGGCTTGAGCTTCGTCCCGAGCTAGATTCTGAAACCCTGAACTTAGCCCCACCAATGTCTCCTCGCGCTGTAGTATTAGTCAGGACAGGCCCGCGGCGCCAAGAATTCATAGACTGAATGGGGCCAAACTAATGGCATCCTCAGCGCTGAGTAAACCCTACCTTTTACTTGAGCTCGCACCAGATCGTCGGAAGCGCAAGCGTCAACTTGGCAGGGTAACTACTGATGTGCCGCTTCGTTCGAAAGGAAGGACTACAGACCATACCGAGATTTACTCAATTGTATGGATGCTTCGAACTGACTGCCCCAAGCAGGCGTACCCGATTAAGGTGATTCACTCCGACAGGCCAGATATTCAACTTCAGTGCGCAAACTTAACGATTGGGATTGAAATCACCGAGGCCGTTTCCACGAACAGCGCCAGTATGGACAGTCTGCGCGAGAATGAACCACAGCTGTGGCAAACACCTGAACAAGAAATCTCTATTTTTTACCCGCGCAGGGCAAGCCCAGGTGAGAACATACTTACGGCAAAAGAACGGCGCCAACTGATACGGGACAATCATCCTGGCGAACCATGGTGTGGAGATGGTGCCGAAAGCTGGGCCGAAGCGATGGCGTACTTCGTCTCCCAGAAGATGGACAAGGCAGTTGGTTACACTCGATTCGACCAGAACTGGTTGCTTATCTATGACAACTGGGATGAGCCCGGCCGACGAGTTGGACTGGCAGATATCGCCCTTGACCGCATATTGCAGACGCGGGGAGCCTTTAAAACCTTCGATAGGATAATGATCCAAGATGGCCATTCTCTAGCGAGCTTTTACTCATCAGGCCACACTAGACGGCAAAGGCCCCGACACGGCAGATAAAGATAGGCTCGTCTCACAAGGTCTCAAGATGAAGCGAGCCTAGCCCTGTAGAACCCCAACCAGGGGCTCTCATGATTGACCAATTTGGATTGCCCAAGAGCCATTGCAGCTTGCACCTAGCGATCATGGCAGGGCTACCCGTTGAGTTAGCCGCTCGCCTGGGAGAGGAGCTGGGTATCGGCTCAAGTACCGTGGCCGGCGGGTCGGAATAGCACTGAATGCTCCGCTCATGACGCCCGCTCAAGGCGATGCATTTTGCCGCCTCGCCAATCTGGTCGACATGCTGATCAATGTCCTGGAGGCAAATCAGGCAGCAGCAACTCGCCGGCTCACGTCGCCCAATAATGGCTTGCCCTGGAGTCAGCACAAGGATCCATGCCTAGATGGATGGCAGATGCCATCTGTGCTCAGTCAAATAAGGCGTGAGCCGTTAAGGTGAGTTGGGATCTGGCGCGCTACGGCAATAGGGTGGTGGATATCAGCGATAAGGGGCGGCTACACCCTATCCTAGCCGCAGTTAATGCCAAGCATCCTCGGCAATCAAGAAGTCGCGGACGTACTGACGCTGCTCTTCAATATCTGGGCGGGCTAGCGCCCAGCCGAGATGAGTGCTGACAAACTCACCTTCTAAGTCATCGCAATAGTAAGCCATTTGCGCTTTTCCCAAGGTGTATAGGTTGATCAGTCGAGCACGTGCATGTGGTTTGAGGTGATCAAAGACTTCGATGGCCGGGTTGTTTGAAAACACCAGAGCTTTACGCGGACTGATAGCAACGATGAAGAGCAGGTCCTTCAAATAATCTCCCCAGCGGGAAGTGGGGTAATCCGAGCAGAGCAAGCATGACGCCTCATAGCTGTACTCCCGAAAGAGAGACTGTGCCAAGCCATCGGAGAAAGGCTGATCGATGAAAGGCGACGTTTCGTTCCTAGCAAAAAGAGCTAGCGACATCCCGCCGAGCGAATCACTCGCCTGAAGATAATTGATGACCTCATCGACTGCCTCATGTGAGCAATGCAACTCAGCCTTCATCTTTCGTCGCGAGAACTCCAAGTCCGGTCGTACGTCCATAACGTCAAGCACGGACGGAAGCCGAGCCTCTTGAAGCGTCAAGGTCGCTGCAAGCTGCCGTCGGTCAGACATCTTCCATTCGCTGACACTGCAGCGTCGAGCCTTTTCGATGATCTTGTGCCCGACCTGATCAATCAGAGGGGTAATGTGGCTCGATTCGATCTCAAAGCCGCCATCTGGAAAGTCGATGCGGTACAGGTCCTTAATCGAGGCGGTGTGCTTAATAGACACCGATTTTATTTCCATCGCACCAGTGGCAGGTAAGCGTTGATAGCGGAAAATTCTGCCTTCAGTGTGTTGCCAGGCCTTCAAGAAATATTGAGGGATGAAATGGTGATTTCGCGGGGGATTAGACATGCAGTGGAGCTCTCCAATTTCAAGGTGCGTTTAGCTCAATTCGCCTTTATGCGAAACCAGACAGCCTACCGATGACCTTCGAAATTGCCATCAATCTCCAAGCGTCCACTTCTGCCGGGCGGCAGTCTGATAGGGGAGGCTGCCGGTGAGTATTGGGCCTCGATGGCAGGCGTGTGTAAGCCCCGCAAATTAAGCGCCCAGAGAGGATTATATAATCCACTATAAAGACCTATAAAACCCATCCTAGAGCGTCCCGCATACCGCGGAACACCTCGCCGCCAAGCTTGAAAGGCTCTTGCAAACTGGCGCTTGGGTACTTGCCAGGGCACTGTCGAGGCCCGAAAAGGCGACGCGAGCACGCAACTCATTACTTGGGTCGTCAGGGTGAGGCCGCTGCTCTATATGCTCAGTACGCCGGGGCGCTTCAGGTGCCTAGTGTGTTGGCTCGCTTAGCGTTATGCAGAGCGTGCGAACGCAGTCTTTCGGGCGCTCAACGAAAGTCATTGGAATGAGCGCCGCGGGGCCTGAGTGAACATGGTCGACAATGCCATTGGCGAGCAAAGTCCAGCCTCTCATCCTCTGGTTTTTCCTTCAGGCATCTACGAAGATCATCCATAGTGGCCCGATGACGGCAAGTGTGAGGTTCGGGCAGTACTTTCGGAGAGGGATGGGCAATGAATGATTGGATGGCCATGTGGCATAAGCTTGTCGATTGGTTTGTCAGACCCAAAACATTGGCGTTCAAGTTGCTCAGCATTGGGGCGGCGCTCCTAGGCATCTCGGCCGTAGGTGACCTAGCGGGCGACTTTCTCCTTAGGACTAGCGAGATACAGCTGCAGATCCGCGGTTCGACCTCAGGGGGGCTAGCCGATGCCTGGTTGTACGGCATAGGCGGAGTGGGGCTTGTAGTGCTTCTGGCTGGCTTAGTGTTGGGTTGGCAGGACCACAAGCGGATACAACGTAAGCGCGTCATCGTGATGGAGCATCGCGGCCTGTTTTCAATAGACACCCCGCTAACCAGCTCATTGCCGGCAACGATCATAGGCAAAAGAGAAGATCTCATTGTCGATGTGCGAGAGGGGATTGAGGACGGGAAACTCACGCGCCCCGAAGTGGCCCTTCAAAAAGTTCTTGAATCAAGAGGGGATTTGAGGCGTCGCCTAGAACGTGAAAACTTAGAAGACATAGTGTTGGTCTTTGGAGGCTTAAATGCAGTTCCGCTGACCTTTCTTGCAGGCTTCCTTCTCGATGATGAAAGCCACATCAAAGTCTTCGATTGGGATCGGGCTCCGCCAGGTCGCTGGAGGGAAATCGCTTCAGGTGGTGACGATCAGAAACGATTCGAAGTGAATCAGCTCGCTGAGGGATCACAAGGCGAGGCGATTCTTGCTTTGTCCGTGTCTTACCAGGTAGAGCTTCCCGCGATTCGTGAAACCTTCGGGGATCTGCCCCTGACTCATTTGAGGATGCGGGAACTGTCGTCAGACGCGCATTGGTCAAGCGAAAAGCAGGCCGCAATGGCTATGCAATTCTTCGAAGAGCTGAAGAGGCTAGCAGCATGCGGGTTCAGTCGTATCCACTTGGTCATCGCTGCACCAAATAGTGTCGTCTTCCAGTTGGGCCGAATTTACGACAGGCGCAATCTACCAGGTGCCGTGATTCACCAGTTCGAGCGCACTGCCTCGCCTGCATATCCCTGGGGGATTGAGCTGCCCAGCCATGGTGTAGCAATTCCCTCGGTCATTCACCGGGTGCGGGCAACCGGGGTTGAACACCACGCGTAAAGTGAGTTTTTGCATCGGTTCCGACATTAATCCGCATGCCCGAACGACACCGACTCGCACTCAAAATAGACAGCCATTCGCACGCTCGACACCTATTCGGTAACCGTCCGGCAAAGACATCTGGTTGGTGAGACTGCTTTCGGCTCGGCAGTAACGAAGTGGCCCCTCATAATGGACGACAGTGTGCAGCCGTTCGTTGCGTAGGAGTAACTCAACATGATCTGCCCAATTGAAACCCGGGTTATCACGGCTCACGTCCCAGTGCAGCTAGCTGAGAGAGTCGATCAAATGGCCGCAAATCTGGGCCGCTCCACGGACTGGATTCTCAAGCAAGCCTTGGCCACATGGATTGATGAGGAAGAAGAGCGTTGCCGCCTGACCCGGGCGGCCCTGGCCGATGTGGACGCCGGCCGCGTGATCGATCACCAAGCAGTTCAGGCCTGGGCCGACAGCCTTAGCACCAATACACCGCTACCGGTGCCTCGCTGAAGGTTATTTGAGTAGGTGAACAAGGCTGCTCGTCTACTACCGTCGAGCGATTAGCAGCCGTGCAGTCAGTGGTCAGGGCATCGTTGCTCGCGGCACTTGGCGAACTTGTGTCGTTTGAGAGAACGGGCATCACACCTTGCCGGCGGATACCCAGTTGTGCGGCAGCAGTTCGGCCAGAGCGCTGGCCTTCTGCGTCGGCAGTCGCGTCAGCACATCCTTGAGATAGGCATACGGATCATGTCCGTTTATGCGCGCCGACTGGATCAGGCTCATGATCGCCGCCGCCCGTCTGCCGCTGCGTAGCGACCCGGCAAACAACCAGTTCGAGCGTCCCAGGGCCCATAGACGAATCTGGTTCTCGACCTGGTTATTGTCGATGGGCACAGCACCATCCTCGACATAGCGAGTCAGTGCCTGCCAGCGTTTAAGGCTGTAATCCAAGGCTTTCGCCGTTGCTGAGCCGTTGGGCACCAGATCACGCTGGGCCAGCATCCAGGCATGCAGCGCGTCGAGGATCGGTGAAGCCTTTTCCTGCCGTATTCGCCAGCGTTCTTCATCGCCCATGTCGCGCACTTGGCGTTCGACTTCGTACAGTCCAGCGATAGAGTGCAGCGCCTGTTCGGCCAGTTGGCTTTTGTTCGCCACGTGCAGATCGAAGAACTTGCGGCGGGCGTGGGCCATGCAGCCGATTTCGGTGATGCCTTGCTCGAAGCTGGCCTTGTAGCCAGCGAAGTCGGCGCAGACCAGCTTGCCATTCCACTGACCAAGAAAATTGCGCGCATGCTCGCCGGCACGACTGGGGCTGAAGTCGTAGACCACGGCCTTCAGGTCGGCGAAGGGCGTGGTGCTATAGGCCCAGACGTAGGCACGGCGGGTCTTCTTCTCGACGGGCGCGAGCATCGAAACCGGGGTTTCGTCGGCATGGATCACGCGCTGGGCAAGCACCGCTTCGCGCAGGGCATCGACCAGTGGCTGGAGCTGTACGCCGGTTTGCCCAACCCACTGCGCCAGCGTCGAGCGGGCGATGGCCAGGCCGGCACGGCCAAAGATCTTCTCCTGCCGGTACAGCGGCAGGTGATCGGCAAACTTGGCCACTATCACGTGAGCCAGCAGGCCGGCGGTGGGGATGCCCTTGTCGATCACCTGGGCCGGCACTGGTGCCTGGATCAGCGTTTCGCACTGGCGGCAGACCCATTTCCCATGAGGGCTGGTTGTACTTGGCAGTGTGCTGGATCTGTTTTCGCGCCAGGTGATCGGCTGGTCGATGAAGCCACGGATGTGCAGCGACCTGGCCATCGATGCGTTGCTGATGGCGGTCTGGCGGCGCAAGCCCAGGCAGGAAGTGATGATCCACTCCGACCAGGGCAGCCAGTTCAGCAGCTCGGACTGGCAGAGCTTCCTAAAGGGCAACAACCTGATCAGCAGCATGAGTCGACGCGGTATACGAAGGATCCCGAAGCACTCATTGCGGCAGTGCTGCGCAACAACTGGTTCACAGCGGAGAGATCGAGCGACTATGACATAGGGCCGCGGTAAGAGTAGTCAGGATCAAGTTGCATGACTACGAATAGCCGGTCAGTCGCGCGGTGAGCTGCGGAGCGCTGCGATCAGACGATTCTATAATCGTTCTATAATCACTCTATAATCGTTCTATAATCACTCTATAATCGGCTATAAACCTGTGTGCCGGTAACACGGAGGCGGGGGTACAGGCCATTGTCGCGAAGCAAAGAAAAATGATTCGCCTCTGATTTTGTAGGCATCTCAAGAGCTCAGGCCAGCAAACAACCCATACGGTGACGCAGCGCTTGATTAATAGATTCGAGTGCGGCCTGCATCTCGAATGGCTGAGTCTTCTCGCTCAGAGTAGGTAGCTCCCGAGGCCGTTTTGAAGTCATAGCCTGCGACCTTCATGTTGCTATCAAAGACTCGAACAAGCTCGGAAAGCCGCTCTATCTGCCACCCACCAGTGCCGTTAAGCCGGGCAGGTGTAACAACCTGAACCGCCTCGATTTGAGCCTTTTTCACGAGCTCCCTCAACATCGACTCGAGCTCCTCCTCGGTGGGTATGAGCAGCATGGTCCTCCATGTTGCTCCGTTTTCACCTTTGTTAACCGTCACGCAGAACCAAGGTCGATGCTGCTCAAGCTCGACGAAGCGCCACATCTGATAGTGGTCTCCAAATATCGGCGCAAGCGGAATTTCGGCATGCCTGTAGGTGGTGAACATCGAAGGATCTCATTATTTAAGCTATATACAGCATAGCTCATTCGAATCCAAAAAGGCTTCATCGTTCCTTTTGCGAGGGTGCAAAGTGGAACTGAATGAAGCACTGGGTTTGGTGATTAAGGACATTCGACAGAGGAGGGCGCTTTCCCAAGAAAACCTGGGGGCAAGCCAGAGCTACATCAGCACAATCGAGCGCGGTAAATGGAATCCTACCATCGGCAAAATCGAGCAGATCGCAGTCATTCTCGATGTCGAGCCGGCGACGCTTCTCGTGCTTGCGCGCCTGAAGCAGGCGCCCGTATCTGAACCCGATACAATCATGGAGCTGATCCAGACAGAGGTTGCCGAGCTAGCAAAACCCGCATGACAGTCACAGCTTTTAGCTGATCGCCCTAATGGTCTGTCTGTATGCGAACTGACTAGCTGAAGCTATAGGCCAGGGGGCCTGGGGAGGGTGAGTGGCCTCTGAGAGGCCACCATAACCAAGTTTCGTCATCGATACGTTCGGTCGAGAGAGGAAGCTCTTGGGCAGCGATGGCAACATACCACACTCTTGTGCTCGCCCGGATCACCATTTGGATTACAGGCCAGCTAGCCCCTAGTTCAAGCAAGCATGACACCTAAGAGATGGAGCGTTGCCTTGACTCTGCCTTATGAGCGTACACGCAGCCTGATTCAGACTGCTGACTTCCTGCGTCAGCTATCCCGAAGCCAGGATATTTCTGATCCCCTTCGTAATGAGGCCAAACGTCTGCTCCGACACTACCCAGATGCAGACCTCATACTCGGCCTGGGGAAATTTGAAGAGATTCTGGCGGCGACAGCACCGGAAGATCCTAAACGGGAAGTAGTGATCCAACTGCATTCGGTCATATTGAGTTCAAGCATGAAAGGCTGACGAAAAAATCAGAGTGCCGGCGCTGAGGGAAGTAAAAATCCGAAGCTGGGGGAAATTCCGCGATTTGGATTATTGATACACAGAAATTTGGATCTTCACTTCCGGGTACTAGAGAGGTACTGAGAAAACGTGGGGGCTGCGCAGGTGCTCATGGATATACGCTATTTAACATAATATACATTATGCGAACCTTTGGTTCAGACGATGCCAGCTCAGCCACTACATTTCGCGATCTCCGCAAACCACTACTTCGGCTCTGGCTCTGCCTAAACTCCGAACCTAATCTTCCTCCCGGCATTCTAAGCTCTAGCAAGCCACCAAGAGGATTTCATGGATCTGGTCGTTGCCCGTCCCGAAGGTCTTTACTGTCCGCCCGGTGATTTCTACATCGATCCGTGGCGACCGGTGGAACGCTCGATCATCACCCATGCCCATGGTGATCACGCCCGCCGCGGCAATGGTCATTATCTGGCGGCGGCACCCGGCGAAGGCATTCTGCGCTCGCGCCTGGGCGACGATATCCGACTGCAGACCCTGGCCTACGGCGAGCGCCTCGAGCACCACGGCGTAACCCTGAGTTTTCATCCCGCCGGGCACGTGCTCGGTTCGGCGCAGGTGCGTCTGGAATACCAGGGCGAAGTCTGGGTCGCCTCAGGTGATTACAAGGTCGAGCCGGACGGCACCTGCGCCCCCTTCGAGCCGGTGCGTTGCCATACCTTCATCAGCGAATCCACCTTCGGCCTGCCGATCTACCGCTGGCCATCGCAGGCCGAGATCTTCGCCGGTATCGACGCCTGGTGGCGCGCCAATGCCGCCGCCGGCAAGGCCAGCGTGCTGTTCGCCTACGCCTTCGGCAAGGCCCAGCGCATTCTCCACGGCATCGACGCCAGCATCGGGCCGATCCTGGTGCACGGCGCCGTCGAGCCGCTGAACGAGGTGTATCGCGCCGGCGGCGTACACCTGCCGCCAACCCGTTACGCCGGTGATATCGCCAGGAACGACCCGCTGCTGCGCCAGGCGCTGATCCTCGCGCCGCCCTCGGCCGGCGGCAGTACCTGGATGCGCCGTTTCGGCGACTACAGCGACGCCTTCGCCAGCGGCTGGATGCTGCTGCGCGGCACGCGCCGGCGGCGTGGCGTGGACCGCGGCTTCGCCCTCTCCGACCACGCCGACTGGCCCGGCCTGCTGTGGGCCATCGAGCAGACCGGCGCCGAACGGGTGATGGTCACCCACGGCCAGGTCAACGTGCTGGTGCGTCATCTGCGCGAGCAAGGCCTCGATGCCCGCGCCTTCCAGACCGAATACGGCGATGAAGACGACGTGGAGCCGAGCCCATGAAAGCCTTCGCCGAACTCTACGCGCGGCTGGACGCCACCACCTCGAGCAACGCCAAGCTGCAGGCGATGCAGGAGTATTTCGCCGAAGCGCCGCCAGCGGATGCGGCCTGGGCGGTGTACTTTCTGGCCGGTGGCCGCCCACGTCAGGTGGTGCCGACGCGGGTGCTGCGCGAGCTGGCCACCCGGCTGTCCGGCCTGTCCGACTGGCTGTTCGAGGAGAGCTACCAGGCCGTCGGCGATCTGGCGGAAACCATCGCCCTGCTCCTGCCCGAATCGCAGCACGCCTCCGAACAGGGGCTGGCCTGGTGGCTGGAAGAACAACTGCTGCCCCTGCGCGGCCTGCCGCCCGCGGAGCTGGCCGAGCGTCTGCCACCTTTATGGGCGCAGCTGGATCGACAAAGCCTGATGGTCAGCCTCAAGCTGCTCACCGGCGCCTTTCGCGTTGGCGTCTCCAAGCTGCTGGTGACCCGTGCCTTGGCCGGCCTGGCGCAAATCGACGCCAAGCGTGTGGCGCAGCGGCTGGTGGGGTACACCGATCTGTCGCATCGGCCGACCGCACAGCGCTACCTGGCATTGATCGCCGCCGAGTCGGAGGACGAACACGCCCAGCGCGGCGGCCAGCCCTACCCCTTCTTCCTCGCCCATCCGCTGCAGCAGCCGCTGGAACAGTTCGACGCTCAGCTGGGGCCGGCCAGCGACTGGCTGGTGGAATGGAAGTGGGACGGCATTCGCGCGCAGCTGGTCAAGCGCGACGGGCGCCTGTGGCTGTGGTCGCGCGGCGAGGAGCTGATCACCGAGCGCTTCCCCGAGCTGCACGAACTGGCCGAGGCGCTGCCGGACGGCAGCGTGCTCGATGGCGAGCTGGTGGCCTGGAAGGAGCCCGCCACAGGCAGCGGCGCGGTGTTCGGCATTCAGCCCTTCGCCCTGCTGCAACAGCGCATCGGCCGCAAGACCCTGAGCAAGAAACTGCTGGAAGAGGTACCCGCCGCGCTGCTGGCCTACGACCTGCTGGAATGGCGTGGCGAAGACTGGCGTTCGCGCCCCCAGGACGAGCGCCGCGCCCGCCTGGAGCTGCTGGTGGCGGAAGTCGGCGATGCCCGTCTGCAACTCTCGCCACAACTTACCGGCCGCGACTGGCAGGACTTTGCCCGTCAGCGCGAAGCCTCCCGTGAGCTGGGTGTGGAAGGCATGATGCTCAAGCGCCGTGACTCCCTGTACGGGGTCGGCCGCACCCGCGATCTGGGCCTGTGGTGGAAGTGGAAGATCGACCCGTTCAGCGTCGACGCGGTGCTGATCTATGCCCAGCGCGGCCACGGTCGCCGCGCCAGCCTGTACAGCGACTACACCTTCGCCGTGTGGGACGACTCCACGCCAGGCGAGCGCGTGCTGGTGCCCTTCGCCAAGGCCTACTCGGGCCTCACCGACGACGAGATGCGCAAGGTCGATGCAATCATCCGCAAGACCACCGTGGAGAAATTCGGCCCGGTGCGCAGCGTCACTCCGACCCTGGTGTTCGAGCTGGGTTTCGAGGGCATCGCCCTGTCCAAGCGGCACAAGAGCGGCGTCGCCGTACGCTTTCCGCGCATGCTGCGCTGGCGTACCGACAAGCGGGTTGAGGACGCCGACACCCTGGCCACGCTGCAAGGCCTGCTCTGATGGATCAACCCATTCGTCGCCGCAGCCTGTCCGGCGCCTGGTTCGCCCAGCGCGGCTGGAAGCCCTTCGCCTTTCAGAAGGAAGTCTGGCAGGCGGTCAAGGCAGGCGAGTCCGGCCTGCTGCACGCCTCCACCGGCGCCGGCAAGACTTACGCCCTGTGGTTCGCGGCCCTGGACCGTTTCGCCACCCCCTCTCCTGCCGTTACCACCAGCCCTCGCCCGCGTAAAAAACCGGTCATGGCGCCGCTGACGGTGCTGTGGATCACCCCGATGCGCGCCCTCGCCGCCGATACCGCGCGCGCCCTGCAGGCGCCGCTGGATGACCTGCAGATTCCCTGGGACATCGGCCTGCGCACCGGCGATACCAGTAGCGCCGAACGCGCGCGGCAGAGCCGCAAGCTGCCGAGTACGCTGATCACCACGCCGGAAAGCCTGACCCTGCTGCTGACCCGCGCCGATGCCCGCGAGGCCTTCGCCCACCTGCGCATGGTGGTGATCGACGAGTGGCACGAGCTGCTCGGCAACAAGCGCGGCGTGCAGCTGCAACTGGCCCTCGCGCGCCTGCGCCTGTGGCATCCGCCGCTGCGGGTATGGGCGCTGTCCGCCACTCTCGGCAATCTCGAACATGCCCGCGAGGTGCTGATGCCCGCCGGGCGCCTGGTGCAGGGCAAGCTGGCCAAGGATCTGCGCATCGACAGCCTGCTGCCGGCCGGCCTGGAGCGCTTTCCCTGGGCCGGGCATCTCGGGCTGCGCATGCTGCCGCAGGTGGTCGAGGAGCTGGAGGCGAGCAGCACCGCACTGGTGTTCACCAACACCCGCTCGCAGGCGGAAAGCTGGTACCAGGCCCTGCTCGAGGCGCGGCCGGACTGGGCCGGCCTGCTCGCCCTGCACCACGGCTCGCTGTCGCAGGAGGTGCGCGACTGGGTCGAACAGGCGCTCAAGGAAGGCCGACTGAAAGCCGTGGTCTGCACCTCGAGCCTGGACCTCGGGGTGGATTTCCTGCCGGTGGAACGGGTGCTGCAGATCGGCTCACCCAAGGGTGTGGCCCGCCTCATGCAGCGCGCCGGCCGCTCCGGCCATGCCCCGGGGCGCCCGTCCCGCGCCACGCTGGTGCCCACCCATAGCCTGGAAGTGCTGGAAGCGGCCGCCGCACAAAGCGCCGTGGCCGAGCGCAAGGTCGAGGCACGGCTTTCGCCGGACAAACCGCTCGACGTGCTGGTCCAGCACCTGGTGAGCATGGCCCTGGGCGGCGGTTTCCACGCCGATGCCATGCTGGCCGAGGTGCGCAGCGCCTGGGCCTACCGCAGCCTCAGCGATGACGAGTGGCAGTGGGCATTGGCCTTCATCCGCCACGGCGGCCATTCGCTGACCGCCTACCCCGATTACCGCCGCGCCGAGCCGGACGCCAGCGGCCTGTGGCAAGTGCCCGATGCGCGCCTGGCGCGGCGGCACCGCATGAGCATCGGCACCATCGTCAGCGACGCCAGCCTGGCGGTGAAATACTGGAGCAAGGGCGGCGGCGGAGGCTCTCTGGGCAGCGTCGAGGAAGGTTTCATCGCCCGTCTGCGCCCCGGCGATACCTTCCTCTTCGCCGGTCGCCCGCTGGAACTGGTGCGGGTGGAAAACATGACCGTCTACGTGCGCCGCGCCACCAGCCGCAAGGCCGCGATCCCGCGCTGGAACGGCGGACGCATGCCGCTCTCCAGCGAACTGGCGGACGCCGTGCTGGCCAAGCTCGACGCCGCTGCCCAGGAAGAATACGTCGGCCCGGAGATGCAGCTGCTGCGCCCATTGCTCGACGTGCAGCAGGCCTGGTCCGCCCTGCCCGGCGCCGCCACCCTGCTGGCGGAGGTGCTCAAGTCCCGCGAAGGCTGGCATCTGTTCCTCTACCCCTTCGCCGGTCGTTCGGTGCATCTGGGGCTGGCCAGCCTGCTGGCCTGGCGCCTGGCCCGCGAACAACCGCTGAGTGTTTCCATTGCGGTCAATGACTATGGCCTGGAGCTGCTGTGCCCCAGCGAGGTGGATTTCGCCGCGCGGCTCACGCCCGCGCTGTTCAGCACGGACGACTTGCTCTCCGACGTGCTCGCCAGCCTCAACGCCGGCGAACTGGCGCGCCGGCGCTTTCGCGAGATCGCCCGCATCGCCGGCCTGGTGTTCAGCGGCTACCCCGGCGCGCCGAAGAGCACCCGCCAGCTACAGGCCTCCAGTGCACTGTTCTTCGACGTGTTCAGCCAATACGACCCGGGCAACCTGCTGCTCGGCCAGGCCCAGGAAGAAGTGCTGCGCCAGGAGCTGGACGTGCAGCGCCTGCAACACACCTTGCAGCGCCTGCAATCGCGCCGGCTGGATATCCGTACGGTCAAACGCGCCACGCCGTTCGCCTTCCCCCTGCTGGTGGAGCGCTTTCGCGAAAGCCTGAGTTCGGAGAAACTCGCTGACCGTATCCGGCGCATGGTGGCCGATCTGGAACAGGCCGCCGGCCCGGGTGGTTATCAGGACCCGGCATTCGCCATCGACGACGAGCGCCCGACGCCGCGCAAGGGCCGATCCCCGCGCCAGGGCAAGGACGGCCTGCCCCGGCCACCAGCGCAGCGCCCGAAAAAACGCCGCTGACTAGAGAGGTTTCATGAGCGAGCACCACCCCGGCCATCTGATCCTGTCCCTGGCCGGTGCCGAACTCTGGCTACTGGCGGACAAGGCCATCTGGTGGCCGCAGCAGCAGGCGCTGCTGATCGCCGACATCCACATCGGCAAGGCTGCCGCCTATCGCGCCCTGGGCCAGCCGGTGCCACAGGGTACTACCGCCGCCAACCTGCAGCGACTGGACGCCCTGTTGCAGCGTTTCGATTGCCGCCAGCTGATCTTTCTCGGCGATTTTCTCCACGCCCCCGGCTCACGCACGCCGGCCACCCTGGCGGCGCTGGCCGAGTGGCGCGAGCGTCACGCCACGCTGGCCATGACCCTGGTGCGCGGCAACCACGACAAACGTGCGGGCGACCCGCCTGAAGACTTGCGCATCGCGGTGGTGGAAGAACCGCTGTTGCTCGGCCCCTTCGCCCTGCAGCACGAACCTCGCGCGCACGCCAGCCACCATGTGCTGGCCGGCCACCTGCATCCGGCCTACCCGTTGCGCGGCAGGGGGCGGCAGCGTCTGCGACTGCCCTGCTTCGTCCTGGGTAGCGAGGTCAGCCTGTTGCCCGCCTTCGGCAGCTTCACCGGCAGCATGACCTTCCGCGCAGAGCCTAATCAGCGCATCGTGGTGGTCGGCGACGGCGGTATCTGGCCCGTCCAGCACAGCGCGCCCTGAGGCTTACAGACGCTGCAAGGTCGCAGCATCCTGCTCACCGTCGTAGAACGCCTGCAGCACCTCGGCAAACAGCGCCTGCTGGGGTGCGGCCGCTTGGAACAGGGTCATGCTCGAACGCAACTTGAGGTCGTCCGGCGAGCCCATGATCTGCCGCGCCGAGCGGGCGCGATGGAGCAACAGCGCCCGGGCACAATCCTCCAGGCGCTTGCCCAGCAGCGGGTGCGCCAGGTAGGCCCGCGCCTCGTCGAGGCCGGAGATGCCGTAGTGCTCGGCCATTTCACTGCGGCCCAGGCCGCGCAGCTGCGGAAACACGTACCAGATCCAGTGGCTGCGCTTGGCGCCGGCACGCAGCTCGTCGAGGGCCTGCTGATAATCGCGCTGCTGCGCCTCGACGAAGCGCGCCAGATCGAACGGATCGTTCATCGCGCCGACCGTTCGTGCCCCATCGGCGTGGTATCGGGCAGCGCGCTCTGCGTAGCGAAGTCCGGGCTGTGCACTTCGGAATCCAGCGGCATGTGCGCGTAGCGGGCCTTTTCGGCACCTGGCGCGAGTGGGTCGGCCAGAGCCGTGCGCTTGAGCGGGTGATGCCCGCCAAGGCCGCGGGACAGCAACCATCCGCCCAGCGCGGCACCGGCTACGCCCAGCAATCCGCCGCGCCGCAAACCGGAGCCCAGCAGCGCCAGCCCGCTGCCGAGCGACACATAGCGCTGCCAGTCGTGGAGGTCGTTATCGGTGTGTTTGTTCATGGCAACTACTCCTGAGGGTGACCTATCAACTGACAGGTGCGCCCTTCAGACGTTCTGACGCGTTGGGCTGCCGGCCATCGCCTTGCCCGCAGCTACGCATCCGCGGCCTGCTGCATCCTGGACGAAAAAAAGGCCGCGCCGGATATCCGGTGCGGCCGCAACTCGTAACCAAAGGAGATGAAGCGGAGCCTGGGCAATGGTCTGTGGAGAACCACTGCCCCTGGAATCTTCATCGGTGTGCAGACTAGCGCTGTTCGCTGTCTGCGCGTCATCGAGCGAATCGATAGTGATCATCGACCACCATCAATAGTGCCTGCACCGTCTCGGTGATATCTCTAAACGGTCCGTCCGGACCAGGTCCTGCCTCGCTGCGAGGCCTGACAAGAAAGCACACCAACACCGGGAGCACCCATGCACAAGAAGCACTGTCTCGCGCTGGCCTGCAGCCTCGCGCTTGGCGGCCAGTTGGCTCATGCCAGCAGCCAGTCCGAAGCCCAGGGTTTCGTCGAGGACGCCAGACTCAATCTGTTGCTGCGCAACGCCTACTTCCACCGTGATTACAAGGACAACGCCGCCGACGCCAAGACCTGGGGCCAGGCCTTCATCACCACTTTCGAGTCCGGTTTCACCCAGGGCACCGTCGGCTTCGGTGTCGATGCCTTCGGCCTGCTCGGCATCAAGCTCGACAGCGGTCGTGGCCGCAACTATCGCCCATTCTTCGATACCGACAGCGAAGGCCGCCCGGTGGACGAACTGTCCCAGGCCGGTGCTGCGGTGAAGCTGCGCGTCTCCGATACCGTGATCAGGTACGGCAACCAGTTCCCTTCCCTGCCGGTTCTGGCCCATGACGACAGCCGCCTGTTGCCGCAATCCTTCACCGGCACGCTGGTCACCAGCAACGAGATCGAAGGTTTGGAACTGAATGCCGGTCGCTTCACCGCCGACAGCCCGATGGGCGACTCGGCACGCGACCCCAACCGCCTCAAGAGCATCGACGTGCTCGGCGGCAGCTACACCCTTAGCGATGACCTGAGCCTGGCGGTCTACCACGCCGATCTCGAGGACATGTACAAGCGCTACTACGCCAACCTCAATTACAACCTGGCACTGGCTGCGGATCAGGCGCTGAACTTCGACTTCAACATCTACCGCACCAAGTACGACACCGGTTCGGTGGCCGCAATCGATCTCGGCGGCGATGGCCAGGGGGACCGCAACACCATCTGGAGCCTGGCGGCCAAGTACAGCATCGGCGCCCATGCCTTCATCGTCGCGCACCAGCGCAACAGCGGCGATGCCGGCTTCGCCTATGACTACGGCGATGGCGGCGCCAGCATCTACCTGGCCAACTCCTACTACTCGGACTTCAACCTGAAGGACGAGCGCTCCTGGCAGGCCAGCTACGAGCTGGACTTCGCCCAATACGGCGCGCCGGGGCTGCGCTACAAGTTCGCCTACGTACGCGGCGACAACATCGACACCGGCAGCGACAACAACGGCACCGAGCGCGAGATCTTCAACCAGGTCAGCTACACCGTGCAAAGCGGTGCGGCCAAGGATCTGCACCTGCGTCTGCGCAATTCCATCTACCGCTCCAGCACCGATGTCGGCCCGGATCTCAACGAGATTCGCGCCTTCATCGAATACCCGCTGAGCATCCTCTGATGGCGCCTGCCCCGGCCTCGGCCGGGGCAGTTCTCAGCCGCGCAGGGCTTGCACAACGGCCCTGGCGGCATCCTCGATGGCGGATTCCGCATAGGGCGCGAAGCCCATCACCAAGCCCGGTGCTCTGACCCCGACGCAGTATTGCGACAGCGGCAAGGCATCGATGCCGGCCGCCTGCAAACGGGCAAAAGCCTCCCGCTCGTTCTCGACCTGCAAATGGCAGGCGATATCCATGCCCGCGCGAATTTCCGGCACCTCGATCAACCCTTGCCAGTGCTTGTGCGCAGCCTCGGCGAAGGCATCGGCCCGCGATGCATAGACCTTGCGCATGCGCCGCACGTGACGATCGAAATGCCCCTCATGAATGAAGTCGGCCAGCACTGCCTGGGCCAGGCTGTTGGCATGGCGCGACATCAGCGCCGCCGCGCGGGTGAAACTCTCCGTCAGATGTTCAGGCAGCACCAGGTAGGCCAGGCGAATGGCCGGAAACAGCAGCTTGCTGAACGTGCCGGCCAGGATCACCGAGTGCTCGGCGCCCGGCATGGAGCGCAACGCCGGAATGGGTTTGGCGATGAAGCGGTACTCGCTGTCGTAGTCGTCCTCGAAGATATAGCTGCCCTGCTCTGCCGCCCATTTCAGCAAGGCCAGGCGCCGCGCCGGCGACAGCTCACCACCCAGTGGTGCCTGGCGTGAGGGCGTGACGTAGGCCAGGCGCGCGCCAGGCGCCAAGCGCATGCCCTCTTCCACCTGCATGCCGGCTCGGTCCACTGGCACGTCCACGCGGCGGATACCGGAGATGTCCATCAACTGCCGCGCGCCGGGATATCCCGGGTCTTCCATCCACACCTGAGAGTCGCCTGGCGCCAGCAAGCGCAGGCAGATATCCAGGCCCTGCTGCACGCTGCCCAGCACCAGAATGCGCTGCGGCGAAACCTGTACCCCACGGGCGATGGCCAGGTAGCCGGCGATGGCCTCGCGCAGCTCGGGCAAGCCTGCCGGATCCGAATCGAGCAGCATCGACAAGCGCGAGCTGCGCAGTTGCTGCGTGTGCAGCTTGCGCCACAGGTCGATGGGAAAGGCGTTGATATCGCCACGGTGAGGAAAGAACGGACGCACGCCGGTTGGCAGCGTTCGCCGAGAGAAGATCGGCTCGATCTCGGCCAGGCGCTTCAGCCAGGGCGTTTCGGGGGTGACGCGCTGCTCTTCCTTCTTGGCGACCACCTTGCGCCGAACGTAGCCCGCATTCAGCGTCGGGTCCGGCAGCACCTCGCTGACGCGCGTCCCGCTGCCGGTACGTGCCTGCAGGTAGCCTTCGGAAAGCAGCTGCTGATAGGCCGCCTGCACCGTGCCGCGGGCCAGGCCGTAGTGCTCGGCCATGGCGCGTGTGCTGGGCAGCTTGCTGCCTGCCGGCAGACGGCCGCCGAGAATCGCGCGGCGCAGCGACTCGTACAGCCAGCCCTGCAGGCTGGCTCCCTCCTCCGGTGTTCCCAGCGGCAGGAACACCACCTGTGGCGCAGCCTTCTCGAGCGGCATGTCGGCTCCAAAGTGGATCACTTGCTTTTACGAATAATGGATCAATACCTTGATCCAAGCCAGCGGCAGAATCCTTTCCGTAGTCAGCCAACACCTTCACTCACTACGGGAAATCACAACGTGAAACAGCAAATCCTGATCATCGGTGCCGGCTTCGCCGGCATGTGGAGTGCCCTGAGCGCGATCCGCCTGCTGGACCAGCACAAACGCCTGGATGTGGAGGTCACCCTGCTTGCCCCACAGGCCGAGCTGCGCGTGCGTCCGCGCTTCTACGAGGCCGACGTTTCCACCGCCGTAGCCCCGCTCGGCCCGCTGTTCGATGCGGTCGGCGTGCGGTTCGTGCCGGGCAGCGCCACCCGCATCGATGCGGCGGGCAAGCGGGTCATCTATCGCGGCGCAGGCGGCGCCCAGGCCGAACTGAGCTTCGACAGGCTGATCCTGGCGTCCGGCAGCCAGGTGGCGCGCCCGCCGCTGGCTGGCATCGATCGCTTCGCCTTCGATGTCGACAGCCTCGAGTCGGCGCAAAGGCTCGAAGCCCATCTGCAGGGCCTGCGCCACAAGCCGGCCAGCCAGGCGCGTAATACCGTGGTGGTGGTCGGTGGCGGTTTCACCGGTATCGAAACGGCCACGGAGATGCCGGCGCGGCTGCGCGCCATTCTGGGTGACGAGGCCGACCTCCACGTCATCGTCGTCGACATGGGCAAACAGGTCGGCAGCGTCATGGGCGAGCAGATCGCCTCGGTGATCGCCGAAGCCAGTGACACGCTGGGTGTGACCTGGAAGCTGGGCAGCCCGGTGTCGATGGTCGACGCTCAAGGCGTGCAGCTCGACAACGGCGAACGCATCGAGGCCCATACCGTGATCTGGACCGTGGGGGTGAAAGCCTCGCCACTGACCCAGCACGTCGACGGCGAGCGCGATGCCTTCGGCCGCCTGCACGTCGACCGCAACCTGAAGGTACTGGGCCAGGACGTCATCTATGCCACGGGCGATACCGCGTATGCCGCAGTGGATGACCATGGCAACCACGCACTGATGACCTGCCAGCACGCCATCGCCCTCGGTCGCTCGGCCGGCAACAACGCCGCGGCGGATCTGCTCGGTGTCGAGCCGATTCCCTACAGCCAACCCAAGTACGTCACCTGCCTGGACCTCGGCGCCTGGGGCGCGGTATTCACCGAAGGCTGGGAGCGCAAGGTGGTGCTGACGGGCAAGGAAGGCAAGGAGCTCAAGACCCAGATCAACACCCAGTGGATCTATCCGCCACAAGCCGAGCGTGCCGTCGCCCTGGCCGCGGCCGATCCGTTGATTCCGGTGGTGGCTTGAGCGAGCGGCGCGGCGCCCTCCCGCCGCGCCTAAACCCAAGCTGAACGGCGTGCATTATGGCGCGCGGGAAAGTTGTCAGGCATCCATGCAAGACCTAAGATCCCGCCCGTTCGAATTCCAGGAGTTCTTGCCATGGACAGTTCCAGTAGTCGATCCCGTATCGACCTACCCCAGGCAAGGTAACCGCGAGTCCCTCCTCGCCACTACCTTGCCGGCCTGGCAGGTAGTGGCATGCAGCGATCGATCTTCGGTCGTCTCCAACCACTCCCTCCCCTTCATGCCGCAGTGCGGTCAGCTGGTGTTCGCCAACGAAGCCGTTGGCGATAGCGGCCGCGCATCCGCGCTGAAGTAACAAGCGACGCCACACCGTCGGGGCTAGAGCCCTGGCCTTCATCAACCCGCTGGAGAGCGTCATGGACCCCGAACCTAGTCGATCTTGCCCTTTTTACATCCCCTTCCTTACCCCGTTATCGGCCTGCGGGCACCGGGGCCTGTCCATGGTCTGACTGACCGGGCATGCCTGCGGCTGCCAGAGGCCGCAAAGGAGCATGCCCATGAACCGCGAAGACTTGCTGTTCTCGATTCGCACCCTGTCCCGCTCGTTGGATGCCGCGAGCTTTGCCAGCTTCGTCAGACACACACATCCCTCCGACCTGGCCGAAGCACTGGATGTACTGCCCCCGGAGCAGGCGCTCGCCCTGCTGCTGACTCTGGCTGCGCCGACACGCGCCGAGCTTTTCGCCCATCTGCCCGAACAGCGCCAGGACAGCATGCTGCGCGCCATGTCCCGCGAAGCCGTGGTGCAGTTGTTCGAACACATGCCGTCGGACGACCGTGCCGACCTCTACAACCGTCTCGGCGAGCAGGCCAAGCACAAGCTGCTACTGGCCCTGGCCAAGGTCGAGCGCGACGACATCCTACGCCTGGCCGCTTATGCCGAAGGCACGGTCGGCTCGGTGACCACCTCGGATTACGTCCATGTATCTCCGCAGATGACCGTGGCCGAGGCACTGGCCCATGTGCGCGCCACCGCTCCGGACAAGGAGACCATCTACAGCCTCTACGTGCTCGACCAGGAGCACCGCCTCAGCGGTACCGTGTCGTTGCGCGACCTGGTGCTTGCCGATGCGCAGGCCAGCATCGGCACGATCATGCGCCGCGATCCGGTATTCGCGCGTGCCCATTGGACACGCGAGCAGGCCGCCGAGCTGATCCGTCATTACGACCTGCTCGCGCTGCCAGTCACCAATGGCGGCGAGCGCATGATCGGCATCGTCACGGTGGACGATGCCATGGACATCGAGAAGGAGCAGGACGCCACCCAGCTCGCCCGCTTCGGGGGTACGGCCAGCCTGGGCGCTCAGGATCTGGACGTACTGGCCTCACCGCTGCGGCAGATGTTCAAGGTGCGCGTGTTCTGGCTGGTGATCCTGACCTTCTTCGGCGTCGTGACCAGCACCTTCGTTGCGGCGCAGGAAGAGCTTCTCACCCAGGTCATCGTGCTGGCCGCCTTCATCGCCCCGATCGTGGACATGGGCGGCAACACCGGCAGCCAGTCGGCCACCCTGGTAATCCGAGCCATGGCGTTAGGCGATCTCAGGCTGCAATGGCGCGATGTGGGCTTGATCATCAAGCATGAACTGCCGGTGGCAGCCGCGCTGGGCGTCGCCATCGCGGCGCTGGAAGTGGTACTGGCTTACTTCGCCAAAGGTGTCGGCTTCGACGTACTGATGGTGGTGGGCTTGAGCATGCTGGTGTGCACGGTACTCGGCGGCGTCATCGGTGCGCTGCTGCCGTTCCTCGCCCGGCGCATCGGCACCGATCCGGCGACGCTGTCCTCGCCCCTGATCACCTCGGTTATGGACCTGCTCGGCGTATTCATCTACTTCGCTTTCGCCTACGCCTTGCTCGGCGATCTGCTGACCCAGGCCGCGGGCTGAGCATACGAACACGCTCCGCACCTGGCCATTGCTCGGTAGACCGGCATGGCCAGATGCGGGCGCCTTTACGGCCAGTTGCGGTAGATTCGCGCCGACAGCTGCGGTGGCGGCTCGTGGACGGCCTGGCGTAGCCATTCACCCGGCGGCAGGCCGACCTGCTGCGCGAAGGTTCGCGAGAACGAAGCCTGCGAGCTGTAGCCGACCGCATCGGAAACGATCTTGATCGGCACACCGTCGCGCATCATGTCCTGCGCCACCTTCATGCGCCACGCGGTGACGTAGGCCATGGGTGCCATGTCCATCACCTCGGTGAACAAAGCGGCGAACTTCGAGCGCGACATCTTCGCCAGATCCGCCAGGCGCTCCACGCTCCACTGTATCGCCGGCTCCTGGTGAATGCAGAGCAGCGCCGGCCCGAGGCGGCCATCCTGCAGAGCGAAGAGCAAGCCGCTGGTGATCCGCCCCTGGTTGACCGCACGGCGCACCAGCAGCACGAAGACGTATTCGAACAACAGATTGAGCGCCTTGCTGCGGCCCGGTGCCGGATTGCGGAACTCGTTGACCAGGGTGGCGATCACCGGGCCTAGCTGCTCCAGGGCGGCCAGGGGAAACACCAGGGTCTCCAGCAGCCCCAGAGGGAAAGGCTGTTGACCGCTACGCCCGAACTGGAACGAGGCGCAGATCAGTTCAAGACCAGCGGGGTCACGCACGTGCAACTGGTAGCAACAGGTGCTGGGGCAAAACAGCACGCTGGGCTCGTTGATGGCGACACGAGGTAGACCAGGCTGGACCATGTCCACCCCGCCGCGCTCGATCACATGGATAAACGCCATGCCAGGTGGTTTGTCCAGCACCAAGGTCCCTTCAACCGCGCCTGCAAAGAACAGACGCCCTTGCAAAGTGGTACGTTCAAAGAACTCGGAAAGCACATCCATGGGAGAGATGACCTGATCCTGATTGTTTGAGATGAACGGAACGAACGAGGGGGCTCGCACGCCCCTGTTCTGGGACTATCGCCCCAGCCGCTCAGTTCAATCTCAATGCGCCATGACAACCCCTGGCTGGCTGGAAGTGGCGCCCCCAGAATCTGCCGCGCGGACGCAGCCACGGCCGTTTCGGCGCCGCCTCGCTGTCGACGCCCCTGGCCGTCCGGCTTCGGCAGTGCTGGCCACTCAACGCACAGGGGTGTGTTCGCCCGACGTAGACGAAGTCACGCCAGCCGGGCAAGCGCTCAAGCGATTGAAAACAGAGGGGATCGAGCTGGAGCCGGATGGCCGATCAGGCCAGTCCTTGCCGCCCGGCAGCAAGGATCATCCCGCTCAGGAGCGCCCGTCCATCTGCCGGAAGGCGTCCAGCAATGCCTGGGTCAGGTCCACCGAGGAGAACTTGGTCAGCACCGCGTTGGCGCCCACC
>VFQP010001461.1_pt1 | contig 63166 bp, 41 predicted proteins | sample 3512351 | NCBI WGS metagenome assembly VFQP01 (sample SAMN10412372, study PRJNA504923) | tailings metagenome | isolation source: Relicate 1 Philex TSF1 revegetated site | place: Philippines: Tuba, Benguet | collected 2017-08-29
TTCAGCATAATAGTCGGAACACCGGCCTTTTCCTGCTTCTTTTTTCCGCGCGAATCCAGTTTTTGCTGCCGTTCCATCGTTTCGCGTTCTTTCTCTTTGGCTTTACGGAGTGTTTTCTCCATACTGCTGACTTCCTGGCTCAAAGCTTTCTGTTCGATGTTTCGTTGCTCCCGGTAGAATTCATAGTTTCCTCCGTAAACAGTAATCCCGCGTTGATCCAGGACACAGATTTTATCCAGCAAATTCAGTAATTTCCGGTCGTGACTCACGATCAGCAACGTTTTTGAAGTCGAGGTTATGAAATCAAACAACAACTGCCTGGAAGCACTATCCAGGTGATTGCTCGGTTCGTCCATCAATACCAATTCGGGTTGATGAATGAGAATTCCGGCGAGAAACACTTTGGTCTTCTGTCCGCCGCTCAGCGATTTCATCGATTGATTCAAATCCAATTCGTCCAGCTTCCAATATTCCAAAGCTTCCCGGCAACGATCTTCAATTGTCCAATCGTCATTGAGAATTTCGAGGTTTTCTTCAGAAGCTTCTCCCGACAAAATAGCGTGAAAAGCCCGGAGTTTTTCGTCAATATTCAATGCCTGAGCAAGCGTCAGATCATCAAATTGTCCCACCACCTGGGGAATATAATAAGGCTCGGATTCTTTTTTGAGCAATCCTGATTGCAAAGGAATTTGTCCCGCGATAAGTTTCAATAAGGTCGATTTCCCGGAACCATTATTCCCGATCAATGCAACTTTTTCGTTTTTGTGAAGCGTTAACTGGATATCGTCAAACAACACATCACCCGTGGGATGGGTGTATGAACCATTCTGTAAAATAAGCATGTTTTCTTGTGTAAAAAGGATGAATACGCGCATGAATCCTTCCGGATTTCATTGATAATTATTCTTCAAGAAAATGCTCCTACATGGTTGTGTTTGTTCGTTTTGAAGTACAAAGATAAGGGTTTTGGCCAGTTTTTCAAATGGTGTGTTGCAAAGATTCGCCACAAAGGCGCAAAGGACACGAGGTCAAACTACTTTTTTCATACCTGAAATGACAGATAGACATCCCGCAGTGGCGGGACAAGTTCCATCTATTAGCCCAATGGCAGCAAGGGCTGTTCGCAATATCGCGAACATGCAACTCCAGGCCGAATTTGATTACAACGAATCGGATTCCTCCTTGCACTCTTTGTTGTTTCTCTGCATTTAAGTTTATCTCACACAAACAGCAAAATCAACGTCAATATCAGCCCGCCCAATGAATACAGCAAACCTGTTTTGAACACTTTTGTTTTGGGCAGATACATCCAGAATGCTGAAACCACGAAAAATAAAAGCGCAACACCGAAGAAAACATTCAGCCAATAAAGCGGATCATTCGTCGTTGCTTTGTGCAAATGTGTCATTTTATCAAGAATGTACGGAAGTTCTTTTGTCGTGATATGCGCCACGCCGGTTTCTTTGTTGTAATCTCCGTTCTTAAAATACACCAGGTCACCTTCTTCCCTGTCGAACTGGTATTTACGGATTCCAAGTTCTTTCCCCAACAATTCGTTCTTTACGTGCGGTGCGATTTTTACTTCTTCCGTTTTCTCTGTTTTCAGAAAATCCGTATCGCGAAAAATCAGTACAATTCCGCTGATTGCATATACTGCCATGATTCCGGCAAGGAAAAAACCGAGGTATCTGTGGATAACCCGCATTGAAGATCTGGTATTATTCATGCGGCAAATTTAATGATTCAACAGAAGTTTTTCCTTACTGAAAGCAGTGATTTTTTTGAACCACACTAGTTCACATAAAAAACATAGCATTCAATTTCCTTTAAAACTATGTGATCTATGTTTCTATGTGGTTAAATAAACATTGAATTAAAACGATTCATCGATCAATTCCTTGTTGACCATTGCTCCGGCAAATGTTCCGGCAGCTACCGCATTCGAAACGGAACGCATTGGAGTGGTGTTATCTCCGCAGGCAAAAACTCCGGGAATACTGGTTTTCTGGAATACATCGACCTCGATATGACCGGACGGACTGAAAGCACAACCCATTTTTCCCGGAATATCCGAATGCTGTTCAAAAGGAAGTTTCGCGTACAAGGCTTTCAGATTCAGGGAAGTTCCGTCTTTGAAGACAATCGCTTCGATTTGTCCTTCCATGTGTTTTAATGAGGCGATTTCGGTTTCAATGATTTGGATTCCCTTGTTTTTCAACTGCCCCGTTTGCTCATCCGTCATCGTTGACTTTCCGTTAGTGAAAATCGTCAGGTCTTTGGTCAGATGATGTACCATTTTCGAGAATTCGTAAGCAATTTCTCCGTTCGCAAGAAGCCCGGTTTTCTCACCTCGTACTTCATAACCATGACAATACGGACAATGAATTACGGAAATTCCCCAGCATTCCGAAATTCCATCTATTTCCGGCATGATATCCCGAACTCCGGTTGCGAAAATGAGTTTTTTAGCAGTAAAGCTTTCTCCCGCTTCAGTTGTTATTTCAAAACCGGAATCTGTCTTCTCTCCACGAACAGCCAAACCCGAATGAAAATGAACTGTTTCGTATTTCGAGACTTCTTCCTTTGCCTTAGAAGCGATGGACCGCGGAGTTTCACCATCATGCGTGAGAAAATTATGCGAATGCGGAGTCTGTTCATTGCACGGTTTTCCGCTGTCAATAATCAATACGTGTCTTAAAGATCGTCCCAGGGCCAACGCTGCTGAAAGCCCGGAATAACTACCGCCGATGATGATTACGTCGAAATTGTTTGTGTTTGTCATGTCGCTGAATGTTTGTATGTGTATTTCCAACAAAAATACATCTTAATCTTATTAATGCAACTTTGATGCGTTAATAATTTATCAACTTTTCTTCCCGTAACAACTTCAGGGCTTTTTCAGCTTCATCTTCCCCACTTGAAAATGCTCCAGGAAGTATAATCAAGCGTTTTTTGATCTTTCCGTTATCGTTCTTAAAAAACACAATGAAATGTGCACGAGTCAATCCCGGAGCAGCTTTTTTAAAAACTATTTCCTCGATACTATTACGTTCAATAACTGATGTAGCAGAATTATTCAAACTTCTGATTATTCCAAACAAAAGAAATCCTGCCAAAAGTACCAACAAAACGGATTTTTCCGTCGATCCTTTCTGATAGTTTACAAAACTAGAATAAAGCAACCCGATTGTACCGATTCCATAAATGATCAGAATTCTGTTTATTTTATTTCCAACAGTAACCTTTGCCATGGAACCTCTTATTCCATTCCTTGTTAAGACCAATTTGTCCGGTAAAATTTGACAAAAACCGGTCTTTGTGCGAAACACTTTTTCACTTTCCATTGATCCAGGTAATTCAATTAATAAGGTCAAAGGTAAACTCTTCAGCGATAAAATAATTTCTCCCCAGCATTAACAGCATCAACTCCTGCCGATTTTTTTCCATATCATCAAGCATACTTGTCCGGATCCCGTTTTCATGAAGTACGGAAGCGTATTTTTCCAATATTGACTTCGGACCACGCGCAAACAAACCGGTTTCCTCATTACAAAGTTTCAAAAAGCCATCGGGAGCGTTGATTCCCAAACCATATTCCAGATCTTTCCATGCATTTTCAGAAAATATCCGGAACAAATCAAACAGCAACTTTTCCGGATAAAGGGCTTTTCCGGTATAGTAAAGTTCTGAATGAGCATCATTAAATTCCAGCAGCAAAGGATGATTGGCAAACAATTGAAGATTGGTTTCCCAGCTTCTTTCGAATCGTTCCTTCTTGATATTAATCGCCCGAATTCTCCAATTTTGATGTGGTATTTCAGAATCCGGAAAACTTACTGTGAAATAAATCTCCAAATCAGAGTCTATGTATTCAAGAGAAGAAACAACGATTCCACCATCCTCTTCTTCTAGTTTGATCAGAAGTCTTTCTAGTTCTATTGGGAGATTTTTAGTTACTTTCATTTAGAAAATTGATCTGCATGATTTCAAAACTAAGCTATTCAGCCGAAATCAGTTCACTTTTTTCATCGGAAATATTTGCCTTCTCGTTTCTCCTTTTCGAACTCCGGAAATTTCCGCAACCAATGAGTCTTCACGAATCTTTGTATAGGAAATAACTTGTGGAAAATCGTGTTCCGGGTTTTCAAATACCAATTCCTTATCCGAGATCTTTTTCAGCGCAAAGCGAACCGGTTGACCGTTATTCTGGTTGCCAACGACCGGAATGTAAAAAAGCTGGTTTTCTTCCGCTACCAGCCGAATCCGCTCAAAAACCATCGTATCCTGGTTTCTCACTTTATAGCTTTTTCCGGCAAATTCAGTATCGCCGTTTTTTGCCCAGGTTTCATATAAAATTCCTCTCGAAGTGGTGTTTTTCCACGTTCCAAGCAGCCATTCGGCTTTTTTCAAAGAATTATTCGTTTGGAAAGTCCAACTATAGCAGAAAATTGCTCCTAAAAACAGGAATCTGATTGTCTTTTTCATTTTGAATTAATTTGTTGGAGCAAAGTTTCGAAGATCCGGAAAGAATAAATTGTAAAAACGCGACAGATTAATCGGAACCGTAAAAAAGAGCTGATAATTTCAAATCATCGCCATAGAATTCTTTCGGTGTTAAACCGGTAAATTCCTTGAAATCTTTGATAAAATGAGCCTGGTCGAAATATTCCTCTTCGTGCGCCAAAGCGCTCAGATTCGTGAAATCATTTGTCAATAAACGCTTGATGACGGTTTGAAGCCGTACGACCCGGGAAAGTTGTTTCGGGCTTAAACCGATTGTTGAAGCAAATTTCCGTTCCAGCTGCCGGCGGTGAATTTGCAATTGATCGGAAAGTTCCCCGATCGGAAGCCTGCCGTTTGCCGTAACGATGGTTTCAACCGTTGAACTTACAATCCGGTCAATAACTACATTTTCTTTCAATAAATTCAACAGGAAATCTTCTGCCAACCGGATTCTTTCTTCCGTTGTTTCTGCATGGAGGATTGCCTTTTCAATTTCCATTCCCTGCTTTCCAAACACCGTATTCAGATCAACAGCTTTATTTTCCAGATCTTTCAATGGCAAGGCGGAAAACGGGTGAAAGCCTTCCGGGTTGAATCGAACCGCAAAAATTCCAGTTGCACCCGTCGGTTCGATTTCCAGGATTTCTGTCAATTGACCGATCACGAAACATCTGGGCTGAACAATACTTTCGTCCGGACCAATGTATTGACGATACAAATCACCGGTATGAAAGATTAGTTCCATACATCCGTCGGGAACAATGCGTTGTTTCTCCGGCACTTCTTCAGCCGGAAATTCCAGTATCCACAAGCATTTCACCCAGGATTTCAGCTCATCTGCAGGCTCAAACGTTTGGTAGTTCATGGATTATTTCCCGAATAATTTTCCCCAGAATCCGCCTTTTTTCGAATCTCCGGACGCTATTCCGGGAATCGGTTCCGGAACATTCAATTCCGATAAATCCTTTGTCAGGTTACGGATTCCACTAAACAACGGTTCTCCTCCCGGAGGAAGCGGGGTGATGGAATCCAGCGGATAGAATTTGTTGTATCCGTCCATTCCTACCGGGAAATTGGTTCGATCCACCCAAAATTTGTCCAGTAAATCCGGCAGTGGCTGCATGTTGATCTTTTCATCGAAACTTTTTCGGGCTTTCTCAATAATGATTTCATCCAGGTTGGATTGCACCTGCCGGAAATACGGAACTCCTTTTGCAGGAATGTGCAGCAGGAAAATCTGTGTTTTATCCCCGATTTGATAGATATCCAGGATTTTGAAATAGCTGTTTGCGTTGATGCAGCAATGTCCGAAACGTTCGTTTGCAGGATTCACTTCATAGAGTTTGGCCGCTTTGTTGGAAGCAACCAGGAAACGCGTATTGAATTTCATTCCCGCACCTTTCCAGCTTACATCCAGGAAATAGCCGTTCCGGAGGATTTTACCCGTAGTAAATTGTTCCCGGACAGCGGGTTTCAAATCGCAATCCTTGTAATAGAGCGTCGTTCCCGGATACGTCCAGTTAACAATTTCTTCCGTGTTTTTAAAGAGTTCATTTTCCTGCATATGGTCTGTCGGTATGCTTATCGTTGAATTTTGATCTTTGATTTCTTTTTCTAAAATTACAAAACTTATTATTCGGATCGAGCAAATAAGTATTCTTCTCTGTTTCTGCAATTTGAAGCTGTAATGTTTGCTCTTTGGAGTCAATCAAAAATGTCAATTCAACTGTTCCTTTCAGAAATTTCCAGGTTCCGGAATACGTTCCATTATCGTTAATCAGCTTGGCTTTTTTGAAATGCTTTAAAACCAGGTATTGTCTACCAATAATTAGAGGAAACTCAAGTGTATCCATCTCAGGTCTCGGTAAATCTTTGGGGAAACCGTGAATCTGCTTAAAGGTTCCATAAACCATTTTCTGCTGTGAAAAACCCGAAATAAAAAACAGTGTTGTAAAAAGAAAGGTGATTATCAATTTCATCGGCGATTTTTGGTTCTAAACGCAAAAAAAGTTGTTTCAGTATTTATTGTGATGTTCTAATCTACTTCCCCAAACCATATTTATCAACCGCCGGTTCTCCCCAAATGTTCTTGTCAACGCGATAAATGACTTCGCAATTTTCCAATTGGGTGCAAATGGCGTCAACTGATCCCCAACCGTAATTACAACTTCCGATCTTCTTTCCTTTTTTATCGTAAACAACCGTTCCCGCATCGTAAGCATTTAATCCTGCCACAAAAACAGTTTCGCCCTTGTACTTACATTCTGAAATTTCCCCGTTTTTATACGTTTTGTAGAGTTCTTTCATTGTTTGCCAATTCTCCGGCTTTTTCTTTTTGCAGGAAGTGTTCACAAACAAAATCATTGAAAGGGTCAATAAGAGAACCGAAAAGAAGGAAAGTGATTTCATGCTGACTAAATTGAATGTATATCAAAGATAACAGATTATGAAAAAATTGAACTGTTCAAAAAAGGAAAAGGTCCAAAGGTTCAATTGTCCGTTTTTTTGAACTATTGAACCTTTGAACCTTTTTAACCTTCTGATCTATCTAAATCTTATTTCCAGCCTCCTCCGAGCGCTTTGTAAAGCAGCACGTTATTTTGGTTTTTCAAGCGGTGAAGCTCCAGGAGTTCCACTTGCGACTGCAAATAGTTTTCCTGCGACGTGATGATTTCCAGGTAACCGGCTCTTCCCGAAGAAAACAAAATCCGGGAAGTTTCTACTGATTGTTTCAGCAAAGCCACCTGTTCCTGTTTTACTTCTTTCCGGTTACGGAAATTGTCATCGAGTTTCAACAATTGATACACTTCCGTGAAAGCCTGCAAAATTGTTTTCTCATAATTCAGATATGCGGATTGTTGTGAGGCTTTACTCGCCATCAAATCGGCTTTCAATGCCCTGCGATTCAATAATGGTGTTACCAAACCGCCGACAACATTGTAAGCGATGGATGCCGGAGATTCGAACAAAAACGCGGCACGAAACGATTGGTATCCCAAATTTGCGTTCAGAGTCAGAGCTGGGTAAAAGGCTGCTTTTGCTGCTTTCACATCTGCATTGTTTGCCCGCAGCTGGTATGCCGAAGCCATGATATCCGGACGATTTTCCAATACGTCGGAAGGAATTCCGCTTGCGACCGTTTGCGTTAGTTCCTGGTTTGTTTCAAAATCGGATCTCGCAATCGGCTGCGGATATCGCCCCAGCAGGAAATTCAGCGTATTTTCTTCTTCGATGATAATTTGATCCACTTCCATTACCAATGCTTTCGCTTCGAGTACTTCAGCGGAGATCAATTCGATTGCCAGCTGATTCGATTTCCCGATGTCTTTTTGCAGGCTGATTACTTCCAGCGCGTTTTGCTGCAACAGGATGTTTTCCTCGATGATCGTGCGTTTCCGGTCGAGAAGCATCAAATGATAATAACGCTGGGCAATTTCCGAAATCAGGTTCGTAATCACCAGGTTCTTTCCTTGTTCTTCCGCTAAAAACCGGTTCAAAGCGGCTTTTTTCTTCGCTTTCAGTTTTCCCCAAATGTCAATTTCCCAGGTCGAATACACCCCGGCATAGAAATCGGGAACCGGGTTGGGAAGCTGCTGTTTGTTATTCAGATTCGGTGAAAATTTCGTATCATAATTTCCGACTCCGTCAATCGTATAATCTCCGAAACGACGCACTCCGGCTCCCAAATTCAACCCTAATTCGGGTAAACGGATTCCTTTCGTATACTGAACTCCAGCGCGTGCCTGCTGCACTTTCTGAAACGCAATCTGCAAATCCTGGTTGTTTACCAAAGCAGAATCAATTAGCTGCACCAAAATCGGGTCGGTAAAAAAGGTTTGCCATTTCGGCTGGGATTCAGCCTTCTTTTGAATGGAATCGATCGCAATGAGCGTTGCCTGGCTTTCGTATTTCTGAGGAATGACAATATCGGTTTTCAAAGCTTCGTTCTGCACTTTACAAGCCGACAGAAGCACCAAAACCAACAAAAGACTTCCTTGTTTTATGCTTTTGAATTGTTTCATTTTTTTGAGTTTGATTTGGAAGACAAGGATGCGAAAATGACGTATAATCCCGGGATCACGATGACTCCGAAAATCGTTCCGAACAACATTCCCCCGGCAGCTGCGGAACCAATCGTGCTGTTCCCGATTTCTCCGGCTCCGGAAGCCATCATCAATGGAATCATTCCGGCAGTAAATGCGAAAGAAGTCATTAAAATCGGGCGCAAACGGGCAACAGCTCCATCAATCGCCGCCTGAACAACCGTTCTTCCTTCGGATTGTTTCAAAATCGCGAATTCGATGATCAGAATAGCATTTTTCCCCAGCAACCCAATAAGCATAATCATTGCAACCTGCGCATAAATGTTGTTGTCCAAACCAAGGATTTGCAGGAAGAACATCGACCCGAAAATTCCGATCGGAAGGAACAACAATACCGGCAGCGGAAGCAGGAAACTTTCGTATTGAGCTGCCAGCAACAAATACACGAAGAGTAAACAAATGGCGAAAATGTAGAAAATCTGGTTTCCGGAAAGTACTTCTTCCCGCGTCATTCCCGACCATTCGTAATCGTAACCCCGTGGCAGGTGTTTTGCAGCAGTTTCCTCAATAGCTTTAATAGCTTCTCCACTACTGTAACCGGCTGCGGCTTCTCCGTTCAGCATCGCCGAAATGTACATGTTGTAACGCGTCAGCTGTTCCGGTCCGTAAACCCGCTCGATTCGTGCAAAAGCACTGTACGGAACCATTTCACCTGCATTGTTCTTAATGCGGAGATGAAGGATGTCTTCCGGCTGTGCACGGTATTTCGGATCGGCCTGCACCATCACTTTGTACATCTGCCCGTAACGGATAAAATTCGTCGCGTAATAACTTCCGATTAGGGCTTGTAAATTGAACAAGGCATCTTCCGCAGTAATCAATTTTTTCGCGGCAACATCCTGGTCGATGTGAATCAGGTATTGCGGGAAACTCGGGTCAAAACTCGAAAAGGCGTCTTTGATTTCCGGTCTTTTCTTCAATTCTTTGATAAAATTATCCGTGATCTTCGCTGTTTCCTGCAAGTTTCCTTTCCCGGTTTTATCCAGAACCCGCACTTCGAATCCGTTGGCATTACCAAACCCGGGAACTGCCGGCGGAGGGAAAAATTGTACTTCCGCATCGCGGATATGGCTCGTTTTAGCAATGAGTTCGTCGATCAGTTCGTTGGCGTTTTTACCACGTTCGTCCCAAGGTTTCAGGTTAATGGTTCCCATTCCGAATGAAGCTCCTACTCCTTCCGTCATCATGCTATAACCGGAAAGACTTGAAATGGATTCCACTTCCGGGAAAGTTTGTGCAATCTTGTCGATTTCGTCCATTACCGCTTCTGTTCGTTCCAATGTAGAACCAACCGGGGTTGTCACGTTGACATAAACCGTTCCCTGGTCTTCCGTAGGAATAAACCCGGTCGGAAGTATTTTCCCGATTCCCCAGGTTCCGGCAATAAATAAGAGTAAAAGTCCGACTGTAACCGTTCTCCGGTTCACGATCATTTCCAGCAAGCGCTTGTATTTATCTGAGATCTTGTCGTACCCTCTGTTGAATGAATCAAAGAAACGCTGAACCACGTTTTTCTTCGCATTCGGATCAATCGGTTTGAGCATCAACGCACACAACGCCGGCGTTAATGTTAAAGCGTTGATTCCCGATATGACAATGGAAATCGCCATCGTTACGGAAAACTGGCGATAGAACACTCCAACCGGTCCGGATAGAAATGCAACCGGGATAAACACTGCCGACATCACCAAGGTAATTGCCAGAATGGCCCCGGTAATTTCTTTCATCGATTCGATGGTTGCGGTTTTTGCATCCATGTGTTCGTCGTGCATCTTCGCGTGAACAGCTTCCACTACCACAATCGCGTTGTCGACCACAATTCCGATGGATAAAACCAAGGCAAACAAGGTCAATAAATTAATCGAGAAACCAAACAACTGCATAAACGCAAAGGTTCCGATCAGGGAAACCGGAACCGCGAAAATCGGGATCAAGGTCGATTTCCAATCCTGTAGAAACAGGAAAACCACCAATGCAACCAAAATAAAGGCTTCAATCAGCGTTTTGATGACTTCGCTGATAGATGCGTCCAAAAAGCGGGAAACGTCGTAGCTGATCGTGTAATCCATTCCCGGAGGAAAGGATTTCTGCTTCATTTCTTCCAAACGGGCTTTCACCTGTTCAATCACATTACTCGCATTCGAACCCGGTCTTTGTTTCAATACAATCGCGGCAGAAGGACTTCCGTTTTCCTTGGAGATTACGTCATAATCCACCGATCCGAATTCCACTTCGGCAATGTCTTTCAATCGCACCATTTCACCGGTTTCGGATACTTTGATAACGATATTACCGTATTGTTCCTTTTCTGTCAGTTTCCCGGTGTAACGCAATACATACTGCATCGATTGGGATTTACGCCCCGAGCTTTCCCCGATTTTTCCGGGAGCGGCTTCCAGGTTTTGCTTTCTCAAAGCTGTCACCACATCCTGCGCAGAAAGTTCGTAGGCATCCAAACGTTGCGGTTTCAACCAGATTCGCATCGCGTATTCCCGGTTCCCCATGATGTCCGCATAACCTACTCCGTCAATTCTTCGCAATTCAGGAAGTACATTGATATCCGAGAAGTTGTAAATGAATTTTTCATCGACCGATTTATCGCTGCTTTTCAGGTTAATGTACATCAACATACTGTTGATTTCCTTCTCAGTAGATACTCCGGCTTTAATGACTTCTTCAGGTAATTCGTCCAAAACCGTAGCAACCCTGTTTTGGACGTTTACAGCTGCCAAATCGGGATCGGTTCCTACTTCAAAGTAAATCTGGATAATACTTGTTCCGTCATTTCCGGATACGGAACTCATGTAAGTCATGCCTGGAACACCGTTAATTGCTCTTTCCAGCGGAGTTACAACGGCTTTCGAACATACTTCCGCGTTGGCTCCGGTATAACGTGTTGTTACCGAAACTGCGGGCGGCGCAATATCCGGGTATTGTGTCACGGGAAGTGAAGTCATTGCCAACAATCCCAATAACACAATGAAAATAGAGATGACCAGTGAGAGCACCGGTCTTTCAATCATTTTTTGAATCATCGTAATTTTTTTAAGGGATTATTCTGCCGAGACTTCCCGGATAATTTGTTTCAAAGGAACTGTTTTGGGTTTGATTTTCATCCCGTCACTCACCGATTGAATTCCTTCGTACAAAATCACATCTTTCTGTGTCAATCCGTTTGAAATGATGTAGAAATGAGGAATTCGTGCCTGGATTTCAATGGCACGAGTTTTCACTTTTCCATTCTTATCGACCACATACACGTATACTTTATCCTGGATTTCAAACGTGGCCTTCTGCGGAATGATCAGGGCATTATCGAATTCCTGCTGCATTCTCACCTTTCCGCTTGCACCGTGTTTCAGGATTTTTCCTTTGTTATCAAATCGTGCGCGGATTGCCAGGTTCCCGGTTTCCTGGTCGATCTGACCATCCATTGTTTCAATCAACCCTTCACTCTGATGCAATTTTCCGTTTGCCATCACTAGCTGAACTTTTCGGTCCAGTTCGTTTCCGCGGGCAATTTTCAACATGAATTCCAGGTATTCTTTCTCCGACACATTGAAATAAGCGAAGATCTCATCGTTTTGAGATAAATCCGTCAAAAGCGTTCCTTCTTCTACCAACGAACCGATTTTATGCGGTAAGCGGGAAATAGTTCCGTTAAACGGTGCCCGGATTTCGGCATAGGAAAGCATTTGTTTTCCGTGGGCTTCTTCTGCCAGCATTTCTTCCACTTTGGCTTTCGCAATCTGCAATTTGTTCTTCGCAAACTCGTACTCAATTTTGGAAATCACGTTTTTGTCAAGCAACAGTTTCGTGTTTTCCAATTCCAATTCGGCATTTTTGGCTTCCGCACGTGCGATCTTCAGCAGTGCCCTGTCTTTTGCCAAAGCTTCACTGTATTCCCGGTTGTTGATGCTGAAGAGCAATTGCCCTTCTTTCACATAGGAACCTTCGTCCACGTGGACTTTTTCGAGATAACCGGCGGCTTTTGCCCGGATTTCAATGTTTTTTACGGCAGCGATATCCGCTACATATTCAATGAAGGTATTGGTATCAATGTGAACAGGAGATGTTACCGGATAAATTTCCGACACCTGTTGGTTTTCTTTTTGATCTGCGCACGAAGACAATGCAAGCAGAAACAGTATCCCATAAAGGAATACACCACGATAATTCATGTTGTGAAATATTAAGTAATTCTAATTTTATTTTATGAAACAGTTGTAAACGAACTGTTCAACCGCGGTGGCGGAATCAGAATTTCCAAATAGATCGGGGTGAATGCCTGAAGTCCTGAAAATTCACTTTCCTGCTCTTCCAAAAAGAAGTAGGATGAAAAGTCAAAACAAAGCGGCTGGATAATGGAATCACGGATAAACTCCAGTTCAAACGGAGCATTACAATCTGCTTCCGATGATTCATCAAAAAAAGTGACGTTTTTCTGGATTTTTTTTTCGTTCGAAATGAATGACTTATCCAATTGCATGTTATTGAAAAGATAAGTACCCAGAAGAAGAACAATCGCCAGACGGGAAAGTACCTTTGAGAAAAATATCAAATGTCCTTTGTTCTTCATGAGCGCAAAGTTACTCAAAAAACCAAAAACGCGGGAGTAAAATGCGTGAAACGGCGGTCAATTCTCTTAAAAAAACACAAATAGTCGTTCGCCTGTTTCGGGTCTTTTTGAATTGAAAATCAAGGCAAAGAAAGAAGCACAAAGTAAATTCCATCTTTAAATCAAGTAATCCTAAAATAGGGTTTAACCTTCATTTAAGTAACGTAATAACAAACTAAATAGAACATTAAATCCATGTGATGTTTTAGCCACTAATTGCACGAATGCCGATTTCATCGGCTGCTCGCCTAACGGACTCACCCATTCAAGGCAATCGTTAGACGCCCGAAAAATTCGTGTTCCGATAGCTATCTGAATCGTAGCAAGTTTTATTCAGCACCTCAGTTCTCAGACAAATTATTTTAATTTACTACTCTTCCTGCGGCGCGTATTCCACGATATCGATTCCGATTCCGTTCGGGTCCTGGATGGCAAAATGACGGTCGCCCCACGGTTCATCCCGAAGCTCAATTTTGATTTCAACACCCTTTTTCTTCATCTGTTCATACAAAGCGTCCACATCTTCCACTTCAATGGTGAGGTACATTCCTTCTCCTGAAAACGGTTTGTGAAACAAATTTTGCTGACTCGGGTGATTCGGAAGCAGGAAGCTGATTTCGGCACTTTTATCCGGAGTATGAAGCAAGAGGTAAAACTCATTTTCAAAAGTCACTCCAAAGCCCAAAATACCGGTGTAAAAAGCTTTTGTTTCTACAAATTTGTCGGTTACTACTCCTGCGTTTAATTTCATTTTGTGTTGATTTTGATCCGTTAATCCTGTTTGCGAAAATACAATCATGTTGAAGAACAATCCTGCCATTGCCGTAATTAATCTCTTTTTCATGTCGATGATTTATACTGCAAACTTCCGGCAAATGAAACCCGAAACATAGTAAAAAACGGACAACTTTATCTTCCAAAGGCTTTACTTGGTGTGACTCCATAGAAATTCCGGAACTCCTTGATGAAATGAGACTGATCATAATATCCGCTGTCGAAAAACAACTTATTCTGTCTCAGGCTTTCGGTGGAGGGTTTGGCTTTCAGGATGTTTTGAAAACGGACTACCTGGCTGAAGGTTTTTGCCGTATCACCTACATAAAATTCAAACAGGCGACGAAGCTGCCTGGAACTGATTCCCGTTTGCAAATCGTTTTGGATATCAAGAACCCCATTCTTTTTTAAAATCAGGTAAAGTGCATCATACAAACGGTTGTCGCGATCAAAACTGCCGTTTGCACGAATTTTCAAAAAACACTGATCCAATAAGCAGCTGATTTCTTCCTGCGTTTGTTCCGGGTTCAAACGATCCCGAATATAATCTGCCACAAACGGCACAACGAGATCCAGCTTTTCAAAACGATTACTTAACTCTTTCGCATTGATTCCGAACAGCTGCGGAAACATCGTCGGTAAGAAGCGGATTCCGATATAATGAAAGGAATTTTCCAGTGGAAACTCAGTGAATTTCTTGCAGAATCCCATCACATAACTTTCTTCCGGGTTGTTGAGTTCGAAAAAGATATCAATGCAGCCATCTGCAACTACCCGGTAATTGAATTGCTCCGATAATGCCTGATTTGTCTTCAATTCCCAATAGCAATAAATGGCATCCTGCAACTGAATATGCGGCAAAAATTCCGCGTACAACACCTGTCCGGACGAGCGTCTGACTGTTGGCTGAATCGGAGTATAAAATTTTCGGATATCCATGGATTATGGTAAAATAGAATATCGGGCTTGTTTCACAAAGATAAAACAACCTTATTCTATTTTCAAAGACCATTTATTTACCAGGTCGTATTCGGGTTCCCGGGTTCCGAAGTAAAGAATGGAAAGGCAAACGGCTTCCAACCCGCCAAAGAAAATCAATCCTGTTCTGACAGATTCCGTATTTCCTTTCGCTGCTTCCATCGGAATAGAAATGACAGCCGCCAAACCGCCTAATGTGGCACCCGTTGCCGACAACATCAACACGCCATTCCCCCACCTTTTGTCGTGTTTGATCCTTGTGATTAGGTCAATCTGTACATGGAATGTTGTATCTTTTACTGTATCACCGCTGATTACCCTGGTTTGAAGGATTAAAACACTGTCATTAAATCCGCTGATTCGGGCATATGAGTTCTTACCATCTCTTGTTGTGAAACGAAAATAATCGGTCTGATTCAGTTTCTTCGTTCTCCCGCTTCGCTCGCGGTGTTGAAGGACTAATTTCTGCTGACCATACAAATTCATGGACAAAAGCAAAACCAGGATGCATAGCATGCTCTTGTTTATCCGATTTATTCCGGGTGAGATTCCGTTCATTGTTTTGATTTATTCAGGTGTCAGTTTCTCAAAATTAGCTACTCTTCCGGGAAAAACAGCATTTCCGGTGTTACGAATTTATTAAGTCTTTAAAACAAAGTACTGAACGGAAATAATAGGTGATAAAACTTCACGCTGTACCGATAGCTATCGGTATCGCAGACTCACCAAAGACGAGTGCAGAGTTTAGTTTAACTATCTGCGTAAATCCGCGCTTTTTTTTTAAATCACCTAAATTCTCGGACAAAACACAAAACAAAAAGACGCAGATTTTCGCCCACGTCCTTTACACCTAACCGTTTTCACCCTGCGGTGAACATCAAACTAAACTATGATCTTATATTTACTTTCTTACAATTCTCAATTACAAGATTTGTTTCCATCGTCAATGAATTAAGAAGTGTATGAAACAAAGCTACAAGCATCCGGCTTCAATGCCGTTATGAAAAAACCGTAAAGAGTTGTGAATTTAAGAGCTACAGAAATCCGGTTTCAGGATTGGTAATTCAGCATCAGCGATTCTTGCAGTTCTTTTGGAGTAAGCCCGGTAGTATTCTTGATAAACGCACTGAAATTTGCCGTGCTGTCGAAGTTCAGTTCAAAGGAAATTTCTTTTAGTGAGAGATCACTCACGACCATCATTCTGCGAATTTCGATCATTAATTCTTCATGAATGAGCTTCAACGGCGCTTTTCCCAGGCATTTTTTACACAATGCAGTGAGTTTATCAGTACTGTAACCCATCATTTCCGCATAATCCGAAACTTTCCTTTTTTCTTTGGTATATTCACTGATCAGGGAAAGAAACCTGCTTGCAAAATTGCTGTCGTCCATCTCAAACGTCTGGTTGCTGTGTTCTATCAAAGTAATCAGGATGATTTCGAGGTAGCTGTATGCTTTGTGAATCGATAAAGTACTCAAATCTTTCACCTGGCAGAGGTTTGAAATGATTTCGGTTAACGAATAAATGTGCTCGAATGCTTCCGGTGACAAGCGAATCTTTGAATCCCGGAAGTACAGGTTGTGATGACGAATCGGAAAAATGAAATCAAAGATGTTCTTGTGAAACTGAATCAGCAGGCCCTGCGCGGAATTACGGTTCAGCAAATGAATCTGCCCGGGATAAACCACGTAAATATCTTTTGCCAGCAAATCTGTTTTGGTAAAATCAATGAATTGATGCCCCTCGCCTTCTTTCACCAGGATAATCTCAAAATAATCGTGGCGGTGCGGACTATGAAAATCATAGGTATTCGGATAGTCCAAAGGTTCTATAACCAATAATTTATTGGGATGCGGAAAAGAGACAATACTCATGGACAATGAACTAAAATGGAGCGTTTATTTACTAAACGCCGGATTCCCTGTTTTGGTTGGCTGGTTATTCCCTGGTAATTTTCAATTCTTTATCGAACCACTCTATGAGTATCCGGTTCAATTCGTTCTTTTTATCGGAAAAGAAATGATCGGTTTCCAGGCATTTCAGTTCGTAGCGGAAGTTGATTTCATCCAGTTTCAAAGCCATATTCCTGGCTTGTTCCGGGTTTACCTGCTGATCGTTTGTTCCGCACAGAATCAATAAACTACTTTTCTTATTCAGTTCATTCGCCCAAAATACCGCCGAACGTTTTTTAAGCTCGTTTTCTTTATGCTCTGTATAATGAGGAACGCAGGTTTCAAAAACCTTCGTTTCCATTTCAGGTCTGTCTTGAATTACCCGAAACAAATCGGTCGGACCGTTCCCTACAACAGCTGTTTTAATTTTTTCCGAATGCTTTAAAGCGAGGTAAGTCATCATTCCTCCTCTCGACCAACCCAACATTCCAATCCGCGTACTATCGCATTTGTCTACTTCCTTTATCGTTTGAAACAATGCGAGTACGTCCCTGAGATCTGCTCCTCCGAATTCATCTTGTTCCCTGTAATTACTCCCAATGATTACATATCCGGCAGCAACCAGTTTCGACGTATAATTTACCAATGTTGCCAGGTTCAGCGGAGCAAAATTCCGGTTTCCTCCCCGGTTGAAGATAACTACCGGGTATTTTCCGTTTTTCTTCGGCTCAACCATATAGCCTTTCACGGAAATGCTGTCACTCAAATACGTGATTTCGTAAAAATCCAGGGAATCCAAATGCTGATATTCCGGTTTCAAAACTCCGTCTTGGGTGATATTCTTCCAAAACGATTCTGTGCTTAAGCTCACCAATTCTTTGGAAAGAATTTTCCCATCTTGGGCAAAAGCGGAAAATGCAATAAATAAAAGAGAAAAAACAACACGAACTCGACTCATTTCATGAATGTTTGTTCAATTCCATGTGCAAAATCGGGTAAGGTTTCCCGAAACCATCCAATTCTGAAATACTTTTCGTTTCAAAACCAAAATGCTCATAGAACTTCACTGCCTGTTCGTTTTGTGCGTTTACATCTACTTTGGTGACATCAAAATGTGCAATAGCATACTCCAGAAGTTTCTTTCCGCTTCCCTTTCCCCGCTGATCAGCTGCAACAAAGAGCATTTCCAGGTTTCCTTCATTTGTGCCGGAAAATGCAATAATCCGTTCGCTTTCATTCTTCACACAATGCAAGGTTACCTGATCGAAAAAAGTGGGAACAAGTTCTTTGTAGAACTCAAAATCTGCTTCGCTCAAGAAATCGTGTGTCGCTTTGACGGAAGATTCCCAAACCGCAGTTAATTCGTTGTATTCAGTCTTGTCTACTTGATGGATCATTACAGATAATTTCTTTTGTTATCAACAAAACTATATGATTTTTCCTCTAACATGTATTTTAATTGGTTTTCTCTTTCATATTTTTCCGCACATAGATGTGATGAATGTTCTTGAAGTACTTTGCTTTCGGGTCGATGGTATCGTACTCAATCTCTACATTGATATCCAGGTTCGGATCTACGGATTGCTCAAATTCAGTGTGTGTTAATCCCAATTCAAGCCCGGTTTTCTCACCTCGTACTTCATAACCATGACAATACGGACAATGAATTACGGAAATTCCCCAGCATTCCGAAATTCCATCTATTTCCGGCATGATATCCCGAACTCCGGTTGCGAAAATGAGTTTTTTAGCAGTAAAGCTTTCTCCCGCTTCAGTTGTTATTTCAAAACCGGAATCTGTCTTCTCTCCACGAACAGCCAAACCCGAATGAAAATGAACTGTTTCGTATTTCGAGACTTCTTCCTTTGCCTTAGAAGCGATGGACCGCGGAGTTTCACCATCATGCGTGAGAAAATTATGCGAATGCGGAGTCTGTTCATTGCACGGTTTTCCGCTGTCAATAATCAATACGTGTCTTAAAGATCGTCCCAGGGCCAACGCTGCTGAAAGCCCGGAATAACTACCGCCGATGATGATTACGTCGAAATTGTTTGTGTTTGTCATGTCGCTGAATGTTTGTATGTGTATTTCCAACAAAAATACATCTTAATCTTATTAATGCAACTTTGATGCGTTAATAATTTATCAACTTTTCTTCCCGTAACAACTTCAGGGCTTTTTCAGCTTCATCTTCCCCACTTGAAAATGCTCCAGGAAGTATAATCAAGCGTTTTTTGATCTTTCCGTTATCGTTCTTAAAAAACACAATGAAATGTGCACGAGTCAATCCCGGAGCAGCTTTTTTAAAAACTATTTCCTCGATACTATTACGTTCAATAACTGATGTAGCAGAATTATTCAAACTTCTGATTATTCCAAACAAAAGAAATCCTGCCAAAAGTACCAACAAAACGGATTTTTCCGTCGATCCTTTCTGATAGTTTACAAAACTAGAATAAAGCAACCCGATTGTACCGATTCCATAAATGATCAGAATTCTGTTTATTTTATTTCCAACAGTAACCTTTGCCATGGAACCTCTTATTCCATTCCTTGTTAAGACCAATTTGTCCGGTAAAATTTGACAAAAACCGGTCTTTGTGCGAAACACTTTTTCACTTTCCATTGATCCAGGTAATTCAATTAATAAGGTCAAAGGTAAACTCTTCAGCGATAAAATAATTTCTCCCCAGCATTAACAGCATCAACTCCTGCCGATTTTTTTCCATATCATCAAGCATACTTGTCCGGATCCCGTTTTCATGAAGTACGGAAGCGTATTTTTCCAATATTGACTTCGGACCACGCGCAAACAAACCGGTTTCCTCATTACAAAGTTTCAAAAAGCCATCGGGAGCGTTGATTCCCAAACCATATTCCAGATCTTTCCATGCATTTTCAGAAAATATCCGGAACAAATCAAACAGCAACTTTTCCGGATAAAGGGCTTTTCCGGTATAGTAAAGTTCTGAATGAGCATCATTAAATTCCAGCAGCAAAGGATGATTGGCAAACAATTGAAGATTGGTTTCCCAGCTTCTTTCGAATCGTTCCTTCTTGATATTAATCGCCCGAATTCTCCAATTTTGATGTGGTATTTCAGAATCCGGAAAACTTACTGTGAAATAAATCTCCAAATCAGAGTCTATGTATTCAAGAGAAGAAACAACGATTCCACCATCCTCTTCTTCTAGTTTGATCAGAAGTCTTTCTAGTTCTATTGGGAGATTTTTAGTTACTTTCATTTAGAAAATTGATCTGCATGATTTCAAAACTAAGCTATTCAGCCGAAATCAGTTCACTTTTTTCATCGGAAATATTTGCCTTCTCGTTTCTCCTTTTCGAACTCCGGAAATTTCCGCAACCAATGAGTCTTCACGAATCTTTGTATAGGAAATAACTTGTGGAAAATCGTGTTCCGGGTTTTCAAATACCAATTCCTTATCCGAGATCTTTTTCAGCGCAAAGCGAACCGGTTGACCGTTATTCTGGTTGCCAACGACCGGAATGTAAAAAAGCTGGTTTTCTTCCGCTACCAGCCGAATCCGCTCAAAAACCATCGTATCCTGGTTTCTCACTTTATAGCTTTTTCCGGCAAATTCAGTATCGCCGTTTTTTGCCCAGGTTTCATATAAAATTCCTCTCGAAGTGGTGTTTTTCCACGTTCCAAGCAGCCATTCGGCTTTTTTCAAAGAATTATTCGTTTGGAAAGTCCAACTATAGCAGAAAATTGCTCCTAAAAACAGGAATCTGATTGTCTTTTTCATTTTGAATTAATTTGTTGGAGCAAAGTTTCGAAGATCCGGAAAGAATAAATTGTAAAAACGCGACAGATTAATCGGAACCGTAAAAAAGAGCTGATAATTTCAAATCATCGCCATAGAATTCTTTCGGTGTTAAACCGGTAAATTCCTTGAAATCTTTGATAAAATGAGCCTGGTCGAAATATTCCTCTTCGTGCGCCAAAGCGCTCAGATTCGTGAAATCATTTGTCAATAAACGCTTGATGACGGTTTGAAGCCGTACGACCCGGGAAAGTTGTTTCGGGCTTAAACCGATTGTTGAAGCAAATTTCCGTTCCAGCTGCCGGCGGTGAATTTGCAATTGATCGGAAAGTTCCCCGATCGGAAGCCTGCCGTTTGCCGTAACGATGGTTTCAACCGTTGAACTTACAATCCGGTCAATAACTACATTTTCTTTCAATAAATTCAACAGGAAATCTTCTGCCAACCGGATTCTTTCTTCCGTTGTTTCTGCATGGAGGATTGCCTTTTCAATTTCCATTCCCTGCTTTCCAAACACCGTATTCAGATCAACAGCTTTATTTTCCAGATCTTTCAATGGCAAGGCGGAAAACGGGTGAAAGCCTTCCGGGTTGAATCGAACCGCAAAAATTCCAGTTGCACCCGTCGGTTCGATTTCCAGGATTTCTGTCAATTGACCGATCACGAAACATCTGGGCTGAACAATACTTTCGTCCGGACCAATGTATTGACGATACAAATCACCGGTATGAAAGATTAGTTCCATACATCCGTCGGGAACAATGCGTTGTTTCTCCGGCACTTCTTCAGCCGGAAATTCCAGTATCCACAAGCATTTCACCCAGGATTTCAGCTCATCTGCAGGCTCAAACGTTTGGTAGTTCATGGATTATTTCCCGAATAATTTTCCCCAGAATCCGCCTTTTTTCGAATCTCCGGACGCTATTCCGGGAATCGGTTCCGGAACATTCAATTCCGATAAATCCTTTGTCAGGTTACGGATTCCACTAAACAACGGTTCTCCTCCCGGAGGAAGCGGGGTGATGGAATCCAGCGGATAGAATTTGTTGTATCCGTCCATTCCTACCGGGAAATTGGTTCGATCCACCCAAAATTTGTCCAGTAAATCCGGCAGTGGCTGCATGTTGATCTTTTCATCGAAACTTTTTCGGGCTTTCTCAATAATGATTTCATCCAGGTTGGATTGCACCTGCCGGAAATACGGAACTCCTTTTGCAGGAATGTGCAGCAGGAAAATCTGTGTTTTATCCCCGATTTGATAGATATCCAGGATTTTGAAATAGCTGTTTGCGTTGATGCAGCAATGTCCGAAACGTTCGTTTGCAGGATTCACTTCATAGAGTTTGGCCGCTTTGTTGGAAGCAACCAGGAAACGCGTATTGAATTTCATTCCCGCACCTTTCCAGCTTACATCCAGGAAATAGCCGTTCCGGAGGATTTTACCCGTAGTAAATTGTTCCCGGACAGCGGGTTTCAAATCGCAATCCTTGTAATAGAGCGTCGTTCCCGGATACGTCCAGTTAACAATTTCTTCCGTGTTTTTAAAGAGTTCATTTTCCTGCATATGGTCTGTCGGTATGCTTATCGTTGAATTTTGATCTTTGATTTCTTTTTCTAAAATTACAAAACTTATTATTCGGATCGAGCAAATAAGTATTCTTCTCTGTTTCTGCAATTTGAAGCTGTAATGTTTGCTCTTTGGAGTCAATCAAAAATGTCAATTCAACTGTTCCTTTCAGAAATTTCCAGGTTCCGGAATACGTTCCATTATCGTTAATCAGCTTGGCTTTTTTGAAATGCTTTAAAACCAGGTATTGTCTACCAATAATTAGAGGAAACTCAAGTGTATCCATCTCAGGTCTCGGTAAATCTTTGGGGAAACCGTGAATCTGCTTAAAGGTTCCATAAACCATTTTCTGCTGTGAAAAACCCGAAATAAAAAACAGTGTTGTAAAAAGAAAGGTGATTATCAATTTCATCGGCGATTTTTGGTTCTAAACGCAAAAAAAGTTGTTTCAGTATTTATTGTGATGTTCTAATCTACTTCCCCAAACCATATTTATCAACCGCCGGTTCTCCCCAAATGTTCTTGTCAACGCGATAAATGACTTCGCAATTTTCCAATTGGGTGCAAATGGCGTCAACTGATCCCCAACCGTAATTACAACTTCCGATCTTCTTTCCTTTTTTATCGTAAACAACCGTTCCCGCATCGTAAGCATTTAATCCTGCCACAAAAACAGTTTCGCCCTTGTACTTACATTCTGAAATTTCCCCGTTTTTATACGTTTTGTAGAGTTCTTTCATTGTTTGCCAATTCTCCGGCTTTTTCTTTTTGCAGGAAGTGTTCACAAACAAAATCATTGAAAGGGTCAATAAGAGAACCGAAAAGAAGGAAAGTGATTTCATGCTGACTAAATTGAATGTATATCAAAGATAACAGATTATGAAAAAATTGAACTGTTCAAAAAAGGAAAAGGTCCAAAGGTTCAATTGTCCGTTTTTTTGAACTATTGAACCTTTGAACCTTTTTAACCTTCTGATCTATCTAAATCTTATTTCCAGCCTCCTCCGAGCGCTTTGTAAAGCAGCACGTTATTTTGGTTTTTCAAGCGGTGAAGCTCCAGGAGTTCCACTTGCGACTGCAAATAGTTTTCCTGCGACGTGATGATTTCCAGGTAACCGGCTCTTCCCGAAGAAAACAAAATCCGGGAAGTTTCTACTGATTGTTTCAGCAAAGCCACCTGTTCCTGTTTTACTTCTTTCCGGTTACGGAAATTGTCATCGAGTTTCAACAATTGATACACTTCCGTGAAAGCCTGCAAAATTGTTTTCTCATAATTCAGATATGCGGATTGTTGTGAGGCTTTACTCGCCATCAAATCGGCTTTCAATGCCCTGCGATTCAATAATGGTGTTACCAAACCGCCGACAACATTGTAAGCGATGGATGCCGGAGATTCGAACAAAAACGCGGCACGAAACGATTGGTATCCCAAATTTGCGTTCAGAGTCAGAGCTGGGTAAAAGGCTGCTTTTGCTGCTTTCACATCTGCATTGTTTGCCCGCAGCTGGTATGCCGAAGCCATGATATCCGGACGATTTTCCAATACGTCGGAAGGAATTCCGCTTGCGACCGTTTGCGTTAGTTCCTGGTTTGTTTCAAAATCGGATCTCGCAATCGGCTGCGGATATCGCCCCAGCAGGAAATTCAGCGTATTTTCTTCTTCGATGATAATTTGATCCACTTCCATTACCAATGCTTTCGCTTCGAGTACTTCAGCGGAGATCAATTCGATTGCCAGCTGATTCGATTTCCCGATGTCTTTTTGCAGGCTGATTACTTCCAGCGCGTTTTGCTGCAACAGGATGTTTTCCTCGATGATCGTGCGTTTCCGGTCGAGAAGCATCAAATGATAATAACGCTGGGCAATTTCCGAAATCAGGTTCGTAATCACCAGGTTCTTTCCTTGTTCTTCCGCTAAAAACCGGTTCAAAGCGGCTTTTTTCTTCGCTTTCAGTTTTCCCCAAATGTCAATTTCCCAGGTCGAATACACCCCGGCATAGAAATCGGGAACCGGGTTGGGAAGCTGCTGTTTGTTATTCAGATTCGGTGAAAATTTCGTATCATAATTTCCGACTCCGTCAATCGTATAATCTCCGAAACGACGCACTCCGGCTCCCAAATTCAACCCTAATTCGGGTAAACGGATTCCTTTCGTATACTGAACTCCAGCGCGTGCCTGCTGCACTTTCTGAAACGCAATCTGCAAATCCTGGTTGTTTACCAAAGCAGAATCAATTAGCTGCACCAAAATCGGGTCGGTAAAAAAGGTTTGCCATTTCGGCTGGGATTCAGCCTTCTTTTGAATGGAATCGATCGCAATGAGCGTTGCCTGGCTTTCGTATTTCTGAGGAATGACAATATCGGTTTTCAAAGCTTCGTTCTGCACTTTACAAGCCGACAGAAGCACCAAAACCAACAAAAGACTTCCTTGTTTTATGCTTTTGAATTGTTTCATTTTTTTGAGTTTGATTTGGAAGACAAGGATGCGAAAATGACGTATAATCCCGGGATCACGATGACTCCGAAAATCGTTCCGAACAACATTCCCCCGGCAGCTGCGGAACCAATCGTGCTGTTCCCGATTTCTCCGGCTCCGGAAGCCATCATCAATGGAATCATTCCGGCAGTAAATGCGAAAGAAGTCATTAAAATCGGGCGCAAACGGGCAACAGCTCCATCAATCGCCGCCTGAACAACCGTTCTTCCTTCGGATTGTTTCAAAATCGCGAATTCGATGATCAGAATAGCATTTTTCCCCAGCAACCCAATAAGCATAATCATTGCAACCTGCGCATAAATGTTGTTGTCCAAACCAAGGATTTGCAGGAAGAACATCGACCCGAAAATTCCGATCGGAAGGAACAACAATACCGGCAGCGGAAGCAGGAAACTTTCGTATTGAGCTGCCAGCAACAAATACACGAAGAGTAAACAAATGGCGAAAATGTAGAAAATCTGGTTTCCGGAAAGTACTTCTTCCCGCGTCATTCCCGACCATTCGTAATCGTAACCCCGTGGCAGGTGTTTTGCAGCAGTTTCCTCAATAGCTTTAATAGCTTCTCCACTACTGTAACCGGCTGCGGCTTCTCCGTTCAGCATCGCCGAAATGTACATGTTGTAACGCGTCAGCTGTTCCGGTCCGTAAACCCGCTCGATTCGTGCAAAAGCACTGTACGGAACCATTTCACCTGCATTGTTCTTAATGCGGAGATGAAGGATGTCTTCCGGCTGTGCACGGTATTTCGGATCGGCCTGCACCATCACTTTGTACATCTGCCCGTAACGGATAAAATTCGTCGCGTAATAACTTCCGATTAGGGCTTGTAAATTGAACAAGGCATCTTCCGCAGTAATCAATTTTTTCGCGGCAACATCCTGGTCGATGTGAATCAGGTATTGCGGGAAACTCGGGTCAAAACTCGAAAAGGCGTCTTTGATTTCCGGTCTTTTCTTCAATTCTTTGATAAAATTATCCGTGATCTTCGCTGTTTCCTGCAAGTTTCCTTTCCCGGTTTTATCCAGAACCCGCACTTCGAATCCGTTGGCATTACCAAACCCGGGAACTGCCGGCGGAGGGAAAAATTGTACTTCCGCATCGCGGATATGGCTCGTTTTAGCAATGAGTTCGTCGATCAGTTCGTTGGCGTTTTTACCACGTTCGTCCCAAGGTTTCAGGTTAATGGTTCCCATTCCGAATGAAGCTCCTACTCCTTCCGTCATCATGCTATAACCGGAAAGACTTGAAATGGATTCCACTTCCGGGAAAGTTTGTGCAATCTTGTCGATTTCGTCCATTACCGCTTCTGTTCGTTCCAATGTAGAACCAACCGGGGTTGTCACGTTGACATAAACCGTTCCCTGGTCTTCCGTAGGAATAAACCCGGTCGGAAGTATTTTCCCGATTCCCCAGGTTCCGGCAATAAATAAGAGTAAAAGTCCGACTGTAACCGTTCTCCGGTTCACGATCATTTCCAGCAAGCGCTTGTATTTATCTGAGATCTTGTCGTACCCTCTGTTGAATGAATCAAAGAAACGCTGAACCACGTTTTTCTTCGCATTCGGATCAATCGGTTTGAGCATCAACGCACACAACGCCGGCGTTAATGTTAAAGCGTTGATTCCCGATATGACAATGGAAATCGCCATCGTTACGGAAAACTGGCGATAGAACACTCCAACCGGTCCGGATAGAAATGCAACCGGGATAAACACTGCCGACATCACCAAGGTAATTGCCAGAATGGCCCCGGTAATTTCTTTCATCGATTCGATGGTTGCGGTTTTTGCATCCATGTGTTCGTCGTGCATCTTCGCGTGAACAGCTTCCACTACCACAATCGCGTTGTCGACCACAATTCCGATGGATAAAACCAAGGCAAACAAGGTCAATAAATTAATCGAGAAACCAAACAACTGCATAAACGCAAAGGTTCCGATCAGGGAAACCGGAACCGCGAAAATCGGGATCAAGGTCGATTTCCAATCCTGTAGAAACAGGAAAACCACCAATGCAACCAAAATAAAGGCTTCAATCAGCGTTTTGATGACTTCGCTGATAGATGCGTCCAAAAAGCGGGAAACGTCGTAGCTGATCGTGTAATCCATTCCCGGAGGAAAGGATTTCTGCTTCATTTCTTCCAAACGGGCTTTCACCTGTTCAATCACATTACTCGCATTCGAACCCGGTCTTTGTTTCAATACAATCGCGGCAGAAGGACTTCCGTTTTCCTTGGAGATTACGTCATAATCCACCGATCCGAATTCCACTTCGGCAATGTCTTTCAATCGCACCATTTCACCGGTTTCGGATACTTTGATAACGATATTACCGTATTGTTCCTTTTCTGTCAGTTTCCCGGTGTAACGCAATACATACTGCATCGATTGGGATTTACGCCCCGAGCTTTCCCCGATTTTTCCGGGAGCGGCTTCCAGGTTTTGCTTTCTCAAAGCTGTCACCACATCCTGCGCAGAAAGTTCGTAGGCATCCAAACGTTGCGGTTTCAACCAGATTCGCATCGCGTATTCCCGGTTCCCCATGATGTCCGCATAACCTACTCCGTCAATTCTTCGCAATTCAGGAAGTACATTGATATCCGAGAAGTTGTAAATGAATTTTTCATCGACCGATTTATCGCTGCTTTTCAGGTTAATGTACATCAACATACTGTTGATTTCCTTCTCAGTAGATACTCCGGCTTTAATGACTTCTTCAGGTAATTCGTCCAAAACCGTAGCAACCCTGTTTTGGACGTTTACAGCTGCCAAATCGGGATCGGTTCCTACTTCAAAGTAAATCTGGATAATACTTGTTCCGTCATTTCCGGATACGGAACTCATGTAAGTCATGCCTGGAACACCGTTAATTGCTCTTTCCAGCGGAGTTACAACGGCTTTCGAACATACTTCCGCGTTGGCTCCGGTATAACGTGTTGTTACCGAAACTGCGGGCGGCGCAATATCCGGGTATTGTGTCACGGGAAGTGAAGTCATTGCCAACAATCCCAATAACACAATGAAAATAGAGATGACCAGTGAGAGCACCGGTCTTTCAATCATTTTTTGAATCATCGTAATTTTTTTAAGGGATTATTCTGCCGAGACTTCCCGGATAATTTGTTTCAAAGGAACTGTTTTGGGTTTGATTTTCATCCCGTCACTCACCGATTGAATTCCTTCGTACAAAATCACATCTTTCTGTGTCAATCCGTTTGAAATGATGTAGAAATGAGGAATTCGTGCCTGGATTTCAATGGCACGAGTTTTCACTTTTCCATTCTTATCGACCACATACACGTATACTTTATCCTGGATTTCAAACGTGGCCTTCTGCGGAATGATCAGGGCATTATCGAATTCCTGCTGCATTCTCACCTTTCCGCTTGCACCGTGTTTCAGGATTTTTCCTTTGTTATCAAATCGTGCGCGGATTGCCAGGTTCCCGGTTTCCTGGTCGATCTGACCATCCATTGTTTCAATCAACCCTTCACTCTGATGCAATTTTCCGTTTGCCATCACTAGCTGAACTTTTCGGTCCAGTTCGTTTCCGCGGGCAATTTTCAACATGAATTCCAGGTATTCTTTCTCCGACACATTGAAATAAGCGAAGATCTCATCGTTTTGAGATAAATCCGTCAAAAGCGTTCCTTCTTCTACCAACGAACCGATTTTATGCGGTAAGCGGGAAATAGTTCCGTTAAACGGTGCCCGGATTTCGGCATAGGAAAGCATTTGTTTTCCGTGGGCTTCTTCTGCCAGCATTTCTTCCACTTTGGCTTTCGCAATCTGCAATTTGTTCTTCGCAAACTCGTACTCAATTTTGGAAATCACGTTTTTGTCAAGCAACAGTTTCGTGTTTTCCAATTCCAATTCGGCATTTTTGGCTTCCGCACGTGCGATCTTCAGCAGTGCCCTGTCTTTTGCCAAAGCTTCACTGTATTCCCGGTTGTTGATGCTGAAGAGCAATTGCCCTTCTTTCACATAGGAACCTTCGTCCACGTGGACTTTTTCGAGATAACCGGCGGCTTTTGCCCGGATTTCAATGTTTTTTACGGCAGCGATATCCGCTACATATTCAATGAAGGTATTGGTATCAATGTGAACAGGAGATGTTACCGGATAAATTTCCGACACCTGTTGGTTTTCTTTTTGATCTGCGCACGAAGACAATGCAAGCAGAAACAGTATCCCATAAAGGAATACACCACGATAATTCATGTTGTGAAATATTAAGTAATTCTAATTTTATTTTATGAAACAGTTGTAAACGAACTGTTCAACCGCGGTGGCGGAATCAGAATTTCCAAATAGATCGGGGTGAATGCCTGAAGTCCTGAAAATTCACTTTCCTGCTCTTCCAAAAAGAAGTAGGATGAAAAGTCAAAACAAAGCGGCTGGATAATGGAATCACGGATAAACTCCAGTTCAAACGGAGCATTACAATCTGCTTCCGATGATTCATCAAAAAAAGTGACGTTTTTCTGGATTTTTTTTTCGTTCGAAATGAATGACTTATCCAATTGCATGTTATTGAAAAGATAAGTACCCAGAAGAAGAACAATCGCCAGACGGGAAAGTACCTTTGAGAAAAATATCAAATGTCCTTTGTTCTTCATGAGCGCAAAGTTACTCAAAAAACCAAAAACGCGGGAGTAAAATGCGTGAAACGGCGGTCAATTCTCTTAAAAAAACACAAATAGTCGTTCGCCTGTTTCGGGTCTTTTTGAATTGAAAATCAAGGCAAAGAAAGAAGCACAAAGTAAATTCCATCTTTAAATCAAGTAATCCTAAAATAGGGTTTAACCTTCATTTAAGTAACGTAATAACAAACTAAATAGAACATTAAATCCATGTGATGTTTTAGCCACTAATTGCACGAATGCCGATTTCATCGGCTGCTCGCCTAACGGACTCACCCATTCAAGGCAATCGTTAGACGCCCGAAAAATTCGTGTTCCGATAGCTATCTGAATCGTAGCAAGTTTTATTCAGCACCTCAGTTCTCAGACAAATTATTTTAATTTACTACTCTTCCTGCGGCGCGTATTCCACGATATCGATTCCGATTCCGTTCGGGTCCTGGATGGCAAAATGACGGTCGCCCCACGGTTCATCCCGAAGCTCAATTTTGATTTCAACACCCTTTTTCTTCATCTGTTCATACAAAGCGTCCACATCTTCCACTTCAATGGTGAGGTACATTCCTTCTCCTGAAAACGGTTTGTGAAACAAATTTTGCTGACTCGGGTGATTCGGAAGCAGGAAGCTGATTTCGGCACTTTTATCCGGAGTATGAAGCAAGAGGTAAAACTCATTTTCAAAAGTCACTCCAAAGCCCAAAATACCGGTGTAAAAAGCTTTTGTTTCTACAAATTTGTCGGTTACTACTCCTGCGTTTAATTTCATTTTGTGTTGATTTTGATCCGTTAATCCTGTTTGCGAAAATACAATCATGTTGAAGAACAATCCTGCCATTGCCGTAATTAATCTCTTTTTCATGTCGATGATTTATACTGCAAACTTCCGGCAAATGAAACCCGAAACATAGTAAAAAACGGACAACTTTATCTTCCAAAGGCTTTACTTGGTGTGACTCCATAGAAATTCCGGAACTCCTTGATGAAATGAGACTGATCATAATATCCGCTGTCGAAAAACAACTTATTCTGTCTCAGGCTTTCGGTGGAGGGTTTGGCTTTCAGGATGTTTTGAAAACGGACTACCTGGCTGAAGGTTTTTGCCGTATCACCTACATAAAATTCAAACAGGCGACGAAGCTGCCTGGAACTGATTCCCGTTTGCAAATCGTTTTGGATATCAAGAACCCCATTCTTTTTTAAAATCAGGTAAAGTGCATCATACAAACGGTTGTCGCGATCAAAACTGCCGTTTGCACGAATTTTCAAAAAACACTGATCCAATAAGCAGCTGATTTCTTCCTGCGTTTGTTCCGGGTTCAAACGATCCCGAATATAATCTGCCACAAACGGCACAACGAGATCCAGCTTTTCAAAACGATTACTTAACTCTTTCGCATTGATTCCGAACAGCTGCGGAAACATCGTCGGTAAGAAGCGGATTCCGATATAATGAAAGGAATTTTCCAGTGGAAACTCAGTGAATTTCTTGCAGAATCCCATCACATAACTTTCTTCCGGGTTGTTGAGTTCGAAAAAGATATCAATGCAGCCATCTGCAACTACCCGGTAATTGAATTGCTCCGATAATGCCTGATTTGTCTTCAATTCCCAATAGCAATAAATGGCATCCTGCAACTGAATATGCGGCAAAAATTCCGCGTACAACACCTGTCCGGACGAGCGTCTGACTGTTGGCTGAATCGGAGTATAAAATTTTCGGATATCCATGGATTATGGTAAAATAGAATATCGGGCTTGTTTCACAAAGATAAAACAACCTTATTCTATTTTCAAAGACCATTTATTTACCAGGTCGTATTCGGGTTCCCGGGTTCCGAAGTAAAGAATGGAAAGGCAAACGGCTTCCAACCCGCCAAAGAAAATCAATCCTGTTCTGACAGATTCCGTATTTCCTTTCGCTGCTTCCATCGGAATAGAAATGACAGCCGCCAAACCGCCTAATGTGGCACCCGTTGCCGACAACATCAACACGCCATTCCCCCACCTTTTGTCGTGTTTGATCCTTGTGATTAGGTCAATCTGTACATGGAATGTTGTATCTTTTACTGTATCACCGCTGATTACCCTGGTTTGAAGGATTAAAACACTGTCATTAAATCCGCTGATTCGGGCATATGAGTTCTTACCATCTCTTGTTGTGAAACGAAAATAATCGGTCTGATTCAGTTTCTTCGTTCTCCCGCTTCGCTCGCGGTGTTGAAGGACTAATTTCTGCTGACCATACAAATTCATGGACAAAAGCAAAACCAGGATGCATAGCATGCTCTTGTTTATCCGATTTATTCCGGGTGAGATTCCGTTCATTGTTTTGATTTATTCAGGTGTCAGTTTCTCAAAATTAGCTACTCTTCCGGGAAAAACAGCATTTCCGGTGTTACGAATTTATTAAGTCTTTAAAACAAAGTACTGAACGGAAATAATAGGTGATAAAACTTCACGCTGTACCGATAGCTATCGGTATCGCAGACTCACCAAAGACGAGTGCAGAGTTTAGTTTAACTATCTGCGTAAATCCGCGCTTTTTTTTTAAATCACCTAAATTCTCGGACAAAACACAAAACAAAAAGACGCAGATTTTCGCCCACGTCCTTTACACCTAACCGTTTTCACCCTGCGGTGAACATCAAACTAAACTATGATCTTATATTTACTTTCTTACAATTCTCAATTACAAGATTTGTTTCCATCGTCAATGAATTAAGAAGTGTATGAAACAAAGCTACAAGCATCCGGCTTCAATGCCGTTATGAAAAAACCGTAAAGAGTTGTGAATTTAAGAGCTACAGAAATCCGGTTTCAGGATTGGTAATTCAGCATCAGCGATTCTTGCAGTTCTTTTGGAGTAAGCCCGGTAGTATTCTTGATAAACGCACTGAAATTTGCCGTGCTGTCGAAGTTCAGTTCAAAGGAAATTTCTTTTAGTGAGAGATCACTCACGACCATCATTCTGCGAATTTCGATCATTAATTCTTCATGAATGAGCTTCAACGGCGCTTTTCCCAGGCATTTTTTACACAATGCAGTGAGTTTATCAGTACTGTAACCCATCATTTCCGCATAATCCGAAACTTTCCTTTTTTCTTTGGTATATTCACTGATCAGGGAAAGAAACCTGCTTGCAAAATTGCTGTCGTCCATCTCAAACGTCTGGTTGCTGTGTTCTATCAAAGTAATCAGGATGATTTCGAGGTAGCTGTATGCTTTGTGAATCGATAAAGTACTCAAATCTTTCACCTGGCAGAGGTTTGAAATGATTTCGGTTAACGAATAAATGTGCTCGAATGCTTCCGGTGACAAGCGAATCTTTGAATCCCGGAAGTACAGGTTGTGATGACGAATCGGAAAAATGAAATCAAAGATGTTCTTGTGAAACTGAATCAGCAGGCCCTGCGCGGAATTACGGTTCAGCAAATGAATCTGCCCGGGATAAACCACGTAAATATCTTTTGCCAGCAAATCTGTTTTGGTAAAATCAATGAATTGATGCCCCTCGCCTTCTTTCACCAGGATAATCTCAAAATAATCGTGGCGGTGCGGACTATGAAAATCATAGGTATTCGGATAGTCCAAAGGTTCTATAACCAATAATTTATTGGGATGCGGAAAAGAGACAATACTCATGGACAATGAACTAAAATGGAGCGTTTATTTACTAAACGCCGGATTCCCTGTTTTGGTTGGCTGGTTATTCCCTGGTAATTTTCAATTCTTTATCGAACCACTCTATGAGTATCCGGTTCAATTCGTTCTTTTTATCGGAAAAGAAATGATCGGTTTCCAGGCATTTCAGTTCGTAGCGGAAGTTGATTTCATCCAGTTTCAAAGCCATATTCCTGGCTTGTTCCGGGTTTACCTGCTGATCGTTTGTTCCGCACAGAATCAATAAACTACTTTTCTTATTCAGTTCATTCGCCCAAAATACCGCCGAACGTTTTTTAAGCTCGTTTTCTTTATGCTCTGTATAATGAGGAACGCAGGTTTCAAAAACCTTCGTTTCCATTTCAGGTCTGTCTTGAATTACCCGAAACAAATCGGTCGGACCGTTCCCTACAACAGCTGTTTTAATTTTTTCCGAATGCTTTAAAGCGAGGTAAGTCATCATTCCTCCTCTCGACCAACCCAACATTCCAATCCGCGTACTATCGCATTTGTCTACTTCCTTTATCGTTTGAAACAATGCGAGTACGTCCCTGAGATCTGCTCCTCCGAATTCATCTTGTTCCCTGTAATTACTCCCAATGATTACATATCCGGCAGCAACCAGTTTCGACGTATAATTTACCAATGTTGCCAGGTTCAGCGGAGCAAAATTCCGGTTTCCTCCCCGGTTGAAGATAACTACCGGGTATTTTCCGTTTTTCTTCGGCTCAACCATATAGCCTTTCACGGAAATGCTGTCACTCAAATACGTGATTTCGTAAAAATCCAGGGAATCCAAATGCTGATATTCCGGTTTCAAAACTCCGTCTTGGGTGATATTCTTCCAAAACGATTCTGTGCTTAAGCTCACCAATTCTTTGGAAAGAATTTTCCCATCTTGGGCAAAAGCGGAAAATGCAATAAATAAAAGAGAAAAAACAACACGAACTCGACTCATTTCATGAATGTTTGTTCAATTCCATGTGCAAAATCGGGTAAGGTTTCCCGAAACCATCCAATTCTGAAATACTTTTCGTTTCAAAACCAAAATGCTCATAGAACTTCACTGCCTGTTCGTTTTGTGCGTTTACATCTACTTTGGTGACATCAAAATGTGCAATAGCATACTCCAGAAGTTTCTTTCCGCTTCCCTTTCCCCGCTGATCAGCTGCAACAAAGAGCATTTCCAGGTTTCCTTCATTTGTGCCGGAAAATGCAATAATCCGTTCGCTTTCATTCTTCACACAATGCAAGGTTACCTGATCGAAAAAAGTGGGAACAAGTTCTTTGTAGAACTCAAAATCTGCTTCGCTCAAGAAATCGTGTGTCGCTTTGACGGAAGATTCCCAAACCGCAGTTAATTCGTTGTATTCAGTCTTGTCTACTTGATGGATCATTACAGATAATTTCTTTTGTTATCAACAAAACTATATGATTTTTCCTCTAACATGTATTTTAATTGGTTTTCTCTTTCATATTTTTCCGCACATAGATGTGATGAATGTTCTTGAAGTACTTTGCTTTCGGGTCGATGGTATCGTACTCAATCTCTACATTGATATCCAGGTTCGGATCTACGGATTGCTCAAATTCAGTGTGTGTTAATCCCAATTCAAAGAAGCGGATTTGCATTGCTTTGCCACGCTTCATAAGCGTGTGGATTATTTCCCATTGTCCGGCATTTCTGCTTGCTGTCAGCAATTGAGGAAGGTAATTCACCGAACGGTTGTCCTCCAAATAAAACGCTTCAAAGACATCTTCATCCACAAAACGCTCCGCAATTCCAAGGCTTATTGCAAAAATCAAAGGATCACGATTGTCATTCACTTCCATCCAGGTAATGATCTTATTCAGATATTGGTTGTTATTGTTGTTTTGGTAATACCTTACAAATTCATTTGCTACTCCAACCGGAACCAGATCTAAAACCTGCATTGAAATACCCGGTAAAATAGATCCCATCCTGAACCGGGTCATGCTCATCTGGTTCGGGTTTTGCAGCAAATACCCGGCCGACTGCGTCCATAAGTCCGTTTCATTTAACATCACCTGCTGCAGGATATGCAAATTGTTATTGATTTGCTGAAAAACGATCGGATCCGCCCAATCAGGCTTATTCGTCTGATAGTCCATGATTACCTGTCCGACAGGATGAAATTCGATCATCGTTCTCAGATAGGGACTCAAAGTATTCATCCAATGAATATAGTCGTTCGTAAATTGTGACCGGTTCCGTTCAAAACGGACTGTATTCATATCTCCAGCATGATATCTCCGTGTTGGCAAACGGTGTTCATCGCGAATTCTGTTTTCCACTGCATTGATATTCACATATTCTTCCGGGTTATTCCATAACAATTGTTCTCCCATATCCGTTACTCCCATCTCATCCAGTTGTTCCGAATGAAGCGGAGCACCTCGGAGCAAACGTTGTGCATGTCCCAGCTCGTGTCCGAGCGTTACGAATTCGGGCATGATAATCTGTGAATCATTTTCTCCGATATTGTACCCGCCACCATCTTGTCCGATTCGCACATAACTCCCGGTTCCGGCTCCTTTCCTGCGGGCTTCATTTCCCCATTTCACAAGCTCCGACTGGTCATTCCCCACTAAAAAATCATGAAAATCTTCCGGATTGAAATTGTTTCCAACCTCATTATAAGTTGGTAAATCCTCGCGTCCGTTATCATCTGATGAACCTTTCATTTTATGGTTATTTTTGCGTTGCGGGTCTGTCGATGATATTGGAATTGCTTCTGATACCGGGCGTTCTTCATTCCCCATTTCATTGGTGAAATTATCTCCGACAATCAGTTTTTGTTCTCCGCCGCCACGATCCGCATTCAGATCATGAAGCATATCTCTTCCGAATTGTCCTTCCAGTAAGCGGGCAAATGACGCCAGCATCCGGTTGCGAAAACCAGCTCCTGTTTCACGGATTTCAATATTTCCCGATCCGGCCAGCAAATCCGTCCAGATTTGAGTAATTTTCGCCACTTCCGTGTGATGCATTCCTTGTGTATTCACAGGTAAATGCTGTGTTTGAGAAATCTGCACAATCAAATCCTGGTGTTCCTGTTCCGCTTCTGCATAAACCGTTTTCAAATAAGCAGTATTTGCAACGGAATCAATGTCTCCTGTTTTAAACAGATCAAACCATTCGTGGATACTGAATAGAATCTCTTTCAAAACTCCTAATCTCAACTGAAAATCCTGATCATTGCCGGGATCAATCAGGTGATAATTCTCCAGGTTTCCTGCGATGATCCCCAACTGCTGCTGCTGTCCGTGATTCGGAGTTAATCCGTTTTCAAAAGCGTCTCTCGAACGTAATACGCATTGGATCGGCTGATCGTTGGTTTCCGTTCCTGATTTTTTCGCTGATGTTTTTTGATCCGCCGAGCGTAGCAATTCTCCCCCGGTGTTAAATAAGTGAGCAGTACTTTGGATGGATTCCTGCAATTTTCTTTGCGCAAGTGATTCCGGTCGATTATCTACAAATTTGGTTTCGGATTTTCCGGATGCTTTTCTTTTCGGAACATCCGCTAAAGTAGAAGACTTTTTAGTTCCTTTTTTCTGTGTGGTGCGGGTCATCATACGCTCTCGTTTTGGATCATTTCCTTCACCATCCGCAAGATTCTATGAGTAGTTGTGAATAGTGGTGTCGTTTTATCGGTTCTAAACTAGTGTTTTTTCTTTTCGGGATTACCCCCTGTTTGATTATTTCTTCATTTCCGGGATGTCCGCATGGCTTTTACCTTCTTAATTGCCGGATTATCCAGAAACTGCTGATACTCATCCGTTCCCAAACCGTAAAGCGCCATTTTTCCGTTTGCATCATGGTGCACTCCGAAACCATATGTTTTGGTTAAAGGCGATGCTCTGAAACAAGCTTGTCCTTTCGAGAAAAATTGTTTCCGTGCTTCTTCATACTCCGATTCGATCAAATCATTCCGATTCGCAAATACCCGGAAAAGAATGTCATCGGAAGTGTATTTATACGGGTTCTCAGAAAGCAATTCATACTGCAATTCAGCAACGGTTTTCTTCCCTCCTTTCGAAAGCGGTACAATAGCATTATCAGCTTTTGTATCTTCAGCCACTTCAATAAATGTGTCCTGGTAATTTGTTGTATGTATTTTCATTTCGAGTCAGTTAATCTCATTCAACTGAAGTTGAGATTTAAACAAAATGCGGGGATTTCCCCCGCATTCCACGTTTATTTTGTCCTACCTGTCTTAATCAAAACGATCCAGGTTCATCACTTTATTCCATGCCGCAATGAAATCATTAACGAATTTATCCTGTGCGTCGGCACTTCCGTAAACTTCTGCAATCGCTCTCAATTCTGAGTTCGACCCGAAGATCAAATCGGCACGTGTCGCTGTCCATTTCAAAGCTCCATCGTTCCGGTCTTGGCCGTCAAACAATTCTTCGTGTTCATCTTTTGCTTTCCAAACCGTACTCATGTCCAACAGATTCACAAAGAAATCATTCGTCAGTGCTTCCGGACGCTTGGTAAATACTCCGTGTTTAGACCCGTCAAAATTGGTATTCAGTACACGCATACCGCCAATTAAAACTGTCATTTCCGGAGCTGTCAGCGTTAACAATTGAGCTTTGTCAATCAATAATTCTTCTGTAGAAACACTGTACTTGGTTTTCAGGTAATTTCTGAATCCGTCTGCCATTGGTTCCAGCACAGCAAATGATTCCACGTCTGTTTGTTCTGCTGAAGCATCCATTCTTCCCGGTCTAAACGGAACAGTTACATTTTTACCTGCATTCTGAGCAGCTTTTTCAATTCCAGCACAACCGGCCAGCACGATCAAATCCGCTAAGGAGACACGTTTTCCACCCGTATTGAACTCCTGCTGTATCTTCTCCAGCTTCTCCAGCACTTTTGAAAGTTGTGCTGGATTATTGACCGCCCAAAATTTTTGCGGTGCCAGGCGGATGCGTGCTCCGTTTGCTCCGCCACGTTTGTCCGAACCACGGAATGTAGAAGCCGAGGCCCAAGCTGTACTGACTAATTCTGAAACAGAAAGCCCGGAAATCAGGATTTTGGTTTTGAGAGTTGAAATATCGCCTCCATCAATTAACGGATGGTTTACTGCCGGAATCGGATCCTGCCAGATTAATTCCTCCGTCGGAACTTCAGGACCTAAATAACGTGCAATCGGTCCCATATCTCTGTGCGTTAATTTATACCAGGCACGGGCAAATGCATCTGCAAACTGATCCGGATTTTCATGAAAACGCTTGGAAATCTTTGCATATACGGGATCAAAACGCAATGAAAGATCGGTAGTCAGCATCCTCGGAGTATGTTTTTTTGACGCATCAAAAGCATCCGGAATATTCTTATCGGAAGTTTTTGCAATCCATTGATGGCCACCTGCCGGACTTTTACTCAATTCCCATTCGTAACCAAACAAATTGTCGAAGAACAAATTCGTCCATTGTGTCGGTGCTTGTGTCCAGATTACTTCCAGACCACTGGTAATTGCATCTCCGGCTTTTCCTGAACCGTATTTGCTAAACCAACCCAAACCTTGTTTTTCGATACTTTCTGCTTCCGGTTCCGGTCCGACCAAAGCGGCATCGCCTGCTCCGTGGGTCTTCCCGAAGGTATGTCCGCCGGCAATCAAAGCCTAATGTTGGCATTACGCGATTGGGGAGCTGTCCACCGAAAGCAAATTATAGGTAAGTAGTCCTTTTAGTTTCAGTATTGAAAATAACGTTTGCATTGGCTCTTTTTTGTTTTGTAAAGCGTTGGTTTTTTGTGTTTTGGCGAAACAAAAATGTGCCATGGCGTGGGCTGAAAATTTTCCGTGCAGTGGATTTTTTTAATTTTTTCTGTGTAGGTCGGGTATCGTGTCAGAGGTCTGTCTGTCGGGTTAAGTGGGGTCGTCCTACCATTGCCGCTAACACAATATAGACGCAACCATTGCACCTATACCCCAAATATACCCAATAATTTCATAGGATATTATGCAAATTTTCCCCAAAATGAGCAACAACTAAACAGACATAGCGTCTTTAAGGTAACATCGCGGATGTTACTCACATTGTTGTTCTTTGGGATTGGCCTATTTGCTTTTTATGATTTTTCCTTGGTCGGTGATGAGGACGTAGCGGTAGAGAGGAAATTGTTTTAAGAATTGGATGCCTTCTTTTTCGCCAAGTACCATAACAGAGGTGCTGAGGCCGTTGGCGAATTCGGCAGAAGGGCCTATAATGGTAGCACTTACCAAACCCGTAGCAGGATATCCCGTCTTGGGATTGATGATATGCGAGTAGCGGATGTTGTTGATTTCAGCGTATTTCTCATAACTACCCGAGGTAGCAGCAGCGCCAAGACCAAGCTTGAAAGTACGGACGATTTTGCCCGATTCAAAGGGGTTGTTGATACCGATAAGCCAAGCTTTTTGGCTGGGCTGTGTACCCCAGGTAGAAAGGTCGCCGGAGGCATTGACGATTCCGCCTGGTACGCCCAACGACCGCATAAGTTCCCGGCCTTTGTCGGCTGCATAGCCCTTTCCTATAGAGCCAAAGCCGATTTTCATGCCTTGAATGGGAAGGTAGATAGTGGAGTGGAGGCTGTCTAGCAGGATATGTTGGTACCCAACATGCCTAATGGAGTTTTTGATAGCGTCTTCGGGAGGCATTTCGGTCATGCTTCCGTCAAATTTCCAGAGCCGATCAAGGGCCGCGATACTGATGTCAAAAGCACCGCCCGATAACTTAGAAAACTCAATACCTCGGCGGGTAAGTTCAAATACTTCACGGTCTACTTTGACGGGTTTGATTCCGGCATTTTGATTGACTTGCGAAATTTGAGTTTCGGGCTTCCATTCCGAAATCAAGTTTTCGATGCGGGTTACTTCGGCTATTACTTGGTTGATGCGCTGCTGTGCCAGAACGGTGTCTTTTTCTACAATGGTAATATCAAATCGAGAGCCCATCAAGATGACATTGCGTTTGAGTAAAACTTGCGTCCAAGCACAAGAACCACTCAAACCCAAAATAGTCAGCATAAGTACGGACTTGCTGACTATTTTTTTGACACATTCATTGTTCATACTAATAACAATCCGTTAAGATTTGATTTTGGGCAATGTAGTGGCTTATATTCTTGTTGTTTTTCTCAAAACAAAGTTGGTCTAGTACTATTTCTACGTCTTTGTGCATGGCTAGTGAGCCACATATCATGATGACGCCGTTGTTTTCCAGTAAATCCGTAAAAAACTGACAATCTCGACGAATCAGATCCATTACATACTGAGGAGTAGCCTCGCGCGAATACGCTATTTCAAATGTTTTGAGGTGTTTTTGGGCTATTTGGTCTTGTACAAACTGTTGGTATTGAATGGTTTGTTCGTTTTTTTGCCGAAATCCTGCGTACACGTGAATAGGCGTATGGGTGTGGTTGTTCATAATCATCCCCAAAAAAGGAGCGATGCCTGTACCATTGGCAATCATAGCTACGGCAGTAGCTTTTTCGGGAAAATGAAAACTTGAATTGCTTACAATCCGTGCTTGAAGGGTCTGATGGAGAGAAAGCTCGTAAAGATAGCCCGAACCCAAGCCTTGAGGATGTAACTTAACGATGAGTTGAATACTGTCGTTGTTTTGAGCGATAGAATAAAAACGCTCGCGGTTGTCGTTGGCGGGATAGATAGCCAGTAAATCACCCGACTGAAATGCGGTTTTAGATTCGGGTTTCAACACTATTTTGAAGGTGGAGTTGGTGTTACTTACCACTGTCTTTTCTACAACTTTCAGCTTTTTGAGCCCAGCGATTTTGGTACTATAAAGTGCTGGTGCGGTGGCGAGTGCAATGAGGGATTTTTCGCTCCAAGCATGAACCCACTTCACAAACTCATCGACCGATTTGTCATTGACCATAAACATATCCAAATAACGCGACGCCCAGCTGTATTGTTGAAGTAGCTGGTCAACGTGCTTCGCATAGGCGCAAAAATCTGGATAAGCTTTGGAGCCAAAGCCTACCACGGCAAACTGTACGGCTTGCGAGGGTGGAAATGAGTGCAGAAGTTCCTCAAAATGAGTGGCATTGGTGGGGGCGGTGCCTAGTCCATAAGTAGATGTAAACACCAAAAGATGCTGAAGGCTAGGGTAGTGGCCAAATTTGTTCATCTCCGTAAGGTAAGAACGCTTGCCTGCTGCTAACAATTGCTGATGAATCTGATTGGCAAAAAACAACGTACTGCCATTTTCTGAACCCACCAGAAGGACGATTTCGGCGTTTTGGGGGTTGAACTTATTTTTGATTTTGGTGCGACTGCGCTTAAACGTAATCACAAACCCCGTATAAATAAAGGCAAGGATGTTTAAAGAAGCAAATCCCAAAATAATGGCCCAAAGGGCATTGGTTCTGCCGGTGTGGATGTCGAGACTCAATTTTTCGAGTGCTACCGTATATGGATAGCGCGTCTCTTCTACAATAGCACCGGTGAGCTGGTTGACCGAAATTTCCCGATCTTTTAGTTTCAACACAAAAAACTCTTCGGGGTCGTCTTCCATAAATGGAAACTCAATTTTTTCAATTTCTGCTAATTTAGTTTGTTGAAAAATAGAAAATTCACTGAGTTTTTTTTGGGATAACTCCTCTGTGGATGGAGCCTGTTTGATTTTTTGCTCCGTTTGTTTGATGATTTCGATACGAACCAAAAACAAATGAGTACCCGTAAGGGCCAGTGCTAAGATAGGAATGAGGAGTAATCGCCCGCCTGCTACGTGAAAATACTGCGCAAAAAAATCACGGTTGATTTTGGCAAAAAAATGGCGTATTCCTTGCTGCCGTTTGGCAATGAGTATGATGCCGCTCAGGCTGATTAGTAGGAGCAAAAAAGACGTAATACCAATGATAATCCGCCCCGCTTCGTGCAAAAACAAAGAGCGGTGCAAGGCGAGATTCCACTGAATGAAGGCGCTTTTGGGTTTTATTGGGCCTAAAATCTTTCCATTGAGAGGGTCGATATAGGCCTTGATATTTTTGCCTTCTTCGTCTGTCGCATCTAGGATTACAAATTGGTTGTGATCAACTGATAGCTCGGTAATCTCGGGATAAACCTTACGCAAAGCGGGTAGGGATTGCGCAAGGTTTATGGAATTAAAGTTGTCTACTCGGTATGCGGGAATTTTTTCGTTGACAGCATCGACGGCCAAGATGACCCCCGTTATAGAGAGAATCAGTAAAAACAGGGATGAAACAATAGCTAACGTTAAGTGGGCATACCTCCAGATGGATAATGTCATCGCTAATTATTGTACTTTACTAAGTTTGACAAAGCGGATATAGCCATTTCCTACGGCACGTTCGGTAAGGGCGGTAGTGGTCAGAGGGATTTCAACGTCGGTTGTGTGGTATTTTTGGTCTTCCACGGCCGACTCAAAGCGGAGCTTATAACCTTTGTCTATTTTACTATCTTCTATTTCAATGGTTTTCATGGCTCTGTCTCCTCCTGATACCGAAGCGCCCGTAATAGCACTTAGTTTTTCTTTACTTTTGGTTTGGAATTTGTGCCAATCTTTGAGGGTTTTATACCATTGTTTGTCAGGGCCTAGTAGATAAAGCGTTTTTTCATAAGCACCTTGAGGGTTGATTAAAGAGATAACTATATAGGCACCTTCGCCTTCGTAGCTATTCATTTGTACTAGGCATTTGTATTTGCTCGACTGGGCGAAAGAATTTGTTGAGATGAATAGGGTGGTAATCGTCAAAAACAGAAGTTTAAAAGAAGTATTCATTGTGTTTGTTTTCTTACTAAAAAATTGATTGGGTGGATTGGTTAATTATGTAAAGAGCCCTCCTTTCTAAGACTTAAAATCTTCAAAAGGAGGACTTAAGAAATGGGTTTGTTTATTTTAAGAAATCCAATCCTACTTTATTCTTTGTTAAGAAGCCATTTTCTTTAGCTAAGTCGAAAGCGGTTTCGTCCAGCTCGGTTTTTAGCTCTTTTTTAGCTCCTAATTCAATCAAAGCCTTGAGGACTTTGTCGTCTTTAGCGATAAGAGCCGCTTTGTGCAAAGGTGTCATTCCTTCTTTGTCTTGGGCATTGATATTGACTCCAAGTTCTGAAGCTTTCTGAATCAATTTTGCACTTTCTTTCGCTACAGCTAAGTGGAAAAGCGTGTTGCCATTTTTCTGCGGCGCAGCTACATCTAAACCATTGCTTTTTAGTAGTTCTAGTTTTGCGTCAAAATCAGCATTAGGATTAAATCCACCAGAGCCACCACCTGGACGAGCTCCCGGACCTGCGCCTTGTGGTCCTCTTTCTCTGAATGATTCAAACCAGTAATAAGCCAAATTGTTGCCGTCTTTGCTAACTACTTTAACATCAGCACCATTTTTGAGAAGAAGAGAGACAGTTTCGGCTGAGCCATTCGCAACGGCTTGGGTAAGAGCTGATTCTCCTTTTTCATTTACCGCATTTATATTTTTAACTTGAGGTAATATGGCTTGAACAATCTGAATATCTCGGCCTCCCGAAGCTAAAATCAAAGCCGTATTGCCTTCATTATCAGCTTTATTGACATCTACACCTTTGCCTAAGAAATAATCAATAATTTCTTTGTTGGGGCGACGTACCAAAGAATGCAGAATTGTGGCGCCTTCATTATTAATGAACTTAGGGTCAAGTTTGAGGGTCTCGACTAGGTATTTGTAAGTCTCAATTCCCGCAGAACCTTGTCTTGAACCTTGAGCCGCAAAAAATAGGGCATTGCTAGTAGGTTTGATACCTTTGCTTATCAATTTATCGATGAGTTGCTGATTGGCAGAGCGGGCGGCATAATCAGCAACCGTACGGCCAAAATCATCTTTGTCTTTTAAAGATAAACCTTTGGACACAAAAAAATCGGTCAAAGTCAAGTCACTATCTGCTCCTACGGCTAGCATTAGCAAGGTAGCTCCATTGTCATAGCGTTGTTTGGGGTTGAGACCTGCTTTAAAAAGTGCCTCATACACTTGGGGGTTTTTGTTGCCACCTGCGGCAAAGGTAGCGGGCGTATTGCCACGGCTATCTTGGTCGTTGATATTTGCTCCTTTTGAAATTAGATATTCTACAATTTCCGAATTACCACTCGAAGCGGCCCAGTGAAGATAAATACGACTATCGTGGGTTTTTTTGTTGACATTATTGCCTTCTTGCTCAATTAAGTATTTGATAACATCGTTGGACGCCCGGTTGTTGATAGCGAGGGTCACAGGGTCAAAAGAGGCTGGATTAAACTGAGAAGGGCTATTTCCTTTTACAATTTCAGCCTTTACAGCTGCTAAATCAGGCTTACTTTTCCAAAACTCGGCACTTAATAGTGTATTGGTTTGCTGAGCATTTCCGACTAATGTATAAAACAAAAGGGCCGTCAAAAAGATTTTTTTCATAATATACTAGAAAATAAGTGGGATAAATCTTATTTGGACTAATTTTAAATTTTAAGCAAAAGTATAAAAAAAAGCTTTTCGTGTAAAGAAAATCCTGATTAATTGGGTGAAGAGTTTTCTAAGGAAGTAATAGTCAGAGAGGAGGGAAACACATTAGGAAAAGGCAATGCTACTTATTACCCTTTCCTAATGTGTTTGAGATTATACAAATTGATCAAGAATCAAAACCCCAACGAGCCCCACAATGGAGACGATAGTTTCCATTACTGTCCAAGTTTTGAGGGTGTCTTTGATGGAGAGATTAAAATATTCTTTGAAGAGCCAAAAGCCGCCGTCGTTGAGATGCGAGCAAATCAAACTTCCTGAGCCAATGGCCAATACCATCAACTCTGGTTTTACGCCTTGGCTTTGAACCAATGGTGCGATGATACCCACAGCAGTCAGCCCTGCAACTGTAGCTGAACCAACACATACTCTGATGACGCCCGCAATTGCCCAGCCCAATACCAAAGGAGAAATGTCAACCCCTGCCAATAATTCACCTATGTATTTGCTAACTCCTCCATCAGTGAGAATTTGTTTGAATCCTCCTGCGCCTGCCACAATAAGTAGAATGACCGAAACACTTTTGAATGCTTCTTCGAGTGATTTCATTACACTTTTGGTGCTACGTCCTCTCTTAATTCCTAAAAAATAAATAGCTACTAACACTGAAATAAGCATCGATATGGAGGGGTCGCCCAAAAAGGCAAAAAGTGTATGCAATGTAGCGCCTTCTTCAAAATGCCCTTTGATCCAAGGCATGAGTGTTAGTAATATCAAAGGCAATAACGCCACACTTAGACTTACTCCCAAAGAGGGCATTTCGGCTTCGGTAAATTGTTTGGTCTGAAAAAGCGTAATATCTGGTTTGGGATTGTATTTTTTGAGTGTTCTCCCAAAAATAGGTCCTGCTAAAATAATAGCTGGAATCGCCACTATGATGCCATAAAAAAGGGTTTGGCCTACATTGGCGTTGAATTGAGTAGCAATAGCAGTGGGAGAGGGGTGGGGAGGAAGATACCCATGAGCTACTGAAAGTGCCGACAACATCGGAATAGCTACGTACAACATTGGCAAGCCTGTGGAGGCAGCTATGGTAAAAATCAAGGGAATCACAATCACAAAACCTGCATTATAAAACAAAGGCAGTCCTATGATGAACCCCGCTAATGCCAATCCCCAAGGGAGATATTTGATACCAAAAATATTCATCAAAGTAGTAGTAATTCGCTGGGCAGCTCCACTATCCGCTACTAATTTTCCAAGCATAGAGCCAAACCCAATGATGATCACTAGGGAGCCTAAAGTGCTTCCGATTCCTTTTTCGAGAGATTGGCTTATGGCTGTCACATTCATGCCACAACTGAGCCCTAGCCCGATACTCACAATGACAAATGAAATAAAAGTATCTAAATGAAAATAAGCAACCAAAATTACTAGCGCCAATATACCTAGTAATACATAGAGAAGTAACATAAGGTTAATCAGGGTTTGAGGTTAAAAAAATGGTTAGGTTTTATAAAATCAAGGATAAGGCAAACTTTAAAAGAGGAATTCTTTTGCCACAATGATACTAACTAAATTAGAAGGATTTGTACAAAAACCGTAAATGAAAAATTTTACCCCTTTAAAGGGAGGCTTGAAAAGTAAGCGGCCGAATACTTTAATCTACTCCCATACCAACTAAACATCTCGCCATCTACCAGCAAAATTTGAGCGTGGGGGCATAGTATCTGCATTTCTGTTACGTGTTTTTCTTTAAAAGGGTAAGGTTCTGAAGAAAGAAAAATGATTTCTGGCTGAGCAAGTTGAAGCTGTTCGGGGGTGATTTCGGGGTAGCGATTAAAATCTTCAAAAACATTTTGGAAGCCCGCTTTTTCCATCATATCATCAATAAAAGTATCCCTAGCTGCGACCATATATGGTTTACGCCATATAAAATAGGCTGCTTTTTTTGATGAATAAGGGATGAGATTCTCAAATGATTGGAGAATTTGTTGAACTAGGGTATTGGCGAGGGGGCTTTTCCCAACTACTTTTCCAATACTATTTATCATGGCTAAAGCGTCGGAAAGATTGTAAATATCTGACATCCAAACTGGAAAAAGTTGTTGGAGATGCCTGATACCTGCTTGTTCGTTTTCTTCTTTATTCCCAATGATTAAGTCTGGTTTTAAAGATTTGATGAGTTCAATATCAAAGTTTTTGGTGCCTCCGACTTTTATTTTGTCCGTAATTTTGGTGGCGGGGCGAGTGCAAAACTTTGTAATACCCGCGATTTGCTCATCAAGGCCTAGATCAAACAATAGTTCTGTCTGAGAAGGCACCAGAGATACGATGCGTTGGGGTAGAGAAGGAAGTTTTATGACATTGCCAAGCTGATCTTGCTCGCTATACATATTCAAATATTGTTACCATCTCTTACTGATTCCAATGCGCGTACCGATTGAATTATGATAGAGTTGGCCATTGTCCATGGCAAAAGCCGCATTCCAGTATATACCTTGCCAACGCTTTATAGTGCCTGTAAATTGGAGTAAAGCAGAAAATTGTTTGGGAACTTCAGCGTAAGGAAAATTGTAGGTGCCATAATTATGACTTAAGGATAGTTTACTCAAAAACTGGATATTTTCTCCAATATTTCCTTGTAAGCCAAGATGATATACCCTGACACGGTTGTTGTTAGCAATCTCATAACCATTTTGCGGGTCAGTATTTTTAGTGTCTTTGGCATTAGTAAAAAAAGGCGTACCAATAATTTCCCCCTTGTAAGACCAGCCGTCGTAGTATTGTTGGTGGTTGAAGTAGTTATCGTTACCGATGGTAACAGTTGATACACCTGCCGCATCCCCTTGACTTAAAGTGTATAAAAATTCAAGCACTAAACGTTCAAAGTTAACTTTCCCTTTTTCCTTACTGGGGAACAAATTTCTTACAACTAATCCATTTAATCCGTCCGCAATATTGGTAAGATAATAAAGTGAGCCGTCTTCATAGATATTCTGTCTATAGAGGGTTAACTCATATTTTTTTAAATCGAAGGTAATCCCCATATCAATTGTTCCTAAGTGATTGCCAACTCTATTGAGCGAGTCAAAAGCATTTACTCCTTTAACATCTCCAATAAGAGCCCCCCACCCAGTAACTGCATAAACATAATCTCCAAAAGAACTGGGTAGTTTTCGATTTACTACTGTAGCTATATCAATATTAGTTTTACCGCCCCACTGAACTTGATGATTGAAGCCACCATATAAGTTGACCGCCCAATTTTCACGTCCCATCCTGATATAGAGCGATTTTTGATGAAGATAGTAATCATAAGCATATTGACTATTTCCAAACCATCCATGTGCATAAGTACCTTTGAATGCAAAAAGGTTTTTGAGGAACTTTAAGGGAATGTAATCAGTAATTTCAAATTGAATTTTAGGCATAGGAAGGGCATTCCCTGACCAGCTATAAGAGCCTGTCCCTAAGGTAGTATCTGAAAAACCAAATTGCTCTCGTTTGCGACCCACATATAGAGCGAGTTTTTTAAATTGGATTCCTGCATTTACTACCGGAATGAACAATTTGGTAGAGTTTCCGACGTTTCCCACTACTCTTGCTTCTCCAAAAGTTTTCCAATGAGTGTTTTTTTTTGATAAAATGCCTTCATATCCTATATAACCTTCTAACGATGCTGCGGAATGAGTGGGTACAACACTCATTTGATTGGCTTTTAGCCAGAAGGGTGTCTGAGCACTAGAAATGAATGCGTTGACTTTCACCTCACCTTTTATGGAATGTTTAGCGGTGCTATCTTGTGCGTGAACTATTTTTAAACTTAAAAATATGATAACACAATAATAGCCAAACCTTGAATGATTTTTCGATGTAGAGTAGCGCACTTAAATAATTTGATGATTCAATTAAAGGATTGGATATGTATTAGAAAAACAAAAATATTAAAAATTTCCTCGTTTCCGAAGACCTAGCTGTATCGCTACTGAAGATTTGTAGAGTCTACCAACATCTATACCGAGGGCTGTGCTCCATTCAATACCTCCTAGCCAAGAGAGTGATTTTTGAACTTGTAAAATGCTCGAAAATTGTTTAGGATTACCTATCAAGGGGTAATCATAAAGTCCGTAATTGATACTAAATGACGTTTTTAGGAACCAATGACAGTCTAAATACTGGCCACTAGCCCCTAAATGAAGTAATTTGACGCGATTGTTGTTTGTTAATGAATTCTTAAGATGTGGCCATCTGCTGTTCAAATCGCTTTGTGGGGCGATAAAAGGTGTTCCTATTGTTTTACGATTATATGACCAACCATTGGTATAAACATAATGATTGAAATAGTTGTCTTTCCCAAATACTCCTGTACTTAAATTAAAAACATCTCCTCCTTGGCTAGTAGTATTCAAAAATTCAAAAAGCATACTTTTGACTGAAAATGCATTTTCTGATTGTTGGACGGGATGGTACACGACTCCATTTAACCCATCGCCAATGTTTAAGAAGGCATAGAGAGAACCGTCCTCATATATATTTTGCCGATATAAAAACAACTCTCCTTGTTGAAGTTTCCATTTTAGGCCCATATCAATAGTGCCGAGGTGGTTCCCTACGCGACTTCCCATCCATGATTTACCCAAAACAACTCCCCACCAAGCTTCTGTAGGCGAAAGGCCATTGGGCCAGATTTGATTTTCACCACCCCACTGCACTTGATGGTTGAACCCTATAGTGGCCTGGAAGCGTGATTGGGGTTTGCCAATTGTAGCATATAAGTTTTTTTGATGAAATAGACCGTTGACTGAGGTCACTCCTTGGCCTCCATAGCCAACAGCCATTGAACCAAGCCACCCATAGGAAAAGCAGGCTTTTATTGCAATCAACTTATTGGTAAAAGGAACAACAAAATTACTGGTGAGTTTAATCTGAGGAATAGGTAGTGTATTACCTGACATAGCGAATGAGCCAGAAGTAAGTAGAGAATCACCTATGAGACCAATTACTTCGCGTTTTCTTCCAGCCAATATTCTAAAAATGCCATATTTGATTGAGGTATACCCTTCAACTAAAAAAGTTTCTGTGCCATTTTTATGAGTACTTAAATATGTTTCAACTCCATAATTGACGTTGATATTTCGCCAATTGGGTAAGAGAGAATCAGATGTTGGAGAATATAAAGAGACATTGAACAAGGCATTCGGCGCAGTTGTAGAAACAGTACCAAATGTATTAGCATATAACCAGAATGGGGCTCGCTGAGATGCTAATGTGGTTTTGACTTCAGCTTGATAATGAGGGCGACCAAAGGTAATAAGCTGAGCATGAGCCTTGTAAGAGTTAAGCTCAATGTAAAAAATAATAATAAGTATTGGGAGAGGTTGTAAAAATTTTATAGGCATGATTTATCTACCTAATCCAGAAAACACTACTTTGACAGTCTGTAATATTATTTTAAAATCAAACCAAAATGATTGATGTTTGATATAATACATGTCGTATTTGTGTTTCCACATACCATCTTCTATAGAAGCACCATAGGGGTATTTTACTTGTGCCCATCCAGTAAGACCAGGTTTGATTACATGTCTAAATTCATAGTAAGGAATAGCTGTCTTGAGCATGTCAATAAAAACTTGCCGCTCAGGACGAGGTCCAATCAGTGACATTTCGCCTTTCAGTATATTGAATAATTGAGGCATTTCGTCGATACGAGTTTTTCGAATAAACTTTCCGACCTTGGTGACGCGAGGATCGTTTTTGGAAGCCCATTGAGCGCCATTGGCTTCAGCATTAGTAGCCATTGATCTAAATTTGATGACTTCAAATTCAATATTATACAGGCCCACCCGCCTTTGACGATAAAAAATAGGTCCTTTTGATTCTAGTTTGATTGCAATTGCGGTAAGTATCATGACAGGAGCAAATACAACTAATAGAATGAGCGTATAAATGATATCAAAGATACGTTTGGTAGCTATTTTGGTTTTATTACGGAGCACTGAGAAGTCTTCCTTCGTTAGGAAATAGTCTCCATTGAGTAGACTCACTTCAGTAAAACGATTTTTGTTTTCCAAGAAATCAACTAGAGGCATTACTTCTACTCCATTTTCAATGTTTTTTAACAAAAACTCCCGACTTTCATCATTTAAATAAGCTGCATTGTAGTATGTGATGGTTTCATCCTTCCTAAAGATTCTACTGCAATTATTAAAGACAGGGTGCAAGGAGTATTCACTTAGCACTTTATCAATTAAAACAATACTTTTAGGAGGGCAGAAAATATAGAGAGGTTCGTATGCTTCAGCTGGCTGAGGTATTAGCTTATTAACGTAAGATACCAGAATAGAAAGTTCTTCATCCTCTTTTAAGAAATCGTCGTCAGTGGCTATTGAAAAATGATCTTTAGTAAATTTGTTCATACAGGTTTCCTGATGGTATTACTCTTATGCATTCAATTTTGCTAAACGGTATATATATATACTTGAATAGCATATAAATACATATTAATATAAATAAAGCAGTAAGCTGCTATAAAAGTAGGGGGCTTTTTTGGGAAAAACAAGCCCCAAAATGACCGTTTGATAAGTTTTAAAAAGATTGATTAGTAAGAGCTTGAGGTATCATCATTTTTTGAAGAAGCGGTTTTTGCATTTCATTTTTTTAAAATTACATTTGCACGCTATTGAGATGACGTTTTACAAAACAACTAAGGAATGAAAAGAGCAATTGTTTGTGGAGCCGGAGGATTTATTGGCGGCCACTTGGTAAAAAGATTAAAATCGCTTGGTTATTGGGTGAAAGGTATAGATGTAAAGTACAATGAGTTTGAGGAAAGCGTCGCAGATGAGTTTGTAATTGGAGATTTGCGGGACCCCCAAATATGTGAAAGAGAGATTGTGAAGGACATTGATGAAGTATATCAATTGGCTGCTGATATGGGAGGGGCAGGTTACATTTTTACGGGAGATCACGATGCAGTAGTGATGCACAACTCCGCCCTTTGTAATTTAAATGTTTTAGAGGCAAGTAGATTGGCAGGGGTAAAAAAGATATTTTACTCGTCTTCAGCTTGTATTTATCCTGAATACAATCAACTTGATCCTAATAATCCTAAGTGTTCGGAGGAGTCGGCGTATCCTGCTGCACCAGATAGCGAGTATGGGTGGGAGAAACTTTTTAGCGAGCGTTTGTATTTGTCATATGGGCGTAATTATGGAATGGAAGTCAGAGTTGCTAGATTTCATAATATTTTTGGTCCTCAAGGAACTTGGCGTGGAGGTAGAGAAAAAGCTCCGGCAGCAATCTGCCGTAAAGTAGCCGAAACCGAAGACAGTGGTGCTATTGAGATATGGGGTGATGGACTTCAAACAAGATCCTTTTTGTATATTGATGAGTGCTTGGATGGTGTATTAAGACTTATGGAATCTAACGAAACGGGTCCTTTTAACATTGGTTCAGAAGAAATGATATCACTCAATGACTTCGCAAAAATGGTAATTGGGATTTCGGGTAAAAATTTGTCAATTAATAATGTAAAAGGGCCTCAGGGTGTAAGAGGTAGAAATTCAGATAATGCTCTCATTAAGAAATCTCTTCAATGGGCCCCTTCTCTGCCGCTTAAAATAGGAGTAGAAAAAACTTATGAATGGATAAATAGTCAGGTCGAAAGCCTCAAGCTAATTTCGTTATAAAACTAAACAGAGGAGTTTTCATGAGGCAACAAAGAATCTTGGTTCTGTGCCAGCACTTTTACCCAGAAATGGTTTCAACTGGGTTGCACATGACTGAGTTATTTACTAATCTGGCTGAGTTTGAGCACAACAAAATAACTGTGTTCTGTACATATCCTTCGAAAGAGGAATTTGTTCAGAAGGATTTACTACCTACCCAAGAAAGGTATAAAAATGTAAAAATCTATAGGGTTTCTAACTTGGGCCAACAGCACGGCTCTATTTTTCAGCGGTTACTTTTTTCGATTTCTTATTTTTTAAAGGCTTTTTGGTTTAGTTTGAGATATAGAAAATCCTTTGATTTAATAATCATCTCCACTAATCCTCCATTCATCGGCTTTGTTGCGTATATACTAAAACGTTTTTTTTGTATTCCATATATTCTTATAGTATATGATATATACCCCGAAATAGCTATTTTGCTGGATGTTTTAAAACCTTCCTCTGTGACAGCTAAGATTTGGTCATGGTTTACAAAATTAATTTACAATCATGCAGATAGGCTAGTGGTGATTGGAGAGGACATGCGAAAGATTGTAATGGAAAAATTAAAGCTTCATTTGTGGGAGCGTATTGTGTTGATTCACAATTGGGCTGATTCGAGAGAGATACAACCTGTAGAGAAAGAAAAAAATAATTTCCTAAAGCAGTATCACTTACAAGACAAAATTGTATTACAATATTCTGGAACCATGGGCAGAACTCACAATATAGAACCTATTTTAGAAGCAGCATTGGAACTCAAAGCAGAGCAAGATATTGTATTTATGTTTGTGGGTGGAGGTAATAAGAAGAAGATAGTAGAGCAGTTTGTAAAAACACACGAACTAAACAATGTTATAGTACTACCTTATCAGCCTTTTGAAGTATTACCTCAGACTTTATCGGCAGCTACTTTTTCCTTTGTCTGCTTGGAAGATGAGTTTACGGGCTATTCTGTTCCTAGCAAATCCTACGGAATTATGGCGAGTAAGTCGCCTATCATAGGCTTACTAAGGGAAGACTCTGAAATTGCGGATACTATCCGTCAGTACGATTGCGGAGTACTTTATTCAAAGAATAATAATCAATCACTAAGTGATTTTTTGCTAGAGCTTCTTAAAAACAAAGAGAGAATTCAACAAATGGGCGAAAATGGTTATAAGGCTTTTCTACAGCATTTTGATTTACAGATTTCTGTGGGGAAGTATCAAAAGCTAATTGAGTCAGTGAGTACTAAGGCATAATATCGACTTCTTTGAAAAGCTTTTGGACTTTGTCATTAAACTTATCTATTGAGAAGTTTTGTACATGATTTAAAGCATTTTGACTCATGCGAGTATATTCTGTAGGGTTTTGGACAATCTCTGCAATGCGTTGTGCGATGGCTGTAGGGTTATTATAAGGTACCAAGATACCCGTTTCGTTATCAATGACCATATCTGGTATGGCTCGGTAAGATGTAGATATTACTACCGAACCATACGACATTGCTTCTAAGATGGAAACAGGTTGACCTTCACTGTTATAATTAGTTGGGAGTAGGAAGAAATCAGCTAGTTGAAGAAAATTCTGTTTTTTTTCTCCCGTTACAGATCCGTGATAGAATACAAATTCTTTTAATTGATGTTCATTAATATAAGATTCAAAAAGACTAAAGGCTTGTTTCTCATTATTAGTGTTTTGGTCATCACTGTGTGAGAAGAAGGTTCCACAGAAATCACACCTCACATTTAGCTTATAATCTTTGTGTAATATTGATACTGCCTTTAAAACATCGAAATACCCTTTACTCTCAATAAGATTGGATAAATATAGTAGTCGAATCGTTGGTTTGCTTGTATTGATAGTCCGTGGAAGCGCAAGAGGAAGGGGGATACCGCAAGGAATAGCTACTAATTTTTGAGGAGGGATACCTGGAATATCGAAGAGAGATCGTAAACTTTCGCCTAATATGATTATTTTGTCAGTATATTTAAATGAAAAACTGAGAATGTTTTGGATTATGTTAGGTTGATTTTGATAAAAATCAATATACTCGCCACAATGGAAGTGAAGGATTACTTTATGATTAAAAACACACTTTGACCATAGAATAATCGGTATATTTCTTAACGCCCCTAATTGGCTTCGTGCACCGCTTAAATAAATGATTTTGCAGCCAAATGCACTTTTATACATACATTTGATAATAAATAAAATGTACGATATAGTTTTTCGAAATTTATGAGTAATGTTTTTTGCGTATGATTCGTAAGGAAAAGCAAGTTTAATAATTTGCACTCTTTTGCTGATGAAGTCAGCGTAAATTTGCTCAGTGATAACTGATTGGCCTGTGATTGGGGGAGAAAATAAACCAATAAAAATAACTTTTCGATTTAACATAGTCTGTTTAAGAAAATGGTATTTAGCGGTTATTAGGTGAATAGTTAGATAGCAGCAGCAAAGTTTAATTATAATTGACTAGTAGCTTGAATAGCTTCTAATGCACCTTGGGCAAATCGTTCAGGAGTCCATTGTTGAATATGACTGAATGCTTCTTTGCCAATTTTAGCAGAAAGTGTAGTGTCGACTGCAAATTTTTGCATGATATTTGCTAATTCTTTTTTCTTTTGGGGATCAAAAATGAACCCTGTCTTAGAGTCAATTACCAAATCTTCTACACACCCAACATGTGATGATACAACGACAGGTGCTTCACATGACATTGCTTCGTTGATCACTAAACCCCACTCTTCTTGAAGGCTTGGAAGTATAAATGCCTCACAATAAGTAAAGAATAAGGGTGTAGTGTCAATTTGTTGAAAAGGGAAAAATACTATCTCTGCTTTGGGAATTGATGGGTTACTCGATTCAAGACCCTCGCGGATAGAAATGCCTAAATTGGTTGCGAGTGTGCGGAGCTTATCTTTTTCTGGGCCTTCTCCAACTAATACAAGAGCTATTTCAGTTGAAGGATGCTCACTAACATAAAGGGCGTATGATTCTATGAGAAAGCCTAAATTTTTCTTTTTAACAAATCTTCCTAAATTAAGGAAGTACTTCTTGGGTAAACCTGGGTGTGGGTGTGAGGGCTGAGTTAGATTTTTCCATTTGATAGCTTCACTGTGGAAATATTTAACATCTACGACATTGCTAGCTAAAAATACTTTTTGAGGTGAGATTCCATATTTTGTGATATATCTTATATGAGGTGCACCTGCCACTAATGCTGCGTCAAACATTTTGATAATTATACCTTTAATTTTACGACGTATTTTACCTTGCTTTTCTGTATGATCCCATGAGTCACACATTAATATTGTTTTACAGTTGCAAAGTTTAGAGACTAAAAGACACAAGAGGTAAGGTAAGGGAGAGTAGCTTGGTAAAAATATTACCTCAATTTCATGCTTTTTAAGGACTTTGTAGAAATAATATGCTAATTTAAGTGATTTTAGGATTGTAGCGGGCTGATTCTTACAGAAAGTAGTTACTGGTAACTGTGCTGGATAGGCGGGTTCCCAAGCGTATATATCACTAACTTTTGCAAACTGGTAGGCATGTAAAATGCATTTTTGATTTACTAATGCGTTGTTAAGAGCTTCTATTCGGGCAACATGGTAGGGGCCAAAATCAGCGTATAAAATTGATATTTTTAAATGTTTGTAACTCATTGGTAATAATGAATTTCAGCAAAAAGAAAAGTGGTTATATACTCATTCTTGGCCTGTTTTAGAGGTAAGGAAAAGTTATATATCTATGAGCTTTATCAGAGGTGTCATGAAAAAGATTACTAGAAATGCGACCATTATAGGGAATGATTCTGGGAGGGGTTTTACTTATACTTGCTGATTGATAAATAGTTACGTATTGATTTTATAAAATATGTAATTGAATACTTTGATAGGAGATATAATTTTTAAGTTCGAATATACAATGAAGAAGGGTAAACAACAAACCCACTAGTACTAATGAATTTACAATTTGGCTACTGGGGAATATAAATCTAAATCAAGTTTAAGATTATATATAAATAAAAGCTGTATATATAGAAATCAGAAAAAGAGTAGGGATATAAAGTAATAGAGCTAGGTATACACCTAGCTCTATTATAAATTAGCTAAATACCATTCTGAGTAATAGAAAATGAGTTGTTATTACCAGTTTGAGTGCTAGTGAAGGTGTTTCCGCCCCCGTTTTGAACAGCGAAGATAGAGTTCCCGTCACCATTTTGGGTAAATGTTGCGGTGTTGAGGCTCCCTAATTGTTCCAGCGATGCAGAGTTAGAATTACCAGTTTGTGTTATTTCAGCCATGTTTCCTTCTGCAAGTTGGGTAAGATAAGCAAAGTTTTCATTACCTGTTTGAGTAACCTTTCCAGTTTGGTTTATTCCAGCTTGGCCAATTTGAACACTGTTATCCATTCCTGTTTGTGTGATAGAGGCATCGTGACTAGGACCTTCTAATTGAGAAATATCAGCGCTGTTGCCAGTACCAATTTGTTTGATATAAGCTACGTGTTCATCATTGGATTGCGAAATAGAAGCCATATTAGGAGAGCCTAAAGCATCGGCATTTTGTTCGATAGTTGCCGTAGAACCATGTGAAGCAGCTTGTGCAATTGTGGCTTCATTGGCTCCTCCTCCGATTGCATTTTGGGTAATAGAAACCATACTATTAGCCCCGCCGGGGGTATTCTGGTCTACAGAAGCTTTGTTAGAAGAGCCTTCTCCATCCGCTGTTTGTTTTACAGTTACAGTTTCAAACCAGCCGTTTTGGACTACAGTAGCTTCGTTAGATGAAGCTGCTTTTGCATCTTGTGTAATATCAGCTGAAGCTTGGTAACTTCCCCCATTTTGAGTTACATTGGCTGTATTACTAGAACCCATACCTGTACTAGTTTGATTCAAGAGTATATTGCCAATAGCATCGGCTTGTTGAAGTATAACAGCTGTGTTACTACTAAAATCTGTGGCATTTTGTGTTACATCTGCGGTTGAACCAAGATTAGCATCTTTTTGGGTAATTTCAGCTGTGTTGGCGCCACCGTGAGTTGCCTCTTGATTAAGAGTAGCTGTTTCAGTATTTCCTTCTTGAGTAACTGTCCCAGTATTTGCTCCAGCAGTGTGTGATTTTTGATTGATTGTAGCAGTAGTTCCTTGACCACTAGTAGGTGCTTGAGTAATAGTTGCAGTATTGCTACTACCATCGCTATCCGTATTTTGATCAATCGTAGCTGTAGCACCAGCACTGTTTTGATCAATTGTCGCAGTGTTGTCAGCACTAGCGGTAGCTACTTGAGTAACTTTAGCTGTGTTTTGGTCAACAGTGCTAGTTTGTGTAATTCCTGCGGTGTTTGTAGAACCATCACCGTCGGCTGTTTGATTGAGTTCGCCCGTATTCCCAACCCCTCCACTAATGGTTTGTGAAATAGTTGTAACCGTGTTTGAACCTCCATTGGTAGCAGTTTGATTGTTGGTAAATACATTTTGAGAATAAGCAGCTATGGCAAAAAGTAAGCTAGCTACAGTAAGTGTTAATTTTTTCATAAAAAAAATGGATTTAAATTGATATTTTTTGTGACTTCTATTATGCTTGAGAACTTTATACATAATGAAGCGTTGCAAATGTATAAATAAAAAGTATAATTTATCTCTATAATCTATTTGAAAAATACCGTAAAATAATTGACGTTTTTTTTGAATTTAACTTTTTTTAGTTACTTTTTTTGTGAAATTATAGTTATGTATTTTTGTGAAAATTGTTTTTTTAAAAACAATCCGTTTTATGGAATATTAATTGTTTTTTTGGTATTTTATTTTATTAATATGGTATATTATTTTTTTGAAAAAAAATAATATATTTTTGAAGTAATAGTGTTATATAAATCTTTAAAATATGATTTTATTTAGAATACAGTTTTTGTCTTTTTTTGGAATACCAAAAGGTAATATATTCATACTTGACGTTAACAATATACAAGCGGCTATTATTGTGTTATCGCAATACATCTATAAAAGAGTCTTATATTATTGTTTCATAGTGAGTAAGGTTATGTGGTAATCACTATGATTGTACCTATCAAGGCTTCCTTACAAAAAATTAAATACCTATAAGTTAGGGTCTTATCAAACTTAAAGTATTTGCTTGTTATTAAAACTACTAAACGAGTAAGAAAATCAAGGATTGAGCTATCACACTCCCTAAAAAGGCGAGATTTATTATAGAAAATATCATTTATAAGTGGAAGAATTAAAACCTTGTCTCATTACCAACTCAGTCAAGTAATGGCTTACCTTGAAGAAGTTTTTGGGTTTTCGGGCTTAAGTGTTTTGTTTAGCCTCTATGGCATTAAACTCAACACAGCTCTTACTAGTAATATCGACCTAGTTGAAGGTACTAGTGAAACTTTAAGAAAACTTCAGGTAATAGCGAATTTCCATGATAATGATTAGTTTAAAGGTGAAACCAGTGCATGCCCTTGTATTCAATACGCTACGGGGTGCTCCGCTTCCTAATGGATATGAAAACCCTCATTTCTATCGCTCGGGCGACCCCGTCGAGTTTTGGCAAGTAGCAAAGGGCTTTCCTCTGAATCAGCCAGCACAGGCCGCCCTATATGAATCTCTAACTTTGCCGAGTGATAGGCTATGCCATCGGAGCGCCGATACGACCCCGTTTGCTTTCCGATTCTTGGAATAATCTTACAAAACAAATTTAAAGGCTGCCACAGAATATAGTGTGTACTCGTAGTCTTTGACGATCCGCCGAAAAAAACTTGTCTATGCAATGCTCCTGTCCTCGATCCATCGCTTAGTAACGACCACAAAGCCCTGAGCTGATTCTGGACGGGAAGTTCACTCAAAATCAATGTTCTAATCAACCAGAGCTTTTGCAAAAAACACAGCCATATAACCCATCGTCAAAGACCTTTTCAACCTGGTCACCAGACCAAAAGATATCCCTCACCAAGACTAAGGTCATCTGTTCAGCATTGTCATTGGCAGCGTGTACATGAGTGGCCCAAAAGTAACCACCGGTATCGACCAATAACTGGCCCTTGCGTCCGTTAACTTTTTTGTGTAGGTCAAAACCTCGATATTTACAAATCACAGAAGTAAGTTTAACACTTTGATTACCAGTACAAAACACTGATGTGTACGATTCACGTTTTTCCTGTCTTTAATCCAGTTGATTCAATTTTTGGTTGATCCGTTCAAGTGTTCCATCTGTTTTCCAACAGTTAAAATAATACGGGGCCGGCCTTCCGGTAAACGGCCTGCCAATGTGGGTATTCTGAAGACACATTTCTCCATTGACATCCCGTGGGCAATAATCATAAAATCACATTCATTACTTGGCATAAATCAAGTTTGCATTTAAGGGGCAAAAAGTGCGATATTGCACCCCACTGAGAGTCACGGAGCGGCCCGTGGCGTCAGTTTAGAAAATTATTTGCTCATTTCTTTGCATTTTGCCAGGCCGTTGGAGCCGTCGATACAAAGATGATACGATTCTCAGACTTTATCAATTCCCAAACATGTTCTTAGATTTATTTTCACGCTGTTTCTCAAGAACCTCCTTTCAGGTCAATACGATGAGTATTCGATAAAATTCTATCCGATGTATTGCTCAAATGCGTATTTATGCCAATTATATTGTATAGTTCCATTTATAAAAAAAGCTACGTACTTATACGTAGCTTTTTTTATAAATGGAACTATACACTGGGAATTAGATACCCGATTGAGTAATATTAACGGAGTTATTATTACCCGTTTGGCTACTATTAAAAGTATTACCACTACCATTCTGGGTAATTCCAATCGTATTATTATTACCGTTTTGGAGAAGTTCTAACACGTTATTGTTACCACCCTGTAAAACATTGCCGCCCATAGCACCTTCAATCAAGTTATTATTGCCAGTTTGAGTGAAAGTAGCTTGGTTTGTTGAGCCAGTTTGGTCAATGCTAGCAATATTACTATTACCAGTTTGCGTGAGAGCGAATGTATTATCTTGAGAAAGCTGAGAAGCGTATCCAAAGTTATCATTACCCTCTTGTGTAATTGAGCCAGTGTTGTTAAGCCCAGCTTGTCCAATTTGAGCAGTGTTACCGATTCCATTTTGTGAAATAGAGGCATCATTAGCCGGCCCGTCAAGTTGGGTGATGCTAGCTTCATTACCTGTACCTGTCTGAGTAATAGAGGCTACATGGTCGCTATTAGATTGTGAAATAGAAGCTATGTTAGGATCCCCAGCAGCATTGGCAGTTTGTTGAATGGTAGCCGAGGTGTTGCTGCCAAGTACTTGAGCGATGGTGGCTTGGTTGTTACCTCCATTGGTAGCTGTTTGAGTGACAGAAGCTGAAGAGTTAGAGCCACCAGTCATGTTTTGAGAAATGGTGGCGGTGTTGGCAGAGCCCGACCCGTCGGCTGACTGTGAAATAGTGACTTGGTCAAACCAGCCATTTTGTGAAACGGTAGCCGAGTTGGTACCGCTAGAGATGGCGTCTTGAGTGATATTGGCAGATGAAGCAAAAGTAGATGAGTTTTGGAAGACATCCACTAGGTTGCTAGAGCCAGCACCCGAAGCAGTTTGGTCGATGATGATGTCACCCAAAGCATCGGTACGTTGTAGCGTAGTAGCGGTGTTGGATGCGTTGTCGATCGCATCCTGAGTGATTTCGGCATTAGAGCCAAGAGCGTTGAGGTCTTCTTGAGTAACGGTAGCAGTATTGGTAGCACTGAAAGCGGCTGTTTGGTCTACAGATGCAGTTTCAGTATCTCCTTTTTGAATGATAGTGGCAGTGTTTGTACCCGCGTTTTCAGCTAGTTGGGAGATGGTTGCACCACTATTATCTGTATTGATCTCCTGAGTAATAGTAGCGGTGTTGGAGCTACCTGAGCCATCGGCATCTTGGTCGATGGTAGCAGTGAGATTATTACCATATTGATTAACTGTAGCATAGTTGTCAGCACTTGCGGATGCATCTTGGGTGATAGTGGTAGTAGCAAAGTCACTATCTGTGTATTGATCCACATATGCTTGGTTATAACTTCCTGCACCAGTACCTGTCTGGGTAATAGTGGTCTCAATATCATCACCTGTTTGTTCTACATTGGCATAGTTTTCAGCACCAGCTTGAGCATCTTGAGATACAGTGATATCGGCATTAGAGCTATTGTTGTATTGATCTAGGTAAGTAGTGTTTGAACTATTGGCACCACTGGCGTTTTGCTCTACATCTATAGTTACATAGTCTCCTCTTTGCTGGATATTAGCATAGTTTTGCCCCCCCGTGATTGCATCTTGCATTACGGTTACATCTCCATAACTACTTTGTGAAGTTTGCTCTACGTAAGCTTCATTGTTACTATCGGTTCCGTCGGCAGTTTGTGATACAGTGGCCGATAAGTCATCCCCTGCTTGTTCCACGTCTGCAAAGTTGTCGGCACTAGCCGAAGCCGTCTGGGTAATGGTAGCAGTGGCGTCATCACTTAATAAAGTTTGCTCAATGGTTCCTGTATTTGTACTACCAGCACCAGTAGCTGTCTGAGTTATAGTTGCCTCAAGGTCGTCGGCTAGCTGACTAATAGTTGCGTCGTTTTCGCCTCCTGATTGGGCGTTTTGGGTGATAGTGGCTGTGACATATCTACTCAAAACTCCTTGTAAGATATTTGCGTCATTGTTGCTACCAGTTCCTGCCGCAGTTTGTGTAACAGTAAGATCAGAGTCATCACTACCTTGCCATGTTACGGCATCGTTTACACCTCCAGAAGAGGCTGTTTGAGTGATAGTAGCATCTGTATTGTTAGGGAGTAAATCTTGAATTACATCAGCATCATTTTGGCTACCCGTACCAGTTGCATTTTGGGTTACAATGGCACTTAGATTATCGGCTAATTGGACAACGCTAGATTCGTTGATAGCACCATCAGTGGCAGTCTGAGCAACGGTTGCAGTTGAATTATCGCTCAACAAACCTTGACGAACATAAGAGTCATTGGATGTAGAAGTACCACTTGCACTTTGAGTGATTGTAGCGGTTAAATCATCATTTAATTGATCTACATATGACTCATTATATCCACCGCCGTTAGCGGTTTGAGATAAACCTACATTAGAATCATCACTGGTAACAGCTTGGCTTACATAGGAGTCATTTTGGCTACCAGCTCCGTCGGCATTTTGGGTAGATGTTACAGTAATATCTGTGCCATATTGGTTTACATCTATGTAGTTTGAACCTCCCAAATTAGCGGTTTGAGTTACCGTTGCGGTGTTGTCATTGCTATTGTTCTGATAAATATCAGCATCATTGTAGCTACCAGACCCAGTAGCTGTTTGAGTTACTGTAGCTACTGCATCTTTTCGCTGATCAATTTCAACATAGTTTTCGCCGTCAGTAGCATTTTGAGTAACTGTTGAAACGTTAGCATCATCAAATTGATTGACATCAGCAGTGTTTATACCATTAGTTGTCGTTTGAGACAATGTCGCGCTGTTGTTACCAGTGGCATCTACGTTTTGAGACAAAGTGGCAGTATTAACACCGCCAGCACTAGCTTCTTGGGTGATTGTTCCAAAGTTAGCAAATGCTGCACTCGTTTGAGTTAAGTTGATAGTGTTGAGGGAAGAAGCTCCGTCGGCAGTTTGGTTAAGTGTAGCCGTATTGGCTCCGCTTCCTGAGACAGTTTGGCTTGGTCCACTGACTGTGTTTATTCCACCATTAGTTGATGTTTGATTCGCAGTTAATGAGTTTTGCGAATACGCCGCTAGAGCAAAGAGGAAGCTCGCAACGGTCATTGTGAGTTTTTTCATGAATGTATGTAAATAAAATGGTTCGAGGTAAGATTGATTTTCAAAAGGGTATACTTAATGTATACAAAAGTATAAGTTTAAAAAGATTTTTTGTTAAGTTTGGTATGTATTTTTTTTAACGGTATAAAAATATAAAAAAAACGCTGAAAAGAATTTCTTTCAGCGTTTTTT
>VFQP010000902.1_pt1 | contig 63161 bp, 41 predicted proteins | sample 3512351 | NCBI WGS metagenome assembly VFQP01 (sample SAMN10412372, study PRJNA504923) | tailings metagenome | isolation source: Relicate 1 Philex TSF1 revegetated site | place: Philippines: Tuba, Benguet | collected 2017-08-29
AGGACCGGCGAATCGGCCATGGCTTCGCTGATCACGTAATGCAGGCCGAACTTCATCCCCTTGGCGTGAACATAATCCGAGAAGGCTCGCAGTCCGGAAGGGAACTTCTTGGGGTCCTCATGCCAGTCACCCATGGCCTTGGCCCAGCCGAGATCGACAATGAAGAGTTCGGCCCCTGCTGCCGCCGCAAGGTCCGCTTCGGCGCGCAGCTTTACTTCGTCGATTTCCTTTTCATAGCCCCAGCTATCCCAGGCCATGTAGGGAAATTGGGGGTCGGGAACGGGAGGCGCCAGCGCGGCTTCCGCAAAGCGTTGTGTGACGAAGCCGGCTTCATCCCAATCCCCTTGAAAAATGCCAAGGAACGCGGCAGGCGCGTCGTACCATTCCTCTGCTTGCAAGGGATGATACAGCGAATTCACGCGGACAGTCAGATCGATGCTGCCGGCCGTACGGTCCACGAAGGCGTCGGCGCGTCCATCGAATTCCCATCCCGCGATGAGGCCTTGGTCATTGCCCTTGCGGATGGCGAGCCAAGTGCATTGGAAGCCGCCCGCGCCGGTTTGCAAGGTGACGCGCTGCCCTTCGTTCTGCAGTTCCGTATTGAGCGGCTCAAAGTTGCGTCCGCCGTCCAGCACGCTCCATTGGTTGACGCGAAAAACATTGTAGTTCGTTTCTTCGAGAGCGAACGAATAAGGCAGCAGATTGTTGGCCCGGACGAAGACGCGATTGGGGCGCAGATTCTTGACGCGGAGTTGCTGCCTGAGAACCGGTTGGCCCGGGTAAAGCTCCAGATGGAGCTCAAATTCGAAGCGCTCTTCCAGGTCGCGAAAGACTAGGATGCGGCCTTGGCCCATGCCGCGCGGAGTATAGTTGGCTTCCGAAACGAAGCTGTATTGGGATTGGCTATTGAAGTCGCGGCCGCCAACGCGAATGCTAATGGGGCTGGAGCCGGATCCCGGATTCGGAGTCCAGATCGCTTGACCTTCACGATTCCAAAATCCGGTCCAGCGCAGTCTGGCGTCTGAGTGGAGTTCCAGGCGAACGGCCAAGCGGTCGTTCGCCAAGGTCCAATCGGTAGAGCTTGCTGGTGCAAGCAGACAAAAAAGTAAGTTAGTACTTAGCCACCGAAGGGTCGACCTTATCGCTCCAGGCAAGAATTCCGCCTTTCATGTTGCTGACCCGCGCGAAGCCATTTTGTTTCAGCAATTCGACGGCTTTGGCGCTGCGCATGCCGCTCTTGCAGTGGCAAACAATGCGCGCCTCGCGAGGTAGCTCACTCAATCTATTCGGCAGTTGGCCCAAAGGAATTAGAGTTGCTTTTGGAATTGAGGCGATTTGGTATTCGTGCGGTTCGCGCACGTCCACCAAAATAAAGTCTTCACCTGAGTCGATCATCTGCTTCACATCCGTCGGCTCCAGGTCTCCGGCGTTGGCAGCGGGCGACGGCGGGGCGGCGGGAACGCCGCAGAATTGCTGGTAATCGATCAGGCCTTTGACGACGCTGCATTTGCCGCTGGGGCATTCCGGATTGCGGCGCAACTTGAGCTCCCGGAACTTCATGTTCAAAGCGTCGTAAAGCATCAGTCGGCCATTGAGCGTGGTTCCCTTGCCCAGGATCAGTTTTACGACTTCGGTGGCCTGGATCAGGCCAACAACGCCGGGCAGGATGCCCAGGACGCCGCCTTCGGCACAGCTGGGGACCAAGCCGGGGGGCGGCGGTTCCGGATAGAGGCAGCGGTAACAGGGGCCGTCTTCGGTGGCGAAGATCGAGCTTTGGCCTTCGAAGCGGAAGATGCTGCCATAAACGTTCGGCTTGTTTAGGAGCACGCAAGCGTCGTTGACGAGATAGCGGGTAGGGAAGTTGTCGGTGCCATCGGCGACTATATCGTACTGCTTGACGATTTCGAGGGCGTTCTCGCTGGTGAGCGGCACTTCATGCTTCACGATTTCGAGATGCGGATTGATGTCGAGCATCGTTTCGGCGGCCGAATCGATCTTCTTGCGGCCAATGTCCTTGGTGCCGTGGATGACTTGGCGCTGCAGGTTGGACACGTCGACGACGTCGAAATCGACCAGACCGATTTTGCCAATGCCGGCGGCGGCGAGGTAGAGGCCCAGCGGCGCGCCGAGGCCGCCCGTGCCGACGAGTAGAACTTTCGCTTGTTTCAGCTTGAGCTGGCCTTCCATGCCGACTTCCGGCAGGATGAGGTGGCGGCTGAAGCGCGAAATTTCTTCGTTGGAGAGTTTTACTGGGGCCGCTTCGCTCACGCGCGTCCTCCGGCGATTGACGGAATAATGCTGATCGTGTCGCTGTCGGCCACGGTCGTCGAATCCTTGGACAGGTAGCGGATGTCTTCGTCGTTGACGTAGATGTTCACGAAGCTGCGGAGTTTGCCTTCGTCGTTGTAGAGATTCTTTTTGAGGTCGGGATGCGCGGTGGTGAGCGCGCCCAGGACTTCGGCGACGCTGGCGCCGGGGAAGTCGACGCTATCGGCGCCGCCCGTGAATTGACGCAGCGGGGTGGGGATCAAGATTTTGGCCATGTTAGTTCCTCTTCAATACTGGCGGACTGTTCAAAGTCGGCGACCTGGAAGCACTTGGCTTCGACAAATTTGCCGCCACGAACGCTCATGACGACGTTCGAATATCCAGGCCAGTGGTTTTTCAAATCCGTTTGCGAAAAATAGGCGCCTTCATCCGGGTGGGAGTGAAAGAAGCCAATGACGTCGAGCCCTAATTCGCGGCTTCGCTTTTGGGCCGCGAGCTGGTCCTTGGGATCGATCAAAAATCGATCCTTCTGGTCGCCTTCGTAAGCATTTTGACAAGCGATGGCGATGGTGGCGACACGCTTGCCGTCATTTTCCGTTCCTAATAGGATGCCGCAACACTCGCGCGGGAAGCAGACTTCACCGTGCTGTTGCATGACAGCGGCGGCCTCGATGGTAATTTCAATCATTCCAGAAGGGTTCGCTCAGATACTTCGCGGCGCCATCACAAAGGATGGTGACGATGGTGGCGCGTTCGCCGGTCTCTTGGAAACGGCTCGCACAACGTTCGGCGAGCTTTGTGGCGGCGAGCACGTTCGCGCCGGCGGAGATGCCGACCAGTAAGCCTTCCTCGCGCGCGAGGCGCTTGGTGGTTTCGTAGGCTTGTTCCGTGGAAACCCACATGTTTTCGTCGGCCAAGTTGGGATCGTAGATGCCGGGCACGATGGCCGAGGGCATGTGCTTGGTGCCTTCAATGCCGTGAAAGCCCTGGTCCGGTTGGGCGGAAACGCACTTGACACTGGGCAGGTCCCGCTTCAAGCGGCGAGCCGTGCCGGTAAACGTGCCACTGGTGCCGAGGACGGCGATGAAGTGCGTAACTGAGTAATTGGTTTGGTTCAGGATCTCAACACCGGTGCCGTCGAAGTGGGCTTTCCAGTTGGCGTTGTTGTTGTACTGATCAGGATAGAAATACGTGTCAGGGTCGGATTCGTAGACTTCGCGGCACTTGAGGATGGCTCCGTCGGAGCCGGCGCCGGGGTCGGTCAAAATAAGGTCGGCGCCGAAGGCGCGCAGGATGCTCTTGCGTTCGGGGCTCGCGTTTTGCGGCAGGCAGAGGCGGACTTTGTAGCCGAGGGCGGCGCCGATCATCGCGTAGGCGATGCCGGTATTGCCGCTGGTGGCGTCCAGGATGATGCGTTGCTTGGTGAGGCGGCCGGTGCGCTCGCCGTCGAGGATCATGTTCAGGCCGGGGCGGTCTTTGACGCTGCCGCCGGGGTTCAGGAATTCGGCCTTGGCGAGAATCTCGACGCCGGGGTAGTTTTGGGAAATGGTGGGTAGGCGCAGGAGGGGCGTGTTGCCGATCGCGCTCAGGAGGGAAGTGCCGTTAGTGAAGGAAGAGGGGGCAGCGGCGATCATGCGGGGACCTTCGGCTTTTAGAATACCACTATTCCGCTAGGGAATGGGGGGATTCGCGGCTAAGGCGCTATGAAATCGATGGTTTTGCGGTCGTGCTTTCGGTATGTGCTGAAGTCACGGCGATCAATTGTGAGGACTTGAGATCGCTCATAAAGCTCCGACATCACGACGAGCGTGGCATCGGCGAGATCCATTCGTTCATAACGGGATAGGAGCGCCTTGACTCTGCTTCGATGCACGCGAAGATCAAAGTCGATGCGGAGGAGGCCCCGATCCAACATCTGGAACAACGATTCGAGCGGCAGTCCGTCGTCGCGCAGAAAGTAGATTACTTCCGTCAATATCGCTTCGGAGAGAAGTAGTGGCGGACGCAGTTGTTGGAAGAGAGCAAGGGCCCACTTGTGATGCTGGTCATTCCGGTTCAAATAGGCAACGAGGGGGCCAGTATCGCAAAGATAAGTCACAAAGAATCTACTTGCGGACAAACTTGCGACGCGAATTTGTAGCGGACGCCGTTCCGCCACTCAGGCTACCAGCCAGATCAGAACTCAGCGCATATACGGAGTCCCCAGTTGCAGTTCCGCCTTCGATCATGTCCCGTACTAATGCGGCAACACTTCGATTGCTTCCTTTGGCCTGCTCCTTCAAACGGCGCAGTTGAGCCTCTGGGAGCTTGATCGTGATTCCTTTCATCCCGCTCACAGTCCGATGGTACTCCTATCCTGGCAGATGCGCAATACCCGCAGTAAGCTCTTCGTTGGACGCGCCGCGTATTGAGGCACCATGTAGTGATGAAAGTTTTGTCGTCCGTAGAGAAGTACGCCAATAGTTTGTTTCAAGTGACTGAAGATGTGGCGGTGGCGAAGGATGGTCATGAGATCAAGCGGGCCGTGGTGCGGCATCCGGGGTCGGCGACGGTGTTGATTGTCGATGCGAAGAAACGCATCCTGCTGGTGAAGCAATACAGGATGCCGGTGGGCGGTTACGTTTGGGAGATTCCGGCGGGCAAGATCGATCCCGGCGAGAATGCTTTGCAAGCAGCCAAGCGCGAGTTGAAGGAGGAGACAGGTTTCAAGGCGAAGAAGTGGACCAAGCTGGTGGGATTCTGGGCGAGCCCCGGATTCCTGGCGGAACGAATGACGATTTATCTTGCCGAAGACCTGGTAGCCGGGGAGGCGCAGCCCACTGAAGACGAGCGCCTGGAAACGAAGTGGTTCACTTCCAAGGAAATCGAGGCGATGATCGCCGCCGGAAAGCTTGACGACGCTAAGACGCTGCTGGGTTATCTGCTCTGGAAGCGAGCCAAGCGCTAAGCAGCCGGATTGCCGCGCCGCGATGACTTACGGAAGCTTTTTCTTCGAGTGTGGATTCGGCGAAGGTCTGGCCGAAAGGCGGATAGAAGAAGAGCGGATCGTAACCGAAGCCTCCATCGCCGCGCGGGGATTCCAGGATCTCACCTTCGACCGTGCCGCGAAATGTAGCCAAGACTTCGCCGGCTTGCGCGAGAGCGATGACCGCGACATAGCGGCCCTTGCGGTTGGGTTTGCCTGCGAGCTGCGCGAGCAAGTGCCGGTTGTTGTCATTGTCGTCGCCCGTTCCGGCGTAGCGCGCGGAGTAAACGCCGGGCGCGCCGCCGAGGGCATCGACTTCGAGGCCGGAGTCCTCCGCAAGCACAACGCCATCGGTGTGCCGTGAATAATAGACAGCCTTCAGTTCCGCATTCGCCTCGAACGTCGCTCCCGTCTCTTCGGGCGCGGCGATTTCTGGCAGGCCCGGCAGCATCTCAACTTCGAGCCCTGCTTTCAGGAACTCGCGGACCTTACCGGGATTCGAAGTGGCGAGATACAGCGGCATTCTGGAGTTCTACCAATTCGGAGACGCCTTTGCGGCCAAGCGCGATGAGTTCGCCGAGTTGCGGGTCGTCGAAGGGGACTTGTTCGGCGGTGGCTTGGAGTTCCACGAACTTGCCGCCGGAGGTGAGCACAATGTTCATGTCGACGGCGGCGGCGGAGTCCTCTTCGTAACAGAGATCGAGGAGCGGCTGGCCGCTGACGATGCCGACGCTGGTAGCGGCAACGTTTTCGCGAATGGGATTCTTTTTGAGGACGCCCGCATCGACCATTCGTTTGATCGCGATGGCCATGGCAACGTAGGCCCCTGTGATCGCCGCCGTGCGCGTGCCGCCGTCGGCTTGCAGTACGTCGCAATCGAGGGTGACACTGCGCTCACCCAAGGCCTCCAAATCGACGACTGCGCGAAGTGCGCGGCCGATGAGCCTTTGGATTTCGAGCGTGCGGCCAGACTGACGGCCCTTGGCAACTTCGCGCGGCGTGCGGGTAATTGTGGCGCGCGGCAACATGGAGTACTCGGCGGTCACCCAGCCGCTGCCCTTGCCGCGGAGAAATCCGGGCACGGTGTCTTCCATCGTGGCCGCGCACAACACGCGCGTGTTTCCGACTTGAATCAGCGCACAGCCTTCCGGCGTGACGACATAGTTGGTATCGATAGAAACCGGACGCAGTTGGGCGGCGTCGCGTAGATCTGGTCGCATTACTTGGTGGATCCTGGGACGGTAGTTTTTGTGGGGGCGGTTTTCGCGGGGGCGTTCTTCAGGCTGGCCGATAGGGATGCGTAGAAGAACAAAGACAACAAGCCAATGCCGATGAACACAATCAAGAGACAGGGAAGCGCCCCGATAAAGGACTTCGGAGAAATTTTTTCGGGAGGAGCGGCGGCTTTTTTCAAGCCGCTCTTCAAGCCACCGCGTGGCGGCTTCGGTTTTGCCATACAATTTCGATGCTACTCCATGCGTCCCGTCACTACTTTGATTCTCATCACCATTCTTCTTCTGAGCTGCGCTTCGGCACCGAAAGAAATCGCGCTGCCGCCGAGAACGGAAGGCGGGTGGAAGCAGGAAAGTGTGGCAGCCATGGACGCCTCTAAGAAGCCGGAATGGATGGAACGCCTGGGCGTTCAGGATGCGAAAACGGCGAAATATTCCGGCCCTATCGATGTCGCAGTGCACCAGTTCCGGCTCTCCTCTTCGGCCGCGGCCCTGGAGTGCACGCAGCTTTGGAAGAAGGTCCCCAGCGAATCGGTAATGATGAAAGAGAACTACTTCTTCGTGCTGCGCACGGAGCATCCGAACCGTGAGATGTTGATGGACTTTAGCCGTGCCCTTGAAAAGGCTCTTTAGCAGGATCGTTACCGCGCCCTTCTCCTCGACCGGCACTTTATCGCGCGTCCAGGAAGCCGGCGTTTTTCTTCTGATTCTCGGAACGCTAGCGCTCGTCAGCGCCACCGAGGGAATTTCCTGGCTCACGCTGCTATTCAGCCTGACGGCGATCTTTCTGCGAGCTTCCGGTTTGAAATTGTCGACGAATTTGGGGTGTGCGCTATTGTTGGCGCTGGCGGGCGGCGCACCTATCTATTGGTACTTCTTCCGTTCGCTCACGGAACTCAGTGTCAAGGATTTTTTGCTGGCGATCCTGATGGTCTTCCTTTTGAGCGCACAGAGCGGGCGGGATTTTGCGGCCGTCTCCAGCTATTGCATCTGGATCTTGTTGGCCAGTCTCTTTCCCTCCAGCACACCGCAGCAGTGGTTTCTGCTCGCTATTCTTTTTGCCTGGTTTCTCTTCGTGCAATGCCTGAACGAAGTGCGCAGAAGCAGGGAGCTAAGCGTGGAATGGGCTGGTATGGAAGGCTGGCGCATTCTGCGACCAATGGCCGGCTTCATGCTAATTGCCTTGGTAGGAATTGGAGCCCTCTCGGCGTCGCTTTATTTCCTGCTTCCCCGGAATCCCCTGCGGGCTTATCAGTTTCAATTCCAACCGGTCCACCGCCTTGTCGGCTTTTCGAATTCCGTTCGCATCGGCGAAATTGGAGACCTGCAGCGGGATCGTACTCCAGCCTTTCGCGTTCGCTTTCTGGAAGGGGCGCCGCCGTCAGTGTTGCGCTGGCGTGGCGCTGCGCTGGGGGACTTCAACGGCCATACATGGATGAACACGCTCGAGACGTGGAATGAGTTTTCGCAGAGTGGCCGCATCAATGTAGCCAGCGATGAGCAGCGGCGGCTTCCTGGTAGCCGGCTCTTCTACGAGATCCAAACGCTGGCGGCCATGGACCGCGTGGTTCTGAGCGCGGGGGTGCCGGAATACGCCTATCTTCCCGAGGGCCGCCTGCGCATGAATGGCGAAGGCGCGCTGCGCCAGATCGCCTTGGAGTCCGCCCTGCCCGCCTATTCCCTGGCAGCCTGGCCGGGATCCCGCAATCCCTTCGATCCGCATCCGGTGGCGAGCGATGCGACTTTTGTGGCGTTGACTCCGGAAAGGAAAGGCCGCTATCTTCGGCTTCCATACTTGCATCCGAAAATTCGCGAACTCGCCGTGCGCGTCACGGAGAAGGCGGCTGACGACCTGAGCCGGGCGCAGGCCGTGGAGGACCACTTGCGGGGTAGCTATGCATATTCGCTGAAGGCGAATATCGTCGGCCGCGAACCGCTGCTTGATTTTCTTTTTGTGCGCAAGGCGGGCCACTGCGAATACTTCGCCAGCGCAATGGCCGTCATGCTCCGTAGCGTCGGGGTGCCTACGCGCGTGGTGACGGGCTTTTACAGCGCTCTGCCCGAGCCGGTGGAAGACTGGTATGTCATTCGCAGCAGTGACGCGCATAGTTGGGTGGAAGTTTGGATCCAAGGCCGCGGCTGGTTGGTCTTCGACCCGACACCGCCGAGCACCGGACGCGAAAACGTCAGCCAGATTGCCCAATGGTTCCGTCGCATGGAAGACAAGATGCTCGTGATGAGCGAGGAGTGGATGGGAGGCACAGTGGGTTTGCGCCGCCCTAGTTTGCCGAAGCTTGAGTTCGACTGGCAACAGTGGGCCCTCTATCTGGGAGGGCTGCTTCTGCTGGCCGCGTGTGTTTGGTCCATAATGCAGTGGCGGCCAACGAAGCGCGATGCGCCGCGGGAAGCCACGCAGCTCTATCTTCGTTATTTGCGCGGCGCGGGGATTGAGCGGCGGGCTTCGCAGACGGCGCGCGAGTTGGGGCCAGCCTTGGCTGAACTCCAAAGCGCTTACGAGGGTGCGCGTTTTGCGGGAGACGCCGATAGCCTGTCCCGTTTGCGGACGCTGGTGCGCGAGGCGGAATCACGGCGGCGAAAGCGCAATTAGGCGGCTATACTCCTCCTATGCAGCGCAGAGATTTATTCGGTTTGGCGGGGTTGGCGATGGCGCAAAGCGCCATGCCCGCGGGCGAAAGGGATGAGAGCTACTGGCGCTCGTTGCGCAAGCAATTCCCGCTGCGGGAGAACCTGATCTACGTCAACGCAGCCAACGTCTGCCCCGCCTCGCTGCCCGTTTTGGAGCAACACCAAAAGTACCTGCGCGACTTCGAAGCCGACCCCAGCTTTCAGAACCGCGCAAAGTTCGGCCCGCTGCGGGAGACCGCGCGCGCCAAGGCCGCCAAGTTCCTTGGCGTCTCCGCCGACGAGATCGCTTTTACCCGGAACACCAGCGAAGCGAGCAACACGATCGTGCATGGGCTCGATCTGAACCCGGGCGACGAAGTGATCCTGGTTGCCGACAACCATCCGTCCAACTACGACTCCTGGAAGAACCAAGCCGAGCGCCGCAAGTTCTCAATCGTGGAAGTCCCCGTGACTCAGCTCGCCACTGGCCCCGAGGAGTTGATCGATAGAGTTTCGAAAGCCTTTACTGCCCGCACGAAGGTGCTTGCCATCACGCACGTCACCAGCACGACCGGCATGCTCTATCCTGCCGCGGAGTTGGCCAAGGTGGCCAAGGCGAAGAACGTTTGGTTCCATCTGGATGGAGCGCAGAGCGCGGGCATGATTCAAGTGGATCTGCGCAAGATCGATTGTAATTCCTACGCGACGAGTTCGCATAAGTGGCTTATGGGGCCGCTCGAAGCGGGTATCCTCTTTGTGGCGAGCCAAGAGCAAAAGCGCATCTGGCCTTCGATTGTAAGCGTGGGCTATAGCGGGGAGAGCAACAAGGGCGCGGCGCGCTTTGAGGCCTTCGGTCAGCGCGACGACGCGCGTCTGGCGGCGCTGAGCGCGACGATCGATTTCTTGGATACGGTTGGGATGGCGCATGTCGAAGCGCGCATCCGTCAATTGACCGCGCGTCTGATGTCGAAACTGGAAGGCTCTTCGAAAGTGAAGCTGCGGACCAATCGCTCGTCCAGTCTGAGCGCCGGCGTAGTGAAAGCCGACTTGCCCTCCGTGGACCTGCGCGCGCTGGACGCCAAGCTTTACGCTTCGCAAGGCATGGCCTTCAGCGTCACCGCGGAAGGTCCCTTACGTGGAATGCGCGTTTCGCCGCACGTCTACAATAACCTCGAAGAAATGGACCGGATCGCCGAGGCATTTCTGAAAGCATGACGACTCTTTCGGAACTGCTGCTGGAGCCGGGCGTCTTCTCGCTCGGTTCGGCGGCGGTCTTGGGCGCGGCGCATGCGCTGACGCCGGGGCACGGGAAAACCGCGGTGGCTGCGTATTTAGCCGTCGTGCGCGGGAATGCCTTTGACGCCGTCCGCCTGGGCATGATCGTCACTATGACGCATACGGCGAGCGTCTTCGCGCTTGGTTTGCTGGCGCATTACGTTTCCGAGCAGATCGACATTCGAGCTTTTTATCCTTGGCTGAATGCCGTAAGCGGCGTGGCGATAGCGGCGATCGGTCTGTGGCTGCTCGTACAACGATTGCGCTCCACCGAAATCCCGGCGCTTTCCGTCCAGCCCTTCCCTGAGCACGACCATCATGGCGGCCCCTCCATGAAGGCGCTAGGCATCTCCGGCGGCATTGTGCCTTGTCCGGAAGCGCTGGCGCTGCTCATGGTTGCCTTGGCACGCGGGCAGAGCCTTTATGGTTTGGGCCTGCTGGTGAGCTTCTCCGTTGGACTGGCGCTGGTGCTGGTGGCGATTGGTTTGGCCGCCGTTGCCGTGTTGCCGCCTTTACGAAAGTATGAGCAAATCATGCGCGTGCTGCCGGTGATGAGCGCATTGGTTCTGATTGTGGTGGGAGTTGCTCTTGTATTATGGCCACCGCGTTAATCACGGGTGTCTCCACCGGTATTGGCTTGGCGGCAGCCAGCGAACTGGTGTCGCGCGGTTGGAAAGTCTTCGGCACGGTGCGGCGAATGGAGGATGCGCCGCAACTGGGTTCGCTCCTTACGCCACTCGTTTTGGATGTGACGGATCGCCCTGCGCTGCGCGCCGTTCGCGAACGTCTGGCAAGGGAATCGCTACAAGGTCTAGTCAATAACGCGGGCATCGCAGTGCCTGGGCCCTTGCTCGAACTGGCCGAGGAAGACCTTCGCCGCCAAATGGAAGTTAATTTTTTTGCGCCCATCGCGGTGACGCGCGAACTGTGGCCGTTGCTTGGTAAAGGCTCGCGCGTGGTCATGGTGAGTTCGGTTTCGGGGAAGATGGGTTACCCGTTCCTCGGCGCCTATGCGGCCTCCAAGCATGCGCTTGAAGGCGCTAGCGAGAGTTTACGGCGGGAACTGCTTCTCCAAGACATTGACGTTGTCCTGCTTTGCCCCGGGGCGATCCAAACACCGATCTGGAAAAAGGCCAGCTTCGCCAAGTTCATGAGCGGCCGCTTTTTGGAGGCAATTCGCAAGGCGGAAGTGGAGATGAGCGGCATGGAAGAGCGCGGCTTGCCGGTGGAAGACATGGGCAAGCTGATCGCGGATATCTTGAGCGGCCCAAGGCCCCGCACGCGCTACACGCCCGTGCCCCACAAGTTCCTGCGCTGGACGCTGCCGCGCCTTTTGCCCGAGCGTTGGCTCGACCGGATCATCGTGTCGAAGCTGCGTTAGAGGGCTACGATAGTAGTTTCATGGCCTTCATCCACGACGATTTCGTTCTCCAAAGCCCAGCCGCCAAGCGCCTCTATCATTCGTACGCCAAGGACGAGCCGATTCTTGACTACCACTCGCACTTGCCGCCGAAAGACATCGCGGAGAACCGCCAGTTCGCCGATCTTTTCGAAATCTGGCTGGAAGGCGACCACTACAAGTGGCGCGCCATGCGGGCCAACGGCGTTGAGGAGAAATACTGCACTGGCGACGCCAGCCCCTACGAAAAATTCCTCGCCTTCGCGCGCACCGTCCCCAAAACTTTACGCAACCCGCTCTACCACTGGACGCACCTTGAGCTCACGCGCTACTTTGGCATCACCGAGTTGCTGAATGAAGACAGCGCCTCGCGCATCTGGGAACAAGCGAATGTGCAACTTGCCGGCGAAGACCTGCGCGTTTGGGGCATCTTGAAGAAATTCCAAGTGAAGGCCGTCTGCACCACGGACGATCCCGCCGACGATCTCGGCTATCACAAGGCCATCGCCAAGAGCGACTGTCCCGCGAAGGTCTACCCGACCTTCCGCCCCGACAACGCTTTGAACGTCCACCGTCCCGAAGTCTTCCTGCCGTGGCTCGAACGGCTCTTTACGAGCAGCGGCCGCAGCATCGATAGCTTTGCGGACTTCCTGGCCGCCATCGACCAACGCCACGCCGCCTTCCATGAAATCGGTTGCCGCTTGAGCGATCACGGCCTCAATCGCTGCTGGGCGAAGTTCTGCAGCGAAGAAGATGCCGCCGCGATTTTCGACAAAGCTCGCGAGGGCACGGCCGCCAGCGCCGAAGAGCACGAGCAATTTTCGAGCTTCATGATGCTCTACTTTGGCGCACTGGACGCCAAGCGTGGCTGGACGAAGCAACTGCACTTGGGAGCCCGCCGCAACGTAAACGGCTGGGCTTTCCAGAACCTCGGGGCGGATAAAGGTTTCGATTCGATCGGTGACTGGGAACAAGGCGATGCGTTGGCGGCGTACCTGGGCCGCATGGCCGAGGACGAAAAGCTTCCCAAGATGGTGCTTTACAACTTGAACCCCGCCGACAATTACGCCTTTGCCACCATGACCGGCAACTTTCGCAACATTCGCTTCGGCAGCGGCTGGTGGTTCCTCGATCAGAAGGAAGCTATGGAGTGGCAAATGAACGCGCTCTCCAATTGCGGCCTGCTCGCGAACTTCCTCGGTATGTTAACGGACTCGCGCAGCTTCATGAGTTTTCCGCGCCACGAATACTTCCGCCGCACGCTGGCCAATCTGGTGGGCGCCGACTTGGAAGCGGGTCTGTTGCCGAACGACGACGCGCTCGTCGGCGGGATGGTCCGCGATATCTGCTTCGGCAACGCCAAAGACTTCCTCGGCCTTGCTGTCTAACGATCCCAGTTAGCGATTGGTGCGCGAGCGCATCCGTTTCGCGATTTTCTCGATTTCTTCCAACTTCTTCAAGAGCCCCGTGGAGAGGACGTGGTGGCCGAACTTCTTCAGTTCTTCTTCCACTTCCCCGGCCAGAGCCTGGATGCGCGCCACGTCCGCCAGATTGCGTTTATGTTCTTCCTTCAAAATGGCTTCCGATTGCAAAGTCCCGTCGGGCATGCGTTTGGGCGCGGGCTCTTTTTCCGGCTGCGGGAATTGCTGCGCCAGCAAAAGTGCAAGGAAGGCTTGTCGGTCCAATGGCATGTTGCGCGTTACTCTTTTTGTTGAGTCTCTTTTATTGAATCAGTTTTGACGCATGCGGCCTATTTTTTCCATCGGGCACTCCCGGCTTGGTATTGAAGATTTCGTGAAGCTGTTGGAGGACCACGGCATCAAGACGCTCGTCGATGTGCGGAGTTTTCCTTCTTCCAAGATCGCGCCGCAATTCAATCGCGACGAGTTGACAGCGGCCCTGACGGCGGCCGGCATCGGCTACGTTTGGACTGGTGCGACGATGGGCGGGCGCGGCCGTGAGAGCTACGAGAAGATCCGCCAGAAGCCCAACTTCCAAGAGGCGATGCGCGAACTGATCCGCACTTCGCAAGAACAGCCGACGGCCTTAATGTGCGCCGAGGAAGACCCCTTCACCTGCCACCGGCGCTTCCTAATCTCCCGCTCTCTCTTTGAAGACTTTGCATTCCTGAATGTGCAGCACATTCGCAAGGATGGCAGTGTGCAGGAAGAACCTGGATTTCCCGACACCGCCATTCAAATGGCGCTCGGTTTCTAGTCGCGCCGAAAGGGCCGGTAGAGAAGTAAGGGCCGGCACAGGCTTGCGCATGCAATCGTGGCGAGGAAAGATAGCAGGGCGGACGGGAAACTCTGTACCCATTCCAGCGATGCGCCCAGGATCAGCCAACCGCGCTTCCAGTAGGTGTCGATGGGGATATGGAAGAGCCATAGCAGAATCGAAACGCTAGCCAGATAGACCAATACGGGGTGGGCGGCGATCCGAGACACGGCGCCTTGATTGCGGTAGACTGCGGCCAAGAGCGCCAGACCCAAGGGAACGAAGAGGCCGTGCGTGTAGTAGAACTTTCCCGCGTTCCCACCCAGTTTCGTGAATGCAACGAGCAGCGCAATGGGGATGACGAAGCAGAGCAGGAAGGATGTGTCGCGCTCCAGGGATCTCGCGCGATAGTGCGCAAGAAGCAGGGCGGCCAAGGCGCCCGCATAGACTTCGAGCAGCCTCGGGAAAAGCGCAAAGTGCAACTGGAAGTAGGTGGGCAGTTCCGCCGGTGCTCCGTTCCAAAGCGTGTGTGCCAAGCGAAGTGCAAGGAATGTGGCGAGGACGAGCCATAGCGTGATCGGTCTTGCGGTATTCAATCGCGCCAAGCGCATCCAGGGCAAGGTCAATCCGCCTATGAGCAACGGCGTAATCGCCCAAGCAGGGAAGTTCCACTGGATGGTGGAGATCCCCGGCGGCATGATGCCCTGCAGGCCGGGCAGCCACCAAAGAAGAGTCTGGCGCAGTTCCCCATTCGAGATGCGATCCTCGCCGGTGATTGCTAGGGGCAGCAGCAAGCCAAGCGCAAACCAATGCGGCGGCAGGAGCCGCCAGGCGCGTTGTGCGGCGTTACGCCCAATGCTGTCCCGCCAAAAGCTCGTCGAAATCGCGGCCGCAAATCCACTCAACAGAAAGAAGAGCGTCGACGACAGACCCGCCAACAAGTAAGCCCGAAACCACGGAGGCAGATGAGCATCCGTGGTCAAATGTCCGACGGCCAGCGCCAGGCTCGCTATAAGCCTCAGCAGATCGAGAGCATGCGCGCGGGGCATCGGCGCCATCTAGTGATTATGGCGGGGAATGTCCTTGCCGACCTTCTGGTACTTCACGGCAAACTCCAGCACGCCGCCGTCTTCCAACTGGCCGACATGCCCGCGATAGAACTCCTGCCAAGGCGTCGCTGTGGCGGCGATCGGGAGTTTCATGTTCTTGCGCCTATCGGCGATCTCTTCGTCGCTTAACAACACATCCACGCGCCGCTCATTCAGGTCGACGTGGATCTTGTCGCCCGTCTTCAAGATCGCCAGGTTCCCGCCCGCCGCTGCCTCAGGCGAAGCGTTCAAGATCGAGGCGCTGGCGCTGGTCCCGCTCTGGCGGCCGTCGCCCATGGTGGGTAGTTGGTCGATGCCTTGTTTCACCAGCCCATCCGGCGGCAACATGTTTACCACTTCCGCCGCGCCCGGGTAGCCAATCGGCCCGCAGCCGCGAATCACCAGAATCGAGTGCTCATCGATCTCAAGACTCGGATCGTTGATGCGCTCGTGGTAATCCTCCGGCCCTTCAAAGACAACTGCCGTCGCGGTAAACGCGTTTTCCCTTCCGGGCGTCGACAAAAAGCGCTCGCGGAAATCCGGACCGATTACCGAACTCTTCACCAGCGCGCTGGTGAAGAGATTCCCGCTCACCACCAGGAATCCCGCGTTTTTCGTGAGCGGATCGGCATAAGTGCGAATGACCTTATGATCCTGGCTGCGCTTGCCGCGATAACATTCGCCGATGGTCTTTCCGGACACATTCCGCGCGTCCTCGTGTATCTTGCCCGCCTCGATCAACTCGCCCATGATGGCCGGAATGCCGCCCGCCAGGTGAAAGCTCTCCGTTAGATACTCACCCGCCGGCTGCACGTTGGCGAGCAGCGGAATCTCATGGCCCACTGTCTCCCAGTCCTTGGTCTTCAACTCCACGCCTACGTGCCGCGCCACGGCCACCAAATGCGGCGGCGCGTTCGTAGACCCGCCAATGGCGCTGCACACGACGATCGCGTTCTCAAACGCCTTCCGCGTCATGATGTCGGACGGCTTTAAGTCCTCGCGCACCATATCTACAATGCGCATACCCGTGCGGAAGGCCATCTGCGCCCGTTCGCGATAAGGCGCGGGAATGATCGCGCAGCCGGGCAAGCTCATGCCCAAGGCCTCGGCAAGCGAATTCATGGACGATGCGGTGCCCATCGTGTTGCAGTGGCCCGGCGATGGGGCGGAAGCCATCACGCGGTCCATGAAACCGTCGTAGTTGATCTCACCCGCGGCATGCAATCGCCGCGCCTCCCACACGCTCATGCCGCTGCCGGCGAGCTTGCCTTCGTAATAGCTGTTCAACATCGGCCCGCCGCTCAAGACTATTGCCGGGATGTCCACCGTCGCCGCGGCCATCAGGCACGCGGGCGTAGTCTTGTCGCAGCCCGTCATCAGGACGACGCCGTCGAAGAAGTAGCCATGCAGGATTTCCACCAGGCCGAGGTAGGCGAGATTCCGGTCCAAGGCCGCCGTCGGCCGCCGGCAGTTCTCAAATATCGGATGCACAGGGAAGACAAAGGGCACACCGCCCGCGTCCCGGATGCCGTCGCGCACGCGCGAGGCAAGGTCCAGGTGGATGCGGTTGCAGGGCGAAAGGTCGGAGCCGGTTTGCGCAATGCCGATGATCGGCTTGCCGGATTGCAATTCTTCACGGGTGAGGCCATAGTTGGCGTAGCGCTCCAGGTACACGGCGGTCATGCCGAGGTTGTCTGGATTTTGAAACCAGTTGAGGCTGCGCAGGGGGAATTTGCGGTCGCGATTCATGGATCGTATCGCTTCATGATCTCTCAGTTGCAGCGTTGCGCATGCTGGAACAAGCGATGTCAGTTCTGCTTCGAAAAATGAAGTTTCGTAAATTCACCCCATAAAAAATTGTGATAATTTGTTGCCAGACCATTCCCTTTAGGGAGAAAGGCAAAGTATGAAAACAAAGCTGTTTTCTCTTAGCTCCATGTTGCTTCTTTTGCTTCTGGCCGGCGTCTCCATGTTTGGACAAACGCTCGGCGACGTTACCGGTTTGGTGCTTGACCCGCAAGGGGCGCCCGTTTCCGGAGCGAACGTAACGTTAACCAATGCCGCGACCAACGCGACTCGTACCAGCACCACGAACGATCAAGGCTTGTACGCATTCCCCGCATTGATTCCGGGCTCCTACTCTGTGAAAGTAGACAAAGCCGGATTCAAGACATTCACCCAAACCAACATCGAAGTCCAAGTGCAAGCGCAAGTGCGCGTGGACATCAACATGCAATTGGGCCAAGTCAGCGAAACCGTTGAGGTGGTCGCCAGCGCCGCTGCATTGAATACCGAAAATGCCACCGTCGGCACGGTTGTCGAGCAGAAGCGTATCGTCGAGCTCCCGCTCAACGGCCGCAACTATTTGCAGCTAACCGCTTTGTCGCCGAACGTGAGCTTCGGCTTCCCCAGCGCGGGCCAAGCCGATGGCCGCCAAGGCGGCGACCGTGCGAACCAGAACATCTCCGTCGCCGGCATGCGTAACAACTTTAACCGCTTCACGTTGGACGGCGTGGAAAACACCGACCCCAACTTCAACACCTATGTGATCTTCCCGTCCGCGGAAGCGTTACAGGAATTCAAGGTCCAGACCGGTGTTTACCCCGCCGAGTTCGGCCGCGGCGCCACGCAGATCAACGTTTCCACCAAGGGCGGCGGCAACGATTATCATGGCTCGCTCTACGAGTTCCTCCGCAACGACAAGCTGGACGCCAAGAATTACTTCTTCGCTCCCGCCGGCGCTGTGGAGCGTCAGAAGGATCCCTTCAAGTGGAATCAGTTTGGTTTCGTCTTGAGCGGGCCCGTCTCGATCCCGAAGCTCTTCAACGGCAAGAATCGCCTATTCTTCATGTCGAACTATGAGTGGTTCCGCCAGCGCCGTAGCGTAATCGGCACCTACACTCTGCCCACTGCGGAAAACTTTGGCGGCAACTTCAATACCGCCATCACCACCACCGCGATTTACGATCCCAATACCCGCGTCATCAGCAATGGCTTGGTTTCCTCCGTGCAACAATTCCCGAACAACACGATTCCGACCAGCCGTTTCGACGCCACTTCGCAGAAGCTGCTTGCCTTCTACCCGCGCGCCAATACGCCCAGCGCAGGACTCAACAACAATCACTTTATTTCCCGTCCGCTGCCGATCAACAAGGATCAGTTCATCCAGCGCTTCGACTTCGTGGAGAGCTCCAAGTCCAACTGGTTCGGACGCTACTCGCGCTCCGACGAAAACCAATTGACCAGCCAGCTCTTCCAGAATGGTGAAAAGATCGTGACCGACGCCAGCCAGTGGACCGTCACCAACACGCGCGTGATCACCTCGAACATCGTCAACGAGTTCCGCTTCGGTTTGACGAAGTTCTACAACACTACCGGTCCTGAATTGGCCTTCGGTACCGACGTGGTTGGCACTCTCGGCATTCCTGGACTCGCCTCCGGTCCTCCGGTCCAATGGGGCATCCCGAACGTTTCGATCAATTCCTACAGCGGCTTCGGCAATAGCTCCGAAGGACCCTACGAGAACAACAACCGCGCCACGCAGTTCATCAACAACTTGAGCTGGATTCGCGGTAAGCACACCTTCAAGTTCGGTGGCGAAATTCGCCGCGATGAGTACAACCAAGTCGGCAATTCTTCAATACTGGCGGACTGTTCAAAGTCGGCGACCTGGAAGCACTTGGCTTCGACAAATTTGCCGCCACGAACGCTCATGACGACGTTCGAATATCCAGGCCAGTGGTTTTTCAAATCCGTTTGCGAAAAATAGGCGCCTTCATCCGGGTGGGAGTGAAAGAAGCCAATGACGTCGAGCCCTAATTCGCGGCTTCGCTTTTGGGCCGCGAGCTGGTCCTTGGGATCGATCAAAAATCGATCCTTCTGGTCGCCTTCGTAAGCATTTTGACAAGCGATGGCGATGGTGGCGACACGCTTGCCGTCATTTTCCGTTCCTAATAGGATGCCGCAACACTCGCGCGGGAAGCAGACTTCACCGTGCTGTTGCATGACAGCGGCGGCCTCGATGGTAATTTCAATCATTCCAGAAGGGTTCGCTCAGATACTTCGCGGCGCCATCACAAAGGATGGTGACGATGGTGGCGCGTTCGCCGGTCTCTTGGAAACGGCTCGCACAACGTTCGGCGAGCTTTGTGGCGGCGAGCACGTTCGCGCCGGCGGAGATGCCGACCAGTAAGCCTTCCTCGCGCGCGAGGCGCTTGGTGGTTTCGTAGGCTTGTTCCGTGGAAACCCACATGTTTTCGTCGGCCAAGTTGGGATCGTAGATGCCGGGCACGATGGCCGAGGGCATGTGCTTGGTGCCTTCAATGCCGTGAAAGCCCTGGTCCGGTTGGGCGGAAACGCACTTGACACTGGGCAGGTCCCGCTTCAAGCGGCGAGCCGTGCCGGTAAACGTGCCACTGGTGCCGAGGACGGCGATGAAGTGCGTAACTGAGTAATTGGTTTGGTTCAGGATCTCAACACCGGTGCCGTCGAAGTGGGCTTTCCAGTTGGCGTTGTTGTTGTACTGATCAGGATAGAAATACGTGTCAGGGTCGGATTCGTAGACTTCGCGGCACTTGAGGATGGCTCCGTCGGAGCCGGCGCCGGGGTCGGTCAAAATAAGGTCGGCGCCGAAGGCGCGCAGGATGCTCTTGCGTTCGGGGCTCGCGTTTTGCGGCAGGCAGAGGCGGACTTTGTAGCCGAGGGCGGCGCCGATCATCGCGTAGGCGATGCCGGTATTGCCGCTGGTGGCGTCCAGGATGATGCGTTGCTTGGTGAGGCGGCCGGTGCGCTCGCCGTCGAGGATCATGTTCAGGCCGGGGCGGTCTTTGACGCTGCCGCCGGGGTTCAGGAATTCGGCCTTGGCGAGAATCTCGACGCCGGGGTAGTTTTGGGAAATGGTGGGTAGGCGCAGGAGGGGCGTGTTGCCGATCGCGCTCAGGAGGGAAGTGCCGTTAGTGAAGGAAGAGGGGGCAGCGGCGATCATGCGGGGACCTTCGGCTTTTAGAATACCACTATTCCGCTAGGGAATGGGGGGATTCGCGGCTAAGGCGCTATGAAATCGATGGTTTTGCGGTCGTGCTTTCGGTATGTGCTGAAGTCACGGCGATCAATTGTGAGGACTTGAGATCGCTCATAAAGCTCCGACATCACGACGAGCGTGGCATCGGCGAGATCCATTCGTTCATAACGGGATAGGAGCGCCTTGACTCTGCTTCGATGCACGCGAAGATCAAAGTCGATGCGGAGGAGGCCCCGATCCAACATCTGGAACAACGATTCGAGCGGCAGTCCGTCGTCGCGCAGAAAGTAGATTACTTCCGTCAATATCGCTTCGGAGAGAAGTAGTGGCGGACGCAGTTGTTGGAAGAGAGCAAGGGCCCACTTGTGATGCTGGTCATTCCGGTTCAAATAGGCAACGAGGGGGCCAGTATCGCAAAGATAAGTCACAAAGAATCTACTTGCGGACAAACTTGCGACGCGAATTTGTAGCGGACGCCGTTCCGCCACTCAGGCTACCAGCCAGATCAGAACTCAGCGCATATACGGAGTCCCCAGTTGCAGTTCCGCCTTCGATCATGTCCCGTACTAATGCGGCAACACTTCGATTGCTTCCTTTGGCCTGCTCCTTCAAACGGCGCAGTTGAGCCTCTGGGAGCTTGATCGTGATTCCTTTCATCCCGCTCACAGTCCGATGGTACTCCTATCCTGGCAGATGCGCAATACCCGCAGTAAGCTCTTCGTTGGACGCGCCGCGTATTGAGGCACCATGTAGTGATGAAAGTTTTGTCGTCCGTAGAGAAGTACGCCAATAGTTTGTTTCAAGTGACTGAAGATGTGGCGGTGGCGAAGGATGGTCATGAGATCAAGCGGGCCGTGGTGCGGCATCCGGGGTCGGCGACGGTGTTGATTGTCGATGCGAAGAAACGCATCCTGCTGGTGAAGCAATACAGGATGCCGGTGGGCGGTTACGTTTGGGAGATTCCGGCGGGCAAGATCGATCCCGGCGAGAATGCTTTGCAAGCAGCCAAGCGCGAGTTGAAGGAGGAGACAGGTTTCAAGGCGAAGAAGTGGACCAAGCTGGTGGGATTCTGGGCGAGCCCCGGATTCCTGGCGGAACGAATGACGATTTATCTTGCCGAAGACCTGGTAGCCGGGGAGGCGCAGCCCACTGAAGACGAGCGCCTGGAAACGAAGTGGTTCACTTCCAAGGAAATCGAGGCGATGATCGCCGCCGGAAAGCTTGACGACGCTAAGACGCTGCTGGGTTATCTGCTCTGGAAGCGAGCCAAGCGCTAAGCAGCCGGATTGCCGCGCCGCGATGACTTACGGAAGCTTTTTCTTCGAGTGTGGATTCGGCGAAGGTCTGGCCGAAAGGCGGATAGAAGAAGAGCGGATCGTAACCGAAGCCTCCATCGCCGCGCGGGGATTCCAGGATCTCACCTTCGACCGTGCCGCGAAATGTAGCCAAGACTTCGCCGGCTTGCGCGAGAGCGATGACCGCGACATAGCGGCCCTTGCGGTTGGGTTTGCCTGCGAGCTGCGCGAGCAAGTGCCGGTTGTTGTCATTGTCGTCGCCCGTTCCGGCGTAGCGCGCGGAGTAAACGCCGGGCGCGCCGCCGAGGGCATCGACTTCGAGGCCGGAGTCCTCCGCAAGCACAACGCCATCGGTGTGCCGTGAATAATAGACAGCCTTCAGTTCCGCATTCGCCTCGAACGTCGCTCCCGTCTCTTCGGGCGCGGCGATTTCTGGCAGGCCCGGCAGCATCTCAACTTCGAGCCCTGCTTTCAGGAACTCGCGGACCTTACCGGGATTCGAAGTGGCGAGATACAGCGGCATTCTGGAGTTCTACCAATTCGGAGACGCCTTTGCGGCCAAGCGCGATGAGTTCGCCGAGTTGCGGGTCGTCGAAGGGGACTTGTTCGGCGGTGGCTTGGAGTTCCACGAACTTGCCGCCGGAGGTGAGCACAATGTTCATGTCGACGGCGGCGGCGGAGTCCTCTTCGTAACAGAGATCGAGGAGCGGCTGGCCGCTGACGATGCCGACGCTGGTAGCGGCAACGTTTTCGCGAATGGGATTCTTTTTGAGGACGCCCGCATCGACCATTCGTTTGATCGCGATGGCCATGGCAACGTAGGCCCCTGTGATCGCCGCCGTGCGCGTGCCGCCGTCGGCTTGCAGTACGTCGCAATCGAGGGTGACACTGCGCTCACCCAAGGCCTCCAAATCGACGACTGCGCGAAGTGCGCGGCCGATGAGCCTTTGGATTTCGAGCGTGCGGCCAGACTGACGGCCCTTGGCAACTTCGCGCGGCGTGCGGGTAATTGTGGCGCGCGGCAACATGGAGTACTCGGCGGTCACCCAGCCGCTGCCCTTGCCGCGGAGAAATCCGGGCACGGTGTCTTCCATCGTGGCCGCGCACAACACGCGCGTGTTTCCGACTTGAATCAGCGCACAGCCTTCCGGCGTGACGACATAGTTGGTATCGATAGAAACCGGACGCAGTTGGGCGGCGTCGCGTAGATCTGGTCGCATTACTTGGTGGATCCTGGGACGGTAGTTTTTGTGGGGGCGGTTTTCGCGGGGGCGTTCTTCAGGCTGGCCGATAGGGATGCGTAGAAGAACAAAGACAACAAGCCAATGCCGATGAACACAATCAAGAGACAGGGAAGCGCCCCGATAAAGGACTTCGGAGAAATTTTTTCGGGAGGAGCGGCGGCTTTTTTCAAGCCGCTCTTCAAGCCACCGCGTGGCGGCTTCGGTTTTGCCATACAATTTCGATGCTACTCCATGCGTCCCGTCACTACTTTGATTCTCATCACCATTCTTCTTCTGAGCTGCGCTTCGGCACCGAAAGAAATCGCGCTGCCGCCGAGAACGGAAGGCGGGTGGAAGCAGGAAAGTGTGGCAGCCATGGACGCCTCTAAGAAGCCGGAATGGATGGAACGCCTGGGCGTTCAGGATGCGAAAACGGCGAAATATTCCGGCCCTATCGATGTCGCAGTGCACCAGTTCCGGCTCTCCTCTTCGGCCGCGGCCCTGGAGTGCACGCAGCTTTGGAAGAAGGTCCCCAGCGAATCGGTAATGATGAAAGAGAACTACTTCTTCGTGCTGCGCACGGAGCATCCGAACCGTGAGATGTTGATGGACTTTAGCCGTGCCCTTGAAAAGGCTCTTTAGCAGGATCGTTACCGCGCCCTTCTCCTCGACCGGCACTTTATCGCGCGTCCAGGAAGCCGGCGTTTTTCTTCTGATTCTCGGAACGCTAGCGCTCGTCAGCGCCACCGAGGGAATTTCCTGGCTCACGCTGCTATTCAGCCTGACGGCGATCTTTCTGCGAGCTTCCGGTTTGAAATTGTCGACGAATTTGGGGTGTGCGCTATTGTTGGCGCTGGCGGGCGGCGCACCTATCTATTGGTACTTCTTCCGTTCGCTCACGGAACTCAGTGTCAAGGATTTTTTGCTGGCGATCCTGATGGTCTTCCTTTTGAGCGCACAGAGCGGGCGGGATTTTGCGGCCGTCTCCAGCTATTGCATCTGGATCTTGTTGGCCAGTCTCTTTCCCTCCAGCACACCGCAGCAGTGGTTTCTGCTCGCTATTCTTTTTGCCTGGTTTCTCTTCGTGCAATGCCTGAACGAAGTGCGCAGAAGCAGGGAGCTAAGCGTGGAATGGGCTGGTATGGAAGGCTGGCGCATTCTGCGACCAATGGCCGGCTTCATGCTAATTGCCTTGGTAGGAATTGGAGCCCTCTCGGCGTCGCTTTATTTCCTGCTTCCCCGGAATCCCCTGCGGGCTTATCAGTTTCAATTCCAACCGGTCCACCGCCTTGTCGGCTTTTCGAATTCCGTTCGCATCGGCGAAATTGGAGACCTGCAGCGGGATCGTACTCCAGCCTTTCGCGTTCGCTTTCTGGAAGGGGCGCCGCCGTCAGTGTTGCGCTGGCGTGGCGCTGCGCTGGGGGACTTCAACGGCCATACATGGATGAACACGCTCGAGACGTGGAATGAGTTTTCGCAGAGTGGCCGCATCAATGTAGCCAGCGATGAGCAGCGGCGGCTTCCTGGTAGCCGGCTCTTCTACGAGATCCAAACGCTGGCGGCCATGGACCGCGTGGTTCTGAGCGCGGGGGTGCCGGAATACGCCTATCTTCCCGAGGGCCGCCTGCGCATGAATGGCGAAGGCGCGCTGCGCCAGATCGCCTTGGAGTCCGCCCTGCCCGCCTATTCCCTGGCAGCCTGGCCGGGATCCCGCAATCCCTTCGATCCGCATCCGGTGGCGAGCGATGCGACTTTTGTGGCGTTGACTCCGGAAAGGAAAGGCCGCTATCTTCGGCTTCCATACTTGCATCCGAAAATTCGCGAACTCGCCGTGCGCGTCACGGAGAAGGCGGCTGACGACCTGAGCCGGGCGCAGGCCGTGGAGGACCACTTGCGGGGTAGCTATGCATATTCGCTGAAGGCGAATATCGTCGGCCGCGAACCGCTGCTTGATTTTCTTTTTGTGCGCAAGGCGGGCCACTGCGAATACTTCGCCAGCGCAATGGCCGTCATGCTCCGTAGCGTCGGGGTGCCTACGCGCGTGGTGACGGGCTTTTACAGCGCTCTGCCCGAGCCGGTGGAAGACTGGTATGTCATTCGCAGCAGTGACGCGCATAGTTGGGTGGAAGTTTGGATCCAAGGCCGCGGCTGGTTGGTCTTCGACCCGACACCGCCGAGCACCGGACGCGAAAACGTCAGCCAGATTGCCCAATGGTTCCGTCGCATGGAAGACAAGATGCTCGTGATGAGCGAGGAGTGGATGGGAGGCACAGTGGGTTTGCGCCGCCCTAGTTTGCCGAAGCTTGAGTTCGACTGGCAACAGTGGGCCCTCTATCTGGGAGGGCTGCTTCTGCTGGCCGCGTGTGTTTGGTCCATAATGCAGTGGCGGCCAACGAAGCGCGATGCGCCGCGGGAAGCCACGCAGCTCTATCTTCGTTATTTGCGCGGCGCGGGGATTGAGCGGCGGGCTTCGCAGACGGCGCGCGAGTTGGGGCCAGCCTTGGCTGAACTCCAAAGCGCTTACGAGGGTGCGCGTTTTGCGGGAGACGCCGATAGCCTGTCCCGTTTGCGGACGCTGGTGCGCGAGGCGGAATCACGGCGGCGAAAGCGCAATTAGGCGGCTATACTCCTCCTATGCAGCGCAGAGATTTATTCGGTTTGGCGGGGTTGGCGATGGCGCAAAGCGCCATGCCCGCGGGCGAAAGGGATGAGAGCTACTGGCGCTCGTTGCGCAAGCAATTCCCGCTGCGGGAGAACCTGATCTACGTCAACGCAGCCAACGTCTGCCCCGCCTCGCTGCCCGTTTTGGAGCAACACCAAAAGTACCTGCGCGACTTCGAAGCCGACCCCAGCTTTCAGAACCGCGCAAAGTTCGGCCCGCTGCGGGAGACCGCGCGCGCCAAGGCCGCCAAGTTCCTTGGCGTCTCCGCCGACGAGATCGCTTTTACCCGGAACACCAGCGAAGCGAGCAACACGATCGTGCATGGGCTCGATCTGAACCCGGGCGACGAAGTGATCCTGGTTGCCGACAACCATCCGTCCAACTACGACTCCTGGAAGAACCAAGCCGAGCGCCGCAAGTTCTCAATCGTGGAAGTCCCCGTGACTCAGCTCGCCACTGGCCCCGAGGAGTTGATCGATAGAGTTTCGAAAGCCTTTACTGCCCGCACGAAGGTGCTTGCCATCACGCACGTCACCAGCACGACCGGCATGCTCTATCCTGCCGCGGAGTTGGCCAAGGTGGCCAAGGCGAAGAACGTTTGGTTCCATCTGGATGGAGCGCAGAGCGCGGGCATGATTCAAGTGGATCTGCGCAAGATCGATTGTAATTCCTACGCGACGAGTTCGCATAAGTGGCTTATGGGGCCGCTCGAAGCGGGTATCCTCTTTGTGGCGAGCCAAGAGCAAAAGCGCATCTGGCCTTCGATTGTAAGCGTGGGCTATAGCGGGGAGAGCAACAAGGGCGCGGCGCGCTTTGAGGCCTTCGGTCAGCGCGACGACGCGCGTCTGGCGGCGCTGAGCGCGACGATCGATTTCTTGGATACGGTTGGGATGGCGCATGTCGAAGCGCGCATCCGTCAATTGACCGCGCGTCTGATGTCGAAACTGGAAGGCTCTTCGAAAGTGAAGCTGCGGACCAATCGCTCGTCCAGTCTGAGCGCCGGCGTAGTGAAAGCCGACTTGCCCTCCGTGGACCTGCGCGCGCTGGACGCCAAGCTTTACGCTTCGCAAGGCATGGCCTTCAGCGTCACCGCGGAAGGTCCCTTACGTGGAATGCGCGTTTCGCCGCACGTCTACAATAACCTCGAAGAAATGGACCGGATCGCCGAGGCATTTCTGAAAGCATGACGACTCTTTCGGAACTGCTGCTGGAGCCGGGCGTCTTCTCGCTCGGTTCGGCGGCGGTCTTGGGCGCGGCGCATGCGCTGACGCCGGGGCACGGGAAAACCGCGGTGGCTGCGTATTTAGCCGTCGTGCGCGGGAATGCCTTTGACGCCGTCCGCCTGGGCATGATCGTCACTATGACGCATACGGCGAGCGTCTTCGCGCTTGGTTTGCTGGCGCATTACGTTTCCGAGCAGATCGACATTCGAGCTTTTTATCCTTGGCTGAATGCCGTAAGCGGCGTGGCGATAGCGGCGATCGGTCTGTGGCTGCTCGTACAACGATTGCGCTCCACCGAAATCCCGGCGCTTTCCGTCCAGCCCTTCCCTGAGCACGACCATCATGGCGGCCCCTCCATGAAGGCGCTAGGCATCTCCGGCGGCATTGTGCCTTGTCCGGAAGCGCTGGCGCTGCTCATGGTTGCCTTGGCACGCGGGCAGAGCCTTTATGGTTTGGGCCTGCTGGTGAGCTTCTCCGTTGGACTGGCGCTGGTGCTGGTGGCGATTGGTTTGGCCGCCGTTGCCGTGTTGCCGCCTTTACGAAAGTATGAGCAAATCATGCGCGTGCTGCCGGTGATGAGCGCATTGGTTCTGATTGTGGTGGGAGTTGCTCTTGTATTATGGCCACCGCGTTAATCACGGGTGTCTCCACCGGTATTGGCTTGGCGGCAGCCAGCGAACTGGTGTCGCGCGGTTGGAAAGTCTTCGGCACGGTGCGGCGAATGGAGGATGCGCCGCAACTGGGTTCGCTCCTTACGCCACTCGTTTTGGATGTGACGGATCGCCCTGCGCTGCGCGCCGTTCGCGAACGTCTGGCAAGGGAATCGCTACAAGGTCTAGTCAATAACGCGGGCATCGCAGTGCCTGGGCCCTTGCTCGAACTGGCCGAGGAAGACCTTCGCCGCCAAATGGAAGTTAATTTTTTTGCGCCCATCGCGGTGACGCGCGAACTGTGGCCGTTGCTTGGTAAAGGCTCGCGCGTGGTCATGGTGAGTTCGGTTTCGGGGAAGATGGGTTACCCGTTCCTCGGCGCCTATGCGGCCTCCAAGCATGCGCTTGAAGGCGCTAGCGAGAGTTTACGGCGGGAACTGCTTCTCCAAGACATTGACGTTGTCCTGCTTTGCCCCGGGGCGATCCAAACACCGATCTGGAAAAAGGCCAGCTTCGCCAAGTTCATGAGCGGCCGCTTTTTGGAGGCAATTCGCAAGGCGGAAGTGGAGATGAGCGGCATGGAAGAGCGCGGCTTGCCGGTGGAAGACATGGGCAAGCTGATCGCGGATATCTTGAGCGGCCCAAGGCCCCGCACGCGCTACACGCCCGTGCCCCACAAGTTCCTGCGCTGGACGCTGCCGCGCCTTTTGCCCGAGCGTTGGCTCGACCGGATCATCGTGTCGAAGCTGCGTTAGAGGGCTACGATAGTAGTTTCATGGCCTTCATCCACGACGATTTCGTTCTCCAAAGCCCAGCCGCCAAGCGCCTCTATCATTCGTACGCCAAGGACGAGCCGATTCTTGACTACCACTCGCACTTGCCGCCGAAAGACATCGCGGAGAACCGCCAGTTCGCCGATCTTTTCGAAATCTGGCTGGAAGGCGACCACTACAAGTGGCGCGCCATGCGGGCCAACGGCGTTGAGGAGAAATACTGCACTGGCGACGCCAGCCCCTACGAAAAATTCCTCGCCTTCGCGCGCACCGTCCCCAAAACTTTACGCAACCCGCTCTACCACTGGACGCACCTTGAGCTCACGCGCTACTTTGGCATCACCGAGTTGCTGAATGAAGACAGCGCCTCGCGCATCTGGGAACAAGCGAATGTGCAACTTGCCGGCGAAGACCTGCGCGTTTGGGGCATCTTGAAGAAATTCCAAGTGAAGGCCGTCTGCACCACGGACGATCCCGCCGACGATCTCGGCTATCACAAGGCCATCGCCAAGAGCGACTGTCCCGCGAAGGTCTACCCGACCTTCCGCCCCGACAACGCTTTGAACGTCCACCGTCCCGAAGTCTTCCTGCCGTGGCTCGAACGGCTCTTTACGAGCAGCGGCCGCAGCATCGATAGCTTTGCGGACTTCCTGGCCGCCATCGACCAACGCCACGCCGCCTTCCATGAAATCGGTTGCCGCTTGAGCGATCACGGCCTCAATCGCTGCTGGGCGAAGTTCTGCAGCGAAGAAGATGCCGCCGCGATTTTCGACAAAGCTCGCGAGGGCACGGCCGCCAGCGCCGAAGAGCACGAGCAATTTTCGAGCTTCATGATGCTCTACTTTGGCGCACTGGACGCCAAGCGTGGCTGGACGAAGCAACTGCACTTGGGAGCCCGCCGCAACGTAAACGGCTGGGCTTTCCAGAACCTCGGGGCGGATAAAGGTTTCGATTCGATCGGTGACTGGGAACAAGGCGATGCGTTGGCGGCGTACCTGGGCCGCATGGCCGAGGACGAAAAGCTTCCCAAGATGGTGCTTTACAACTTGAACCCCGCCGACAATTACGCCTTTGCCACCATGACCGGCAACTTTCGCAACATTCGCTTCGGCAGCGGCTGGTGGTTCCTCGATCAGAAGGAAGCTATGGAGTGGCAAATGAACGCGCTCTCCAATTGCGGCCTGCTCGCGAACTTCCTCGGTATGTTAACGGACTCGCGCAGCTTCATGAGTTTTCCGCGCCACGAATACTTCCGCCGCACGCTGGCCAATCTGGTGGGCGCCGACTTGGAAGCGGGTCTGTTGCCGAACGACGACGCGCTCGTCGGCGGGATGGTCCGCGATATCTGCTTCGGCAACGCCAAAGACTTCCTCGGCCTTGCTGTCTAACGATCCCAGTTAGCGATTGGTGCGCGAGCGCATCCGTTTCGCGATTTTCTCGATTTCTTCCAACTTCTTCAAGAGCCCCGTGGAGAGGACGTGGTGGCCGAACTTCTTCAGTTCTTCTTCCACTTCCCCGGCCAGAGCCTGGATGCGCGCCACGTCCGCCAGATTGCGTTTATGTTCTTCCTTCAAAATGGCTTCCGATTGCAAAGTCCCGTCGGGCATGCGTTTGGGCGCGGGCTCTTTTTCCGGCTGCGGGAATTGCTGCGCCAGCAAAAGTGCAAGGAAGGCTTGTCGGTCCAATGGCATGTTGCGCGTTACTCTTTTTGTTGAGTCTCTTTTATTGAATCAGTTTTGACGCATGCGGCCTATTTTTTCCATCGGGCACTCCCGGCTTGGTATTGAAGATTTCGTGAAGCTGTTGGAGGACCACGGCATCAAGACGCTCGTCGATGTGCGGAGTTTTCCTTCTTCCAAGATCGCGCCGCAATTCAATCGCGACGAGTTGACAGCGGCCCTGACGGCGGCCGGCATCGGCTACGTTTGGACTGGTGCGACGATGGGCGGGCGCGGCCGTGAGAGCTACGAGAAGATCCGCCAGAAGCCCAACTTCCAAGAGGCGATGCGCGAACTGATCCGCACTTCGCAAGAACAGCCGACGGCCTTAATGTGCGCCGAGGAAGACCCCTTCACCTGCCACCGGCGCTTCCTAATCTCCCGCTCTCTCTTTGAAGACTTTGCATTCCTGAATGTGCAGCACATTCGCAAGGATGGCAGTGTGCAGGAAGAACCTGGATTTCCCGACACCGCCATTCAAATGGCGCTCGGTTTCTAGTCGCGCCGAAAGGGCCGGTAGAGAAGTAAGGGCCGGCACAGGCTTGCGCATGCAATCGTGGCGAGGAAAGATAGCAGGGCGGACGGGAAACTCTGTACCCATTCCAGCGATGCGCCCAGGATCAGCCAACCGCGCTTCCAGTAGGTGTCGATGGGGATATGGAAGAGCCATAGCAGAATCGAAACGCTAGCCAGATAGACCAATACGGGGTGGGCGGCGATCCGAGACACGGCGCCTTGATTGCGGTAGACTGCGGCCAAGAGCGCCAGACCCAAGGGAACGAAGAGGCCGTGCGTGTAGTAGAACTTTCCCGCGTTCCCACCCAGTTTCGTGAATGCAACGAGCAGCGCAATGGGGATGACGAAGCAGAGCAGGAAGGATGTGTCGCGCTCCAGGGATCTCGCGCGATAGTGCGCAAGAAGCAGGGCGGCCAAGGCGCCCGCATAGACTTCGAGCAGCCTCGGGAAAAGCGCAAAGTGCAACTGGAAGTAGGTGGGCAGTTCCGCCGGTGCTCCGTTCCAAAGCGTGTGTGCCAAGCGAAGTGCAAGGAATGTGGCGAGGACGAGCCATAGCGTGATCGGTCTTGCGGTATTCAATCGCGCCAAGCGCATCCAGGGCAAGGTCAATCCGCCTATGAGCAACGGCGTAATCGCCCAAGCAGGGAAGTTCCACTGGATGGTGGAGATCCCCGGCGGCATGATGCCCTGCAGGCCGGGCAGCCACCAAAGAAGAGTCTGGCGCAGTTCCCCATTCGAGATGCGATCCTCGCCGGTGATTGCTAGGGGCAGCAGCAAGCCAAGCGCAAACCAATGCGGCGGCAGGAGCCGCCAGGCGCGTTGTGCGGCGTTACGCCCAATGCTGTCCCGCCAAAAGCTCGTCGAAATCGCGGCCGCAAATCCACTCAACAGAAAGAAGAGCGTCGACGACAGACCCGCCAACAAGTAAGCCCGAAACCACGGAGGCAGATGAGCATCCGTGGTCAAATGTCCGACGGCCAGCGCCAGGCTCGCTATAAGCCTCAGCAGATCGAGAGCATGCGCGCGGGGCATCGGCGCCATCTAGTGATTATGGCGGGGAATGTCCTTGCCGACCTTCTGGTACTTCACGGCAAACTCCAGCACGCCGCCGTCTTCCAACTGGCCGACATGCCCGCGATAGAACTCCTGCCAAGGCGTCGCTGTGGCGGCGATCGGGAGTTTCATGTTCTTGCGCCTATCGGCGATCTCTTCGTCGCTTAACAACACATCCACGCGCCGCTCATTCAGGTCGACGTGGATCTTGTCGCCCGTCTTCAAGATCGCCAGGTTCCCGCCCGCCGCTGCCTCAGGCGAAGCGTTCAAGATCGAGGCGCTGGCGCTGGTCCCGCTCTGGCGGCCGTCGCCCATGGTGGGTAGTTGGTCGATGCCTTGTTTCACCAGCCCATCCGGCGGCAACATGTTTACCACTTCCGCCGCGCCCGGGTAGCCAATCGGCCCGCAGCCGCGAATCACCAGAATCGAGTGCTCATCGATCTCAAGACTCGGATCGTTGATGCGCTCGTGGTAATCCTCCGGCCCTTCAAAGACAACTGCCGTCGCGGTAAACGCGTTTTCCCTTCCGGGCGTCGACAAAAAGCGCTCGCGGAAATCCGGACCGATTACCGAACTCTTCACCAGCGCGCTGGTGAAGAGATTCCCGCTCACCACCAGGAATCCCGCGTTTTTCGTGAGCGGATCGGCATAAGTGCGAATGACCTTATGATCCTGGCTGCGCTTGCCGCGATAACATTCGCCGATGGTCTTTCCGGACACATTCCGCGCGTCCTCGTGTATCTTGCCCGCCTCGATCAACTCGCCCATGATGGCCGGAATGCCGCCCGCCAGGTGAAAGCTCTCCGTTAGATACTCACCCGCCGGCTGCACGTTGGCGAGCAGCGGAATCTCATGGCCCACTGTCTCCCAGTCCTTGGTCTTCAACTCCACGCCTACGTGCCGCGCCACGGCCACCAAATGCGGCGGCGCGTTCGTAGACCCGCCAATGGCGCTGCACACGACGATCGCGTTCTCAAACGCCTTCCGCGTCATGATGTCGGACGGCTTTAAGTCCTCGCGCACCATATCTACAATGCGCATACCCGTGCGGAAGGCCATCTGCGCCCGTTCGCGATAAGGCGCGGGAATGATCGCGCAGCCGGGCAAGCTCATGCCCAAGGCCTCGGCAAGCGAATTCATGGACGATGCGGTGCCCATCGTGTTGCAGTGGCCCGGCGATGGGGCGGAAGCCATCACGCGGTCCATGAAACCGTCGTAGTTGATCTCACCCGCGGCATGCAATCGCCGCGCCTCCCACACGCTCATGCCGCTGCCGGCGAGCTTGCCTTCGTAATAGCTGTTCAACATCGGCCCGCCGCTCAAGACTATTGCCGGGATGTCCACCGTCGCCGCGGCCATCAGGCACGCGGGCGTAGTCTTGTCGCAGCCCGTCATCAGGACGACGCCGTCGAAGAAGTAGCCATGCAGGATTTCCACCAGGCCGAGGTAGGCGAGATTCCGGTCCAAGGCCGCCGTCGGCCGCCGGCAGTTCTCAAATATCGGATGCACAGGGAAGACAAAGGGCACACCGCCCGCGTCCCGGATGCCGTCGCGCACGCGCGAGGCAAGGTCCAGGTGGATGCGGTTGCAGGGCGAAAGGTCGGAGCCGGTTTGCGCAATGCCGATGATCGGCTTGCCGGATTGCAATTCTTCACGGGTGAGGCCATAGTTGGCGTAGCGCTCCAGGTACACGGCGGTCATGCCGAGGTTGTCTGGATTTTGAAACCAGTTGAGGCTGCGCAGGGGGAATTTGCGGTCGCGATTCATGGATCGTATCGCTTCATGATCTCTCAGTTGCAGCGTTGCGCATGCTGGAACAAGCGATGTCAGTTCTGCTTCGAAAAATGAAGTTTCGTAAATTCACCCCATAAAAAATTGTGATAATTTGTTGCCAGACCATTCCCTTTAGGGAGAAAGGCAAAGTATGAAAACAAAGCTGTTTTCTCTTAGCTCCATGTTGCTTCTTTTGCTTCTGGCCGGCGTCTCCATGTTTGGACAAACGCTCGGCGACGTTACCGGTTTGGTGCTTGACCCGCAAGGGGCGCCCGTTTCCGGAGCGAACGTAACGTTAACCAATGCCGCGACCAACGCGACTCGTACCAGCACCACGAACGATCAAGGCTTGTACGCATTCCCCGCATTGATTCCGGGCTCCTACTCTGTGAAAGTAGACAAAGCCGGATTCAAGACATTCACCCAAACCAACATCGAAGTCCAAGTGCAAGCGCAAGTGCGCGTGGACATCAACATGCAATTGGGCCAAGTCAGCGAAACCGTTGAGGTGGTCGCCAGCGCCGCTGCATTGAATACCGAAAATGCCACCGTCGGCACGGTTGTCGAGCAGAAGCGTATCGTCGAGCTCCCGCTCAACGGCCGCAACTATTTGCAGCTAACCGCTTTGTCGCCGAACGTGAGCTTCGGCTTCCCCAGCGCGGGCCAAGCCGATGGCCGCCAAGGCGGCGACCGTGCGAACCAGAACATCTCCGTCGCCGGCATGCGTAACAACTTTAACCGCTTCACGTTGGACGGCGTGGAAAACACCGACCCCAACTTCAACACCTATGTGATCTTCCCGTCCGCGGAAGCGTTACAGGAATTCAAGGTCCAGACCGGTGTTTACCCCGCCGAGTTCGGCCGCGGCGCCACGCAGATCAACGTTTCCACCAAGGGCGGCGGCAACGATTATCATGGCTCGCTCTACGAGTTCCTCCGCAACGACAAGCTGGACGCCAAGAATTACTTCTTCGCTCCCGCCGGCGCTGTGGAGCGTCAGAAGGATCCCTTCAAGTGGAATCAGTTTGGTTTCGTCTTGAGCGGGCCCGTCTCGATCCCGAAGCTCTTCAACGGCAAGAATCGCCTATTCTTCATGTCGAACTATGAGTGGTTCCGCCAGCGCCGTAGCGTAATCGGCACCTACACTCTGCCCACTGCGGAAAACTTTGGCGGCAACTTCAATACCGCCATCACCACCACCGCGATTTACGATCCCAATACCCGCGTCATCAGCAATGGCTTGGTTTCCTCCGTGCAACAATTCCCGAACAACACGATTCCGACCAGCCGTTTCGACGCCACTTCGCAGAAGCTGCTTGCCTTCTACCCGCGCGCCAATACGCCCAGCGCAGGACTCAACAACAATCACTTTATTTCCCGTCCGCTGCCGATCAACAAGGATCAGTTCATCCAGCGCTTCGACTTCGTGGAGAGCTCCAAGTCCAACTGGTTCGGACGCTACTCGCGCTCCGACGAAAACCAATTGACCAGCCAGCTCTTCCAGAATGGTGAAAAGATCGTGACCGACGCCAGCCAGTGGACCGTCACCAACACGCGCGTGATCACCTCGAACATCGTCAACGAGTTCCGCTTCGGTTTGACGAAGTTCTACAACACTACCGGTCCTGAATTGGCCTTCGGTACCGACGTGGTTGGCACTCTCGGCATTCCTGGACTCGCCTCCGGTCCTCCGGTCCAATGGGGCATCCCGAACGTTTCGATCAATTCCTACAGCGGCTTCGGCAATAGCTCCGAAGGACCCTACGAGAACAACAACCGCGCCACGCAGTTCATCAACAACTTGAGCTGGATTCGCGGTAAGCACACCTTCAAGTTCGGTGGCGAAATTCGCCGCGATGAGTACAACCAAGTCGGCAATCAGTTCGCCCGCGGCCAATTCACTTTTGACCGCAACGCCACTGCCAACCCGCTGCTACCGTCCTCGGCCAACACGGGTAACGCTTTCGCCAACCTCCTGCTCGGCCAAGTTTTCCAAGCCGAAGCGGCGGTTTCCATCGCGCAAGCTCAGTTCCGCGCCACTGGCTTTGCGTTCTACATCGACGACACTTGGCGCCTTACCACCAAACTGACCTTGAACCTCGGCCTGCGTTATGAAAACACGCCGCCTTGGGAAGACCAGACGGGCACCTTGTTCAACGCCATCGTTCCGAACGACATTCGCCCCACCAATCCCTTGGCCGCCGTGGTTACCGACCAAAGCCAGCACCCTTACTTCTTGCGCCAAGGCGCACCCCGCCAGAATTGCTATGAAGGCATCAATCTGCGCTGGATCGCCCGCCCGACGGAATTCCAAAACTTCCCGATCCAAACCCGTTGCGACGGTTCCCTTGGCAACCGCCTTGTCGGCCGTGACAACAACGACTGGGCGCCCCGCATTGGCGTCAGCTACCAGTTGACCCCGAAGACCGTCATCCGCATGGGCGCCGGTACCTTCTATTCGCAAGACACTGGTAACCCGCGCTTCGACATGTCCCGCAACCTCGCTGGCCGTCTCCGTGCGAACTCCAACCAGGTGACCCCGAACCTCTTCTGGTCCAACTCGCTTTCGACGATCGCCGGCGGCGTGGCGAATGTTTCCGCGCCCTACTCTTTCGCGAACCCGTATGACCGCCGCACGCCCTACACCATGCAGTACCTGCTGAACGTCCAGCGCGAATTCTCAAACACCACCGTGTTTGAAATTGGCTACATGGGCTCCGTCAGCCGCCGCCTGGAAGCGCTCCGCGCCATTAACGAAACCATTCCGGTCAGCCCCGCCGTGTCCAACTTGAGCTTGGCTGCCCGTTCGCCCTTCCCCGAATTCGGCCGCATCCAGTTGGTCGACAACGGTGGCAACGGCAATTACAACTCGCTCGGTATGAAGCTGACCAAGCGTTATTCCGGCGGCCTGACCTCGCTGTTCAGCTACACGTGGTCGAAGTCCATCGACACCGCGAGCGCCATCCGCAACCAAGGCGGCGACGTGCTCTTCCCGCAAAACAGCGGTTGCCGTCAATGCGAACGTGGCTTGTCCGGCTTCAACACCGAACACCGCTTTGTGACCAGCATTCTGTACGACTTGCCAGTAGGCAAGGGTAAGGCGCTGAACATCGACAACGGCTTCGCCAACGCCATCATCGGCGGCTGGCAGTTGGGTTCGATCTTCACGATCCAATCCGGCTTCCCGCTCACCGTCGTCAACGGTTCGGACACTTCGAACACGGGCGCCTTCTTTGATCGCCCGAATGCTACCGGACAGAACCCGCAAATCTCCGGTGTGGGCACCGAACGTGCCTTCAACACCGCCGCTTTCGCCGTTCAAGCCGCTGGCACCTACGGCAACGTGGGCCGCAACACCCTCATCGGACCGAGCTTCGTTCGTTGGGACTTCTCGAGCTTGAAGAACTTCAAGATGCCGTATGCGGAGAACCACAATCTCCAATTCCGCTTTGAAGCCTTCAACATGCCCAACCACCCGAACTGGGGCAACCCCGATGCCAACGTTCAGAGCGGTAACTTCGGCAAGATCCGCGGTACGCGTGGCGACATGCGCAACCTGCAGGTGGCCTTGCGTTACACGTTCTAAACGACGCTTCCAACCCAAAGCAAAACCCGGCGCTCACGAGGCGCCGGGTTTTGCTTTTAGAGCTTCCGGTTGGGCAAATACGGCCCCGGATCGATTGCGCAAGGCCGCCGCAAAATCTGATCCCGCAATAAGGCCCCCGTAGCCAGCGCTCCCGTGATCCCCAGCCCTTCATGTCCCGTCGCCAGATACACCGAAGTCATGCCCGGCGCCAATCCAATATAAGGCAGCTTATCCGGCGTAGCCGCGCGAAAGCCCGTCCATGTCCGCTCAATCTGTGGTGAATGCAGTGCGGGCAAATACTCCGTCACGCGCGCGAGCATCTTCGCCATCATGTGCTCTTCGATTGCCGGATCCGTAACCCCATACTGTCGCGAACTCCCCAGCAACAAGCGCCCCTCAGTCCTAGGCTGCACATTGAATGCAACAGACTCCTGCGCGTCCCCATGCGCACTCTTCAAATAACCCAGCTCAATCAAATCGTGCGCGACGAAACCCTCATAACCCACTGCGAGCGCCAGATGCCCCTTTCTTGGCCGCAGCGCTAAGTTTGGGAAGAAGTCCTTCGCCTCAAATCCATTCGCACAAACGATCGCATCCGCATGCAACACTCCCCCATTCGCCAACGCGACTTCGTTCTCGGCAAGTCCGACAACTCGCCCAGAGACAAGCTCGGCAAACTGCGCCAACCGTTTCGCCGCCGCCGGCGCAAACACCACCGCATCCCCAGGCACCCGCAGCGCCCCCACTACATCCCGCCGCAACTGCGGCTCCGCTTCTGCCACCTGCCAAGCATCTAACAACTCCGCCTCCACGCCGTTGGCCATGTAAAACGAGCACAGCGGCCTCACATGCGCCATCTCTTCTTCGTCCACCGCCACCCACAAAGTCCCCGTTTTGGTGTAATCGAAGTCCCCCTCGATATCCCGCGCCAACTCATCCCACAACGCCCGAGCATACTTTGTAAACGCGAATTCCGCCGGGCTCTCGTTCATCACCACGATATGCCCCATGCCCGCCGCCGTTGCCCCGCCACCTATCTCCCGGGCTTCCACCAACGTTACGGCTACGCCTTCCCGGCTCAGCATGTACGCCGTCGATGCACCGACAATACCCCCGCCGATCACGACCACGCGCGTCACTTGCGTATCCCCCAGCAAAACGGATCCGATTCATCGAGCAATAACGTCGCGTCTCCGTTCACCCAAGCCCTGCCGCGCACCGTCGGAATCACGCGATCCCCCGCTCGCCTGTAGCTCCCCGCAAACACACTTCCTACAATGCTTTCCTGTCTCCAGATAGTGCCCTCTGCTAACTTGCCCTGATCCGCCAATAAAGCCAACTTCGCGCTCGTCCCCGTCCCACAGGGCGATCGGTCGTAGGCCTTCCCTGGGCAGAGCACAAAGTTCCGGCTATCGGCCTTGCCTTCCGCCTGCCCAAACAATTCAATGTGATCGATCTCCGCCCCCTCCGCGCCCGTGATGCCATGAGCGGTCAACGCCTGCCGGATCGCCCAAGTCTTCTCCGTCAAATCCTCTACGCGCTCCAACGGCAGCAATGCATCGCCCAGATCGACCAGGAAAAACCAATTCCCGCCCCAAGCGATATCGCCGGTCACCACCCCCATCCCCGGCACGTCCACGTCCACGCGCCGCGCGTGCACATAGCTCGGCACATTTTCAAAAGCCACCTCCCCATCGGCGGACAAGCGCGCCACAATGCGGCCCACCGGCGTCTCCAGTGGAATCTCCCCCGGCTGGACGCGCCCCAAGTAACGCAACGCCTCCACCACGCCAATCGTCCCGTGTCCACACATCCCCAGGTAGCCGACATTGTTGAAAAAGATAACGCCGTTCTCACCCGTCAGCAGCGCCCCCACCATCACGTCCGACCCGCGCGGCTCATTCACCACCGCGCTCCGGAACTGATCGAAGTCGCGGCGAAATCGCTCCCGCTGTTCGAAAAGAGTGCCTCCTCCCAAGTCCGGCCCGCCTTCCACCACCACGCGCGTTGGCTCGCCGCCCGTGTGCGTATCGATGACTCGAATCTTGCGCATTTATAGTTTGGGCCGATTCGCAATGGCCGTACGAATTACCCCAAGAATCCGCTCTCTTTCCGCTCCTTCAATCGACAGCCTCGGAGCGCGTGTTTTCTCGCTGCCGTATCCCGTCTCCGCCATGCAGAGCTTGATGTACTGCACCAGCTTGATGTGAGTGTCGAGATGCAGCAGGGGCGTGTACCAGCGATACAACTCCAAGGCTTCTTTCCAGCGTCCCGCCACACAGTGCTCCCAAAGCACTCGGTTCTCGTCAGGAAATGCATTCACCAATCCCGACACCCAACCCGTTGCCCCCAACATCGCGCACTCCACCACCAAATCGTCCACGCCGCTGAAGAGGATATAGCGGTTGCCCACGGTATTGATCAAATCTGTAATCCGGCGCGGGTCGCCGCTCGATTCCTTGATCGCCACAATAGTCGGCTCGTCGGCCAATTCCACAAAGCAGTCCGGCGTTAAGTCCACGTAGTAGCTGGGCGGGTTGTTGTAAACCATGATCGGCAAACCGCTGGCGTGCGCCACGCTCCGAAAATGCTCCATCGCCTCCCGCCGGTCCGCCTTGTAGATCATCGCGGGCAACACCATCAAACCGTCGATGCCGATTTTTTCGCAATCCGCCACGTAGCGGCAGGCTTGCCCGGTGGTGTTTTCCGCTACTCCGGAAAGAACGGGAATTTTTCCCCCCGCTACGGCATGTAACTCTCGCAGCACGGTGAGCTTCTCATCGTACGTAAGCGCCGTGTTCTCCCCAACGCTCCCCAAGAGGATTACGCCATGAATCCCCGCCGCTATCATCTTCTCCAGATGCGCCGCCGTAGCGGCGATATCGATCGATTCGTCCTCGCGGAATTGGGTGGTGAGGGCAGGATAAACTCCATGCCAGCGTACTTGCATTCATCCAATGTACAACCCGCATTTGATATAAGAAGGAACGTATGAAAAGACTAATGTTCCTGAGCATCTGCGCTTTCTCTCTTCTCCTCGCCGGCAAACCCGCTGACGACGTCAAGGCGGCCATAGACGCTTGGAAAACCGCTGTCATCAATAAAGACAAAGCGACGCTCGAGAAACTGATGCACCCACAAATCACCTATTCACACTCGAACGCTCTCATGGAAAACCGCGAGCAAGCCATTGCTGCGTTCATGGCCCCGACCATGACTTATAAAGCGATCGATTTGGCCGATACCACCTATCGCACTTTCGGAAACACCGTGCTCGTCCAAACGAAGATGTCCATAAAGAATGCCCAGAACGGCGTGGACAATGCCCTGACCTTGAGCGTGCTCATGGTCTGGGTGAAGGATCAAGGCCGCTGGCAAATGGTGGGGCGCCAAACAACGCGCTATCCACAACCCCAGTAAGGAGGAAGTTTTATGTCGATTTCCCGTCGCGGCGCGCTAGCTATGCTAGCCGCGCCGCCCCTTGCTCATCAGCTGATGTTGGCGCAAAAGACCGAAGCGGAACTCATCGAAAAGATCCGTAAGGAACTCATCACGCTGCCTTACTACGGTTGCTTCGATTTCCTCACCTTCAAGCTGGAGGGAAGCACCGTGACCCTGGGCGGCTACGCCATGCGTCCCACACTTAAGGACGACGCCCAGCGCGTTCTCAAGGGCATCGAGCGCATCGAAAAAATCGAGAATGAAATAGAAGTCCTGCCCTTGTCGCCGAACGACGACGACATCCGCTGGGGCGTTTTCCGCGCCATCTACCGCGACCCCTTCTTCCAGCGCTACGCCCCCGGTGGCGGTTTCTACGGTCGCGGTTTCGGCCGGCGGCCCGGAGGCGCCTTCTTCGGCGGACCATTCGAGCGATGGAACGCTCCCTCTGGTACGCTGCAACCGCTCGGCAATTTCCCGATTCATATCATCGTGAAAAACGGTCAAGTCCTGCTCGTGGGCATCGTCGATAACAAGACGGACTCGGATCGCGCCAACATCCTCGCCAACGGTGTTCCCGGCGTGATGGGCGTCAAGAACATGCTCGAAGTAGACCGCAAGCAGACTTCAGGCAAGAGTAAATAACAACCGCGACAACACAATCCACAACGCTTGCGCCATCGCTAAGTGCGCAATCTGCATCCAGCCAGGCGCGCCCAACTGAATGTTCAACAGGCCGAGGAGCACCTGCGCCCCGCAAAGCGTCAGCCCCGTTAAGGCCCACCCGTCTTTCGTCGCCCGCTGCAATTTCGCCAGCAGCACCAGCAGGATTGCGGCACTGGCCGCTGCCACCACTGGGTGAATCAAGCGCAGCCGCACCAGGAAATGCTGCGTCGTATTCAGGTCTTCACGGATCTTCGCGATCAACTCCGGCCCGAAGGCCGGCTGCGTCGGAAACAAAGTATCCCCCAGCGCAGTAATCGCTCCGCTCATGCTCGTCAGCACCACAGCGAGCAGGCCCAGAATCCACACCGGCCTACTCCAAACTCCGCTCACCCGCGCCACGGGCGACGCCTTCACGGCCACCGCTACCGTACAAAAAACCAGCGCCAGCGTATTCAGCAAATGCAGCGAAATCACAATCGCCCGGCTCACGCTCGCGTCCCCCGCCACCAGTTCCTTCTTCACCAGCACCGCGCCGATAAAGCCCTCCAGCAACAGAAAAACAAAACTGGCAATCGCCCATCCGCGCGTACTGGTCTTCCAGGCTTTGAATAGCAGATAGATCCCAAACAGTCCCGAAATCCCGCTCGTCACGCGATGTGTCAACTCAATGATGCGCGTCGTAGGCAAATCCCTCGGAATCACTTCGCCGTTGCAGAGGGGCCAATGATCCCCACACCCCGCGCCCGATCCCGTTATTCGCACCCAAGCGCCAAACAGAATCACGCCCACCAGATATGCGATGTAGACCCAGGAATACCGCGCAAGGGTCACTGCAAACTCCTTTACTTGCCTTCGAGCAGGAAGGTCGGCGCAAAGCCTTCCATCGTTGAGAAGCCACCCTGTCCACTCGACAAATACGTTGTCACCGTCTTTGCTTCGCCCAGGAAAAGATGGCAGCGCTCATCCACTTGCACGTCGCGATATTCCAGCGCCCCATAAAAAAAGACCGGGAACTTCTCGATGTTCGGATTCATACGCTCCTGCACCACATAGCGCTCGCGCAATGCTTGCTTCATGGAACGGTCCCAAGCCGGCTGCTCGAGCGCCGCTCCATCAAAGCTCGGCAAATTCGAACTGGAATCGTTTGGCGCCAACACAAATTTGTCCCTGTTCGCGCTCACATACTCGACTAGGTCCACGACCTTACCGCTGTATTCGCTCTTGCCTGGAGCCAAGGTCCTGGTCCAAGGGACAAAGGTGGCAATCGCTTTCTTCTCCGCTGCCGGAAATTTTGCCGTTACCTTCTCATCGGTCAGCAAGCTAAACAATGCCCGCTTCTGCGCCAGCTCCGCGCGGAACGAATTCACCACGCAAACCTTCGCGTCGCGATAGGCCCGCACCAGCGGATGGTTCAAGTCGAAGCGCATCAAGAACTCATGCAGGCTGGACGCCCGGAATACCAAATCGATCTTGTAATCGCCCTTGCACAAAACGCCTTGCCGGTAATCCAATTGCTCCGGGCTCACAAACTCCGTCTTGTAACCGTGGGCGCGGAACAACTCCACTAATACGCTGGATTCCGTCGCTTCCAGGCTTTGGAACGGCTGCCGGAATTCAATCACGGCGATGTTGGGATGCTTCTTGCCGCCGAAGCCTTTCCACGCCTTCGCCACGCCGGACAACAAGGTCTTGATCCCGCCCAACTTCTGAAGTTTATGCTTCTTGCGGAACTCTTTCACGGGCGGCGCATCGAAGAATAAATCCGTTAAGTGCTCTCCGTAAGCCAATCCCGCCGTGGAAACTGGCTGGAAATTACGTGCTTGTAATTCGCCGCCGTTCTGTTGAAATTGAAACGCGCTGGCCACGTGTGCAAAGCTGTAACCCGGCTCAATCAGCGCCAGCATCCGCTCGGCCGGCAGTAATTCGAGGCGTTGCAGGAGCGCGGCGGATCCCCGCGCCATCTCCTCAACCCGCTCAATGGCCGAAAACAGCGCCGCACTGGCCTTCGTCATCTGCTCGTAATGCTTTTTTGACACCAAATGCGGCCGCAGGAACGGGCTGGCCACCCGGGTCCCGGACGCCATGCCAAGTTTGCGCATCCCGTCTTCCAGCGTCTGGGCCCACGCGAGGTCCTGATGTGGAGGGGATTCGAGAATTTTGTGGTATCGGACGACTGCGTCGTCCACGAGCTTTTGCGCCATCGCAGCGAACTTTGTTATCAGTATGGCATAGGCCTTTGAGCGCGCCAACTATTCCGGCCGCTTTCTTGCCATCTAAGCTATTGACAGCCCAAGACTTGAATTACCTGGGCGAATGAAAGTCGAAAATGCGTTCTTTACCCCTCCGCTTGCTACTTTTGTCCCTCTCGGCCCACTTGGCTACAAATATTTTGCTGGCCGACGATGGAATTTGGCTTGTTAATGAGTTCCCGCGCGCCACGGTTAAGGCGAAATACGGCTTTGATCTTAGTGACGGCTTCCTCGATAAAATGCGCCTCGGCAGCGTCCGCTTTAACAATGGTGGCAGTGGCAGCTTTGTTTCGCCCGATGGACTCGTCTTCACCAACCACCACGTCGCCTCTGAGTGCATCCAGCAACTTTCCAATAAGGACAACGACTATCTGAAGAACGGTTTCCGCGCCAAGACGCGAGCCGAGGAGAAGGCCTGCCCGGATCTCGAACTCAACGTCTTGCTCCGCATTGAAAACGTCAGTGAAAAAGTCAAAGCCGGTATCAATGCCGATACGCCGCTCCAGGAAGCCAATGCTCTCCGCCGCTCGCGCATGAGCGAAATCGAGAAGTCCTGCGCCGCGCAAAGCGGGAATCGCTGCGACGTCGTCACGCTCTTTAGCGGTGGCCAGTATCATCTCTACGAGTACAAGAAGTTCACCGACATCCGGCTGGTCTTCGCACCGGAAAAGGCGATCGCTTTTTTCGGCGGCGACGAAGATAACTTCACTTACCCGCGCTGGTGTCTGGACATCGCCTTCTTCCGCGCATACGAAAACGGCCAGCCCGTGAAGCCGCTCCACTGGTTTCCCTGGTCTAAGCGAGGCGTTAAGGAAGGCGAACTCACTTTCGTCTCCGGCCACCCCGGCTCCACCGGCCGCCTGAACACGCTGGCCGAACTCAAGCTGCAACGGGACATTCAACTTCCCTTCAGTCTCGAACGCATCGGCGCACTCATCTCGGCCATGAAAAAATTCGCCGCTACCGGGGCCGAGCCCGCCCGCATTGCGGAAGATGAAATCTTCAGCAACGAGAACAGCCAGAAAGCCTTCCTCGGTTTCATTGGCGGCCTCAAGGATCCCTCCTTCCTCGCCCTCAAAGAGAAAGAGGAGGCCGCCATGCGCGCCAAGATTGTGGCCGACCCCGCCAAGCAAGCCCTCTACGGCTCCGCCTGGGACGAACTCGCCAAGGTCACCGAAAACTTCAGTACCTTTTACAAGGACTACGTTGCGTTCGAGACCACGCCCACGCGCTCATCCCAACTCATGACTCTCGGCCGCCAGATCTATCGCTACGCCATCGAGAAGCCGAAGCCTAATGGCGAGCGCCTGCGCGAATTCGCCGATGCCGGCCTCCCCAGCCTCGAATCCTCGATGTACTCCAGCGTCCCCATTTATCCCGCTTTCGAGGAAATCATCCTCGCCGAATATCTTCGTTGGCTCGTAGCGCAACGCGGCGCCAACGATCCTGTCGTGAAGGAACTCCTCAACGGCAAGTCCCCTGACGCTGCCGCCAAGGAAGCCATCGCCACGACGAAACTATTGGACATCGAGCAACGCAAACGTCTCGCCGCCTCCGCCGATCTCGTTCGCAACTCCGACGACGGTATCCTTCGCCTCATCCGCATCCTCGACGAACCCGGCCGCCGCATGCGCGCCCGCTACGAGAACGAAATCCAAGCCAAGCAAGCCATCGAAACCGCGCGCATCGCCCAGGCCCAATACGCCCTCGGCGGCAACGTCTACCCCGACGCCACCTTTACGCTCCGCATCAGTTTCGGCCCCGCCATCGGCTATCGCAACGCGAAAGGCCAGAAGGTGCCCTTCGCTACCAACATCGGCGGCGCCTATCCCCACGCTACCGGCAGAGATCCCTTCGCCCTCCCGCCTCTCTGGCTCGAACGCAAGAAGAACGTCAACCTGAAGGTCCCGTTCAATTTCGTCTCCACTTGCGATACCCATGGTGGCAACTCCGGTAGCCCCACTTTGAATATCAAAGGCGAGATCATCGGGATTCTGTTCGATGGCAATATCGAGGGCCTTCCCAATCGCTTCGTCTATACGGACAAGCAGGCCCGCAGCGTCCACGTTGCCAGCCAAGGTATCGTTGAAGCGCTCCGCAAAATTTACCAGGCGGAAGAAATCCTGAAAGAGCTGGGCCAATAGGCCCCGCCATCCAAGCGTAGACTGGTACTGCGTGAGTTCCCCCATCGAACGCCTGCGAGTTCTCGAAGACCGCCTCAAGCTCTTCGTGCAGGGGACCGGTGACCTTATTTACGACATCGATTGCGTTGCCCTCGAAATCGATTGGGGAAGCAGTCTACCCTCCTTCGGATACCCGGAGAATCTGACCAAGACCTCCCTCAAATGGTGGGAGGATCGCATTCATCCCGAAGACGCTCCGGCGGCCTTGCGGGAAATGGATGCCGTCCTGCACCAAGGCCAGAATCGTTTCGACGGCGAGTATCGCTTTCAACTTGCGAATGGCTCCTATCGCTACGTCCGCGACCGTGGTTGCGTCATGCGCGACCCGTCCGGCAAGCCGTTGCGCATGGTCGGCCACATGGAAGACCTTCATCTGCACCATCAGATGTTCCTCCACAACGCTCAGCCCATGTGGGTCTTCCACCTGGAGTCGCTGCAGTTTCTCGAAGTTAACGACTCCGCAGTGCGAGTGTACGGCTACTCGCGCCAAGAGTTCTCGCAGATGTTTATAACCGACATTCGTCCGCTGGAAGATCGCGAATCTCTTATCGCCACCGTGCGCAGCCCCGCGCGCGGGCACGAAGGCCAACGCACTTGGCGCCACATCACCAAGGACGGTAGGCTCTTGCTGGTCGAAGTCCGCACGCAAGACCTCCTCTGGCGCGGTCAGCCCGCCCGTATGGCTGTCCTCACGGACGTAACCAATCGTGTTGCATTGGAAGAAAAGCTCCGTACCCACGAAAAGATCGAAGCCGCCGGCCTGATCGCCAGCGGCCTCGCTCACGACTTCAACAATCTCCTTACCGTCATTAACGCGCAAGCCGAACGCCTCTCCCGCCACGCCGAAACCATGCCGGAAGCCGAACGCCGAGCCGCTATCGAAATGATCCGGGAAGCCGGTGCCCGCTCCGCCCAATGGACGCGCCGCCTGATGGACTTCGCTCGCGGCCGCCAACGCGAGGCTGAAACCATCGATACCTCGAATTTGATAGAAGGCCTCGCTCCCTTCCTGCGCCGCCTGCTGCCCGAAACCCTGCGCCTGGAATTGGACCTTGAGCCCGACACTCCTTGGCTTCACGCCGATCCCGCACAACTGGAACAAATCCTGTTGAATCTCACCTGGAATGCCGCCGCTGCCTGCGAGTCGTCTCCCGGCGTCTTACGAATTCGCACGCAAACCACCAATCGGGACGGCGCGCCGAGTCTCCGCATTGTTGTCGAAGACAACGGCCCCGGCATGCCGGAAGCCATGGCCATCCGCGTTTTCGAGCCTCTCTTCAGCGGCCGCCGCGATTCCTCAGGCGCGGGGCTCGGCCTCGCCAACGTAGAGCGCCTCGTCAAAACCATGGGAGGGTCCATCCACCTCCATACCGCCCCCGGCGAGGGTTCCCGCTTCGAAATCGATCTTCCCGCCGTACTTCCTGCCCATCTTCCAGAGCCCGACCAACCCTCCGCGCGCATCCTCATGGTTGACGATGATGCTCTCCTTCGCAAGACGCTCCGGGCCACTCTTGAATCTGCCGGCCACCGTGTCGAAGAAGCCGCCAATGGCGCCGAAGGCTTACGCCGTCTTCTTGTCGGCAATTTCGAAATCCTCGTCACGGATCTGGTCATGCCGGAACGCGAGGGCCTCGAACTCATTCAGGAAGTACGCTCCCTCCTCCCCGATCTGCCGGTTATCGCCATCTCCGGCGCTTTCGATGGGCAGTTCCTCCAACTCGCCAAGACCTTCGGCGCCACTGCCGCTCTCCTGAAACCGCTTTCCCCGGACCGTCTATTGCAAGCCGTCAATACGATCTTGCAGCGCCGCGCGCAGCAACTCGCCTAGTTCCTTGGCATTTCGCTTCAACCAGAAGTGATCCCCTGCAAACTGCCGCAGCGCGAAGCCATTCCTCGCCAACGCTCCCCAGGCCTCCACGTGTTCCCGGGGCAGGGCTGCCTCTTCGCTGCCCCAACAAGCTTCGATCTTGCACTCGAGTCCCTGATCGTCATTGGGCCGGTAAGCGTTGAACAATGCTAAATCCGCGTCCAATGCCGGGAGCGTTTCCAGACTCTTCACTCCCATCGCCGGCAACTGCATCCGCAACTGTGGAGCCCGGCAACTGCTCGCATAGAATCCCGCTAAAGGCTTCGGCAATAGCTTCGCCGTCTCATACGCCAATGCCGCTCCCATCGAATGCCCAAGGAAAAACACCTCATCGTGCTTCTCCAACTCGCTCTCCAATTCGCTGGCAATCCCTGCCGCCAACGCCGCAAAGGTCGTCCCCTCGGCAAACGGCAACCGGGACTCCCGCTGCGGCAACACTACCGGCAACATCGCGAATCGCCCCCGCAACTCCGCTTCCAGGAATCGCCACGACAATCCGCCCGCGCCCGCCCAGGGGAACAAGACCAGCGCCGGTAAGCCATCGCCTTGTTGCCAGCGCATTGGAAAGAAGCGATCCCTCTTCTGCGCGAGCAAACGCCGGATCCGCAAGTGCAAAAGCTTCCGCCTCTCCGGCGACAGGACCTGCGCCAACTCCGTCGTCACCTGAGTCGCTCGCTTGGCTCGCGCCAGCGTGCGATCGAAGATGAACTCCAACGGCCGCGAACTCAAGCCCGCGATATACGCCAACGCCGCCGCCAGGCCGCTCTTGCTCAACTCTTCCCAATGCCCCCTGTCTCTCGTCAAGCGCTCCAGCGCCTCTCGCCACGGCCGAATATCCTGCGCCGGCACAATCGCCTCAGGCGCCATCTGGTCGCTCACGCTGTCTTTGTAGGTCGTGATCGGGTTCACGGGCAGCACATAGTCCGCCCCGCACATCGCTTCGCGCAGTCCCCCCACATCCGATGCCATCACCGGTACGCCGCGCGAAATGCTCTCCAGTACCACCCTGCTCCGGGCCTCCGCCCACAAGCTTGGTACTAATGTCACTCGCGTTTGCTGCAGGATGTCGGTAATATCATCGGCGCGCGCGAGCAACGTAACGTTTTTCCGCGCCTGCATAGCCGCCATGTCCTCGGCTGTCGTGCCCCAACTCGGCACTGCCGCAAACTGCAATTCCGGCATCGCATCGGCTAGCCCCAACAAGATCGGCAGTCCCTTCACTCCGCTCGGATTCACCAGCGTCACATAGGGATTGTCGAAGCGCCCCACATCGGGTGGATTCGGGTTATCCGAAAGCGAAATCGGCACATGCACGGCGTCCAGATTCGCGTAAGTCCGGCAATACTCGGCCACGTAATGACTCACGCCTACCACCGCGTCCACGCGCGCCAGCCGTGCCGTGCGTTCCTCATTCTGCGTTGAGGCGTCCGGCCCAAAGGGCAAAGCGATCGTCGCCCGCACCAGATAAACTACGCGCGCCTTCTCGTCCTCCAGCGCAATGTCCAAAAACAAATGCGCCGGGTCGTCCGTCGACGCCAAAATCACGTCCGGGGCAAATCGTTTCAACTCGACCCGGAACGCCTGCCGCAAATTCGCTTCACGCGTAATCGCATGGATTCGCACGTCGTTTAGGACAAAACGCAGCCCGCCCGCATGTTCCTCTGCCTCGATGCCATACCCCGCCAACTGCTTCCGGTATGCCTCATGCATGTCCTCGCCAAAACGCTCGAGGCGCGTGAACACTTCCACCTGATGTCCCTCGCCGGCCAGCGCCTCCAACAGCAATCGATTCGATTTGTCGCCGCCGCCCGAAGCAGGGAAGTACGTCGAGTTGTGAATCAACAAAACCTTTCGACGCTTCGGCTGTAAGCGCTGCAACAAATCCAACAAATCGCCCGGCTTCCAGCGCTCGACAAACTGCTTTGCCGCCGCCATCCCTCGCGCGCGCTCGGCCTCATACAGCTTCGGATCGGAATGCAAGCGCCGCAACGCATCCACCCAAGCCTCAATCGGCTGCGGCTCCAGTTCCCCCACCGGCATACCCGTCCCATCCATTTGCGGCGTCCACTTGCGGATCGGCCGCACTGGCTGCCGCAACTCGCTCGATGCTGTGGACTCCGCCAGTCCCCCATAATCCGACGCCAATACCGGAATCCCTCGCAACAACGCCTCGGTTGCCACCAACCCAAAGCCTTCATACCAAAGCGAAGGCGCCAGCAAAATCGAAGTCTTCGCAAATACCTCGTCGATGCTCGCCACCGGCTCCAGCACTGTGACATTCGGCAAGCTACGCATCGCCCGCAAGTCTTCGTCCGTCGTGCCCCATCCCCGCAAGGCCGCGAACCCAATTTCCGGCAGCCGGCGCGCCAATTCCAAAAAGATCGGCAGCCCCTTCACCTGGCTCGGATTGATCAGCAGCACATGTCCACGCGCGAAGTTCTGATACTCCGGCCAAGGTGCTTCGCCGTAAATGCAGGGATGCAACACCTCGGCTTTGCGGCCCAAATGCTCCTCAATGTACGCGGCCATGTGATGGCCGATCGCCACCACTGCCAGCGCCTCCCGCACCATCTCCGTAGCCTCGCGATCCTGATGCCAAGCCTCCGGCCCGAAAGGAAACCACTGCGGCGTATGCGCCAAATAAACCAGCCTTGCGGGCGCTGCGCGATATGCCTCCCGCAAGATTACATGCGAGACATCTTCGCTCGAAACCAGCACGAAGTCCGGCTCCAGGCGATCCACCGCCTCGCGGATCGGCGAGGCGTCGCGATGGATCGTCGTGTGACGCTCCATCCGAATTCCATCCACTGCCACCGCACCGGATTCGGATTCCGAAACCGCCCCGCACACCACATGGCACTCATGACCCGCCGCCGCCAGTGCGCGCAGCCACACCAAATTGCTGCGCGTCGAACCACCCTTCGGCGGATGATACGAAGCGCTAGAAGCTAACAGGATGCGCATCGCGTTCCGCCGCTTCCTTTTCTAATGCCTCGCGCACTTCCGCGTCGCTCAAGCGCGCAATCTCCGCGAAGAGTAACTGATACTCCCGCCGGTCCAATCCGGCAAAAGCCTGGGCCTCGTCGATTCTCCGCGCCATGCGTTCCAAGGTCATATCGATCGAATACGCTTCATCGATGCCCAACTCCACCCCAAAGCTTTCGGAAATCCGGGTCAAAAGCAGCACTGCCAGCAACGAATGCCCGCCCAGTTCGAAGAAGTTGCTGGAAGCCTCCAGATGCGCTCCCGGCAACAATTCCAGCCACAGGCCAGCCAATTTCCCTTCCGTCTCCGTAGCAAAGACCCCGGCGACGGGAACGCCCTCCGGCCGCATCGACCGCTTGATTTTATCCACGCTCGACAATTCGCGAGCGATGTATTCGTAGTCCAAGGAACGCCGTACCGCGGTCGCCTTCTCCGCGGCCACGGGTGCCTCCACCACCTGATCTGCGCGCAATTGCACATGCGCCAATTCTTCCGCCGCAATTTGATAGGGCAGGGAAATCGCCCCCAATTCTTTCAAGAAATTCGCCGCCGGCTGATTCTTCGCCGTCGCGCTAAACGGCAGTTCCACATCCTTCAAACCCAGCCGCGCGGCATGCTTCCCCAACCAACGCATCACGGCGTGTTCCACGCCCCGCCCCAGCACGCGGCAACTCAACAGGAACGTATCCACCGCATAGCAACCATGCGCCGCTTTTCCGATCAACAGTCCCGTGAACCCATAATCCCCAAATCGATCCCGCACATCGATGCGGAAAATCTCCACTCGTTCTTCCCACAGCCGGTGCAACTCCGCTTCGCTCCGCCGGATCGTCGTGAAGTTGAATTGGTTCGTTCTCTGTGTCAACTGCGCTGCCCGCGCAAAATCCTGCGCCTCCACGCCCCGCACCTGCACCTGCAATTCGAGGTTCTCGTAGAAGTCCGCCAGAGATTGCGCTTGTGCCAAGGCCTTCCCGAATTCCTGCGTCTGCGCATAACTCTCCGCCCGCGTCTTGTCCGTCTCCGTCAGTCGCAACCTGTCGCAAACCCACAAATGCTTCGGAAACTCGGCCAACTCCTCGCTCGCATGTGGCACTTCCATGCTCACCACCTGCGGCAGTTCCCGCGCCACCTCGCTCACTTCCTTGCGGCTATCGTCAAGGAACACAAAGCTGTCGAGCCCCAGTGACAACTCCTTCGCCAACGCCTCCAAGTTCCCCGGTTTCGGCTCCCAATTCACCCGATACGCCGTGATGTGCTCCAAACGCAATGGGAACTCGGGATGCGCCGCGAAGGTGGCCTCCACGTCGTTCCAGTTATTCTTCGACGCCAAGACCAACAACATCCCCTGCGCCCTCTGCTCCACGGCAAACCTTTGCAAAGCCGCATGACCCGGCGTTAGCCGCACTCCCTCTGGTCCATCCTCGCCGCAAATCCCCTGCCACAAAGTGTTGTCGCAATCCAGGGCCAACACTTTCGCCGGAGGATGCTGCAACGCATGCGCCACCCGCACCACCGTTGCCGCGAGCGCCACGAAGTAATCCTCGGTATAAGGAATCCCGCCCAGCTTCTCCCCATCCGGGCTAAAAGTCTTCGCCACCGGATATCTCTCGCGAACCCAGGAGGCCTCCAAAAAATTCACATGCGCCCGTTGCTCGGCCACTTGCCGCAACGCCGCGCTTTCGTAAACGTCCTCCTCCGCGCAAGCGATCACCAGATAAGGAACCGGGCCCGACGGAACCGCCGCCAAAGCCCCCGCCAAGGCCTTCAAATTCTCCGCGCGCCGCGCCTCCTCGCCCAGGTCCGCATGCCGGAACAAAACAACATTCAGCCCATGCGTGTTTTGGCGCAAAACACTGGAAGGATCCAGCAGCGACTGCAAAACCTGATCAAACGGCGCAAACACCGCTTCCAGCGGTGTCGACAAGGGCCCGGACCAGAAGCCCAAAGGAATAGCGATGGGATCCGCGGTAAACGTGGCCGCGATGGCAATGCGGTAGGGGGACGGCTGACTCAACGGTGAATCTTCAGTTTACAGCGCCGCCTCCTTCACTTCGAAGAATCACAGTCTCTCCAGTCGGTTTCGTCACCTCCAAAGTCCCCCCATCCCCATTCAATAGCCGGAAGTGAAAGGGGCCAGAATTCTTGTGCTTCCCCTCGGGAATGCCCAGCAAGGTCTTCCGCACTTCCTTTCCGTTGTCGTCGAACTCAACAAAGTACTGCCCCACGCCCTTCTCGGCCTTCGCCAGCACAAACCCATGCCCCTTCTCGGTTCTCTTATGCGCAAACACTGCGAAGTGAGTGATGTTCGCAGCCCCATAGTTTTGCAGACTCCCGCGATACCGTTTCGCCTCCTCCGCCACTTCCGACTGCATCGCCACAAAGCCGGCGTTCCGGAATCCCGGTCCATGCAGCACGTTAAATCTCGCATTCTTGACATCCACCAGAACCACTTGATCCTCGCTGCACTCCCCAAATTGCAAGAGCGTCGATCCCTCATCCAAAGAAGCGATCCTCTCAAAACGCCCCGCCTTCACCCGCCCCAACCTCCATCCAAATTGATCCCGATGCAGCGTGTAGATAACCTCCCCCGCCACCGCTAAATACACTAATCCCGTCGCGTCGCTTTGGACCACCTCTTGATGCAAATCCGACAAGCGCAGCCGGTGAATCTTCGCGCCTAGCGGAGTATGCTCGCTCCACGCCACATAGTGCTCGCTCAACGTAGCGAGCACATTCGGAGGAGTTGACGCCAATGCCAAACGTTTACCCGCCGCGTCCACAACTACCCAAGGCTGCCCCGCGCCCAAAGGCGCTATCAGCAATTTCTTGGCGTCCCCCATGCCCACTGCCGCCCGAACTCCGGCGTACCCAATCGAAACCGGCCCAGAAACAAGCGTCGCCTTCCAAACTGGTACCTCTCCAAATACATGGACAGGCAGGAACAAACAAGCCATCACGAACAAGCTCTTCAGCATCGCGGCTACAAAGCCTCCTCTACGCGATTATGACGCCGCGCAGTCCCCAAACGTGCAGAGCTAGTTACAACGAATTTAAACGAAAGTCTTAAACTCCATCACATCCCCATCCTGCACCACATACTCTTTCCCTTCCGTTCGTAACTTCCCCAACTCCCGCGCCCGCGCAAACGACCCGATCTCCACCAAATCCTGATACGCAATCGTCTCCGCGCTAATAAAGCTCTTCTCGAAATCCGAGTGAATCACACCCGCCGCCTGCGGCGCCTTCCACCCTTCGTGAATCGTCCAGGCCCGCGTTTCCTTCTCGCCCGTCGTCAAGTAAGTCCGCAACCCCAGCAAATGATACGCCTCGCGAATCAAATTCCCCACGCCGCTCTCCGTCACCCCCAACCCATCCAAATACTCCTGCGCCTCTTCCTTCGAAAGCATCACCAGCTCGCTCTCAATCTCCGCCGATACCACCACCGCGCTCGTATCATGGTGCTTCCCCACATACTCCCGCACCTTACCCACAAACGGATTCGCCTCCGGATTCGCCAAATCCCCCTCGGAGACATTACACGCATAAATCGTCGGCTTATTTGTCAGCAAAAACAAAGGCTTCGCCAGCGCCTGCTCCTCCGGCGTCATCTCCATTGTCACGGCATACTTGCCATCGGACAAATGCGGTTCCAGCCGTTCAATCAACTCCATCGTCGCGACAGCCTTCTTATCCCCACTGCGCGCCGCCTTTTGCAACTTCCCCTTTTGCTTCTCCAGCGAATCCATATCCGCCAGAATCAACTCCGTGTTGATGATCTCGATATCCCGCACTGGGTCCACCGTATCCATCACGTGCTCGATGTTCGTATTTTCAAAACACCGCACCACCTGAACGATCGCATCTACCTCGCGAATATGCCCCAGAAACTGATTTCCCAGCCCTTCGCCCTTCGACGCGCCAGCGACCAAGCCCGCAATATCCACGAACTGAAACACCGCCGGCACGATCTTCTCGCTCTTCGAAATCTCGCTCAGCACCGCGAGCCTCTCATCCGGCACGGTCACCATGCCTTCGTTCGGTTCGATCGTGCAAAAACGATAATTCGCCGCCATCGCCTTCCGCGACTTCGTCAACGCATTAAAGAGCGTGGATTTACCTACGTTGGGGAGCCCAACAATACCTGCTTGCAACATGTGAGGGGAAACTTATAGTGTAACGGGTGCAATGATGAAGTTCATGGCTCGTCGTATTTTCCTCATTTTCCTCTCCGCCATTTCACTTCTCGCCGCCCCCAAAATCGAACAGAAAGAGTACGCCGAACGCCGCGAAAAGCTCCGCCAAGCCGCCCCCGACGCCGCCATCCTGATCTTCTCCCTACAAGCCGGCCCCGAAATCCACGACCGCAACGGCGTCTTCCAGGAAGCGAACTTCTACTACCTCACCGGCTGGAACGAACCTAACGCCGCCCTCCTCCTCTGCTCCGTCTGCGGCCCTGATTTCAAGGAAGTCCTCTTTCTCCCCAAACGTAACGAACGCCGCGAAAAATACGAAGGCCGCCATCTCGCCCCCGGCGATCCCGACGCCACCCAAAAATCCGGCTTCGCCCAAGTCCTCTCCACCACCCAAATCGAATCCACCGTTCAAAAAGTCCTCGCCGAGGCCACCAACTTCCACACCCTCTTCGACGGCCACGAAGCCGACCTCCAAAAGCTCGCGCCCCTAAGAACCCTCAAAGACATCCGTCCCCAAATCACTGCTCTCCGCATGATCAAAAGCCCCGCCGAGCAAGCCATGCTCATGCACGCCATCGAAGCCACCAACGACGCCCACCGCGTCAGTTGGCGCACCACCAAACCCGGCCTCCACGAATACGAAGTCTCCTCTGCCATGCAAGACACTTACCTTCGAAAAGGCTGCGAACGCAACGCTTACCCGCCCATCGTCGGCAGCGGCCCCAACTCCGTCATCCTCCACTATTCCGCCAACAAGCGCCGCATGGATGCCGGCGACCTGCTCCTGATGGACGTCGGTGCCGAATGCAACATGTACGCTGCCGACATCACGCGCACCATCCCTGTCAACGGCAAGTTCACCCCACGCCAGCGCGAAATCTACAACCTCGTCTTAAAGGCTCAAGAAGCCGCCATCGCCCAAGCCAAGCCCGGCATCAAACTCGCCGACCTCACCCGCTTCGCCCAGGAATACTTGGACAAGCAAGGCAAAGGCCCCGGCGGCAAGCCCTGGCGCGACTTCATGATCCACTCCATCAGCCATCACATCGGCCTCGACGTGCATGACCCTTACGACCCCAACGCACCCATGGCCGAAGGCATGGTCGTCACCGTCGAACCCGGCATCTACCTAGCGGAAGAAAACCTCGGCGTACGAATAGAAGACATGATCGTCTTCACCAAGGATGGCGCCAAGGTTATGAGCAGCGCCCTTCCCAAAACAATCGAAGACCTTGAAAAGGAGATGAAGCAGGAGATGAAGCACTGAAGCTCCACGTCCCCCGCCACAGCCAATACGCTGTTCTCGCGGGCCTCATGGGCATCTGCTTCGTCCTCGCCGTCCTCGCCGGCTGGACTCGCCTCGCCGCCCAACTCGACGGCCAAGCCTACGATTGGCTCGTCGCCACTCGTCGCCCGCAACCCTGGCCGCAAAAAGCCATCCTCCTCGCCATCGACGAATCCAGCCTCATCAAAATGGGCGGCGCCCGCAACCTCCGCGCCACCCTCGCCCAATCCCTCGATGCAATCTGCCCCGCCAAACCCCTCGCCGTCGCCGTCGACTTAATGCTCTCTAGCAGCGAAGACCCCGCTGCCGACCAAGCTCTCGCCAAGAGCTTCGAACACTGCCCCAGCGTCATCCTCGCCGCCGACATCATGCGCGACGGCCAGACCTGGGAAGAACCCGCCGCCCTCTTCAAGCAAGAAGCCGCCAGCCTCGGCCACGTCCACGCTGACCCCGATCCCGTTAGCCGCCGCATCCCGCTCGAAAAGGCAGTAACCAACCGCCGCTACTGGGCCCTCGCCCTCGAAGCCTATCGCCTCTCGCGCCAAGCCGGCCCCATCCTTGAGACTCCCGACGATCTCGAAGTCGGCATGTCCCGCATCCCCGCCGCCCGCGCCACTGCCCGCAGCCTCTACATCCGCTACGCCCCCAACTCCATCGAACAAATCAGCCTCGCCGCCCTCGCCGCCAACCCCCAACTCGCCCTCCGCTTCAGCGGCCGCATCGTCTTCGTCGGCTTCACGGACCAAAGCGCCGCCCGCGACCGCCTCATGACCCCCATGGGCTCCCTCATGACCGGCGTCGAAATCCACGCCAACCTCTTTGAGACCCTCGCCCAAGGCGTCTTCCTCAAGGACGCCGGCCCCGCTCTCCCGGTCCTAATCGCCCTCGCCTCCGCCGCCGGCGCGGGCCTCATCTTCGCCACTTTAAGCGGCTGGCTCGCTTGGCTCAGCACCGCCGCCTTCCTCGCCCTCGTCCACTACATCCCCTTGTGGTTCTTCGATAGTCAAACCTTTCTCCCGCCTTTCCTGCCCCTACTCGCCGCCTGGCTCGCCACCATCGTCGCTGCCAGCTTCCACCACTTCGTCATCCGTCGCCAATGGCAACGCAGCGAGGCCGACAAGACCCGCTACCAGCAAGCCATCCACTTCGTCACTCACGAAATGAAGACGCCCCTCACAGCGATCCAGGGCTCCAGCGAAATCATGAGCCGCTACAAGCTCAACGAGGACAAGCAAAAACAAATCGCCCAGATGATCAACGTCGAGTCCAAGCGCCTCGCCCAAATGATCCAAACCTTCCTCGACGTCGAGCGCCTCGCCGGCGGCGAAATGGAACTCAAGAAAGACCAGTTCCACCTCAGCGAAGTCATGCTCCCCGCTCTCGAACGCGCGCGATTGCTAGCCGAAAAGAAGGACCAAAAACTCGAAGTCGGCGCGCTCCCCACCGGCTCCGTGCGCGGCGACCGCGAAATGCTCGAATACGCCTTCTATAACCTCTTGAACAACGCCGTAAAGTATTCCGGCGAAGCCACCAGCATCAATTGCCAATTCGCCTCCACGCCCAACGACCTCCGCGTCTCCATCGCCGACCAGGGCATGGGCATGGACTCGACCGACCTCAAGCGCATCTTCGATCGTTTCTACCGCTCCAAGCGCGCCGAAGAAAGCGGCATCTCCGGCACCGGCATCGGCCTAAGTATCGTCCACGAAATCATCAAACAGCACGGGGGGCGCATCGACGTCGAAAGCGAAGTCGGGAAAGGTAGCACATTCACGGTAATTCTGCCGAATGTAACAGTACCGCTTCAGCCCACAAGCTAGACTCAATAGAGGTTATGCCCCTCAGCGAGCCAATTCTCCTCGTCGAAGACGACAACAGTGTCCGCACCACCCTTGTCACCTTCCTCGATCTCGAAGGCTACAAAGTCGAAGCGGTCTCCAGCACCCGCGCGGCCCTGGAGAAGCTCGCAGCCACTTCCTACCCCGTCGTCATCAGCGACATCTACCTCGACGAACGCACCGGCCTCGACGTCCTAAAGGCCGCCAAGGAACAAAACCCCGATTGCCGCGTCATCCTGATGAGCGCTCGCGGCTCCATGGAAACCGTCATGGCCGCCACCCGAGGCGGCGCCTTCGAATACCTCGCCAAACCCTTTGAACTCGACGACCTCCTCGCCGCCCTCCAAAAGGCGGAAGCCGAAATCGCCGGCTCGCAAGACCGCGACAAGGAAACCGGCATCGACGATCTCCCTGAGACCGAAATGATCGGCTCTTCCACACGCATGATCGAGATCTACAAAGTCCTGAGCCAGGTCGCCCCCACCGACGCCACCGTCTTGATCACCGGCGAAACCGGCACTGGCAAAGAGTTAGTGGCGCGCATGATCCACAACAACTCCAAGCGCAACAACGGCCCCTTCGTTCCCGTCGATTGCGGCAGCATCCCCGCCAGCTTGCTCGAGGCTGAACTCTTCGGCTCTTTAAAAGGCAGCTTTACCGGTTCGGACCGCGACCGCACCGGCGTCTTCGAAGCCGCCAATCGCGGCACCGTTTTCTTGGACGAAATCGGTGAAATCGACCACGCCTTCCAACTCAAACTATTGCGCTTCCTCCAGGAACGCGAAGTCCGCCCCGTCGGCGCCAGCCGCGCCAAGCCCGTCGATGTCCGCGTCGTCGCCGCCACCAACCGCGACATGCCCAAGATGGTCGAAGAAGGAAAGTTCCGCGAAGACCTCTGGTTCCGCTTGAACGTCGTCCGCCTCCAACTACCCGCGCTCCGCGAACGCCGCACCGACATCCCCCTACTTGCCCACTTCTTCCTGCGCAAGTACAACGACCGCTACGACCTCTCCAGCGTCATAACCGCCACCGGCATCAAAGCCCTCGAAGACTGCCTTTGGCCCGGCAACGTCCGCCAACTCCAGCACTTAATCGAGCGCCTCGTCATCCTAGCCCCCGGCGGTCGCATCGACGGCCCCGCCGTCGAACAAGCCCTCCGCGACACGGAAGACCAGGACACCAGCGGCGAAACCCTTAAAGACACCGAACGCGAGCAAATCCAGAAAGTCCTCGCCACCGTAGAAGGCAACAAAAGCCGCGCCGCTAAGATCCTCGGCATCGAACGCAAAACCCTCTACCGCAAACTGGAACGCATGGGCATCCAGTAACTCTGCGGAACTTTTCGGATAACGACTACCCCACCCCTCGGGGACATACGCGCCCGCGGCGTGGCCAACGCCGCGGCGTGTGTCCCCAAGCGGACAATGCCAATACCTCAAATCCGCTAGCGGAATCTACCGTGCCAACTCCGACCATTCCTTGGGGGCCACGAAGCCCTTGGGCGATCCTCCGCTATGCCGTAGCGCATCCTTCGGCGCCAACCGCATCCAAGCATCCATACGATTGCTCATCCGAGTAGCTACCTCCGGCAAAAAACTCCGCACATCCTTCTTCTCCCCCGCATCCGCCTCAATATCGAACAGCTCCTCCCGCGCCCCCACTCGCACCAACTTGTGCTGTCCATCGATCAGCGCCATCTGCACCCCCTGCGTCCCGGGCTCCACCGCAAAATACAAATCCTTCCTCCCCGGCAACGCCTTATTCGCCAACAACTGCGGCCAAACATTCATCCCATCCAGCGGCTTCCCCGCGCGAATCGGAATCCCCGCTGCCCCCACCAAAGTCGGCAGCCAGTCACACAATGTCGTCACCCCTTGTGCCTCGCCCGCCTGCAATTTCCCCTTCCAATGCACAAACGCCGGCACTCGCAAGCCACCCTCATAAACCGTCGCCTTCCCCGCGCGCAGCGCCCCATTATCCGCCCCCTGTCCCCGCGGCCCGCCGTTGTCGCTCTGAAACGCAATTAGCGTGTTCTCCATCTGCCCGCTTTTCTCAAGCTGCGCGAAGATCTTGCCTACGGCCTCATCCATCGCTTCCACCATCTGCACAAAGGTCCTGCGTCTCTCATCGCCAATACTGGCATGACGCCCGCGCAGCCGCTCTGGCGCCTGCAACGGCGAATGGGGCGCATTGAACGGCACATACAAAAAGAACGGCTTCGCCGCATACCACTAGCTCATCCACCGCACAGCCTCTTGGGCAATCAAGTCCGTCGTATACCCCTCCTCCCGCACGGACTTCCCATTTCGCTGCCAATCCAAGCCCCCATCTCTTTCATGCGTGAAGTAATCGATCGCCCCATTCACGTGCCCATAGAAATGATCGAAACCCCGCCCATTCGGCGTCTGCGCCTTGCTCCAATGCCCCAAGTGCCATTTCCCCACCATCCCCGTCCGGTAACCCGCCGCGCGAAACACCTCCGGCATTGTCGTCTCATCCAACGGCAACCCGCGCCGCTCCCAAGGCCGCACCACTGTATACCCCAGCCCCAAACGCATCGGATTCCGCCCCGTCATAATGCCCGAGCGCGTCGGCGAGCAAAGCGGATACGTATAGTGCCGCGGCAACACACGCCCCTCGCGCGCCAACCGGTCCAAGTGCGGCGTCGCCATCGGCCCGCCCTGATATCCAAGATCTCGGAAGCCCAAATCGTCCGCCAACAAAAACACCACATTCGGTTTCCGCGACGCCGGCTGCTGCGCCAACGCCACGCCACCTAAAGTCGCAAGAAACTCTCGGCGTGCAACTTTCATCAGCGATCAGCGTAACGCAACCGGCGCTGAAAATAGAAAATAGAAAATAGAAAATAGGGACAACGACCTTTGACCCCTTTTCAGAATGTCCCCCGAGGGCAGGGCTACGTCAGGTCCTGCCAGGCAAAGTCACCACACTTCGCCTGGACCATGACGGGCCCCGCCGGCCTCCCTCTCTGGATCTGCGCGCCGAAAACCCAAAGCGCTCTCGAAGCCGCCCGCCCCGGGTACATCCGGCTGGCGGCTTCTCTCCATTAGGGGAATCCTAAAAACTCCGGGGCCTAGACTGCATCAGGTCCTGCCAGACGAGGTCACCACACCTCGCCTGGACCGTGACGGGTCCCGTCGGCCTCCTTTGCTGCGATCCGTGCGCCAAAATCACAAAAAACGCACACGAGGGCGCCCGGCCCCGGGCAAATCCGGCCAGCGTCCTCTCTCCGCAAGGGAAATCCTGCAAAATATCTCCGGGGGCCAAGACTGCGCCAGGTCCTGCCAAGCGAGATCGCCAAACCTCGCTTGGACCGTAACGGGTCTTGCCGGCCTCCCTCTCGGATTCGCGCGCCCAAGCATTTGCGCACGAGCATACCCGGCCCCGGTAATCCGGCCGGCATCCTCTCTCCTAAAGGGAAATCTTGTTTCGAACTACGCCGCCCGCCGCGGGAAGTAAATGATCTTCCCGCTCTGGGCGCCAACATCCCGCTTCGACTCGACAAAAACATCAAGCCGCCGCCGCACTGGCAACTCCATGTGCTCTTCCATGGCCGCCATCGCCTCGTTTTCCACCATGGCGGTCACAAAGCGCCAGTCAAGCGCCGTTCGCATCACCTCATTCCAAGTTGCCGCACATTTTTCTCTTGCTTCTACGAAGGCTTCTGCTGCCACGACATGACCCATCAGCGGAGCCCAGACTCGGATCATCTTCCTCTCCCGGTCAAAAAGATCCCACAACAGCTTTGGCGCGCGGAACACACTCTCGACAAACCAAGTCGCCCGCTTCGGCGCATAATACTCGGCCAACTCCGCCTCGCCTTGCAAACGACAAAGCGTGGAAATCCTCTCCAACTGGATCTCAATCCCCTGTCGCGCCGTTCTCGCCAACATCCCTTCGGTGTCGACTTCCAGTGGATCGTAAGTCCAAACGTTTTTCTCCTTGGCTTGCAGCGGCTTCAGCGCCCAATAGACTGCCATCACCGCTGTCCTCTCGCGATCCCGCAGTAACTGGAGATCCGAGCACCACAAGAACGAAGTCCAGGCCCGGACCGCGCGCTGCATCTCGAGACTCAGCTTCGACATCGTCTTGATGTGCCCTGCCTTGCCATCGCGCACTGCGGATTCCCAAACCCGCACGGGATCGCCACCGGACTCATCCTCGCGCCGCAGATGCATCGAGACCTGAATCGTCTCCGCCATCGCACCCACCTTCGGGCTCGTCCTGTAGTGGTGCAACAGCGGCGCCACCGTAATGCCGAACGTCATCGCGTCCAGCTCAAAGTCGTGTCTCAATTCCAAGAACTTCATCGCGACCCAAAGCTACCACCACGCCTCTCGATTTTGTGGCTCTCGGCGATCGGCCACGCCTCCGATCAGTCCTCTAAATGACTGAATCCAAGATAGTTAATAAAAATAGAAAATTTTCTTGCTCGACCGTGAATCTTCTTTGAAGAATTAAATTGACAACTTCCGCGCAATTATTTGAAAATAATTCAGAGAATTATGTCTGTTGAAAACGAAGATTGTGTCCGAGAATGCACCGTGGAAGAAGGAGCATTATCTCCGTTGGTTCCCAGCCTCAGCCGCGCCTCCAACTCATTCAAACATGGACTCTATGCCAAAAAGCTAACCTATTCCACCCCAGGCGACCACCAGCTCTATTCCGACATATTGCACAATTATGTCCAACATTATCGCCCCATCACCCCAGACGAAGAGACTCTAGTCCAGCAACTCGCCGCCCTGCAATTCCGCTACCTAAAAGCCCAAACTTTTCAAGCTGATTCCATGCGCGCCGAAGTTCTCCGTCAATGCAAAAACGCCGCTCCCGAAGCCGACGGATCCATCCCCACAGAAACCGCAATCGAAACCCGAGCCTTCGAAGCCCTCTGCGAGAAACCGGCCTTCCGGCTCTACATCCAGGAGCTAAACCGCCTGCCCAACAAAATCCAGCGCACCATCGACCGCATCCACCGGCTCATCCGCCTCCGCCCCGAAGTCGCCTCCTGGTCCGTCAACCAACTGCCTTCCGAAGAGATCCCCAAAAGCGAAGAAACGGCACAACTGGAAGAAACGAAAATCGAAACCAAGGAAGAACTGATCGACTTCTGGAATAACCACCTGGACGACACCCAAAGGTCGCTCCTGATCCACGGCCCCGCTAATTCCCCTATCCGCCTCGAGATCCTAAGCATCGTTCAATTGCCCGAGCAACAGTTCTCTATATGGCTCAAGCAAGCTTGGCAAGAAGGCAAAGTCAAGCTCCCGCCTAGACCGACGCAGGATTTGCCCAATGCGGCCTAGCTCACCTCTATCCGCGCGAAGAACCAGACTTTTCGGCAATGATGTATCGCGTCGGTAGGCAGTACAGAAACTTCATGGGAGACCGCCGCAAATTCTTCATCCCCTTAGCCAGCATGATTTGCTCGTACTCGCGCGTGTGGAGGATATCAAGGATCGCCAACTCCCCACCCGGCTTCAACACCCGGATCATTTCCTCAACCGCCTTATTGCGCTCGGTCCGCTTAGCAATCCCATGCAACGCCAGCGAAGAGATCACCTTGTCAAAGGAGTTCTTAGAGAATTCCAGATTCACCGCATCCCCGTCCACAAAGGAGATCAAGTGGTTCATGCGCTCAATGCGCGCATTCTCCTCCGCGTTGTTCAGCGAGTTCTCACTAAGTTGCTCCTGGCTCCAAACGTCCACGCCGGTTACGCTCCCATCGGGCACCTTGCGAGCCGCCATCACCGTCAACAGACCCCGGCCGCAGCCGACGTCGAGAACCTGTTCGGACCCTGTCCACTTCACTTCTTCCACCATCGCCTTGGCCAAGCTGGTCTTACCGGACTTGCTGGACCAGAGCATCACTCCG
>VFQP010000463.1_pt1 | contig 63129 bp, 96 predicted proteins | sample 3512351 | NCBI WGS metagenome assembly VFQP01 (sample SAMN10412372, study PRJNA504923) | tailings metagenome | isolation source: Relicate 1 Philex TSF1 revegetated site | place: Philippines: Tuba, Benguet | collected 2017-08-29
CCCCCCCCCCCCCCCCCCCCGCACCTCTGGCACACGCTGCTGCTCTTCCCTCTCAGGCACAGACCCAAAATCATATGAGGGCAGCAAATGCACATGCGTCACACCAGCCTGTGCCATTTCCCTCAGCCGCCCCACACCTAACGATGCTGACTCAGCAAACGCCAGGTACTTTCCGCGTAGCTGTCGAGCAACACTCTCATCACATGCACTGAAGTCCCTCACATGCAATTCATACACAGACATGTCGGTCCATGCCGACAGGACAGGTGTCTCATGGGTGTCCCATCCAGGTGGTTTGTACGCGTCATCCCAGATGTCGAGGATGTGGGTGCGGCTGCTGTTGGCAGCAAGGCTGCGAGAGTAGGGGTCGGTGGCGTAGGAGGTTTCTATTCTGAGTGTCCATGGGCAGTATACTGTGATTTTGTATTGATAGTAGCAACCCACCCATGTGCGGGGGACCTGTTGAGGGGTGGAGAGGGGTGGAGAGGGGTGTGTGGGTTGCATGGAGTACAATTGTGATTATGCTTGTCGATGTGTCATGTGCGTTGTGGATTGCTGTTGTTGTACACACACACGAATGTGCACACACATGCACATGTACACACAGCATTCAACACACATGCTTTCGTCCACCCACCCACCCACCCACCACATTCATACCTCCGCACTCCACACCCCCCCCCCTTTTCGTTGCATGGGCACCTCTTCCTGCAGGTCCCCCCTAGCATCTCCATACAGCAGCAGACTCACATGCTGCGCTGTGGGGGCCCACAGGTGACATGCAATGCCAGTGGTGCTGATGTGGCACCCCAGTGGCCCGTCATAGGTGAAGAGACAGTCGAGAATGCCTGCAATTTGTACACCTGTAGTAGGGGGGGTAGGATAAGGGGAATATTAGGGGGCCTTGTAGGGGGGGGGGGGGGTTGTGGTGTGGGAGTGTGATGAAGATGTAGTGTGATGTAGTGTGACAACAACACGCATACAACACCACCACCAGCAACAACACGTATGTACACATGATACACACCACCTTACACACGCACGTTCCCATCACCTCCCCTCTCATTTCACACATTCTCACATTCTCACACACGCACCGGTACAATCAAGTGCCACACCCTCAGCATTGCACATCACCACTGCCAACTGCCCAGTCAGCATCTCCTGTAGCTGCTCTGAGGTACTGGGGGGTACTTGTAGTGCAGTGCAACCCATGAGGTGGGGGAATTGGGCTGTGGTGGTACTGGGGAGCCCCTGTGGGAGGACTGTGAGGGGTATGCTGCCTTGGCTGTTGTGCAGGCCCTCTCCTGTGGGTGTGGGGAGGGGTGGAGGGTGTGTGGTGGTGGAGAGGGGGTGTGATGGTGGAGGGTGTGTGTGCAAAATGTCCACACATTACATCATACATTATACATTATGCACCCACACATGGTTTCCACCATGTCCGCATACACCACATCAGCCAAAACACACCATCAGCCTACCATCAACATGCATGCTAGCAGTGGTGCTCCAATGCAGGCTAAAGGTACGGGGCCCCTTGGTATCCTCAGCTGGCTCCCTCCATGCTATGAGTTCAGGTGTGAGCCTATGAGTGAGTGTGATATGGGTGCATGTAGTGCATTTGTATGTATATTTCTGTATAGTATATTTCTGTATAGTATATTTGTGTATAGTATATTTGCGTATAGTATATTTGTGTATAGTATATTTGTACATGTGTGCATGTATATTTGTGTACACACGAGTTTGTATATACATGCATGTATACAGTCCACACACGCACAACCAAAGCCCACACGCCAGCATGTACAACACAACCAACCCCCTCCTCACACACACGCACGCACCAATGTGCACAGCACGTGCTCAGGTTGCCAGCAGCAATGGCGTCAGTGCCGGGGGGTGTGAAATACGCAGTCCCCTCACCGGCCAACAGCCACACTGCTTTATTTTCATACAGCTGCCACTCACTCACCCTACATGTGACACTCTTATCATCCCCTGTGGGGTGTAGGGGAGTGTGGGGGAGTGTGGGTGGGGGTGGGGGAGTTTGTTGTGTACTGCTGGTGTACACAGGAGTGTGTGGAGGGACGGTACACATTTTTCCATTGAGACACATCAATACCACACACACACACACGTCGCACCACAATCACACACATTCAATGTGCCCAGTGCAACCACCATTTATGTACAATCACCATGCACACATACCACGATGTACTATGAGCTCTACATGTCGTCCACTCTCAGGCAACTGCAGATCCCAACATACCCATGAGGGATCATCAGGGCTGGGAGTGGATGGCAATGGTCGCTGCCAATCTGTCTCGATGCTGGGATCACCTGCAACATGCAAACCCCATCCCTGTTGGAGAGTAAAACGTTAGAGGATGTTTGTGAGGGGTTGTGTTTGTGATTGTGTGCGAGAAGACGCACACCACCATTTGCATGCACATGTCCTTCCCAATGCCCTGTGCAATTGTATATAACACACCTTGTAGTTTTGATCCTTGCGGTAGTAGAGCACTCGTACAGTGCGCTGTCCCGACCCAATCTTGTCAGTCTCGCCTGCAGATGTCTGCAGGTTGGCAGTCACAACACGTCGTGTAAGCAATCTAGTGCGGTGTGTATTGATGACAGGATGTCGTTGAGGGAGGATGGGACGCAAATGGGGCTTGAAAGACACTGATGGTAGGGTTTGATTGTTGATGGATTTGGGGGTGGTATGGTGCTTCATAGGTCTTGAGCTGTGTTTCAATGTAGTGTGCAGCTGTAATGACGCACACCGTTATTGACACACACCGTTATCAGGGTTGATACGTCAACTTCTTTCTTGAAATGCATGTGTTTCCAACAAAACACAGTTCCCAAACAACCCAGTTCCCAAACACCCTATGATATCCCAACTGAACAACAACAACAACAACGTCAACAACGAGATGACAACGTGACATTGTCCATTACACAACGACCAGTCATGTGGGTAACAACCCCCCCCCAGCCCATCCATCGCCTGGCATGGTGGCTGTGCATCCTGACAGCTTTAACCACAGTGTGTCATGCCAAGATAGAAGACTCGTATATCAACAAGGATGAGCGTCGTGTCATTGTAGTATCCTCACCGTTTGGCTTTACAGAGGCTGGTATTGTGGATATTTTGGTCACCAAATTCCTAGACTACAAGCCCAGCGATGCAGCCACGCCAGATCTGGAAAAGATGGGCTTTCTCTTGGCGCCTTCTGAATCAGAGACGCAGCTGGACATGGACCTTTTGCAGGGCAACTGCCCCTTGTCTGACAACCCTGGCTATACCAAATTGTTTACACTGAAAGAGGTATTGGGTGGTGGAGATATGTGTGGGATGTATTGACGCTCCAGCATCCATCCCCCACCATCATCCATCCCCCAACGAATCACAGGTTCGGGAAACGCAAACAGCAGATGCAGCCAAAAACAGCGGTGAAGCATCGTATGCACATCAGTTTCCTCTCATATCAGCTATACCCAATTTCAAGGGTGGTGAGCTCTGCTTGTACTTTGTCAAGTGCCCCGGGATGGAACCCTATGTGATCACGACCGATGTCAAGATTGCATCGTACAACGTCAAGGGCGAGCGCAAAGACTACTTGTCTGTTGGTGATGATGCACTACCATTGATGTACATGGTATGTTGTGTTGTGTGGGGAAATGGAGCGCATAGTCCATGTACATTGTCCTTTGTGACTAAAACCATCTGTGATCAATTATCCATCACATGTGTTCCTCACCCCCCCACCCCCCACCCCTACAGTCCTTGTTTGTCCTGTTCTGCGTCTGTGCAGCAGCATGGACCATCATCCTCGTGCGTGCAGGCTCCACTGCCCACACCCTCCATTGGCTCATGCTCATGCTCATTGGCTTGAAATCCCTCACCCTCTTGAGTCAAGCTGGCATGTACCACATGATCAGCGTCTACGGCCACCCAGAGGGCTGGAATGTGGTGTTTTACATTTTCACAGCACTGCGTGGCACGCTGTTTTTCACCCTCGTCATCCTGATCGGCACCGGTTGGTCATACATGCGCCCCTTTGTGGGCCAACGGGAAAAGCGCATTTTAATGATTGTGCTCCCCCTCCAAGTGGTTGCAAACGTTGCGATTGTGGTGCTGGACGAATACACACCGGCTGCACGATCGTGGTTTACGTGGCGTGACGTGTTGCACCTGGTGGACATCGTGTGTTGCTGTGCGGTGTTGTTTCCCATTGTATGGTCAATCAAACACCTACGTGATGCCAGTCAGACAGACGGAAAAGCAGCTCGCTGCCTCCAGAAGCTTCAGTTGTTTCGTTCCTTCTACCTCATGGTGGTGTGCTACATTTACTTCACACGCATCGTGGTGTATTTGCTACGCAGCACGCTCCCCTTTCAATATAGCTGGATGGCGGAGGCTGCGAGTGAACTTGCCACGTTGGCATTTTATGTGTTGACTGGTGTTCATTTTCGGCCCAATGCGGACAACCCATACTTGGCATTGGAGAGTGATGACTTGGATGCATTGGAGATGCAGTCGCTGGTGGGGGGGAAGGGGGTGGATTGAGAAAAGGGGGGATGGGTGGGACCAAAGGTGTGGGGAGACCCCTTGGTCCCCCAGTGTTGTGGTGGAGTACAATGTATCTTTTGTGTTGTACCCTTTTTTGTAATTTCGTATCATAAATCGCCAGGTAATATGCACCTATTTGTAATTGTGTGGTGCCATACCAGCTGCACACAGCATCGTGTATTTGCATTACCATAATTGAACATTGTATTCAACATATCGTCATCACTGGAAAAAACCATATCAATTGGTGAGCACACAAATACACATGTACATACAAATACAAAATAACAAAAATGTACCATTCAGTCACAAACACATGCACCACACTCTTTCACACGGCATGTGGGGTCCCATGTAGGGTCCCAGGATTTTTTTCTTTCTCCCCCACTCCTCTTCCCCCACTCCTATCCCCCCCCCTTTTTCATGCCCTTTGTTCCCTCGCAAGCATCTCCTCCAACCGCACAGCCTCCTCCCTGTCACCCACCTCCCGCTCCATCCTCACCCAAGCCTGCAGCAGCGGCACATGCAGGGGCTGCACTGCCACACCCTGTGTAAAGAGGCCCCGGGCAGTTTCTATGTTGCCCATATCCACCTCTAAAAGGGCCCAGTCGAGGAGCAATGCAGGGGTGTTGGGTACGGCCTGGTTGCCCTGTTGAAACACGGATTGCGCTGTGCTGTAGTTTCCTGCTTCTATTTCTACTTTTGCCCATGCCTGTGTTGTGTGTGGGGTGTGTGGGTGTGTGTGAGGGGTGTGAAGGGGCAGGGTGGGTGGTAGTGGAGGGGATGCTTTGGTGTGTGCATGCCAACATGATATACCAATCATGGGCCTGCATCAACCCCACACTTTCCCTACACCATACACACTTCTCATACACCACCCTCCAACAATCAGCATGTACACATGAGACACCAAGAATAAACACCATACATATAAAGGCACACCCACCACACACCTGCCATGTTGACGGCTGTGACGGTGCCACCTGTGATGCTCTCTTGAGTGCATTTGATGCCGCTGCATATCTTCTCAGCTTCTTCTCAGTCAACCCCCAGTGTAACCACGCACTCCAGTCATTTGGATCCATTTTCGTACACTGTGAAAACAACTCGATTGCTGCTTGCAGCTGATGTTGTCGCTTTTCAAACATTGCCCATGATCGTACAAACGACGAGGTGAGGGTGCGGGGTGGGTGGGTGGTGGTGGCGGTGGAGTAGAGGGAGCGGGCAGCATGGGTGTTGCCAAAGAATGCTTCGAGTTCTGCGAGGGCTGCCCGATTGAGAAGGTTGTCACTGACTGTGAGTGAGGGGGAAAGGGGGGGGATTGGTTGTTGGTGAAAGGAGTGGAGAGAGGGTGGGGTAGAGAGAGTGGTTTGAGTGGAGAGAGTGGGTGGGGTAGAGAGCATTGGTGGGTAGAGAGAGTGATTGGGGGTTGATGAATGTGAGGATCACAAGTGCACAGAAAAACAACAACAACAACACATCCCCTCTCATTTCCTACCTGCATTTCCAGTCCCCACCACCTCCATCCCCCTGGTAAAACACGCACGTGCCTTGTCAAACTCCCCCTCACCCTGCAGCAGCTGACCCATAGAATACAACGCCCTGGCATTGTGTGGGTGGGCCTGCAGAAGCTTCCCAAGCAGGTGCATGGCTGTGGTAGGATCACGGAGCTGTTGGGCATGCAGCTGCGCCTTGCCGTGCAACAGGTGCATGTTATTGGGTTGCAGCTGCAAACCCCTGTCGTACAACTGCGTGGGTGGGGTGGTGGTGGGAATGTGGGGTGGGTGGGGCTCCCTAGCATGGTGTGTACACATGCGCTGTGTTTCCATGTAGCATGCACACTGCAACCACCACAAATCGCCACTCCCCACACAAACACAGCACTCCCCACACAAGACACACAGCCACTCCCCACCCAAAACACACCACTCTTCACACAAAACACACCTCCAATGCTTTTGTGTGTGCCCCAGTTACTGCTCTCAGTGCTGCCAGTCCCTGTACACTCTGCATGTGTGCTGGATCATGCTCTAATGCACGTGTGTATAACTTTATTGCTTTGCTGGTGTTGCCAGCTTTGGCCTGTGGTATTGGGGCGTGGTATTGGTGTGTGTGTGTGTGGTACTGGTGGGTATGGGTGTGTGGTATTGGTGTATGAGTGTGTGTGTATGCGGTGTATGGGTGCGTGTGGTGTGGATTATGCGCAAACATGCAGGGGGAAAAATAACCACCACCACAATCATCACACAACTCACCTCAAAACGGGCCCATGCAGACAACAGGGGCACATGTCCCTCTGCCGACACACTCCCCTCTTTAAACAAGTGTGCCGCCCTCCGCCGCCGGCCCCTCCTCACCTCCATGAGGGCCCATGCCACCCAAGAGGGCCCATGACTGGGTTTCACTGATGTCGCTGCCTTGAATAACAACTCCGCCTGCTCATAGTTGCGCGCAGCAGCCTCCAAACACCCCAGGGCTTGCAGGGATGCGAGGTGGTGGGGGTTGCATTCGAGCGCCTGTCGGTAGAGCTGGTGTGCGTGGGTGGTGTCGCCTTGTTGCTCGGCGAGTTGCGCCCATGCGTTGAGGGCAGAGGGTTGAAACATGCCGGGGAGGGCGGCGGCTTGTTGAAAGAGGGAAATGGCGGTGGGGATGTCTCCTTGCTGCGATTTGTGATGTCCCCATGCCTGATCATGTTGGTGTTGATGACGGTCATGTGTCAGGGCATACTAAGTACATGATGCTCAACTGCCATAAAAGAATTCACAAGTGCGTGCATGGTGACAGCACCCACCTGAAAGACGGCCCCATCATCAGAAGATGCATGCTCTGCAGCAGCGGCAAAGGCGGCGTCTGCAGCCTCTGCGTTGCCCATTCGTGAGCACAACACCCCCTTGGATACGAGCAAGTGTGCGTTGGTGGGCTGCGTTTCAAGGAGCTGCTCCAGTGATGCCAACGCACTGGGCAGGTTGGCTCGGGAACGGTTGGCTTCCCGCATGACTGCACGGTGGCGAGCTTTGATGTCGTCCTCTTGCTGGACTTTGCTCGATTGTGTATCTTGTATAGCAGCTGTTGCAAGTACACAAGTGGATTTTGAGATACGTCGGCGGTCGCAGTGTGGCTGTGTGTGATGCCATCGAGCTGCAACGTGGCGTCGTCCACTGAAGCTCGCATGCATGCTGCTCTGTATACGCATTGTAGTGACCATGGTGGCTGGCTGTTGAGGTGCTGTATTTTGCCAATAATGGAGTTGTATTTGACTTGAATAAATACACACATCATTACCACCCTCTTGAGCACCCTTCAGACACCCTCCGAGACACACAAGATGCAGCTCGTGCAGATTTCCAATGTTTATGTGCGTACAACACAAGGGCCATCCTCCCATCCTCGTCATCAACAAGATGCTTCACACACAGGTTGTATCGCCACCACGACAGCAACAACGTGCCATAAATACAAAAATCTATGCTGCAAAACGTGAGGCCAATCCATCAGACCCCCTGCGCAGTGGGCGTGGCTATATCAACAAGGACAACTCTGGCAGGTCGAACATCTTTGGAACAGTCCCTGACAAGCTCTATGTCTCCTCCCCAACATCTGATCGTGTAGCTCGATCTGGTCTTGGTGGCTTGCAGGGCATTGCGATGCTGGGGGTGGCGGTGACTGCGGTGGTGGTCATCACCACAGGGGTGCTGCGCTTTGAAGACGGGGATGACTTGAAATCGGTAGGGGTGGTGATGTATACGATGTGGGATGCTACATCACCAACATGTGCATGCAACCCCCTCATATTGTACTCCCACACAGGTTGCTGCACAGCCCCAGTCGGAGAGCCTGACCACCTTGGCACAGCGTTTACGTGAATGAGGGGTGTGGAGAGGGACAGTTCCTTCATGCGTTGACCATGGAGTGGATGACCATATTGTTTTGAGATAGAGTATACAGAGGGCAAGAATAGACCTAGCACCATGCATGCACAAGACCACCATGCATAAGACACACATGCATATGGGAGCATGTGCAATTTTCTGTTGTGTTTTTTCCTGGGCAATCTGCGCTTTTTCACTGGGCAGTCATTGTGTTTGTTTTGTTTTTCCCACATGCAAGGACAGCATTTTGCTCAAGTTTTGAAAGCAGCTGCACCCCTTTTTGTGTTATCATCACTTGACGAGTTGTGTGAGGAGTTGTGTGTACGTTGTGGCTCAGCTGCAGCAACACACGTTTTTGGATAGCAACAAGCGCCCCTTTTTCCCAATAGCTGTTTTTGTAACGCACTCCTGTTGTCATTGTACACAATTCTTACAACAACACAGCACACAGCACATAAATACACACGCACACACACGTCACATATGGTATCTCCTCACTCCTCGTACGCAAAAGAAAACATCCACACAGACACAAATCACACACCACCAACACCTCATTGCACACCCAAGAAAAGAAAAAGCAAAACAAACAGGAAAAACAAACGAAAACAAACAAGAAAAAGGAAATCAAGAGTTCATTCACACATCCATTTTGACCACCAATCCCAATGGCACGTGATCAGACCCCATCACACTGCGCAAATGAAAGCAATCATGCACCGCGGGATACAGTGACTCACTCACCAACCAGTAATCCAGGCGCCATCCCCTGTTTTGTGTACGCAGCTGTGGAAAGCGCCTGCTGAAGTAGGTGTACCCCACAAGGTCGGGGTGCTGCCTGCGAAAGGTATCCACAAAGCCATTGCCCAGGTAGTTTCGGCCAAAGGATTCGCGCTCCTGGGGGGTAAATCTGTGTGCGTGGAGGGGGGGGTGCGTGTGTGTGTGTGTGTGGAGGGATGAATGGGTGGGAATGTGCATGACATGTGTTGTGACAGCACATGTTTTACACATACATCCACATCCACATACATCCACAATAGACATACCCAGCACTCTTTTGGTTGGTTTTGGGGGAATGAATGTCAATCTCCTGGTATGCCACATTGAGATCACCCCCCAAAATCACTGGTTTGTGCTTCTCCAAGGTCTGTTGCGTGGTGTGGTGTGTTGCATTGAATGGTGTGTGTGTCAGAACATGCGTATGGTGTGCGCCATTGCATGAATGTGATAAAGATACCTGGCCACTCATCCTTATACATGCGTGCAACCACACACCATCAGGCACACCACACACACCACACACCACCAGGCACACCACACACCACCACCTACACCACCACACCTTGAGTGTCTGTGCCAGTTTGCAGTCCCACCCACCAGGATCCACCCTATATGCAAGTCGCTCCAGCCCAGAATCCTTATCCCCAGGCTTTGGCTTGCCACTGTTGGGCACATATACAGTCACCACGTACATGGTCTCAAACTCAGCCACCAACACGCGGCCCTCATTATCATCAGCAAGAGGGCCTTGTGGGCGGCTGACAGAGAGAGGGTTCACGCTGTGGGTGAGGATGGTGTGTGAGGATGGGATGTGAGGATGGGTGTGTGAGGATGGTGGGTGAGGAATGTGGTTGTGAGGAATGTGGATGTGAGGAATGGGAATGTTGGGATACACATATGTGCAAAGTGCGCGGGTGAGATGGCAAGTACCCATACAACCACACGCCATCCACACATACCCAGGTCGAAACAACATGGCTACACCAGCATAGCCCTTTCGTACGGTGCTGCAATCAAACACGCTGGTCCACCCGGGCAATTGCTCTTCCAATTTCACCTTGACCTCAGGTACTTTGGCCTCTTGCAGTTTGTGTTCCTGAATACACAGCACATTTGCTTGGTTTGACTCAACCAGTGTCCTTAGCGTCTCACCATCCTGTCACCACGAAATGCACGCTGAGGTCTGAAAACGCCCGTGCCAACACCTCATACACAAAATATACCTTATTGAGCATGGCCCACAGTCCTGCTACGTTCCACGAGAGCACCCGAAACTGTTGGCCAGGGTATGGCGGGGGTCGATGCCTCACCTCATCATACTTTTCCTTTGGTTCTTCTGGCTCCTTTTTGCTACGCTTCCCTTTGATTGCCGCTCCATTTGTCGTCTCAGAGCTTACCCCCCCACCCCCCCCACACAGGGTGGTGTTTCAGTGGTCACACCACGTGGCTTCAAGTATCAGCTGGCAAGCTTTGCACCTCAGTTTGCTGGGTACAGTCAACAGGACAGTCAAGAGCTACTGGCCTTTCTATTGGATGGGCTGCATGAGGACTTGAATCGTATTCGTAAAAAGCCCTACATAGAGGTGTGTGGGTAGGGTGTGGGTAGGGTGTATAGTGTGTAGAGTGTGTAGAGTGTGTGTGTGTATACTGTGTATAGTATGTGTGTATACGTCTGGTGGTGGGTGAGAGAAAGGGAATGTACAAAGAGAGCATGACTTCCACACACACACAACACACACACAACACAGCACACGCACAGCATGACTTCAACCCACCCACCCACGGAACACATACACACTCTCCCGCAGGAAAAAGACGCAGATGGTCGACCCGATGAGGTGGTTGCACAAGAAGCATGGGACAACTACCGAGCACGCAATGACAGTGTCGTAGTGGACCACTTCCAAGGCTTGTACAAATCCACCCTCGTGTGTCCTCAGTGCAATTACCGTAGTGTCAAGTTTGACCCATTCATGTACCTATCTCTGCCACTGCCCAGCACAAAAACGTGCAATGTGGAGGTGACGGTGATTCACATGGATGGGAGTGCGTTGCCTACACAATATGCTGTCAAACTGCCCAAGAATGGCACAATAGGTACTGTGATTGCTTTGTTTTGGTTGTGGTGGCGTGTGGTGGTACTGCATTCTGTATGTGTTATGTATGTATGGTATGTATGGTAAACGAATACCATGGTATCATATTGCCAACTCCCTCACACACACGCCCTTTGCGCAACGCACAACCTACACAACAACAACACCCACAGGGGACCTGTATGCAGCAGTCGCCAAGGTCCTGCACATCCCCACCGACCCCTCACAATCCCTCCTGCTCGCCGAAGTCGGAGAACACACCCCCCTCACCCCCCTCATACGCATGGACGAAGCCGTAAGCATGCTCCGACGCTACACCACAGTCGTGGCGTATTACTACAGCGCCGACGCACCATGTGGGCCATCTACCACACGCAAGGAGGTGCATGTGTTCAATCGTCGCCCCAAGCGCAGTGCCTATTCCAGTGTGAGGCGCTCGGAGTTGTTTGCTGCACCTTTGGTGGTGTGGTTGGAGCAGGAGGCACTTGAAGGGATGCAGCAGCATACGCGAAAGCAGCCGGGGGGGTATACAGAGTTTATAATAGATGCGCCGGGGGCATTGGGTGATGCTGTGCATGTGGCACTGAGGTGAGTGGTGGTGTGAGTTTGTGTTGTCGTACACCCCACTCGGACAGTACTATAAAAAACTCACTTGCTACTATAAAAAACCTCCATCACAGCACATTGCATGTACACAATACACACGTATGATTGCTCAATCCACTACATCACCACCTCAAAACGCCTACCAAACTCCACCACCACACATAGGCCATTTAAACGCCAGCGTATGGAGGACCCCCCCACACACACAAGCCCCCATGCATGCTCCCCAGCACATGATCTCCCCAACGGCACCAGCGAAGACAAGGAGAACCGTGACACCAACACACCACCCGGTGCTGTGCGACCCGCCCCACCCGACACCACCATACACACCACAGACCCCATGGACACCACCCACACGGCCCCCCTGGGTCAGCTACGGGGGGAAGGGTCAACACCCATGCACACCCCTGCACGTGGGGGGGATGGGGCAAGTGTTGGGGGTGGCAGCGACCGCGCGAGCTGTGCGTCGGATGTGGGTGATGTGGAGCGCATGGAGGATGTCGAGGGGGGGATGGATGATGATGGAGTTCAAGAACAAGCAGCGGGTGGAGGAGAAGAAGAAGGAGTGGGAGGAGGAGAGTGTGTGAGGGGCCTGCAAAAGGGGTTTGTCCCCCTAGAGGGGTTTGTGCCTCAGCCAGGCAACCCCTTGTCCTTGGAGGACACAGATCCCCCAGCACCCCCCTCCCCAGAATACGGCCCCATGAACAACAACAGCAATGGGTATCGACCATTCAGCATGTTTGACAAGGAAGAGGAGGAGGAAGAGGAAGAGGAGGAGAGTAATGGTGGGGCGTTTGTGATTAAGCGCACCTCACCAGGTGGGGATACACACTTTTGGAGTGAGGGGGAACGTCACGGTACATACTTTGCCATCGATTGGTGCAAGGTTGGTTGGTGTTGTTGCTGTTATTGGGGGTGGTGTTTGTGGTGATGGTGTGTGTGATGGTGAATATTGTGTAATGTACAACGTAGCAACACGCTACATACACACACTCTTGTCATCCACCCCTCTCTTCACCTACCCACACCCACACCCACCTACCCACCTACACCCCCCCCCCTCCTTGCAACACAGGATGCAGAAGAGCAATACGACCTCACTGCCATGACAGACCCCATAAAGGACCCCAGCATTGCAGCAGCTGAGGCGGAAGCTTCCTCCCCATCTTCCATCACCCTCGACCAGTGCCTCCAGGCCTTCACCACCCCCGAACAACTCGATGCAGCCGACTCATGGTATTGCAGCAAATGCAAGGAGCATGTGCGGGCAGATAAAAAACTTGATCTGTGGACGCTTCCGGAAGTGTTGGTGGTGCATCTGAAAAGGTTCAGTTATAGTAGGTTGTGGAGGGACAAGTTGGATGCGACGGTGGACTTTCCACTCGAGGGGTTGGACTTGTGTGAGTATGTGTTGCAGGATCAGGTGTGTGTTTTTGTTTGTGGTTTTGTGGAGGTGGTGGTGATGTGGTGGTGGTGATGTGTAGTTTGTGGCAAGCATGTTGGGTTTGTCTGTGTGTTGTTGCTATTGTATGTACATACCAGAACACATACTGTATCAGCACATACCCCCCACCACACATCACATTCCACCCACCACCCACCCCACACCCACGCCCCACCACCCCACAGCAACCTGGAGCAGCAGCCCCTGTGTACGACCTGTTTGCGGTGTCCAACCATTATGGCGGCCTAGGTGGTGGTCACTACACAGCCTACTGTCGCATGCCTGACAATGGGCGCTGGTACTGCTTTGATGATAGTCATGTGAGTGAGATATCCACAGAGACGGTGTTGTCGTCTGCTGCGTATGTGTTGTTTTATAGGCGACGTGATCAGCATATCAAGGACCAAGGTGTGTTGTTGTTTTTGTTGTGGTAGTGATGGTGGGAGTGTTGGTGATGGGAGTGTTTGGTGTTCTTCGTGGTGTGTAGTGTACAATGTTGTGTATACAGCTGGGATGCTATCTGTATGGCGTTGGGCACTCCATTACACAGATACCACATCATGTGTCGCATGTGTACCAGACCACTACGCACACCACCACACACACACACCTCATCAACAATCAACAGGTGTGCAACTCCAATCCACAGTCGACATTGCCGATGAGCAACCCACCAACTCACACAGCCCCCCACCCACCACCACCACTGCACTCATGCCAGCAATAAGCATACCAGCACTACCATCTACTCACCTTGACAACACCCTCCCTGCACTGCCATCTCTACTGGACAACAACAGCAGCGGCGCATCTTCTGCGGCAGTTTCCCCCATGGCAGCAGAGGGACCGGAGAGGGAACCCCAAGTCGTGGGGGGGACAGACATGCGTGTGGTGGCTGATGGTGGGCAGCATACTGTAGCATGGAATGGTGTGGAGCATCAGCAAGAGGGGGGTGGTGAGGGTGATGATGAGGGTGATGACATGATGCAGTAGTATGGAGTCGTGGAATGATCAAGTGCTTGTAGTTGCATGAAGATGCCCTGCGAATAATGAACATGTACCGCTTTTTTACTTTTGTACATACACACACAAACAAAGTGTGTGTATACATTGTGTGTGGAATATTGTATGTGCATGAGGCTCTCTTTATTTTGGTGCAAGTGACTGTGCATGTGTGTTGGTGTATGGACTCCTTTTCTTGTCATACAAAGCACTGATGCGAAATGAATGCTGAATGACTGCATGGCTGAACGATCATCATCATTGCTTTTTTCTTCTATGTCTATTTGCAGCAACAACAAAACTTGTGTTTGCATATTTTTTTGTTCCCCCTTCAACAACATAGTAAATGACACCGATCACACACGCGCTGCTGACACCAATCACAAACAACCTACTCACCCCTGTGCACCACTACCTACACTCCCCCACCTACACCCCCCCCCTCCCCCCACCAGCTACTCCCCCCCACCCCTGTGCACCACCACCGGCACGGCCGAGTGACGCACGAGGTAATCTGATATGCTGCCCAACCCCACCAACCCCAGCAAACTTCGTGCAGCAGATCCCAACCCTCGACTGCCCACCACCACAACATCTGCATTGTGTGTTTGTGCGTAGTGATTGACAGCATTTCCCACCTCGGAGGATCGACCCAACACGCCACACATTCGGGTGGTGGTGATGTTGTGTAGGCCCCCTTGTTTTTCCGCCATGCTGCGACACTGGGAGAGCACTTTGTCTGCGAGCTCCATATCATCAGATGATGGGCCCGCCTGTGGACGGTGGTGCGCATTGCTGGTGAGGATTGCGGCAGGCGGGATTGCTTGTTATTAGGGTTGTTTGGGAGTGTGGCCCATTGTCATACCGGCTCGGCAAGCATAACGGCGTGGTCCCCCACGACAAACGTCTGCTTTGCCGTTGGCGCTACCACTGTCAACACCTGCATTTGTGTGTGTGTGGGCGGTGTACTGTGCATGATGAGCTCCTGCAGTGCACAGCGTGTTGGAACATACATGCAGGTGATCATCGGGGCGAAGAAAGTGTTGTGTGGCCCACTTGAAGGCGTCCACTGTGGTTGCAGAGTGGGGAGTGTGTTGACAGACATGTTGAAGGAAGGAAGGCTAAAAAAAAGCGTCGTGCGATCACGAGATCGACGTGACCACAGACCTGAAGATTCGCTGTTGTCAACAGCAATGCACACAGTACGCGGGGCTTGCTTCGGCATGACTGCTAGCAACAACTACGAAATGATTTGCTGTTGTTTGCAACCACATTGTTGTTGTTTTTTGCAATGCAAACACTCGCCCGCTCAATCATACCACACACACACACACACACACAAACAAACGCTCAACAACTCATCGTTTCAGCCCTCACATCATCTCAAGCCCTCTCTCATGCAGTCTCTCAAGCAGCCACAGGTGTCTTGTTGCTGGGGCTCTTGACAGCAGCCTTCACCTCCACATGGGCGCCACGAATCAGCTCCTCCAACACCTCAGACAGTGTTGGGTGTGCGTGCACTGCAAAGCGAATATCCTGGATCGTCTGTCGTGTTGCAACAGCATTGCTCATCTCGTGAATCAGGTCTGCAGCGTGCAAGCCGATGATCCATACACCCAAAATCTCCCCAGTGTCGCTTCGGTAGATGAGCTTGGCCATACCATCACCCTCCTTCTCTGCCAGGGCCTGCGGTGGCAGTGGGTGGTTTTTTGGTGGGGAGTATTCATAGTATGATGGGTGCTGTGACAAGAGTGCACAGTATGTGGATCCCAACATCCCGCACATCACCATCACCCCGCATCCCTCACCATTCCAATATAACAATATAACGATACATCACAACACCCACACATACACACTCTCTCACCCACCCACCCACCCACACCCGCCCACCCACACCTTGGAATTGGCCTTGAAGCTTGTCTTGGACACGGCCACCTTCTCCCCCCACCCTTCTCCCTCTGCCTTTTCTCGAGCAGCTTCCTCTGTCAACCCCACAAATGATACCTCTGGGTGGGTGAAGCATGCTGCGGGTACTGACAGGTGGTTGAGGACATGGGGACGGCTGTTCATGTTTTCCACAGCACTGATACCCTGGGCACTTGCTGCGTGCGCCAACATGTACTTGCCTGAGGTGTGTGTGTGTGTGTGTGGGGGTGATGGTGTATGGGGGAGGGTGGTGAGGGTGGTGATGGTGGGGGGGGGGATGGTGTATGGGTGAGGGGAGTGGGGAGTGTATTGTGAGTATGTTCATGCAAGCACATGTTGTTTCTACACACTACAACACAACCAAGCACACATCACCCATCCTCCTCATAATCACCCATCCTCCAACCAACATACCATTTGCATCACCAATGCACCACACATTGGGCACAGCCTTGCCACTCTTATCCAACACCTGCATGCGTTCATTCACCGGAATGAATCCCCTCCTGTCTGTCTCTGCATTGATGGCACCCAAGTTGAGACCCTGGTGATTTTTGTGAAGGTGGTAGTGATTACGGTGGTGGTGATTGTGAAGGTGGTGGTGGTGGTGGTGATTGTGGAGGTGTGAAAAAGAAATCGGGTGGAGAGGGTTATGCATGATGATAGAATCCAAGGGAGAGAAAGGTGTATCTGTATGGTAGACTGCAAGTACGTCACACTACAAGTATGTCACAAGTATATATATGTAGCCAGGAATGTATGTCACAGTGCATGCTGATAACAACAAGCAGCAGCCTGCGTGCCAATCCCACGGCAATTGTGTACAACACATTCATATTGTACAACACATTCTTATTGCAGGTTGTACAAAAGCCCGGGGTGTCACATGAGCAATTATGTGTGAACCCGGAAGGATCTCCTGCGTCTTGTTGATTATCACACAATTGTACACACATACATACTATATACACCATACATCATACACCATACAACACCCACACACTCAAACAACACCTTCACACTTGCCCGACATCCGTACAGCACCCACACCTTACACAACCACCCCAAACACCCCCCGCCCCCCCAGAAAACCACCCCCCCAAAAGCAAGCACTCCCCAAACGTACATTTGTGTAAGGGGCACGTCCTGTAGCAACCAAGCATGCATCCACCTCAAGCTCATCCACCTTTTCCTTTGTTTTGAAATCAGTCAACTCAATAATGACCGGCTTTACCCCGGGCACACCAGGGGTGACCTTGGTGGCCAACACACCTGTAGTGTATGAGAAGAGGGGTGTGGGTGATGTGGTGGGGATGTGGTGGGGATGTGGTGGGGATGTGTAAGAGACAAGGGGGACAGTAAAGTGAATGTAGCAAAAAAGGGCGTGTAGGAGAATAGAGGGAGAGCATGATGAATGTGACAAGGGATGTACCGCCAAAACAAACACGCACCAGTGTGATAATCAATGGGGCGTGGGTTGATCAACAACCGCTGTGCCAACTTGGCAATCTCCTTGTCAAACCCAGGCATGATGTTATCCATTGCCTCAATAAACGTGACCTCTGACCCCAGGGCAGTGTACACGTCGGAAAACTCCAAGCCAATATACCCACTGCCGATGATGGCCACCCAGTCGGGCACCCACTCCAGCTTGAGTGCATGGTCACTTGTAAACACAGTCTTGCCGTCGATGGGGATACCGGGGGGGACAAAGGGGACAGAGCCAGTGGCAATCATGATGTTACTGCCTGTGACGGTGCCACCGACGTCGACGCGGCCGGGGAGGCTGTACTTGACGGTGTGGGCATCCACCAGCTTGCCCTGACCAATGAGAATGTCCTGTTTTTGTAAAAGGGGGGGGTTGAGGTGTGGTTGAGGTGTGGTTGAGGTGGTACAAAGAGGGGGCGGGCATGTTGGGAGGTGGGTTGGGAGGGTGTTGGTGGCTATAGTACACGTGTGTTGGTGGCTACAGTTTGTGTGTTGTACAATACTGATCTGCTGGTGTTGCAGTACAACAAATGCAATATGCTGTCCATACATGCTGCTGCTGCTGTGTCCACTTGGTTCACAACCATAACAACACTTGGTGCACAACCATAACAACAACAGTGCCAAATACCCACCCACCCACCCCACCTCCCATACACATACTCAACATACACAACCCCACATACCACACCCATGGCCTCCAGGGAGCGCTTGAGGTTGCCTTGAATGGTAGAAGCAAGGTTGGCTGCATGATCTGCCACACCCTGACGGTCATAGCTCACTGCACCAATCTGTATACAGGAGGGGGTTGTGCATAGGACACAACGATGCACTTGTGCATAGGAAATAAAAGTGGGGTTGTGCACACAGGACATGAGGGATGGGGTTCACACAGGAAACAAGACCACCACCTCTCATTACGCACCTGGATACCCAAGGACTTCATGTGTGCTGCGTTTTTCATCTCACGCAAGCGCCCAGCAGATGCGAGCAATGCCTTGGAGGGCACACAGCCACGGTTGACGCATGTGCCACCAATATCATGACCCTCAATGATGGCCACCTTCATACCCTGTCGTGGTGGTGGTGGTGAGAGTATGTGCACGTCCACATGACAAACACCACATATGATGGTGCACCCATATGGGTTTGGCACACCCGCTCACACCACACACACGTACGCATTCTACTGCATGAATGGCAGCACCATGGCCACCAACGCCACAGCCAATGATGACAAGGTCGTAGTCATACTTGGTTGCTGCAGCGTTGCATGTGAGGGCAGCACTGCGCTGCATAGACACCCTGTTGGTGCAAAAGCATACCCATGTATTCAGCACATACTCCAAACAAGACGTGTGAGGTGCATTTGAGCACGATACAGCCACGCGTACCGCTGGGATCGTCGGGTCAAGAAGGGAATTGCTGCATGGTTCTTGGCGTGGAGCTGCTGTCCCATCCATGCATTGCGCAGGATGTTGGTTGGGCATGCAGCCTTGTTGCAGCTACTCTGAACGCGTTTGTGTGCCACAGGTGCACTTGGCAGGGAAGACAGCAACATTTGTTGCACCATGCTGCCGGATCAAACTGTTCGACTGGCACGTGGCACGCTCCTGATATATACTGGGTGATGTTACAATGAAACCGCGAGATTGTTGCTGATACAAAATTGCAACAATAATCATCAAAAACAATATGTGCCAGGTTGGCTTAGGCGGTGTACGGTGGTGGTGGGAGAGGGTGTCATGATTTTGTTTTCTTCTTGCCTGAGTGTATTGAGTGTGTATAATGAGCGTACTGCTCCTGATATTCAGACAACAAGACTGTTGCGCCAACACACCATCATACCCTGTGCAGACGCAGCCCCGGTGTCACCATTGGACAACCCTCCTTTCTCCTTCTTCTCCTTCTTCTCCTTCTTCTCCTTCTTCTCCTTCTTCTCCTTCTTCTTCTTCTTGGCTTTTGGAGAAGCATCCTCCCCCATCCCACAATAACCAGCATCCCCACCAGCATCCCCACCAGCATCCCCACTAGCATCCCCACCTCCTTTCCGCTTTTGATGCTTTCTGCTGTGGATCATACCATTCACCCCTTCGTGCTCTATTGGCGTTTCTTCACTTCTCTTTTTCGCCCTTTTCTTTTTCCGCTCTGTGGTTGTGCATTGGTCTGCTGGGTCTGCTGCTGCTGGGGCCCCTGGGGCTTCTGTGCTAGGGCCTGCAACGACACCTGCGTGGGTGTATTACAACGGTTGTTGTGCAGAATACATAGCATGGAGGGCCATGTATATATGCGCACACAGGTCTTGTACACACCCAGCCATCATACCGAGGGTGTGCACGATGGCCTCCAAGTTGCTTGCAACTGCTGGATCTACCTCAATGCATGCCTGTGTAGATGAATATATTGCGTCGTTGCAAGCAATGTAGACAACACAAACAGCAATACAGGCACCAGCAAACCACCAAATCCACCTCTTGCAACACATGCTGCACGATATCCACTGCCTCTGCTGCCGTGACTGGTGCAGAATCAAGCACCACTCCCTTGCAAAATTGGGAAGAAAACGCCATTTATCGCATGGTCTGAATGGAGGCAGGGGAGGTGTTTGACTACGGATTTGCTGATGGTCAACACTTGGCTTTATGTCAGCTTGCCTGCCGCAACGACACGCTAAATGCTTGATTAGTATTGATACTAAGGTATTGGATACGATGCAGTAATGGTTGGTAGTCTGTCGGCTTGGTGTCGGCTGTAGTTTTTGCTTTGTATATTTTCCTGCCACACCTAGTGGACAAACAAACCCTACAATTGTCATTGCATCAGCACAATCTCCTCATGGTGGAGTATGACCAAGTTACAATAGCACTTGGGTTGACTGGCTTTGTATTTTTGTGGGGCATCTACCAAATATGGTCGTATCTGACCACCAACACCAAGGCAGTGCGTGGTCTAGCGCATCAAGGGCACTTTGGCGATTCCCAGCCTCGCTCCTTGAACGAATTACAGGTATTATAGGGTTGTGATGTCCACTGCGGCATGTACGTGATGATGCCTCACATAACATACATCCCACACCACAGGATCCAAAGCCCAAAAAGAACAAGTAGCAGATGACAGTGCTGAAAACAACACAGATGTGCTGCGTGTGTTGTATGGAACACAAACCGGCACATGCAGGCGCTTTGCAATGCAGCTGGCATCCCTGGCAACCAAAATCACCCCTGATTTGCGTGTAGAGGTGCACAACATCAAGGTGGTTTCAGGGGGGGGTGGAGGGGTGTATGTTGACCCTCAGCATCACGTGACAGAGCATATTTCACAACACATACACATTCCTATAGTCCAAAACACTGTGTACAAGCATGCACATCACACTCTTTCATACAACACTCTTTCATACAACACTCTTTCATACAACACTCCCTCCCCCCCACACCTCCCCAACCCTCAAAAACACACTCTCTTTCAGGATTATGAGGTGGAGCAACTTTACAAGGAACACATGGTCGTCATCATCATCAGCACCTACGAGCACGGCAAGCCACCCACCGATGCAACCTGGTTTTGTCAGTGGTTGGAGGAGGCATCCACAGACTTTCGTGTAGGCACTGCTGCACTACAAGACACCCATGTGGCTGTGTTTGGCTGTGGGAATAGCGAATATGAGGCGAGGTATAATACAGTGGCAACCTGGGTGGATGCGCAGCTGAGGGCGATGGGGGCTGGGAAGTTGGGGTGCTTGGGGTTGGGGGATGATGCTCAGTCAGACATGGCCGAGGTGTTTGTTGCATGGGCGGAAGGGGTGGTGAAAGCAGCACATGCACTGGTGGGAAATGTGGTGGATGAGGACGAGGAGAGGGAGGGTGGTGGTCAACGTGCTGGTCAAGATGGTGGTCAAGATGGTGGTCAAGATGGTGGTCAACATGGTGGTCAACATGGTGGTCAACGTGCTGGTCAAGATGGTGGTCAAGATGGTGGTCAAGATGGTCAACAGAGTGATGCTGGCAGTGCTGCATGGTCTGATGATGAGGAGGAGGAGGACGAGGAGGAACAAGATACCAACACAAGTGATGCAGCAGTGGACATTGAGGATTTGGCAGGGCCCCTTGGTCGTGGTGATGCCAACAGGGCCCCCCCTGCTGGGGATGGTCGTGCTGATACAGTCATAGGCAACAAGGAAATGTTGAATGCAGTACAACGAGCATCCCTTATAAAGCAGGTGTGTGTTGCAGGTTGTGGGTGTGGTGGGCGAGCAGATTTTGTTGCGTATGTTGTTGTATCGTTGTTATTGTCATCGGGCTGGTGGTTATTGAATAGTTTTTGTGGGTGTCTTGTATATCTTCAGCAGATGTACACATAAAACCATGCAACCACACATGCAACCATATGTACAAACACACACACACACACAGGGGTACAAAATCATTGGTAGTCACAGTGCAGTGAAATTGTGTAGGTGGACGAAGAGCATGTTGAGAGGGCGGGGTGGGTGCTACAAACACACACTTTATGGTAGGTTTCTCTTGTTGCTGTGTACAATCATGTTTGCTCCACATGTGGTGTATCAATCTCACACACAACCTGAAGTGCACCACACATGTGCCATACAACTACACGTACAACTACACATACAACTACACATACAAGTACACATACAACTAGAACTACACATACAAGTACACATACAACTACAACTACACATACAACTACACACCCCTCCAACATCACCCCCACCCCACCCCCCCACAGGCATTGAAAGCCACAGATGCATGGAGATGACACCAAGTCTTGCATGTTCCAACAAGTGTGTGTTTTGCTGGCGTCACCACACCAACCCAGTGGGGCGTGGGTGGTCTGGGTGGAAAATGGATGATCCACAGATGATTGTGGAGGGTGCAGTAGAACAACATGTGAAAATGATTAATGCATACAAGGGGGTGCCGGGGGTGCTGCCTGGGCGAATACAAGAGGGGTTTGAGGTATGTGATGGTTGGTGAGTGTAGGGGCTTGTGTGTGATGTTGTGTGTGGTGCTGTGTTACCAGTTTCATTGTGTATCCATCACTTGCTTCATTCACGTCCAATATATTCATGTATTCATTTCCTCACATTCACGTCACACCCACACACACCGCAACTCCCCCTCTCACTCAGATTCGCCACTGTGCTCTGTCACTCGTAGGGGAGCCCATAGCATACCCTGAGATCAACGCCCTTGTGGGGGAACTGCATGCACGCCGTATATCGACGTTCCTAGTCAACAATGCACAGCTGCCTGATGCTATACGAAGACTCAAACCTGTGACACAGGTGTGGGTGTGGGTGTAGGGATGTGTGTGTGTGTGTGTGTGGGTGTCTATAGATGTATGGCACACCGTACACATCTTTCCTCCATGCACATCCCCTGCATGGCCCCTTTGCACCCCCATGACCCCACCCTCCTGTGCACTACACACGCATCCCCTATACAACACCCACACAACATCTCCTATACAACACTCTACACATACATTACACACACATACACATCCCCTGTACAACACTCTACACATACACCTACATGTACACTACACACTCGCTCAGTTATATGTGTCAGTGGATGCAGCCACCAAGGAGTCACTCAAGGCTGTTGACAGACCACTTTTCAAGGTGAGAAAAGAGAGGGGAGAAAAGAGAGGGGAGCGTGTGTGTGGTTGTGGTGTTGTTGATGATGTGCATGCCCATGCATACAGCTACATATCATTCATGCAACTGCATACACCCACAACCTCACTACATGCACCCACAACCCCACACTCTCTCAGACACACACCTGTACTCACCCCCTCCCCTCCCCCCTCTCCTTTCCCTCCTCCCCTCATACTCCCCTCTCACTTCCCAACCCCTCTCATTTCCCTTCCCCCTCTCATTTCCCTCCCCTCTCATTTATCCTCCCTTCTCATTTCCCTCAGGACTTTTGGGAGCGTTTCCGTGAGAGTCTCACCCTGTTGAGAGACAAGCAACAGCGTACCGTATACAGGTTGACCTTGGTCAAAGGCTGGAACATGGAGGAAGTGGTCAACTATGCATCATTATTGGAATTGGGTCAGCCTGATTTTGTGGAGGTCAAGGGTGTGACATATTGTGGGTCATCAGGTACGGGATGAGTAACCCCCCCGTGATTGGGGTGGTATGTGTTTGCATGCAGGGGTGTACATGCACATGTGGGTTTTGTTGTGTTGCAATATCAGGAGATGAAGCACATATACATACCACACCACACGTACCCCACCACACCGCCTGACAAAATGAATAAATGAATGAATGAAGAGTATCACACCATATTCAGGTGCAAGCAGCCTCACCATGACAAACGTCCCCTATCATGAAGATGTCAAGGCATTCTGTGCAGCCCTTGCTGCTGCTGCCCCTGCTGCATTACAATATGCTCTTGCTGGGGAACATGAACACAGCTGCTGTGTGCTGTTGGCACGCAAGGACAAGTTTATGGTCAATGGGGAGTGGCATACGTGGATTGACTATGACAAGTTTCATGTACGTGTGTGTTTGTGTGATGGTGGTGATTTTGTGGGGGTACACATGAAGGATGCATGTGTGGGTAGCATGTGTTTGTTGTTGATTTGATGTGTATTATGGAGGTGTGTACCCTTCACCACACACCCTCCCCATAAACACCATACACACCATACACACCACACAAACCACCCCGCCCCCATTCACTCCACAGGATCTGGTGGCTTCAGGTCAACCATTCTCAGCCACAGACTACATGCTCCCCACCCCCTCATGGGCAGTGTTTGGTGCAACAGAGGCAGGGTTTGATCCACAGGAAACACGCTTTAGGAAACAACGCAACCACCCCGGGAAGCAGGGTGCACAGGACACGACGTGATGATGACAAGAGGTTCATCTTTTCAAGGGGCAATGGGTGCAAGGGGGGTAAGAGGGGCAAGTAAAAGCAAACGCATTGCCATTTTTTACGGATGTGTGTGTGTGTTTGTGCAGGTGATGGCACATGTGATGTAGAACAGTGTGATGTAGTATGTGTAATAAGCAATACGTGAATACATGCAGCATGTACCAAGGGATATATATATGAGCATAACATATATCAGCATAATCAAATGCAGAGACAAGCAAAAGGAATGCCGAAATAGAGAATAGAAAGTTTTAGGAAAAATATCAATACTAAAGAAAAGACAGTACAGTCTTCCCCTACACATCCACACCACAAAAACATGTCTTGCATTGCCACTATGAAAACATGTCTTGCATCGCAGCATCCAATGCCAGCACCGCCCCCACCAGCTCCTCCATACACTCTTGCAACCCAGCCACATACTGCAACACCGTGCGCAACCGCACCTCTTCAAACATACATTTCAACTGCAATGGAGCAAGCTTGAGAAGGTGCTCCAATACAACACTCTGCTCTAATACACCACTCTGCTTCAATACATCACTTTGTTCCAATACAACACCCTCCCCTGGGTGCTTTTGTGTCTGTCCAAGGTTGTGTGTCTGTCCAAGTTGCTGTTGCTGGTGGTGTGCAGCAGCAACGGTGTCCACAGACATGCTATACATGGAGTGTAGGGTTTGGGGAAATTGCCCCCCTGCACGTCCTGATGGTGGTGCTTTGGGTGGGTTGCTATCTATGGTTGGTGCTTGCATGCCACCATCCTCATCATCCTCACCAGCATCATCATCGCCGCCAGGTTTGTGTGCATGTTCTTCACTTGCTTTGTGTTCTTCACTTGGTTTGTGTGCATGTTCTTCACAGAGCCGCACACCAGCAGCAACAGCCTCCCCACATGCCCTTGCAGCAACCTCTGCAGCCTGTTGTAGCATGTCTGTCGCATGGGGGTTGTATTGACGGGGGTGTGCCATACCCAGGAGCACAGCATGGATGTGGGTGGTGCACTGGTGGATGGCGTTCACAGCGTGGGGTAGGTTGCAGGGATGTAGGAGTGCAAGTGTGTGGAGGAGTTGTGCATTGTCATCATCATCACGAGCTGTGTGGGATGTGTGTGGGGGGGTGGATGTGTATGTTTGTCTGTGTATACACAGATGATCAACAAGTATACATGGTTGCATACACATGATCTCCCTGGTATTGCAATGAGCAACCCACCCTCACCCTGACACACAATACCACCACAAACCCACCCTCACACTCACACACAATACCACCCTCACACTCACACACAATACCACCCTCACACTCACCTGCAGTAGTAGTCAACCGTGTGAGGAACAAATCCAAATACCATGCAGCAATAGCAACGGTATCAGCAGCACCCCGCACACGTTCCATCAGTGACAATGGAAGCGCCTTGCCAACACCAACACAGCGAGGTATGACCAACCACCACACACGTGCCCACCATGGCTGTCTGAGGTTGTTTGCAGCTGTGACTTTCCCTTTTCCTTTCCCCTCATGTTGTTGTTGCTGCTGGTGGTGGTATTCGTCGTGATCACCTGCCTGCTTTGATGTGTTGTCTTCTCCTTGTTGTTGTTGCTTGTCATGGTGCTTGTCATGCTGGTTATCAGGCTGGTTATCATGTTGCTGGTGTGCAGGGAGGGTGTGTGCATGGGCATCTCTGCGTCTGCCACTCCCACATGGAGGGTACACAGGGACCACATGTTCCAGGTGTGCCCATGACATGGCTGTGAGAAAACGCCCCAGTAGGATACCCCGGGCCTCCATGCCAGGGAACAGTGGTGGTGGTGGTGGTGGTGGTGCGTGATTTTCAGCTGATGGTGGTGGTGGTGGTGGTGGTCGTATGTGTGTGTGGTTTGGGGGTAATGGTGGTTGTTGGGGAGGGTTTTTGTGCGTGGGACCACCACCATTTGTTGGTGTTTGTTGGGAGATTGTATGTGCTGACTGGTTCTTGCTAGTGTGTGCTGCATCACCATGATCATCATCATCAGCAGCATCACCACCACCACCACCACCACCATTGCTTCTCTCCTCCTCCTGCTCTTCCTTCCTTGTTGTATGCCCCTGCTCTTCCTCCCTTGCTGTGTGTCCCTGCTCTTCCTTCCTTGCTGTTTCCTCCTGCTCACCCTTATCAATAGCATCACCCTTGTCAATAGCATCACCCTTGTCAATAGCATCACCCTTGTCAATAGCATCAACCAATCGTTGCAGGGCGTCTGTTGCAAGTGTACAGCTACTGTGTGCAATGTCAGACAAGAGCTGCATAGCCTGTGATGTATGTGGAGTGTTGGGGTGAAAGTCTGTGATGTATGGAGTGTATGAAGGTGATTCACCACACCAACACCCTACAAGATCAACCACCTACACACACACACACACACACACCACACCTGTGTACCCAGACACTGGGAAGATATCACACACACACACACATACCATTACACACACACAACACACCTGTGTACACCCTGACACTGGGAAGAAGAGCACATTGAGAGGGAGCAGCACCAGCCACTCCCCTGCTACATACCCCACTGTGAGACCAATGGCTGCTTCAATGGCAGTAGTGTATCCATAACATGCAGTGGTGATCACTGTTGGGGGGAAGAGTGGTGGGGGGGTGTTTTGAGTGGGAGTGGGGGTGGGTGACAGTGGTGGGGGTGATGCAAGGAGTGTGTGTGGGGGAATGGATACAAGATGTGGGGGCCTTGTTGCAATGTATGTGTGAAATCAAGTACTTGTGCAGATGGGTGTATCCAACATGCACAAGGCATGTGTACGTACATGCAATCTCACCCACCCACAGGCGCACCCACCCATCACTTGCCCACGCACCCATCGCCCATCACTTACCAATGACAGCAGGCAGCTGAGCAGGAATGGCCAGGTGTGTGGGGTAATTGGTTGCAACCCATAATGTGGGTGCAAATGAAACCGCCCAAAACACCAGTGTAGCTGCCCATATGGGTTTGATTGCACACACTAGTCCATATGAGACCCAGATGCTGAGTGTTGCGTTGATAGACCACCCAACAACATAGGGTGGGAGCAGTGCCACAGGGCACGTGGGACCTAGTGACCCACCATTTGCACCCGTGATGACAAGCAGGATGCCCTGCGTATGGGTTTGGTGATCATGGCCTTGGTGATCATCCCGCCTACATGTTCACATGTCCTGTTTCACCCTCATCCCAACGTACTAATCCAGTCCAGCCCAATGTATTGCTGATGGAGTATGCTATAACTCCACCAGCAAGGCAGATGTATATGTAAAACCAGGCCCACGATGCCAAACACAATCGTAGTGCAAAGCCCAATCTTGGCCCCAAAAATGAGCGTACGACTGACTGCATTATCGGCGCATTATACTATGTGAAACTATGCTTTTTTTGGTCGTTGTTTCCCTGTTGTAACTAACTCGTAGCAAAAGAGACACATCAAATAAATAAGTTGACCATCAAAACCCAACGTCCTCGCGCAACCGTGATGTTCCCGACAGTTCCTGATACAACCCCTTGCCCTCAAACGTGGGCACCTGATGCAGCTTGTTTTCCCACACCCACAGCCCACCCACCGCCGACCCAGCACCCACCACCAGCGCGATGAGCACCACCACAGCCACGACCCACGCAGGCGCACCCCCACCACCACTGCTGCTGCTTGCCACACAGGTTCCGCCGACAAGGGCCCCCACCGCAGGGTCCCATTGGCCCCCCTGGTTGAGGTACCCATCCCGACACACCAGCAGCAGCAGCTGGGGGTTGGTTGCATCAGCCAGGCATGCAGAGCCATTGGTTGCTTGACAGCGGCATGCTGCAAATGCTTTGGCTACGTGTGCAAGCCCATCAATGGAGACCTCCTGGAGGAGGGGTGTGGGGTGGGTGGGTGTGGGGGCTGCATGCAGTTGTTGTTGGGTGTATTGTTTGTTTGAGGGTTGTTGTTCTGTGTTTTTGGGGGCGTTGAATGTATACTACCCAAACAATGTCACATCCTACCAGTGCTCCATACTTCCCCTCCACAACACACCCCCACACTCCCACCCACCCCAAACACACCTCCACACTCCCATGGCTGCATTGTTCAGGTACACAGTGCTCCTCTACCCCCTCCCCCTGGGCTTGCAGCACCACAAACCCCTCTGCACACACCACACTGCCAGGCGTGCATGTGGATGCCAGTCGACACCCATCACCATTGGCGTCACATGTGCATGTGCGCCGACACACACCATGTTCCCCATGGGCCACCCATGTTGCCTGTGTGGATGGTGGTGCACGAGGGTGGGGGAGGTATGAGGAATGAGGGGGGATGGGTGTTTGAGAGTGGTGATACAAGGTACGTACCACTCAACATGATACATGTTGTTTTTGCGGTCGATGGTTTTACATGGAAACAATGAGGTGGAACCCCACACCACGCCCTCCACAAAACACTGCACCCCGCACCCAACCAACCCATACCTCTACACACTCATCCACCACACACTTTTGACCATCCCCCCCCACCCGCACACGCATCTGCCCAGGTGCATCACACGTGAATGATGCGCATGTGCTGGTGTCATACCCACATTGCTGGTCTGCCCCGCTTCCCTTGCATGTGCATGCATGCCAGCAGGTACCAAGTCGCTCTGGTTGCAGCACAGGTTGCATTGTGCCTGCTTGACAATTGGTGGCCCCTGGCTGCACAGAGCAATCAGCACCTGACCAGCCATCCTGATGGGTATGTGGGGTGTATGGGGTTTGTGTGAATGGGTGTGGTGAGGGGAGTGACACGGGAAACATGATACTTATGCTGTTTCTATACTTTCTACAAGCAGAGGCACAAGCACATCTGTACAAGCACATCTGTACATGCATACACACAAACCTTGTTTTTCCCCACAACTCATATACACCCCCATCCCACCCCCCCACCTCCCCCCCCCCCCCCCCACACACCAAACACCCCCCACCTGACACTGACACTCCCCATCTTCACTACAGTGCCCATGATCATTGCAATTAGCTGGGCAGTGTGTTATTTTATGTATGACTATGCCAAATCCAACATCCCACAGTGCACCTGGGTTGAACAACGCTGCATGCCATACACCCTGTGGTTGTGTTTGAATTTGGGGTGTACGTTTGGCATGTGTAGCATTGGGGTGTGTAGGAACAGTATGCGTGGGACTAGTATGTGTAGCATACGTATGTGTACACATATGCATATGTGTATGTATTGTGTTAAAAAAATCCATCACCACATGCCTACCTCTGTTGCTTGTGTTGCTGATAGTGTGACATGGTAGCTGGTGTTGGGTGTGTGAAGCATGTGACGCATGGTGTAGTTGTGGACATTGGGTATGGAGTCCTCATCACCCTGTGTGATTGTGATTGTTGTGAGGGTGGTGGTGGTGATAGTGGTGGTGGTGGTGGAGGTGGTGGAACAATGCAACACCCATCAACACATCCCTTCACACACTCCAAACACCCATACATACACCCCTTTTCACACACCCCACGCACCCCTTCAAACACCCCTTCATGCACCCCACACCCCTTCAAACACCCACCACCCATCACCCCACCACCCATCATTACCCCTCCCCTCCATCACCACCCCTCCCCTCCATCACACCCAGTCACCTGCAGCAACAGCAACTCAGGTTTACTCAATGACTTGATAGCAGCAGCATCCCCATTGGCTGAAAAATAAAACCACACCTCAACCTGCACCTCAATCGACCGATTACGTAATCGTGCATCGAGCCGAGGTAGTGTAAAATGCTCGTATTCAAAAAACGCAGGGTCTTGCGTGAGAGGGGTGTCAAAGGAGAGTGTGGTATGCTCCACACTGCAGTCAACACCAGTAAAGCCTGTGTCACAGAGGCACTGGTTTTCTTCAGAGCATTGACCATGACCGTTGCATTGCATGGGGCATGTGAATTTGTTGACCGCGAGGGTGTAATTGACTCCGCCATAATGTTCACAGTATAGGCCAATAAACCATGTGCCTGTGTGGTTGTTGATTGTTTTGGGGGGGGGCGTGGTGAAATGCAATGTACACACCAAACATGTCCATGTTGTGCACACACATGTGTAGTACAAACACCTTACTGTTGTTATTGTTGTTACTGATCATCATCATCACCATTATCATTGATATCATTCCTTCTACTACCACTACAAAGACATGCCTTTCATGTCCCTTATCCCATGCCCCCCCGCCCCCACACGTACCAGTGCGGTATAGGTCAGATGTACGGTCAAACACTATGTTCTCCTTGACATCAAAAAAGTAATCCATTGTCCATCCACGACTGTGTTGTACACGGAATATAACAAGTGTCTGTACATGCATGTGTGTAGTTGTATGTACATGCATGTGTGTAGTTGTTGTATGTAGACACTTGTGTGTGTATACAAGTGTACAGAAGCAAGCATGAGTGATATCAATAGACATGCATCACACATGCAGCACCCATGCATTCATATACAAGTTCACACACGCATGCACACACACACACCTAAAGTCCCACTCTCCATAGTGAAAAGAAGGGGGTGCACCATACTTGAGGTACACCTCAAGCAAACCTGTGTGTGAGGCATGATATGTGCATGTGCGGTATGATGTGTGCATGTGAGATGCACAGACGTACAAGTACTACATGCACAAGTATATACACATCTACTACCTACAAAAGTATATACACATCTACTACCTACAAAAGCATATACACATGTACATCCTACACTAGTACATACACATGTACATCCACACCTATACACATACAGCCAAATACACTAACACCGACCCATGCAACATGGACATATGTCCCAATATCCACACAGTGAACACACTCCCACACAACCATCAATATGTTCCCACACAATCACCAATGTGTTCCCACCAGTACATTCCCACCTCCGGTACATTTCCACACAGCCACCCCACCTTCTTGTGTATCTTCTTCATCAATTCCCACCTCCACTTGGTAATCTCTATCACTGACATTAAATGCATAAAACAACCATGTACCAGGCTCACAATGCTGGGGAGTGGAGCATGAAGTTGAGTGTGTACTTGTTGGGTGTGTGTTGGTGTAGTGAGTGTATACACAGTGGTGGTTGAGTGTATACATGGTTGAGTGTATACATGGTGGTGTGTATACATGGTGTCAGCACGTTGCACACTTGTATACAAGCAACATACGCAAACAGCATACACATCCACACACCATTCAACACACCACCTTTGGAAAAAAAAAACATACCTGGTCGAGTATCTCTGCACGTCTCTCATGCCCCTCTACAAACCTATAATCCTCCAGCTGCACCACTCGTGCGCTACAATCCTCAAACCCCAAGTCCTTCACAGTCGTGTTGGTCGGACGTGCATACTCCCCTCGACACACACAGCGGCCATTGTCTGTGCATGTGTCGTAGCGCCCCTCGGGGGTGGGGGAGGTGCCGGGGCTGCTGCATTGCTCGAGACCACTGGGGGTGAATGTGCTGGGGCACTGGGTGACCTGCCCACGCATGGAAACGTTGATGTCTGTCTTGCCGTATGCATGGACACAGAGCCACACACCTTGATGGGGTGTGTGTTGTGGGTGTTGTGTGTATTGTGAGTGGATTCTCCACACACCAGCATATATTCGCGTGTACCTACCCCCCCCACACCCACACACACACCGTACCAATCGGCGTTTTTGGTTGCACAGCGGTTGCCTCTGCATGGGATACACGCAGGGTCACACGGGGATGCAATCCACTACTCGTTTCTTGAAAATCAAATGCCGACACATCCGATGTGGGAATGCTGCTACTACTGTGCGTCTCCTTGGAGCCCCCACCACCAGTTGGCATGTCCCCATGAGCACCCCCACCACCGGTCGGGTGTCGTGCGGCATCACCGAAATCAAACATTCCGTACAAATCAGGGTCACCATCATCGCTCACGCGTGTTTGCTCTAGTGCGAGGTAGTTCCATTGCGATGGAAGCCTGGGTGTGGGTTGATGATGATGGTTGGCATCATGTTGCATGTATGTACCACACGTGTATGTACCACACATGTACCACACATGTTCTCTTACGTTGCATAAAAGCAGACCCAATCTTTTGGTTTGACACGACCACATTCAGCAGCAGAGCACGAGCGCATCATGTCGCTGCCATTCAAATCCACGCCATACACCGCTGTGTTGGGGGTGTTGATGTTGCTTGCTCTGTTGCTTGCTCTGAACATGTGTGTGCCATGCTGTATACCATCATGTCTCATACCAATTTCACAAGCAGCACCCACATAGCCTGTCTGCCCCAGTGCTGGGGTGGTGTTGGTACACACACACCGATTGTTGCTCCATGTGCCATGTGCGCCACAATCTGCAAGGTGAATGTGTATGTGTTGTAAACATGGATGTGGTTTTGCTGTGGTGGTGGTGCGGTACCTGTTTGTGCATGCACCCCGAGGAGCGATGATGGGGTGATGATCACCAACATCCATGTTATAAACCTAGCCATTTGTGAATGCATGTTTTCAAAACAAGGTTGTTGAAAGAATAGAGGCCACCAGGTAGGTATGCTGGTTGTGACTTGTATGCTGGTATGAGTTCACATCAAAGATCCCCATATACAGAAGATCTCCTGCTGCCACACTTTTGGGGTGTGTAGTGTGTTGTGCTGGGTGTACTTGTTGTGTGCAGACGGTGTGGCCAATGTCGGGGTTGGGTTTCACGCGGGTTGACTTTTTTCTTTATTTCTCGCGCAGCATGCTCTCCACGTCATTGCTGCAAGCGCATTCATCCCTTTCAGTGACAATCTACACGACCCCCACACTCCCCCTCGTTCAACCACACGATCCCCAACACGCCCACACACAAAAGCCCCACATTTGATTCCAACCAATCCGTTCCTGTTCAACGCCCCCACGTCTTCATCAACGCAGCGTCCCCAGTTCAACAACCACTCAAGCAACAGCCACCCGTATCGCAGCGTCACCTGTAGCAGCACCTTGTGTAATTCAACATCCGCGCAGATTGTGTGGCTGTCCCGTCCCGTTCATGACCCAACCAACAGCAACCCTGGTGCAACAACACACCCGAGCAGCAGCAACAGCAGCCATTTTCAAAGCAGCCTCACTGCAGTCGAAACCATCAACACCATCCTGCACCAGCCTCCTGCAACTCCTGCTTGTACGTACCCTTGCGTGCATCCACCCCCTGTTTTCCAGTTCCATCTCCCTGCTACTCACGGGCATCGTATCACTCGTAGCAGCAGCCACCACGCACTATGCCTTTGGTCGTGCGGTCACCAAGCGTATCGTCGCTGTTGCAGAATCAACCACCTCCAAGCACCGCAATCACCGCCGAGTCTACTCCCATCAAGACACCTCATGTACGCTCCCACCCTGCGTAGCGCGCTACTTCCACACCGTGCTCCAAGACGGTCAACGGCTCGTGCGTTTTGTGTGCACCAAGCAGCAGGGCACGTACCGCACCACTCGCGCGGGCGTGCAAGGCTGGCGTCGTGTACAGGGTGAGCAGTATTACAGCGTCAACGAGCCAGGGTTTGTGTGGTCGGCGACGATCGAGCTGGTGCCTATGGTGTGGCTGCGTGGGTGGGACTCGTATGTGCGTGGGCGGGGGAGCTTGTATTGGAAACTGATGAGCTTGTTTACCGTCGAACACGCACGCGGCGACGATGTTGATAGGTATGGTTTGGTGATCAGTAGAGCTTCTTTCAGCAGTGGGGTTTCTGTGTATGTAATTCAACCACCACCCTTTCTCACCCCCCCCACCCAGGTCTATGTTGCTCCGCTACCTTGCGGATTCGCCATGCTTCCCCACTGCACTCTTACCCAGTCATCAAATCACGTGGGAGGCTATTGACAACAACTCCAATGCTGCACGGTGCCACCTGCGTGACCATGGAAAGCACGTATCTGGTGTGTTTGAGTTCGACCCAGTCAAGGGACATGTGGTGCGTTTTGTGGCACGCGACACACCCCGGGGCCCCATGGGAGGAAGCCATGCTGAGGAGATGGTGTGGGTGCGTCGGTATGGTGGGTATGGCACTGTGAAAGGGATGCAGGTGCCCATGGAATTGGAGTCGTGCTGGGTTGATGCTAGCAAGGCGGAGGAGGTGCCGTATGTGCGGATGAGGCTGGTGGATGTGGGATGTTTTGACAGCGTACATGGGGGGCTGTCGTAGTGGGGCAGCTGTCGTAGTAGGCCATGCTGCCATAGGAGGCCATGCTGTCGTAGGATGCCAATTTTGCTGCTGCTGTTATTAGGACTTGTGTGAAAACAGTCACAGTTTTGTCACATTGCCATTTTGGTTGTCTGCATCACTTGAATCACACTGGCATGCTGTCACGTGTGTGTTTTTTGGTGCCCAGTGGGTGCCCTGTGAGGTCATGAACAACCCCAGCATTAAGTTTTGTCGAGTGTTTTTTCTGAGAGAGGGTTATTTGGCTCTGTATGTGTTACTGTGTGTGAGAGTAGATGTGTGTGCATATGGTTTACATTGTGCAGTAGGATTTTTATGTGTGTTTTGTTCAATAAGAACAGGAGTGTGTTTTGTTAGGATACTGATCATCATCATTCCGTATTGTATTGTACATTGCCTTACACAAACAGGTGTGTGCATTTTTCCTATTGCACATGCTGTTCTAGGAACAAGTAGTGTGGTGAACACGTGTCAAGATGAATTGAAGGGGGGTGGTATATGTATGGGATACAAAAAATATGAGGTCATGGTCAATTAGTCAGTCACGTTGGCAGATATGTGCACTCCTGGTGTACAGCATCAAGGTCTGCAGCAAAACACTTGGGAAAATGCTTCCTGTATGGCACGCTGCACTGCAAGTTGAGGCGTCCAGCCACTTGCTATGCCCATTGCCCGTATTGCTGCACGATCAGACAAGTCAACTGACGCTGGTGTTGCGTCCATGAGGACAGGGACACTAGGAGGAAGGGGGTGGGTTGGTACATGATGATGATGATGGGGGTGTGTACATGATGATGATGGGGGTGTGTACAGATGATGATGGGGGTGTGTACATGATGATGATGGGAATGAGCTGACAGTGTTGTAATAGACACAACCACATCACATACGCTGTCATGGTTGCAGTGGGTCCCTGTGCTGCCTTGTATGTGCCATCCTCAGTGTTTGCTGGGTTGTCATTATTAGCATTAGATTTATCAATAGCAGTTGTTGTGGTTGTGAGGAGTCGTGATGCCTCAGCCTGAGCAAGGGGGTGGGAAATAAGATGGTAATGCAATGGTATGAGAATGTACATAGTATGTACATACATACACACATAGAGTATGCGACCCACCCACCCACATGCACACCTGCCGGGCCTGGTTGCGCAATATCTGCTCCTGGTTGGCACGCTGGTATCGCTCAATTTTGCGTTCTGTTTCTGCAACATCCACGCCACTCAGCAAGTTGAACACTGCGGTGTGTGTGGCATGTGTGTGTGCACAATCCCCGTCTCTGCCACCACCACCACCACGTCAAGCCATACCAATGTCTTCCCGCTCTTCCAAAAACTCATCATACTCTTCTTTTGTGTTGAAATCTTCTGCTGTGCTGTTGTATCTGTGGGGTGTTGTGGGGTGTGGACACAGGTGATTAGGGATCATCATCACCAACCATACATTGACTCGATGCGTTTTCGGATCTTCAGCTCCTTGGCTATCTCTTGCATAGGCGAATTCATGTTATGCTGAGTGTGCTGGGTGCTGTTCTTGCAGTGTTTTTTTTTCTCCTATAATTGCTTTGTACATAATACGTATTACCACACCATATTACCACCCCTAATAACCAACCACCCCCCAACCATCATGTTGTGGTTGACCTCACGAAAAACAACCCAACTCGCAACACAGCACATCTGGCAGCATCTAGTGCACACCAGCCAACCAGCACGACAGGAGTACTACAGTCGGGCTGTCAAAGGTCTCAACATTTACAAGCAGGGGCAGGATCCTATGACAGGGCCGGATCATGCATACCCAGACTGGTTGTTTACCATGCTCAAGCCACAACCCACATTGCGTCAACTGGAGCAGCAGTATGAAGAGGATGAACAGTGCACCATGTCTAAATACTTGGTATAAAGTGGGTTGGGGGGTTGTGTGGAGGGGTTGTGACGAGTCCATACGAGGCGATGTGCATGTGATGAGAAGCCACCACCACCATCCACACACAACACCATCACACGCACCACCATCCACACAACAACAGGTACAGAGAATGCGCAAGTTGGCCAATAGGGAGCAGATCAAGGATAGCAATGCATTTTTGAAGAAAAAGTAGTAGCATGGTGTTGGAAAGGTTGTTTGGAAAGGTGTTTTCCAAGTGTATTTGCTTGGTGTTGATTATCAGTGTAGTATGATGATATTTGTCTGACATTGCCATAGTTGGAATAAACGTATTGATCATGGTGTAACAGCATTGTATGTTTGTGCATCAGCAACAAAGTGTCCACAACAATAATGTCCACAACACTGTACAGACATGTGCACTGTCTGTACACTGTGCACTCTGTGTCTGCACTCCGCACAGTCCATTCTCCTCACAACCCACCATATTCTGTTAATGGGGTCCCGGGACCATGGCACCATCACCCACACAAACTTTTCCTTGTGCCTACCACCAAAGACACCTTTGGGAGGAAACACCAACAACACCTTGCACCCAGAAAGAGACCAACCTTGCGCACCCTCACATTTACCTCACAACCCCCTCACACCCTCAAACATGTGTGCGCGAGCCACGCTGCCTCCTGATTGGCCCATCCATGCTCGTGTCGAACAAACCGATTTTACCTCGGCAGAAAATCCATTCCTATCACAACTTTTTGCATCGCCACATCCATCCGCCGCAGCTCTCTCGCAAAAGTAGCAATCATGCAGACCGCATTTGTTGGCAACACCACTATGCTCCAGGCACGCACTGCTGGCGGCAATGCCACGGTAAGGATAAGGGAGAGGGAGGGGCTGATGGATGCGGTTTCTGCATGCGCTGCGTGTTGCTACTATGCTTGCTACGTGTCGTCAGGGAAATGGTTACATTTCCCTAGAGGTTTCCTCCAATGAGATCTCATCAAGTGATCTCCCCCCCTTACACACACAGCGTCGCACCACCACCATGCGCCGCACGGCCAAGGCCAGCAAGTCTGCTGCCCCCGACTCCACCTGGTACGGCCCCGACCGCCCCAAGTTCCTGGGTCCCTTCTCCGACGGTGCCACCCCCAGCTACCTGACTGGCGAGTACCCCGGTGACTACGGCTGGGACACTGCAGGCCTGTCTGCTGACCCCGCTACCTTCGCCCGCTACCGCGAGATCGAGGTGATCCACGCCCGCTGGGCCATGCTTGGTGCCCTGGGCTGCGTCACCCCCGAGCTGCTGGCACAAAACGGTGTTGCCTTTGGTGAGCCCGTGTGGTTCAAGGCTGGTGCCCAGATCTTCTCCTCTGAGGGCTTGAACTACCTCGGCAACGAGTCTCTCGTGCATGCCCAGAGCATCATTGCCACCTTGGCAGTGCAGGTGCTGCTGATGGGCGGTGCTGAGGCATACCGTGCATCTGGTGGCGACGGCAGCCTGGACAAGCTCTACCCTGGTGGCCAGTACTTTGGTGGGTTGGTGTGGTGGAGGATGGTGTTTTGACACGATTGTGACTGCATATGAGTGCGCATTGTTGTGATCACATCGTCGGATTGCATGCACCACACATCGTCCCCATACAACAAGTCCATCAACCCACTCCCCCACAGACCCCCTGGGCTTGGCTGACGACCCCGACACCCTGGCTGAGCTCAAGGTCAAGGAGATCAAGAACGGTCGCCTGGCCATGTTCTCCATGTTCGGCTTCTTCGTGCAGGCCATCGTGACCGGCAAGGGCCCCATTGAGAACCTCAACGATCATTTGGCCGATCCCGGGGTAAACAACGGCTTTGCAGCAGCCACCAAGTTTGTGCCCGGCAACTAAGCATGATGTGTATGTTTTTCATGTGCCTCGGGAGATGCGCTTCTGCATGATGTGTTGTGAACATTTCGTGTAACCCTGCGCACCCTTGTGTGTACCAGCACCTTGCTTGTCCTCTTTCCCATTGTTGCTGGTTTTTCGCTCTGCTCCAGCAGCGCTGTTCTTCTCGACAAAAAGCCGGAGGCGCAACTTTGTTCTGCTGGAAAAAGGCAGGAACACGGGTCTCACGTTCATCCTTTGTGTTCCTTTCCCATTTCCCCATTCCTTGTCTCCGCAAAACACCGTGACCGACAGCATCGATGATTTCCAGTTGCACAGATGATCTTCTGCAGCGGATCCTCGTCGCTCTTGGCATGTTTATCTGCGTGTCTACCTATCCTGCCAACAAACTTTGCTGCTGCTGTGTCGCAATCCATGAATAGGATCATTGCATGAAAGAGGTACGACAAGTGACAAAATGTTGTTGTTGATCACACCCATTCGCCACAGATTTATGACACAAGATGCTCCTCCCCAAACCGATCCTCGAGCAACTCTGCGCTGAAATGACCCAGCAGGTAGATTGTGAGCTGGTTTGTTCAACCTCTCCGTCGTTCTGAAAACAACAGATGCGCAGCGCCCCGCACGGCGACCACAGCAGTGCAATCGCCCCCATTGACCGTTTTCTTTCCCGGGTACACGTTAAGGTTTTGCACATCCATCCCGCAGCCACCCACCAATGCAGCTGCTAATGTACACCAACAAAACCCACCAGTCCCCTCTCTTTTCTTTTTTACATTCGCGGTTCTCAGTCACCAAAGAAATGGGCGCACGGAGGGGGGAATACACTCAAAATAGGGCATCGCAACCGCATTGGCAATGTACTCATAAATACACAGCACAGCTACCACCGCATGCAACTCTGTTGCTGCGGTGGTGAGCGCACTTTTGACCACGGTGCCCATGTGGAAAACAGCCCCGCAAGAAGTCCAGCACTGCAGGCACATCAGTCCCACACAAGCTCGGGCGTCCTGCTTGTCCCCACGTTGGCAGGCATTTTGCTGCGCTGGTGCTAAAAAACAGCCACATGCTGCTGCCCATGTGGACAGGCACGCAAAAAATCCAGCACCGCAGGCACACATGCACTGCAGAACCACCATGCAACAGGACTGAGTCAGGGAGCTCGATGATAAGGTCGTGCATGTGGATGACGATGGGTATCGCACCCACACGGACCCGCCCCACGAGCAGCGCCGCCAGCTGTGTCCATTGGACACCTGCCGTCTCATGCTTTCCAACCTCCGGGACCCAGTAGGGATACCACTTGCACCCCATCATACAAACAACCACGTACGTTGCCGACTGCCGGTCGTCCGCAAAGGTGTTGCTGCGGTGCAGAAACCAACGGCGTTCCTCTTGCTCTCGCACTAGTAGCAAACCGGGATCGTGACACCTGCCTCCCCAACGTTGCACAAGGGATACACCCCCCCCTTGCACATGCCGTTTGCATGAAAGTGCTTGGGCCCCTTGCTCTCCCAGCAGACCTCGCAAGTGCAGCTGACGGCCTACCCAGCTGGTTGGTGGCGATTGGGGGGTTCTCTTGATGGGGGGGGAGGCACGTGCTTCACACAAACCTGTGTGTAGTGTGTGGAAAATGTATGGGCAACGTGGGAAACAAACAGAGAAGGTGTGTGTGGGAAGGGGAGTAATAAGAAAAATGTACCACACAACAGCAACCACGAAAAAGCAACATTTGCGTACAATATAGATAGTACGTACACAAGTAGTACACACCACCACAGATACTACAAAAGACAACCATCACAAGCTCGCACGCAAACAACTCTCAAAACACTCTGCACCACACATACCCCTGGTGGCAACGACAAGTACCCCAATGTAATCCATGCAACCCACTCAGCCATGACTCCATTGAGGAGGTCATGGTCCCTGTCGTACCCACAGCCAAGGAGGATTTGAGTGGCGTTGTGGCGCCATCCCCCCTGGACTGTCGTGCGGGGAACGCAACGAGGGGAAGTGCCACTGGTGCATGTGCCAACGCTACCCCAGGTCCCAAGCACGCGTACTGTGCAAAAGACCCCACCTGCAGCAGCACCAGCTCGAGGTTTTTCAACTCGTTGAGGAGGCATCTATATCTGCAGAGCATATGGGTGATTCAGTGTACACATAGTGGAAATGCGACACACAGGCTCACAAGCCCCTCCTCCAGTTCCAGTATGAAGGCTTTCCCAGTCTTCGCCCATCAACGGCACCCTCCAGACAAGGCATTGGTCCAGCGGTGCTGATTCCGGCCTCAATCTGCTGACGGTACTCGCGACGGGCACAATCGCGGCGGTCCTGCATGTTTGTGCAGCGACCGTAGAGGGGTTGTCAAACACCTTGACATATGTATGTGGTTTATACCGATGATGATCTGGTTGTTGCAGCGGCCTCGGCACTCATGGTCAGGGGCAACACAAGGGTTGTGTGCAGGGCCCAGGCGATAGCAAGAAACAATTGCCCCCGGCCGCTGTAATGCAGCGGAGAGCACGTGGCACAGGCGGAATAGGGCCCCACCCCAGCGGTCGTTCTTGCCAGCACAGCAGCTGAAGATGTTGGCCATGACCTGGGTGTCTAATGACAGTTTCTGTACAATAGGTGGGTGTGAAGAACATGTTTTGGGGAGTCGAAAGAACAGCGACATGCCACACAACACAAACCCAACATACCCCTAGGTCAACAAGTTCATCAGCAGTGTCTCGGTGCACCTCGCCGTAGGGGGAGTGGAACGAGCAGGGGTTGCCAACCACCTCAATTCCACATGTTCAATACATGCGACCAAGTGTTGTTGTGCTTGATGATGCATGTGCAACTCGTGTGCAACACATCCCCCCCCACATGCTTGCACACAACCAATGTTCATCGCGCACCTTCGAGGCCGTGACCAAGGAGGTACAGTCTTGAGGGTCAACTTGGAGCCCCTGCAGCGGCTGCCAAGTTGTGCCACGTGTTGATGAGCTGCTCCACCGAGTGACCTGCATCGGATGTCACGGACGCTGCAAACGACCCTGCGGTGCGTTTCTTTGTGAGAGCAAGGCAGGGGGTATGTTGATGGGCGTGCCTTTGCATGGGCAAACGAGTGTTGGAGAGTACAATCTGATGACTATCATGTGGCGCTCCCTCAGTTCCCACAGGCACCACAGCCATTCCCCAGTGACACATACCAGCAGCGCAACAAGGTCCAGCAGCCTGTCCGCACCTTGGCCAGGGGTATCCCACACATCAGCCATGTCTCGCCACGCTTCCACCAAGGAACCAAGGAGTGCACCGCACGTGTTGTTTGTGGTGGCGGTGACGCGCTGGATGGGGAAGCGAGGTGTTGTTGTCAACCACATTGATACAGATCCCTTGCCGACCTGCTTGGCGTAGGCAGCATAGGGTATGCAAGCCCACTGCCCATTTCGTCAAACCGCGTCCCAGGGCAGGTTTGATTGTGTAGGTCACCCCGAGCACACTTTTGACCACGGTGTCCCCTTTGGAAAACACTTTTCTCCTGCACAAGAAGCTCCGCCTGTGGGTGTGCAGCTGCAGGTGTGCTTGTACAGGTGCCTCCTGCCATCTCCCACAACAACCAACACACTTGCTGCTTGCGTGCCACCTCCACCACGTGATGCGTGCCGCCAGTACAGATGGGTGGGCAGGGGTTGGGACAGGCGTCAATTGGCAGGACCACGATGCTGCCATGGTAGTCCATGTGGCGTGGGAGGGAGAACGTGCAGGCGTGCAGGCTGCGGGCTTCTTGGGTGGGAGCGGTGATCCTGCAGAACGCCAGGCTGCATTATGCATTCGATTCTGTTGTTTCGGCCTCAATTCGTTCGCATTGTCGTTGGATCCGTCCGTAAATGGATTGCGCTGCTCAGACTCTTCAGCTTCCCAGGAGCACGGAATGCCGCATGATCATCGGCTTGCAACGAAACAACACAAGAGAGGAAGCTGAGAGAGGACGATGTTCCTTCGCTCCTCAAAAGAGGTGAGATGATGACACCACTCGTTACAAAAAAGTGGTCTTCAGGTCAACACCTGAAACAAACGCTCTCACAGTTTACCTTGGAGAAATTGTAATCTCCTTGTCATCAGCCAGGAGCTTGCCGGTGCGCAGCTCGGCAATCACATCCACAGGCCAGCCCAAGCCATCGCGAACGCACTTGAGTGCCAGTGGGTAGTCGATGATGATCTCCTTTTCCACGGGCTTGGCCTCCTCCTTGGTGGCCTGCAGGTACTTGCGGCCAGAGTGGCCAATCCAGCCAGCGAAATAGAGGAAGAGGAATGTAGGGATCTGTTTGGGGGTGGGTGGGGAGATGTGGGTGGGAAATGCACATCCAGAACATGCACACTCGAAACATGCACACATCTGGGACATCACACTGGGAAACACCCCCAACGTACAAAGACATCGCCAGCATGGCCGTATTTGAGTGCAAACCCGGGATCAGAAATCAAATGGGGGAGCCCGTCGGTGCCGCAAAGCAGACCCTGCCTTGCATAGTTGTCAAAGCGCTTTTCAGTGCGCTCAATGGTGGCCTTGAGTGCCAATGCAGGTGCAGAGCCCTCCTCATACTGTGGTGTATGTGTATGATAATCTGAACACGTTCATACATACACAACAGACCATTGATCGTGGATGCTGATCGCACATCCACCTCCCCCCTAGTGCACACCACCCACCAACAATACATACCAACTTGAGGCGCTTTTGCAACCCCTTGATCTCGTTCTTCTTCACCTTGGCAAAGGCCTTGCTCTCTGCACAAGGTGTAAGGCCGCTAATATCCGCATAGGCTGGCTCGACACTGCCCAGAGACAAGACTGCTGCGAGGGCTGCAGCTGCTGCAGCAGTACCCACTTGCTTGCCTGCCTCCTGTGGCTGCACAGAGCAGCTCACACGCACGGCACGCAGGGTGGTGCGGGATGCAGCACGAGGCTGGACGATCGAGGCCTGTGTACGGCGATCGGGGGGTGCATATGAGTTGTTGTGCATGTGCGTGAGGTATTGTGATGGATTTTGGGATGGGTTGTGCTGGTGTGCTGCAAGGAAGAGATGCAAGGTGGTAGGCATCATGTACCTGGCGGGCCGACACGGGGCTAGCTACGAGCTGCATGGCTGTGTTGTGATGTCTTGTCAGTGTCAAGTGTATGTAAAGAGAGGGTGCTGGGGTTATTTGGCTTCGAGGAGCTTTTGGTCGAGGAGATAGGGCTACCCTGGAGCAGCGTGCTCATGACTTGAGGGGTAGTGAGGGGGGTGGTGGGTAATGTGCTGGATGCGCATATCTATTGCTGCACATCTGTTGTTGGAGTCTGTTGTACTGGAGTCTGTGTTTTGCACCAGTGCCTTGTGAGACCACCTGTGTCCCCTGGTAGGGACCTGTGGGTGTACCTACACCCAACGTGTGTGTATGCAGTGTAGTATGGCATCATGCGTATGGCATCATGCGTATGGCATCCATCATGTGTCTGCATGCATCCACTCCCAGCGTACCCAGCGTGCAACATTTTCCCCCACATTTTCCACAATCATTCTGCTGTTTTTTTACAACTTTGTTCTCCATATCCACCACGACACTTCAACACCACACACTCACACTCACCATGTAATCAACCTCGCACATCATCTTGTGCCACATGGACAACGATGATGAACCACCCAAACGTGCTCCAAAACTCCACCACGATGGCTCCTTTCGTAAATATATGCAACTCAAAAACCACAAGCTGCAGGAGCAATTTGCCCAACAACGCCAAGTCACAGGGCAGCTCTCCAACCAGCATCCATCGTTGTTTGCTGGGGTCTGCATCCACGTCAACGGATACACTACCCCATCCCACCAGGTACCCCCCACTGTGGATGATGGCACAGATCCTATGTTTACACACACGTGGGTGGTCACAGCGTTTGTACAAACACGAACAATACCCGCACACAGGAGCTCAAACAGCTCATGGCGTTGTATGGGGGTCGCTTTGAGCTGTACTATCACCGCTCTGTTGTCACCCACATCATTGCCACCCACCTGCCTGATGCAAAGGTCAAGCAGTTTCAACGTGAACGGTGTGTAGGGGTGCACAGTTGTTTTTGCTGTACCACATTACTGCACACACACACACACACACACACACACAACAGGGATCCTGTTCCTATTGTACGCCCTGAGTGGATTGTACAGTCTATCAACCAACAGCGCCTCTTGCCAGTATGATGATGATGATGGTGGTGGTGGTGGTTTGTGTGTGTATTGGCATGCCATGTTGATGATCCTGTGAGAATTAGCAGGTGCTCATATACCCACATCACATACCCACCCACATCACATACCTACCCACATCACATACCCACCCACATAACACCCAGTGGCAGGATTTTCAGCTCACACAATTGATCCATGCACCTGGTCAAACCACACTGAGGGGCTTTACCGCACAAACAACTACTCAACATGCGAGTAACACAATTGTTCAAGATGCACATGCATGCACAGCAACAACACATGCAAGCACAACACAACATGCAGCAACACCCCATTCTGCCCAACCCCCTACAATAGCAGCACATGAGGGCACCAACACAACCACCAGCCCTGTGGTACATGCTGCTATTGCAACTGCTGCTGCTGCTGCTGGTCGTGTAGTAGCACAGGGTACGTTGTGGACTTGATGTGTGTACACCCATGACCAACCATTTCCCTGTCACACCACTGTCATGATTCCCCACACAACACCCACAGAACCCACACCACCCAAGAAAACCACCCAACACATCCTCATCAACCAACCCACACCCAAAACAAATACCCCTACCACACATGCCCTGACCACACATGCCCTGACCACACATACCGAAAACAACGTCCCACTACAAGAGCGTCTGCAGCGTGCCCATGCTATTGCTGCACAGGCTCGTGCTGCGTGTGATGTACTACGTGGCCGCCCCTCTACCACAGCAGATGATCCGAATTTTATGGAAACGTTTTTCAAGTCATCCCGGTTGCACTTTATTGGCACATGGCAAACCCGGATTGAGGAATACACACGACAACTCTCTGCACATGCACCCCAACCATATCCAGGTGTGAGTGTGTGTGTATTTGTGTGTGTAAACCTGGGTTGTTGGCTTGTGTCTTAGTCACACCTTGTTTCTACTGCACCATCACAAGCAACACTCGTGATTATGCACCCCTCACCACAGGCAGCAACCAGCACACGTATAAAAAACCTCGCAGTATCATTCACATTGATATGGATTGCTTTTTTGCGTCTATAGCAGCACTTACAGATCCCTGCATGCAAGGGTTGCCCCTGTTGGTGTCACATTCATCCAGCACACAGGGGACGGGAGAGGTATGTCGTTGTGTGATTGTGCAAAAAGGAAGAGTTGTGGTGGGAGTTTCTTTTCTCTTTTTCGTGTAAGTTGTTTTGTAGTTGCATGCTGTTTATTGATTATCGTGTTATTAAATAATCCACAACAACAACAAAACAACAACATACCCACACAAACATGCAGGTATCTGCTGCTAATTACGAAGCACGAGCCTTTGGTATCCGTGCTGGCATGTCTATTGCTTCAGCAAAACGTGCATGCCCCCATGTCATCGTGATGCCCTATGAATTTGAGAAATACGCAGCAGTGTGTAAAGAGGTGTTTACAATATTGTACAAATACACAGCACTGGTGCAGCCTATGTCGTGTGATGAGGCATACATGGACGTCACTGGTATGGCGTATGTTGAACATAGGATTTTCCTGGGGTCCTATATGTTGACCATGTACCCCACCACAGGTCTTGGGGACCCCATGACGATTGCCCAAGCCGTGCGCACCGACATCCACACCACCACGGGCTGCACCGCCAGCGCGGGTATCGGTCCCAACATGCTCCTTGCCAAACTGGCCACCACCCGCGCCAAACCCAACGGTATGTATTGCCTCACCCCCGACGATGTTCTCCCCTTGTTTTCCACCATGCCGGTCAAAGACCTGCCCGGTGTAGGGTGGTCGTTGCATGCGCGCTTGCACACCATGGGCCTCCGCACCGTCGCCGACGTGCGGCAGCATACAAAAGCATCCCTGCAGCGTGCCCTAGGGGACAAGACAGGTGCGGGGCTGTGGGCACATGCGCATGGGCACGATGCGCGGCTGGTGGCGCTGCCCAAGCCCCGCAAGAGTGTGGGGGCCGAAGTCAACTGGGGGATACGGTTCAGTAGTGTGCAGGATGGGGTGGCCTTTGTGACCGAATTGGCAGGAGAGGTGTGGAGGTTGGGGTGGGTAAACCACCATTGGTTGGCATACATCACAATCCTTCTTTAAACTCTCAGGTTGCACAGCGCATGGCAATGGCGCAGGTGCGATGCAAAACGGTGACACTCAAGATCAAGCGGCGCAAAGAGGGAGCGCCCTCGCCCATGAAATTCCTGGGTCATGGGCCCTGTGACAATCTGTCACGCAGTGAAACGGTGCCGTCGTTTATTTCCTCAAAAGAAGACATTGCGCGCATAGCACGCGAATTGCTGGTGGCCGTACATGTGCCGCCTGCAGAAATACGGGGGGTTGGGATATCGGTAGGTCGTGATATTGTGGGTGGGTGGGTGTTTGCATAAACACTTTTGTGCATATTCTTACTTGTTGTATTAGATATAGTAGATATAGTAGTTATAGTAGATATAGTAGATATAGTAGTTGTAGTAGATATAGAGTTTGCATACAACCCAGGTGACCAGGCTTGACACAGACCCCAATTCGCATGCTGCCCGTGTCTCAACTGCTGCCCCTGCCAAACTGCAAGCACCACGTGTCCCCTCTCGCTACAACCCCAAGGACTATGCATGGTGGTTTTCAAAACGAGGGGATGATGCAGCTTCTGTGGAGCATGATGCTGAGGATGACACACCACCACAAGAGGTGGTGGAGGGCATTGGTCATGATGCTGATGATGCGGCTGATGATGATCATGAGGGCAATGACAAGCAGCAGGCAGAGGCGCATGTTGTAGCACTGGATGACGACGATGGGGATGCAATGACAGAAGAAATGCATGATGCAATGCTCATGAATGAACAACAACAAGAACAAGCCAGCATACAACCCCCCTCATCACACTGCATCACCCTGAGTCAGGTGCACCCTGACACACTGGCAGAACTCCCACCCGAGTTGCAAAAACAAGTATTGTGGGACCTGCGCCAAGAAGCATTACACAACCTGCGCCATGCAGTGGGGAAAACAACACCACAGCGAGGTGGTGGTGCATCCGGGCAGCAGCAGCAGCAGGGGGGGATGAAGCGCACACGACCAGGAGGTCTTCAGGCATACTTTCCACTCAGGATGAGTCCTGATGGTGACAACTCCCTATCCAGACCATCCACATCCGCTGCACCTCCCAAAGAGTACCCAACCCGTAAAGCCCCCCCCCGTGCACCGGCCAAGTTGTCCACACACACACGCCGAGGTGTGGCCAAGAAATCCTCACAGCGGCGTCTAGACTATATGAAACACAGCAGCAAGCAGCATGACTTTACAATAACCATGAGCCAGATAGATCCTGCAACATTTGCAGAGCTGCCGGTCAGTGAGCAACAGTGGATATTGGCTGGGAGTGCTCATGGTGACCTTGTCAAAAGGCTGCTCGGGGGAACAACCCAGAGAGAGGGTGGCACAGATCTGCCACAGCAGGTAGTCGGTAATAATCAACGGCAACAGCAGCAGCGGTGTGATAGTCTACCATATGCATTGGCAGAGGCAATTGTGCAGCCGCGCTGTTTGTCACCGACACATGCTGCAGAGCACACAGCAGCACTGGCGGATGACATAACCTGTGCATTGGATGGTTGCAGACAGCCATTTGTGGTGCGGGCACTTGAGCTGGTCGTTGGTCGCCTCTCTGCAGCCAACGGTGAGAATGACCCCGTTGACACTCAGCTTTTACAGCAGCAATATGTACACGTAGCCACGACCATCCTGCATCATGTTGCCGCAACAACTGCAACCAACGGATGGCAAGATGTGGTTGCCTTGATACACAGTGTGCAGAGGCTCAGGCGAGAGTATTGTTCCTTTCAGACAGCGGGGGGGATGTTGATAGAGGCGCTGCAGCAGGTGTTTGCGAGTGTATCAGGTGGAGGGCGCGTGCACTAATGTATTTTTTATTCCTATATTTTTTTACTGCCCATGTAACATGCTGTGCAGCACTTTTCCTAAAAGCGGGGCCCTGTGGTGTTGGATGAGGTTGGCTGACCGATACTGCTTATCGCAGCGGCAATGCGTGGGTGGTGGGTATGGTGTGGTAGTATGGTATGATCTGTAGTTACTCACGACCACTTGCACTGCGGCTTGATGTGAGATCTTGATGTGTTGTGATGGGCTGTCAAGCATTGCTCATCAGGCTGATCATTGCAATGAGCATCTCTAGTGTATCATCTGCTGTATTGTAAAAACGTGCGAAAACCAATGGACACGTTGCGTGCGAAATGTTCGAAATGCATATTATCTTTAACGTCGCCAACCCTAACGTTGCTTAACATATGCTGTGGACCTAAACAGTTTAGTGACAAAGAAGTAACAAGTCAACAATAACACGCAATTAAATGCAAGCAGCTGGTTGCAAGCATGAAGACATTGCATCAAACCCTGATTGTGCTGCTGCTGTGCACAGTCCTCGCACCTCAAGTAGCACATAGTGTACTCACAAAAGCGTATAGCCCATCACCTAGCCCATCACCTAGCCCATCACCTAGTCCAGATGGAGGTGGAGGAGGTAGGATTTGTTGTTGGGGTGTACGCTCTGGTGTTGAACAAGAGTTGATCAAGAGTGTATTTTGGTACAGGTGGCGGCGGCGGTGGAGGAGGAGGTGGCGGCGGCGGTGGAGGAGGAGGTACGTGTGTGGTTGACACGTCTGCAAGCACCTAGTCTCGTCAAGCCACCATCATCATCATGTTCACACCACAGGAGGGGGCGGCGGCGGTGGTGGTGGTGGAGGTAGGTGATTGCAGTATCAGCATGCACACACAACAATCCACACAACATACACAGCAATCCACCCAACACAGGAGGTGGAGGTGGAGGAGGTGGGGGAGGAGGTGGAGGTGGTGGCGGGGGTGGAGATGAACCAAGTGGGGATGACCCATCCAAGTACTATTCACCCTACCCAATACCGCCCCACAGCCCCGCACCTTTTGAACCACCACAAACGCAAACCATTGTTACGCAGGCCTTTGATGGGAGCGTCGGGCATTTGCAATTCCCTTGGCATGGGATAGTCAACGTTCTGACCACTGCAGACGTCTCGGTCAATGTGCGTCTTGGTCCCTCGGTCAACCCCATGGTGGGCAACCATCTCCTTCAGTGGGGCGCGGTGTTTACTAATGGAGCGACTGTATCGGCATGGACACAACCCAAGTTTGACCCCACTGGCGTGGAGCTGCCTGGGTGCGCCTTGGTGGTGCACGTCAATGAGAGCATGGTGCTTGATGATGCCATCATGGAGTTGGGTATCAAGGAATATATGGTTGTGCGGCATGATGTGACGAAATGTGCAGTGCACATACCACCCATGGCCTTGCACATGCACGTGGGGAGGGATTGTGTTTGGGATCTTGACCTGCGCGTCGAATCAGATCCACAAGGACACAAGGTGGGTGGGATTGGGTGGTGATGGTATGATATGTGTGAGAGGGCTTGTACCACACATATTGCGAAAAATCCACAGGCCGGGGGAGTGCTGGGAGAAACGATGCACTGGCACAACACAGCGCAACCTGGGCTGCGTGGTACCATGACAAGCTACTTGGGCAGTGAATTGTTTCAACGCATAGAGTCTGTTGAGATGGCGGTTGCAGATCAATATGTGTGGCAAGGTGTTGCGGATCGTCGTGCTGTGATGTGTGGCCACCCCGACTGCGACTCGTTTCTCGGTATTTCTCCTGTTTCATAGGAGTTTTGCGGGCACTGTTATTACACATTCATTTGTAATGCTTTATTGAACATTCATAGTGCAGCACCACAAGCATCATCATCATCCCCACCATCTTGATGTATAGCATCTCCCCATGCAGTTTCGATATCTTTGTTCCCCCACACCAAAATGCACATCGGGATGCCCACGCATCGATGCTATGCTTCGAGGGGGTGTACCATGTGGTAGCATCACTGAAATCGCAGGTATGCTGTTGGGACTGACACGAGTTTTGGTGAACATTTTGCACAACTACACCGCACCACAGGAGAGTCCACTGCAGGCAAAAGCCAGTTGTGCATGCAGTTGCTCCTGCACGTACAGCTTCCTCAGCACCTTGGCGGTTTGTCGGGATCTGCACTGTATGTCATGTGTGGGAGTAAGTCTGCACTATGCATGTACCACCACCGTGAATGCATTGTACAACAGGTACATCTATACAGAAGGAAGCCCAGCATTGGGGCGGTTGAGGCAGATGGCACGCAGTTTTGAAACACGGTGGGGCCCGCGGCGTTGTACCCCATCATCGACCACATCGCAACAACAGCATCTCGTCCCCTCACACAGGTACCAGCAACAGCAGCCATGTATGAGCGAGCACGACATATTTATAGAGCGCACCGTGAGCAATGCCCAGGATCTCCTTGATGCAATCCACCGCATCCCACGCTACCTCCACCAACCTGGTCACAAGCCATTGCGCTTGGTGGTCATCGACAGCATTGCCAATGTGTTTCGTGACCCTGGTGAGGAAACAACAGGCAGCTATACTACCAATGGGGTGCCATCAGGTCGGCAGTATATAGACCGATCCAACATCATGTTTCAGGTACACATTTTGTGATTTTCGCAATGAGTGGTTGGCATTGTGTACCAATTGTTGTCATTGGGTGGATTTCCACATCCCCAAATGTTTCACTACGACACCCAACCCCACAACAACAGGTTTCCAGTGCGCTCAAGCAGTACGCAGACACCCACACCCTTGCCATTGTGACCACCAATCACATCGTCGATGCCATTGACAATGCATCCCACACCGCCGCGCTGCGTACCACAGCAGGGCTGTTACTCTCCTCATCAGGGCGCCAGGTGGTGCCGGCGTTGGGCCTTGCATGGGCATCATGCACCACCACCCGCCTGTTTGTGTCACGTGTACGCAGTCAACATGATGCTGCACTGGGGGAGGGCGTGCTGCGGCACTTGCAGGTGGTGTACAGCCCGTTTTTGGCACAGCAGGGGTGTTTTTATGAGGTGCAGCAGCAAGGGGTGTTTGGCGTGGAGGGGACTGGTGGTGGTGTGCAACAGCAATATTGTGGGTTGGCCAGTGGAGAGGTTGTGGGTTGTGCATAACGCTACATGTACAAGTGATTTGTGTGGGGTGCAGGAGTGATAGTGTAACCGAGGGGACAAGCAATGTCATAATACTACATGAGGAATGATGTGGGGTCTTGAGATACCATACACACATGGAAAAACAGCACCACAACAGCAACATACTCCTACAGCCGATGCATAGTCACCATACACAGACATCCTACTCATCCTCATCATCCTCATCCTCATATGCGTATTCCAGCTCCTCTGAATCTTCATCCGTCAGCTCTGCATCCACATACGCGTCCATACCCACCAACATATGCATCAGCAGTGACCCGCCCCTCCGTGCGGGGTGGGACCCCATCCCCGGCAGCCGCGACGCCCTTTCCTCTTGTGTCCACAGTGCCCGGGGCACCAAATGCAGCACAGACAGCTCATCCAGCTCACACGCTCCAGGTGCCCAGCCACCATACAGTGCCAACGCATCATTCCCCAAATTGACAAGGGTGTGCGACAGGCGCCCACACGGGAGGGGGCCCCCCAGGCGCATCTCCCCCATGCGCTTGGTTGCCAGGTCGATATATCGCAGGTCATTGCAGAGTTGCAGTGAGCCACCAAAGAGTACCAGTTTTGTTCCCAGCAGTAGTGCTGCGTGACAGCGGCCCATGCAGTGACGGGGGGCGTATGACTCAATGTCCACTCGGGACCAACGCTGTGTGATGATGAGTGGTGGGTGTGATGAGGGGGATGATAACAGGGAAGAAAAGTGTACTACAAGAGCAGTTACTCACAACTGCATGCTTGTAACAACATATCCACTCCCCAAACAATATATCCCAATCCTCAACACATCCACTCATCACAACATATCCACTCATCACAACATATCCACTCCCCAACGTATCCCAGTCACACCATGGTTGTCAAATCCAGGCAATACACATCCTCATGGTCATGACCCGACCGCAGCAAGTCGCTGCCATACCCACCCCCCACTACCCATAGCTTGTCATCCCACACCACGCTGCTGTGCCCAAAGCGCTCGGGGGGGCACTCCCCTGTCGTTTCAACAGGTTGGTGCCACTGCCATGTGGTGACATCCAGGATGGCGAGTGTGTTGCAGCAGGTGCCCCGTACAATGCCACCGAATATGTACACCTGTGATATTTTGATTGTGTGTGATTGTGTGCTTGTAGGGGGGAGATGTGCTGATGGCATTGTTGTGCATGGGAATGATTTGTCAACGATGGTGTATACACCATGGATGGGCCAATCACGTGCTGCTGCACACGTTCCGTTTGCACAAGCACCACACGCCAGCAACAGGCACATCCCGTCCCAACCCGTCCCATCCCACCACATCCCGCACACACCTTGGTGCCATCAGGTGAGGCTGCTGCCGAGTGGTACCCCCTTGCATGTGGTGCAGGGCCACCAATATCCGGAATCATCCACTCATAGCGCATCTCACCCTCCTGCTCATCTACCTCCTGTGTCTCATGCCCACCCTCACTCCCATCCTCGTTCACCGTGCCGTCACGCGCACCACTGCCATCATGTGTACCACTACCATCACGCCCCCCACGTGCTGCTGTGCTCCTGGTTGCTGGTACTGTGGTATGTGTGGCACCACCAGGGGGTGCTGTGGTGCTAGGGGGAGGGTGCTGCACCAACACAGCCACGTCCAGTATTTCCCCCCGATACCCCCCACGTGTCATGCCCCCAATGATCACTGCCATGTTGCCCAGGGGACCACAACGTGTGAGGGTGTGTCCATACCTGTTGTGTGTGGTAGGGGTATATGTTGCATGTGCTGCAGGGGTATGTTGTAGAGGTATGTGGTAGGGATGCATGGTAGGGATGTATGGTAGGGGTGTATGGTAGGCATGTAGGTAGACAGGTTTATGAGGTCGGGGTATAGAAAGAGCATATCTTACAGTGATGCTACAACAACAACAACCTCCACAAACAACAACAACAACAAACCTCCACATTCTACAACACCACCACCAACAACAACAACAACAACAACCTCCGCTTTCTACAAAACCACCAACACCACCAACAACTACACATTCCAACACATACCGCATGCGTGGACACTGGCCTGCAGGTGAAAACCTGTGCCATGCAAACCCATGCTGTGCACGCTGCTCGAGCTCATACGCCTGCTCTGGAAATATGCTGCCAAACCCACCCCATATCAGCATGCCATTGCGCCCCCATGCACATGCACCATGACCCTCCAAACCAGGTGGGTGGTGATCGCGACCAGTATTGGCAACGTGCATCCATGTCACCTCCTGTATGTGTTGTGACCAGGGATTGTTGGGTGTGTGGGGTTGTTGAGCATGATAGGATTGTTGAGCATGATACGTGCAGGCACACACAACACATGCCACACACAACACATGCCACACACAACACATGCCTTGAGGTTTTGCACTGCGGCTGCTCGCTTGTAGGTAAACACCCAGTCATTGTTGACTGGCTGTGTGGTTTTATGTAGTTGTGTCAGGGGAGTAGTGTTGACAGGCACTGTGTGAGGCTGCACACCAGGTGGCGGGGTGCCTATGTCAAGGTCCCTATAGCACATGAATGCCCACAACTCTTGGGAGCTTGCCAATGTATACCAGTGCTTGCTGACAGAAGACATGGTGGCAACCTGCGCGGTGTTGGGGTGAAAAGTGACAACACAAAGATCTTGAGGATGTAAGATGGCAGCAAACAAGCACCCTCACCCTCACCTGCTGCGCATCCAGCATTTTCAAGATATACATGCGCAAATCATCTGTAAACAGGTCGAAGCGGTCTTTTACAGAGTCTTGTTGTAGCGCAGGACTGGCCATCTCTGTTGCCCTGTGCACACACTTGGTTGCAAAGTGCAAGTTGCACGATGGAGTGATTACAACGCCTTGGTGTACAATTGCGCACACAAACGACACGTAAACGAAACATTGTGTGCACAAAATTGGTGTTTTTTCTCTGCCTCCTCCTCACAGCGGTGGTGATGTGTGCAGGGGCTCGGGTAGTGCTGGGTCACGCAGTATCTGCCTCTCAAACGGCATGGACGACGTGTAACGCTGCAACAACTGGGCATAGATGTCATAGCGTGCCGTCATCTGAAAGCCCCACTTGTCCCGCACCTGATGTGTGCATGTGCATGCCGCTGTGTGGATGCCGTGTGATGTACACCACCACCCACACCACCACCCAACCACACACCTGTCTGCAGAGGTTGAGGTCAACATCAGCAACCATGAGGCCATCGTTGTTGCGTGCAAGGGAGGGTGTGCAACTGCCATCAGGGGCTGCCACGTAGCTACTCCCATAGAAATGCCCAAAATCCTGTTGTTGAGTGTGTATGTAATTCAATTGTGTGTGCACCATATGCAGCAACATCACAAATTGTTGCGCAAATACCCTTGCTCACAACCACATCAGTCAACATCAGGGAGAACACCCACCCCAAGCACACAGTACCTTGTGCGCGGGCTGCCCATCCCCACTCGTAAATTCATTCGGAAAGCACTCTGTCCCCACCCTATTAATCGCCCCCACATAATAACTATTTGCTATAGCAGCAGTACGGGCCTCCAGGGGCCACAGGGGCTCACTGAGGGCCCCCACAGTGGCTGAGGGGTTGAACACAATTTCTGCACCCATGAGCCCAAAGGCCATCCAGTTGAGGGGGTGGTGTCGACCATAGCATATGTTGATTGCGATGCGGCCGAATGCGGTTTCAAAGACAGGGTGGCCTGTGTTGCCCTCCATGTAGTAGGTTGACTCATTGAAGTCACCCACACGGGGGATGTGGTTCTGGGGGTGTACAGGGGGGAAGGGGTGTGGGGGGGGGGGAGGGGGGGGATGTCTCCATGCAATGTGCAGTGACACATCATACACAAACAAACCACCAAAATATACAGACAAATACACACACACACACACACACACACACGCACACACTCCTCTCCACCCCTCTTCATGTACCCCCCACACACAAACCTTGCGATGGATCCCCAGCACACCTCCATTATTACTCACCACCACTGCCGTATTAAACAGCACCCCACCATGAGAATCATCACGCTCTAGTATAGGACTCACTATCACCATATTGTGCTGCCTCGCCTTTTCTTGCACCCAGCGTGTGGTGGGACCTGAAAATGCGTCCTCTGCAAATTCACTCCATTCTCGTTCCCTGGTGCAGAAGGCGAATGGCATGTTCCATGCTTCTTGTAAACAGAGTATGTTGACGCCTGCAGCACCAGCTGTGTCAATCAGTTGTCCTACGCGCTCACGGACTGCCTGTGTGGATGGTTGGGTTGTGTGTTGTCAAGGGGTGTGTGTTTGTCACGGAGGAGGGGGTGGGAGGGTGGATGTGTGTACTCGTTGTTGGGAATACTGGGTAGGAATACTTTTTTGTGTATATTGCTCAACAATTGTGCCATACATAATAAAAACAACCACCTGGCACACACCTGGGTTTGTTCAGCATAGGGTGCAGTGGCTGGTACAGGCATTGCGTGTTGGATGAGACCTATACGCACTACACGAGGTGCACGCAGCTGCTCTGATGCTGCCTTGAAGACATAGTGCTGTGCATCAAAGTCCTTGGCTGCTGCTGCACACTGTACATCATCTTCCAGGGGCACAGCTGCAACGGGGTTGCCGAGGTTGAGGCCATAGAGAACACGACGTGTCTCTGCCAACACAGGTGCAGGGAGATGCGCCTGTGGTTGATGTTGGATTTTGTGTATTTTTTGTGTTCAAGTACGCACGCAGTGCACCAAGCAATACACCATACCGAGAGTGCCTCATCTAAAGAGCTGTATCCAGCAAGCGAGCCAGGTTTGGTGGTTTCCTCCGACATGGTCAGTAGATTGCAGTTGGAGATCAGGCAAACTGGTGCTTTGCGAGCTGGTATGCGTTCACTATAGTATCTGCGATGCTGTTGCGGAGTTGCTGGTGTGTAGCATGCACGTTGTTTTCCATGTTTCTCAGAAATATGTAGGGTTTTTTCCTTCACACATCAACTCGCCTCGCCAAGCAGTGCTTCCACTGGCACGCCCGCTCCTTCCAACACAACCTTGAGCACGTTGACATCCATGTGCTCACTGACATCCACATGCTCCTCGCCTGCAACGCCCAGCATCTGCTCTACACATGCAAACGCATCATCAGGGTGGCCCGCCCTGTAGTGGGCCTCTGCCAGTGCACCCAACAGGTCGGGCACCATCACTGCACGCCCTTCAGGACCTGCTGCTTCCTGTGTGATGGGCAGGTGTATCCTCCAGGTGGTGCTGCAGCCCCCCATGTTTTTTGTTTTCCAAGAAACGTACAATTCACATCATACCCACACATATCGCATCATACACTCACATATTGCAACATACCCACACACAGTATATACACGCACCATGTCTGACATGAGGGCACTGAGCATCTCCACAGCCTCTTGTGGGCTACTGCTTTCCTTGGCAGCAATGTACCGCTGGGTATGCTGCACACGTAGGGTCAGTGCTGCCACGCTTGATTCCTTGCCCTCCACTGCAGACTTGTCCAACCACTGGACTGCTTCTTGTAAGAACTATTGGTGGGGGGGACAGATTGTATGGGAATGGGGTATACAGATCATGTGGGAATAGGGTTCACAAGATCATGCGAGCATGGTGGTGGGTGTATAGAGTGCATGGTTTCAAGGGAGTCCCAGGTATACAGCACAACACGCCTGCGTGCTGATAAAACAGAATGGAAAGAAACACCACCAACACACATTGTACACAACCAACACACATTGTTCACCTACAAAACCGACAATACCTGTGCTGCACTTCCATATTTCCTTCTTTTCATAATCTCCACATTGGCAGACATGACAAGGAAGGTTGCCACTTTTTCAGGTGCTTTGCCCTGTGACACAAGTGTGAGTGACACACATGTGACACAAGTGTGAGAGTACAGAAGTGTGACACAAGTGCATGCTGTACACAGGGTCCTTTCTTCCTTGTATCTATTTTTCTCCAGCACACCCACCCACCCCGGTACAGACGCCCCATTCCAACCCACCTTGCTGTACATGGACACGATGTGTTTGACCAATGATGGATCGTTTGACCAGTCCAAGGTGGTGAGGTAATCAGCAGCAGCCACATACACAGCAGGGTTGCGTGCAAGCCCCACAAAGGTGATGAGACGCTCCAGGTCACCTGCAGCTATGAGACAGCGCAGCGCGCTCAGCGTGTCACCAGCCTGTGTGATGGGGTTGAGCAATGGTGTTGAGTGTTGTCACCATTTGTTTGTTTGTCTGTTGGGCTTTCCTCACAGTCAGTAATTCGTATCGATATTCATGTGCAACACCAACAGCATGTACATGTACAACAGGTACTATACAGTATTATAAAGTACATGTAAGCACAAATACACACCACATAACAGACCTGGGCATATTTCTTCCCTGCATACACATGCTGCCCTGCTTGCTCAGCCAATCCCGCCACCTTGAGCACCAGTGCCATAAGCTCATCCCTGCCCTGTACCTCTGCTGCCTGCTGTGTAGCATGCTGTGCTGTGAGGGCCTCACCCACAACTTCGGGTACAGGCAGGTTGCCCACTGCACACACGTCAAGTGCTGCATGGTATTGTTGTGCCTCGGTAAACAGGTCGAGGGCGGTCGTGTATTCCCCCACACGTTGGAGGTAGTGGCCTGAGCACCAACGAGACAACAAGGTGGTGTGTGTGTTGTAGTGTATTCTTGCATTATTCTTGCATTTTATGATAAATGTATCATCATCAGCAGCATTATCAGCAGCATTATCAGCAGCATCCATTATCATCAAGTTTTATATCACAATGATGTGTGTGCTGCAGGGCACACAAGGGGTGATACCATGTACATCCATCCCAGTGCACACCAACAACCACCCACCAACAGCCCCCTCCGTACACCAACACCACCCAACCACATACCACACGCCACCAGCTGTGTCATTCGTGCATCCCCCTCGAGCCTCTTTACCTCCTCCAATACCTCCTGTACTTCCTTGACCATCCCATTCCCATGTGCGACCCGCAGCACATCCGACACAGACCCCGCCTTTCTATACAATGCCACTGCACGTTCGAGCTCCCCACAGCCCTCGAAATGGGCCCCCACCTCCCGCATGACAGACGGGGTGCTCTGCAGGGCGAGGTTGAGGAGCTGGTGGTCGAGGCCGTGTTCACGGGCCAGTCGGATTGCATGCCGGGGACGGGAGGCACGTGCGTAAAAGACAATAGCATCACCAACCTGGGGGGGGTATTGGGGGGATTGTTTGTTGTTGAGGGGGATTATTTGGGGGGATGTGGGTGGATATCTATGGGTTGGTGTTGGTTGGGAATGATGGTCAGTGACCATAGGCAGTGTGCATGCGGGCACATGCACGCCAGCACACCAACAACATACTCTCTCTCTCAAACACACACACACACACACACTCATACGCACCGCATTTTGGAGTTCCAGCTGTCGTGCCAATTCAAACGCAGCAGCGCGACTTTTACTCTCCACCACCAGCTGCACTGCTTCCTCCATACGCCCTTGTGTCACCAGTACACGACATGCTTGCCCTATGTTGCGGCCCCTCGTGAACCACAGCAGTGCCTCGTCAGCACGTCCTTGTTGTTCACACCATCTTGCCCATACACAGCACAGCACGGGGTCATCTGGGTGGTGTGTGTGTGTGGAAAGGTTGGTATGTTCTTATGAGAGCGTGCACACACACACATACACACACATTCATACACATCACCCTCCACATACACACATAGATATACACGTCACCATACACATTCATACACATTACCATACACTCACAGTAGTACCATGTTGTTCAAGAAACGAAGGCAGCTTATCCCATTGCCCGTGAGCAGCAAGCACCCGTGGTACATGATGACTGTGTGTGTGTGTGTGTATAAATGTATGAGAAAACACAGGGAATGGGTAAAACATATAAAATGCCAAAATACCAGAACACAGCCATACAGGCATATACAAACAGGCCATATATAGATAGCCTTATGTATACACAAAAAGCCACCATACCTGTGTACATTTGCTTCAACATACCCCCGCAGGGCCCCCTCCACATCCCCACACGCCTCTGCATGGCGGGCCCTTTTCACCCACCCTACCTGCAATGCCAACTTGTTGTTAGCAGCCCCAACCCCTCCTGCTGTGCTACCACCTGCTTTTGCATTCATCGTACTTGCTTGAGCACTATTCATCACCATTATTCCTGCTTCCCCCTCTTGTTTTACCCCATGAGCACTATCATCATCCCCCCACCCCCCTCCTTTCCCTCCTCCCCCCCCCGCTGCTGCTGCTTCTGCTGCATCTTCCCAGGCACCTGCTGCTTGCAGTACAGTGGTGCGCAAATCATGCCTCCCTGCCTGAAAAAGCAGGGTGGAAGCTTCCGGCAGCATGCCATAGTGGGCTGCTATGAGGCCCAGGCGAGCAGCTGGCTGGGGGATGGGGGCAAGGGTGCGGAGGAGCGTGGCTGCTGGTACACTGCGCATTTTGGTGAGGCAAAACTGTATACATGGGAGTGGGGGTGTTGGGCGAGACAGCTACACTGCATGTGTGCCATGCATGTGCTGTATATACTGGCACACATCATCATCATCATCATCATCATCATCATCATCATCATCATCATGAGCATCATGAGCATCCTCATTAGCAGCAGCAGCAGCAGTAGAAGCAAAACAGCAGTGTTCATTCCTCATACCCTCCCTTGTCATCAGCCCCCCCGTCCCACACAGCAAACAACAAGCCACTCCTCCACACCCAATCCTCACACCTCTGCACTTGCTGGTTGATTGCTCTTCACACATTGCCTCAAAAACTCCAACCATAATGCAGGTTGGTCACTGAGTTGTTGAACCACTGCATCAGCCTTGGCTGCTTCACCACTGTGCAGGTGGCAACTGAGCTGTAGCAATAAAGTATAGGCATGCTGGTCAACGTTGGTCAAACCTGTGTGAGGTGGTGGGTCCAGTGAGGTGGTGTGTATAATGAGTAGGTGTGTACATGCAGAATACATGATATCGTAAGCAGAGGGAAATATGAGGTGCAGCATGAAAAGAAATCGAAACAAAATCAACCTCCACATCATGCAATCACAACCCAGGTTGCTGGAGGAAACAATTATCAAACCTTTGTACATGGTCAAAATATGTTTGACCGCCCCTCCACCCATGGCCCCCTTGCCCAAGTCAGTATCCTGCAGCAGCGGGGCATGCAGCCACACAAAGGGCGCCCCCAGGGACAGCAGGCCCCACCCATGCTGCAAGGGTTCGACACAGTGAATCAGGATCTTGTTGGGGGTGGGCAAGAGGAGGGTGAGGACAGCGGGCCCTGTGGCGGCTGCTTCCTCGGGGGGGCGCACTGACGATGCTTGTTGCCCTGGTACTATTTGTTGTTGTTGTCCTTGTGTTGTTTGCTGTTGTTTTGTTGCTTGTTGCTGTTGTTGTGCACTGTCACTCCTGTCACCTCCCACCGCACCCCTCCTCCCCTCTCTGTGTGGGGTGGTTTCCACAGCCAAGAACGCTGGTTGCTGTGCATCCCACGCCACACTCTGTGGTACACATCCAGCATGGTGGAGCTGCTCCACGTGCACCACACTGTCAGTCTCGAAATCCACCACCATCAGCTGGTTGGTGGGGTGTTGGGTGGTGGTGGGTGGGTTGGTGTGGTCCACCATCATCAACACTGCAGCCTGTGTGGGAATGATGGTGGTGTACACTGATAGTGCATATACATGAATAACACATTCGTATGAACAGTACTTTCACATAAACAGCACATGCATGCTCGACACATACGTGTACCACACAACATACATGCGCCACACAACATACATGCGCCACACAAATCCACCTGCATCCATTACCAACGTGCACACACAGACATTCCACACACAGACGTACCCCCACCCCCCCACACACAAAGGCATACCTTGCTTGCATTGCTATTCACGTGCACAGATACTGGTTGCATGCCCTGTCGAACTCTCAGTGGGAGTTCCACATGCAGGGGCCCTATTACGCGCAAAGGAGGGACCTGTTGCTGTACCTGCCACCCATACACATACCCGTGTACAGTGAGTGCTATGATGGTGGTGCTGGTGCTGTCCAGGCTGCAACAAGCACCGTGACTCTGTGTGTGGGGTGTGTGTGGGGTGTGTGTGGGGTGTGCGCATTGTATTGAGGGAAATGTGTTTGTAGTGTGCATGAATGAGTTTGACTGTGTCCCAAATCATGCACACTCCCTACAACAATAACACATCAAAAACAAAACAAAACATACCTCTTCCACAGCCCATTCGTGCAGCTTGGCACCTGTCACGCTGCACAACAACACACGTGTACCCACTGCCATCACCACATGCTCCCCCACCATTGCCACAGCCTGAACATGCAGCTGCAACACCCGGGGGGGAGGGGGGGGTGTATCCCCAGCTGAGTGTGCTGGGTGTGTTGACTGTGGGTTGGTTGTGCTGTCACCAGCACCAGCAGTGCTAGCAGCTGCATCAGGTGTTGTTGTTGTTGCCGTTGTGTTTGTTGTACCATGTTCATGACCAGTAGGTAGTAATGGTTGTTGTGATGTGAGTTGATGTATCTCCACTGCAGTGGTAGTAGCAGCAACAAGCACTGTGCTGCCCACTGCCATGTGCCGTAGGGGGTGTTGGGTTGTGATGACATGTCGACGGGGCAGGGCTGCTGTGGTGGGGGCGTCACCAGTGTGTTGTACAGCCACCTGTGGGAAGAAGGGGGAGCGGGTACAATTCATTGTAGAATAAAGCACAAAGCAGTACAAATATGTATGATGAACACAAGCATAACAAAGCAGTACAACATATACTAAGAGCACAACATAGCAGTACAATGCATACGAGCAGTACAACATAGTAGTACAACATGCCTGACATGTGTCCACCTGGAGGGCAAGGTGTGTGGGCCCTGTTGCCCTGAGGGCCCTTTTTGTGCTACACAACATCACTTGCATTGCTGTAATAATAGATAAACACCTGGTGTGATTGGGGGGGGGGGGGGGGGGGGGGGGGGGGG